>Ga0315289_10004716_pt1 | contig 20254 bp, 24 predicted proteins | sample YL17G11_40_MG_FD_203452 | JGI IMG/M metagenome (GOLD analysis project Ga0315289, IMG submission 203452) | Sediment microbial communities from Yellowstone Lake, YNP, Wyoming, USA - YL17G11_40 | ecosystem: Environmental > Aquatic > Freshwater > Lake > Sediment | place: USA: Wyoming | collected... | reverse complement strand
TTGTGGTTTCGATGATGAAAATCATGTTGAATGTTCGGTCCCCACGGGAGAGACCTGAAGGACCGAACGGACGACCACTGGTCTCAGTTGTGTGTTGGATAGGAGAGAGACATGTACGTGGAGAGAGTTCAACTACCAAGTCGTGGTTTCTTTTACGGAGGTGTACTCCCCGGTGGGTGGGTTGAAGTCAGACCCATGTCTACCCAAGAGGAGTCACTCCTTCTGAGTCCTCGCTCAGAGAGGGTCAAACTGCTGAACCGGGTGGTGGACCTGTGCCTGGTGACCAGGGCGGTCCCCGTCACGAACCTCCTGAGTAGCGACAGGTACTTCCTCCTGTTCGTCATCAGGAACATTACCTTCGGTCCCCACTACGAGTACCGTGTGAAGTGCCCCTCGTGCAAGTCTAGGTTCAACTGGAAACTGGACATCCCGAGTGGACTGCAACTGAAGGTCCTAACCTCTGAGGACAAGGAACCCTTCGAGGTTCTCCTCCCTGTGCTGGGGAAGAAGGTCCAACTTAGGTTGCTCCGTGTCAGCGACGAGGAGGAGGTTGCCAGGTACGTTGAGAGCAAACCGATTGCGGGAGAGGGTGATACAGGCCACTTCTACCGCCTCTCCCGCCACATTGTCAACGTGGACGGTGTGAAGGTGGACTCCTCGGCAGCACTCACGATGTGTGAGAACATGGAAAGTGCGGACTCCCTTACGATCGAACGTTCGGTAGAGGTACACGACAGTGGTCTCGTGTTAACCCCCTCCTACGCTTGCCCCAAGTGTGGCGAGGAGTTCGAAAGGCTCATGCCCCTCACCGACGACTTTTTTCGTCCAAGAGTTATCGCCATCAGTAGGAGTGGACGACAAGAACCTGAAGGTGGCGCGAAGGCAGTTACTGAAGGAAAGGTTGGCGCTGGTAGCTAACGTGGGGATGAGTTGGACGGATACGGGTACGTTGTTGACACCCGAACGACGTGAACTCCTCGAGTTGGTTAACCAATCCATAGAGGACTCCCGTAAGGAACGCTCCGATGGCGGGTCCTAGCGAGCAGGGGTTTCAGTGGACCGCACAGTTCAAGGATGAGGTCTCCCCCCAACTGGCCTCAATGGAGCAGAAGGTTGAGGCTGCTGCAGAGGCTCTCTCAGCCTCGTTCACCAGCACTACCCAGCGGATGGCTTTGCTGGAGAGGTCGACGAGCGACGCGCTCAGGGTCGCGGAGGAGGGTGTGGTTGACTTCGCTCTCGCGGCGAGAACGTCGGGTTCGGAGATCGAGTTTGGTGTGACGCGGTCTCTGGGGTCCCTCCTACAGAGCGTCAAGGCACTCGAAACCTTTGGTGCGTCTGCGGAAGAGGTTCGTAAGGTTGCAACCTCCTTTATGGAAACCTCCAAAGGTGTGGAGTCCTTCAGTGACCAACTCGAGAAACTCGCTCTGGGAAGTCCCGAACAGTTCACTCGGGCGGTGAGCGTGATGAGGACTATGTTGGGCGAGGCGATGCCCAAGGAGATGTCCGACGCCTTTGTTCGTGCGGTTGAGTCCGCCACACCCTCTGTGGTGGCCATGCTCGCGAAGGAACTTGGAAGGGGTGACATTTCTGCTGCTGTGTTGAGGCAATTCGAGCTGGCAACACCCTCTGCTCGCGCGGTCCTTGTCAGGCACATGTTAGAGGTCCCGGTAGCACAAGTTGTCGCTCCACTCCCACCTCTCCCTGGACCCGTATCCGCTGTTGCGGAAGGTGCACAAGTTGGTGCAGCAGCTGGCCCTCATGGAATGCTCGTGGGTGCTGCTGCAGGTGCGCTGAGCTACTTGGGATCTCACTTGTTGTCCGTTATCACCGAACCGTTTAGGATCCTGGGTGACGTCCTCTCCCCACTGAAGTTCATCCGGATGGCAATGGAACCCGTGGTGACCGTCTTGGAGAATCTCACCCAGATGCTCGCCGCACCGTTCCAGGAGGCCTTGTTGCAGATCTACGAGGCGCTCACACCCCTAATCCCACCTCTGGTGAAGCTCTCCCACATCCTGGCGAACGTGTTGGCGAACCTCGGGGTTAGACTCGCGGAGTCACTGGTTTGGATGATGGAGAGGTTGGGTGAGTTCTACACGTGGCTTAGAGAGGAGTCCCTCTTCGCCAAGGTCTTCCAGTGGATAGAGGAGAAGATCAAACCACCGAAGTTTGAGGAAGAAGGTGTCGGTGTGCGTTTGCCCTGGAAGGAGGGGTTGATTTACATGCAGGGTCCCCGTGGTCTTGAGTTGGTACCCGGGTCTGCCGCGTACCCTGTTCCGATCCCTCCACCCACACTCCCACCTGCCACACGTGGACCCACACCTCCGACTCTCAGTGAGGAGGCGAAAGCGATCCTCGGGACGCCCTACGAGATGGCACGTGCCACAGCGCGAGTTGCGGGGCAACGTGAACCCACACCGATGGAGTACGTCGAGGGGGTTAGTCAGATCTCCTCTGTGTCGCCACAACAACTTGAGGCACTGGATAGGATCGCCGTGGAGGTGAGGAGGTTGTACGAGTTTCACAGGGACGAGTCCACCCTGAACCCCAACAACATAGTCGGGGTTGACACGTGGCTCTCTAAGGTCGCGTCCTTGAGGGGTACCTAGTGGCCATCCCCGAGGCTAATACACTGTTGGACCAACCCTTGTTGGTCCTCACACAAACAGGTGTGAAGCTCGGGTTTTACCTCCCTGAGGAACTCACCACAGGGTACCTGACTAAGTTGAAAGAGGTTGTGGTGATGCACCGAACGCACCCATCAAGTCACCTCTACAGTGGTGGGAGTGTGGACGATGTGGAACTTAGGTTGGACCTCGAAGCTGGTGTGAGTTACAGGATTGCCACCGCGAAGGACCTGGTGAACGTGGTCGAGGAGTTGTACGACATGGTCCTCCCCATGGGCGACCCCAACAATGGTGGCAACCTCTACTCCAACGCCACAACCGTTGCTGTGGTTGGAAAAGATGGGACGCCCTGGTTCCAGGCAACCTTCTTTGTTGCACACGTGTCGGCGACGTGGTCCCTCCCCGTGGACGTTCCCACAGGGATGTATCGTAGAGCGAGAGTTGCTCTGAAGTTGGTGCCGACCTACGCACAGGTGGCGGGTCACAAACGTGGCATGATGGCGAGGGACCTACCGAAGCATAAGTGGTCGTTCCTCCAGGGTAAGTCGAGGGCGTAAGCATGCCTGAGAGTGCGGTACTATCAGGTAACCACATCGCTGCTGGTGAGTCGCGTGAGTACGAACCCCAGCGGAAGTGCAACTTCTTGTTGAGGATCTCCCCGCCTTCGGTTTATAAGGAGTTGCCCTCTCAGATCCTCGAGCTCGCACTCCACTCGTGCACCTTCCCGAAGGTTGTCACTGAGGTGAGAGAGGCTCGAATAAACAACTTGGTGGTGTACGTCCCCGTAACCTCACGGGTGAGTGAACTCACTGCAACCTTCGTGGACTATGTCTACGAGAACCCCGTAAGATACTACCTCTGGGACTGGTGTTGCCGAGTTAGGGGTATGCCGAGTGGGAACCTCGTGGACAAACCGAAACTGGTCGGTACGGGGAGACTCTTCTGGTTAGCACCAAGTGGTCAAACTAGGAGGGGGTGGAAGTTGGTCAACCTGTGGCCCGTCTCGATCGACATGGGCGGGGGTGACATGGACCGTGACGAGCAGAACCTTATCACCCTCGTTCTTAGGTGTGACGACGTGGTGAGGGAGTAAGGGGTGCGACGTGGCTGAACTCGGTGCGGTTAGTAGGTTAAGGTTGACGAACCAACATGTCGACGACCTGGTCTCCCCCGGGAGACTCAGGTTCGGTCTCTGGAAAGTCCCGCTGATTGACCTCGCCGAGTACGACCTCTACACCGTTACCCAAGGCGACCTCCAGAGGATCGACCGAATCGCGTCCCAGATGTTAGGTGACCCCGCCTTGTGGTGGGCGATCGCGATAGTCAACAACATCGCGAACCCGTTGAAGGACCTCACCGTTGGGACGACACTGGTTATCCCGCATGCTAGCTCAGTCTCCGCGGCACTCGCACAGGGGGTTACGGAAGAGTGACCCTAGCTCTTGTGATCGAGATGTTGGTCAACGGGAACGACCTCTCCATCAACCAGGAGGTTTTGGGGTGTGTCTACAGGGAGTCGCTTACTGGTCTCTCCACCTACTCCATGAACCTGTCCAGCAAGGATCGGGGGAAGTGGGACGAGTTGGTAAAGCTGGAAGACCAAGTGGAGATCCTCCTTCGGTTCTCCGCTGTTGTTGATCAGGTCCCTCAACGAGGTTCCTGGAAGAAGGTTCGCGCGAATCTCGCGAAACTGAGGTACTATTCGGATGGTGCTGAGTTGACGCTTGAGGGGACCGATGCGGGTGTTGTCCTAAGCGAGTCCTGTCACGAGAACGCGTTCGTCCAGAAGAGGGTCTCCGAGATGGTCGAGACCATCGCTAGGCAGAACAAGTTAACCCCTAGGGTGGCACCCACTCTCGGGAAGTTTTCGGTTTATCAGTGTGGTCTCCCGGATGGTGTGTTCGTGTGCGAAACCTTGTTGCCTCTCGCGGTAGACACCAACGGACAGGGTGGGTTCCTCTTCTATGTTGAGGACGGGAAGACTCTGGTGTTCACCCCTCCGAGGTTCGAACAGGGGAGTGACTTGGGAACTCTCACTCTTGGTGACATTAGCAAATTGGAGGTCACACGTAGGGGTGCCTTCCTCGCACCAGAGAACGCTAGGTCTGTCCAGGTTAGGGGGTTCGACCCCGGGAAGAAGGAACCCGTGTTCTGGCTTGCGAACGACACCACTGTTCCCTTCATCAAGTTGGCGACGAAGGGTCCCGTCCCCGCGGAACTACCCGCACGTGTTGTGGCCACACCAAGGTTCCAGGTGGGTGACTCTCCTCCAGGAGTGGCAAAAAACATCGGTGTCGCACTCTGGTCGGAACACTGTCAGTCACTGTTCAGGACCCAGGTCGTTCTCCCTCCGACGGTGGATGCAAAGGTCGGGAAACTGGTGAACCTTGACGTTAGGGGATCCACCGGGGACTACCATTTCTCCTCCGGTCGCTGGTTGGTCTATGAAGTTGAGTACTTCAGGAAGGCCGCTCTGGAGGGAACGATCTTGAGGCTCGAGCGGAGGACTTACTATGGGTGACCACCGCTATTGTGGCCTCTTCCGAGGGGTTGTCAAGGACAACGACGACTCCTCAACCTCGTGGCCGTACACGGGGAGGCTCAAGATATTTGTCCCTCAGGTCTATGGGGAGGGGATCAAAGACGCGGACCTCCCCTGGGCAGAACCGTGCCTTCCAATGGGTGGGGGGAGGACCAAGATCAACGGTGACGAGGTCTCCTGCGGGTTTGTCGCGTTACCACCTATAGGGTCCTCCGTGTGGGTGACGTTCGAGCAAGGCGACCCTTCCGCACCCGTGTGGTTGGGTACGTGGTACGGGAAACAGGTCTCACACGAGATGCCTGAAGAGGCTGTCCACGATTCCCATGTGGGTGTAGACTATCCCGAGATCTTCCTCATTAGGCCACCTTTCAGGAAGTCGGGGATGTGGATCAGGTTCTCCTCCTCGAAGGTCCTCGAGGTGGTGTTCGAGGAGGGGAAGACACACCTGACCTTTGACGAAACCACCAAGCAGATCGCCCTCCGTGCGGACGACTGGGACGTGAACGTTAGGTCTGAGACCGGGAAGGTCAACCTCTCTGCGGGTATGCCCGAGCAGTCGATCGTCATCAACCCGCTCACGGGTGAGATTAGGATCACCGCGACGAAGTTGGTTGTCAACGCCTCAGGTGAGGTTAAGGTAACGGGGAAGAACGTGAGGGTGTCCGCCGAAGAGGGAACATACAACGCTTCGGTTCGTGCCTCCGGGTGGGAGAACCACTAAGGTGACCACAAAGTGGAGCGACATCGCGTACCCGTGGGGTGAGGACCTCGCCTCGTTCGCTGAGTTGAAGAGTGACCAGGACGTCCTCAAGACTTCCATCATCAACATCATCCTCACTAGGAGGGGGGAACGGGTCATGTTACCCCTCTTCGGGAGTGACGTCCCCGGGATGCTGTTCGAACCTGGCGACCCCGCTACTGTGGTCGCTATCGGTGCATCGATTCGGACAGCGGTCGAGTTGTGGGATGACAGGGTGGAGTTCCTCGACTACGGTGTTGAGATGGACGGGAACACCCTGCGGGTGAAAGTTCAGTGGCGGGTGAAGAAGGACCCCAAGGCGGAGTCCGTTCAGGTACTCGCGTTTGAGCTCCAACCCGGGGTTCTAGTGTAGGAGGACCTAAAAGGTGGCACCTCCAAGGATCGACTATACCGCGCGGGACTTCGACAGTGTGATGGTGGCCCTCCGGGCTCACCTCCAGGCGAAGTTCCCCGATACTTGGCGCAACTTTTATGAGAGTTCCATAGGGATGGCGTGGTTGGAGTTGGTGGCCTACACCCACGATATCCTGAGTTTTTATCTAGATTTCAGTGCAAACGAGTGCCTAACTGGAGATACTGTAATCCCCCTCGTGGATGGCACCGAAGCCCTGATTAAGGACCTCGTCGGTCGTGACCCATTCTGGGTTTACTCCCACGACCACTCTTCCGGGAAGATCGTTCCAGGTCGCTGTACGGGTGTGAGTAAAACTCGGCTTAACGCCGAACTGGTCGAGGTCATTCTCGACAACAACCAATCCGTTCGCTGTACCCCAGACCACCTATGGATGCTCCGTGACGGTACCTACAGGGAGGCGAAGGATCTCACTCCTGGTACGTCCCTGATGCCACTGTACCGCTGGTACGACCGTTGGGGTTACGAGTTACTCTATCAACCAGATATAAAGAAACTTGTCCGGACTCACTTGTGCTTTGCTCTTGGTGTGCCCCTTGAAGTGGTTCACCACAAGAGGCAACCTGATGGTGGCTTCAACACAAGAGACAATCGTCCCGAGGTGCTTGAGTGGATGACGTGGTGTGGCCACCGTGAGTTGCATTCTACACCGAAAACAGCGGACCACCGTAGGAGGATCTCTGAGGGTCTTCAACGATATTGGTTGCGTGTGAAATCTGGTGAAATCTCCGGACCCACTGTTACTCCTGAGTGGCGATATGGTGCGGGTTCCGCCTTCCGTGGTAAAAAGCGACCCCAACACGCGGCATGGATGGGAGGCAACCAGTTCGCTCGTGGGTACCACCACACGGAGGACACAAAACGTCACGTCTCATCCCTGCTAACCGGTGTGCCTAAACCCGAGGGGTTTGGTGCGCAAGTAAGTGAGGCTCTCACAGGACGAGCCAAGTCGTTCGAGCACCGGTGTAGGATCAGTGCGGCACTATTGGGACGTAAGCAGACACACGAGTCAAACCTGAAGCGATCTGAAACTCTCAAGAGGACTTGGTCCAACCAGTATGCGTGTGCTAATAACCACCGTGTGAAGGTGGTGCGGAGTCTTGTTGAAAGGGAGGACTGTTACGATTTGCGTGTGGAGCAGCACCATAACTTCGGACTCCGGTCTGGTGTGTTTGTGCACAATTGTTTCCTTCCAACAGCCCGGGATAGAGAATCGGTTATCAGGTTGGGGAAGTTGGTGGGGTACCAACTAGGTCTCCCAACTGGTGCCGCGGTTGTGTGCGCTGCAACCATCGGTGCACCCCAGGTTGTGGACGTGGTTATCCCTGTGGGGACCACTGTCCAGACCGCGAAGGGTGTGACCTTCAGGGTGTTGGCTGAACAGAGGATCTCCGCTGGGTCTCTCACGGGGTCCGCCACCTTCACCGAGGGTGAGGCTCGGAGTGAGTCGTTCGTCGGATCGGGTGCTACCTGGTTGAGGCTTGCTCTGACTGAACCGGGTGTCGTCAGCGGGTCCATCAGTGTGGTGGTTGATGGTGCTGTGTGGTCTCCACTCTCCTCTCTCGTGTTTGCCACAACCACCTCCCCAGCCTACCAGGTGGAACACGACGAGAACGACAAGGTGTACGTCCTGTTTGGGGATGGTGTGAATGGTCAGGTCCCTCCCGCTGGGTCCTCTATCGTGGTCACCTACAGGGTGGGTGGTGGTGTGAGAGGTAACATCAACATCGGTGAGGTGAACACCAGTATTGATGGGTACCTAGATGGTGTGCTTCCCCCGACCTCTGTGTCCGTTGGGGTTGTGAATGACGTTTTCCGAGGGAGTGGTGGTGAAGAGAGGGAGACCATCGAGCACGCGAAGTTGTGGATCCCTCGATGGGCTACCACGAACGGGAGGGCGGTTACTGAGAGAGACTTCGACACACTCGCGACTGCTTTCAGCAGTCCTGTCTACGGGAAGGTCGCCTTCGCGAAAGCCAAACTGAAGCAAGAGATCCCGGAACTCAACACTGTCGAACTCTACACATGGGCGAGAGATGGTGGTGGGAATATCGTCGAACCCTCAGTGGGCTTGAAAGACGCTCTTCAGACGTACTTCATGAACAATGGTGAGGGTGCTATCCGTGTGGTGTGTACTGACGTGGAGGTTCTCAATGGGGTTATCCTCTATGTGGACATCGATGTGACTGTGACTCCCGAGAGTGAGTATACCTCTGCGGTGGTTGTGACGAACGTGACTGACAGTTTGGTTGACCTGTTCGATAGTGCGGAGAACGAACCCGGGGTGTCCCTACGGATAAGTAAGGTGTACAACGCAATCCAGGACTCAGTTGGTGTCTCCCATGCTGTGGTCAACCTCATCACTGCCTCCCTAAAGTCGACCGACGCGATTGGTGTGGGTAACGCGGTTACAACCCACTTCATCGCGACACTCGATCTCGAACCGAACCTCCCTGTGGTTCCTCACACCGTGGTTGTCTTCGCGGGGACCCAGTCGTTAACCGACGACGGGGAGGGTAACCTAACGGGTTCGGGTACGGGTACGATCGACTACGCTACAGGTGCGGTGGACGTGACGTTCACCGCCGCACCCGCTGTTGGCCAACTCGTGTACGCGACCTACAGGAACGTGGCTGATTACCAGAGGGGAGAGGTTGAGACCACCTCTGACGGGTCCACTGCAAGGTTCACGGGTGTGGTTACGTACCCCCCGATCGTCCCCTGGGACCCGATCACCTCTGAGAAGGGCATCGCGTTCTCCGATGGCATTCAGGTCGTGACCGACGACGGAAACGGTGCGTTGGTTGGTGATGTCAACCCTGGGGGTGTCAACCACATCGACTACGATACTGGTGCGTACGACTTCACCTTCGCTGCTGTCCCAGGTGCGGGAACGGTGGTGAGGTCTACGTACAGGCAGATGTTGAGAACCCCCAGCGAGGACATCCCAGTTTTGAAGACCCAACTCGTGGTGAGGGGTAATCTCACCATCGGGACGGCGTAGAGAGGAAGAAGATAGGTGTGGACCTTTACAACCTCCTCCCTCTTGTCGTTCGGTCTAAAAGTCTCCTTGCGAGTGGCATACTCGACGAAACGGTCGGCACCGAGTCCATCCTAAAGAAGATCGTTCATGGGTTGGAGTCGGAAACGGAGGTCACCAGCGAGGAGATCCGCCACCTGGTGGACTTGGCCGACTCCGATACCTGCCCTCTAGGCTTCCTCCCCTACCTCGCTTACTACGTGTGTGGTGGTTACAATGGTTCCTGGTCTGCGACAAAGAAGCGGGTGGTGGTGAAGAGTATGGTGTTGGTGTGGCTCTTGAAGGGAGCCCACCTAAGTCTCTCCTCACTGTTGACCCTCTGGGGGTGGGCTGGTCACGTCCCCTGGGAGTTGTGGAAGACAAAGGTTCACGAGGAGTGGGACTACAGCCCGTTTAGGGACTACACACACCAACTCAAAGCCGCACGAGTGGACATCGTTCCCACTGGTTACCCTACCCTACCGGTGTCGCTCGACCCCGTGGTGAGGAACGAGTTGGTCGCACTCCTCACTCCGGTTTTGCCCATACATGTGTTGATCAGGTCGCCCGGAACACCCTGGGACATCCCCACCGATCTCGTCCCCCACGCTTGCGACTCCGCGTGCGAGTCCACAGGCGGTTGTGAGACGGGTTGTGAGGCAACATGTGAGACTGGTGGTGAACTTTGGTCGCCCCACCAGTTAGGTGGCCACTTCACCGAACCACCCCTTGGTATGAGCGACGCCGTCACGGTCCTCACCACGTGTGTCACTTGGTGTGAGGCACAATGTGAGTCGGTCGGTTGCGAGGGTTCGAGTTGTGAGGCAGGCAGTTGCGAGACCGGGTGTGAAGCAACTTGTGAGACCACCTGTCAGACTGCATGCCAGGGTGGGTGTGAGACCTCTTGCGAACTCGCTTGCCAGTTGACCTCGTGTGAGACCACCTGCCAGACCACCTGTCAGACCGTTTGTGAACTCGGTTGTGAGGTGGTGTGTGAGGGCACCTGTCAGGCTTACTGTCAAGGTGGTTGCGAGACCCCATGCGAGAACGTCTGTCAAGGGTCCTGTGAACTCGCGGGTTGCGAGACCGCATGTGAGAACACCTGTCAGGTAACCTGTCAGGCAACCTGCCAGACCACCTGCGAACTCGGTTGTGAGGTAGTGTGTGAGACCGATTGCCAACTAGCCTGCCAACTCGTCTGCCAGGGTCCCTGCCAGGTTGGTTGCGAACCGGGGTGCCAAGCTGTGTGTGAAGCAGGGTGTGAGGGAATTTGCGAACTCGGTGGGTGTGAGGCTGAGTGTGAGTCCGTTTCGTGCCAAACCACCTGCCAACTCGCCTGTCAGACTAGTTGCGAACTCGGTGGTTGTATGACGGGATGTGAGGTTACCTGTCAGACTAGTTGCGAACTAGGTGGTTGTGAGGTGGTGTGTGAGAACACCTGCCAGACCCACTGCCAACTGGGTGGTTGTGAGGTGGTGTGTGAGAACACCTGCCAGGCGGTCTGTCAGTCCTCCTGTCAAACCGTCTGCGAACTCGGTGGTTGCGAAGCAACTTGCGAGGTTACTTGCCAGTTACCTTTAGGGTAGCTCTGAATGGCTCTCTGGGACCTCATCCCGAGGATAGTCCGCTATAAGGACTCCCTCGCGTCTGGTGGACCCGATGCGGTGGGGAACTTCCAGAAGGTGGTCGAGTGTCTGGAACAAGAGGTTGGTGTTACCGAGGCGGAGATCCGTGAGTTCGGTCGTATCATGGACGTCGACATCACCGACCCCGAGTTCCTCCTGTTCATCTCCGCGACCCTCGGGACGATGGTCGACTCCGGGTTGGGTCTCCCCTTCCAGCGGTGGTTCGTCAAGAACCTGGTCGGGTTCTACAAGGTGAAGGGTACCCACCTCGGATGGGACAAGCAGTTTAGGTGGGTCGAGGGGATCCTCTACAAGGCGTGGGAACTCTGGAAGAGTGTCCCCTACGAGGAGGGTGACTACTCTAGGTTTAGTGACTACACACACCAACTCCGTGCTGCGAGGTTCGACCTGTACTATTTGGACCCACTCGGGAACCCCGTATTCCTCTCCCCCACTGACGCCTCGCAACTGGTCCCCGTCATCGAGAGTCTTAGACCGATTCACGTTGTTCTGCGACACAACATGGAGAGGGTTGACCAGGAGGAAACCCTTCGTGTTAGCGACTCCCTTGCTGGGAGTGGGTTGGTGGGTACCTACAGCGACTCCTCCGGTGGCATCTTGGATGGTCCCGGAGGAGTCACAGTTGACGTTACTTGTCAGGTCACGTGCGAGTCCTCCTGCCAGGCCTATTGTGAGACCACCTGCGAGTACTCCGCGTGCCAGGTCGCGTGTCAGGGTGGGTGTGAAGGTTCGGGTGAGGCACACCAACCTTGCGCACTCGACTGCCGGGCAAGGTGTGAAGCAGGGAGTTGCGAACAAGGTTGCCAGTCTGGTTCTTGTCAGTCAGGTTGTCAGGCGTGTGCTGAGACCGAGATCTTCCCCGCGGTTGTGAAGGGTCGGGAGGATGAGGGACCAAAGGGTCGTGTCTGGTTCCCCTGTGTGGGTGAGACGTTCCCACCCGCTGACGAGAACGACCCGTGGTGGGTCACTCCCGTGGGTGGACCTATCCCTGTCTTCTATTACACCGTGGTGGGTGACGCGAAGCTTTCGGACGACGAAGTGTTGCCAGACGTCGACGACGGTGATTGGACCCACGTTAGATGTGTCCCTGGTAACGAGGTGGGCGAGTCACACCCGACTAAGGGTAACGGAACCATTACCGCTTGGTCGGGCAATGTGGGTGCACCACCCCACCCCTGTAGCGTCAGGTTCGAGGCGAAACTCGACGCACTCACTGCAACTGTTATCGGGTCTGTCCCACAGGGTGCTACCTCCATCTCTTCGCCTTCCGCACCGTTGTTCTCTCCTGGAGACGCAGTTGTTATCGAGGACAACAGTGGTGCGGAGACTAACCTAGTCCAGAGCACGAGTGCGGGTACGATCCACCTGAAGTGCTCAACCAAGCAGAGTTATACCGCACCTGTGTCGGTCAAACGGAGGGAGATCACACAGAACGTACACACCATCGAGATGGTCACACCCGGGGGTAACACTACATGGTACGGTACCCTCGGTGGTGACGTGGACCCGAACGTTGCTGTGGCACAGAAGAGGGTGAACTACCGGGGTACGAGGAACTTCACAGTTACGTTCAAGGACCCACCACCTCGTGGTGCTAGGGTCTCGTTCTACTACATCCGGGAGGACAACTGCCGTTACGAGTGGCTCACCACTGGACAGGGTATCGAGGGTGGTGACTTGGTGTACCAGCGTCCACAGGGTGGGGAGGACGACGGTTGGCTCGTGATCGACACCGACCCCACAAGTCCTTTCTACAAACAACTCGTCCATGGCGACCCGCAGACCACAAAACTCGATACGGAGGCTGACTTGCCATGAGTCGCGTGCTGGTAGGACTCCGTGTCGATGCTAGAGGCCATGTTGTAAATGTGGCGAAGTGGCATTGGGAGGTGATGTTGTACAGGTGGTACGATCTAGGCGGGCAAGAACTTGCCCCAACGTGGTACAACCTCCAGTATGTCGTAAACCTGAGGATCGACGCTCGCGGGCACATTCGTGAGGTGCAGGAGTGGTACGACACGGGGAAGCACCCTCTATACCCGGACGGTGGTGCTGGTTGGTACGACTTGGACGGGAACGAGTTGTCGTTCGAGAGCCCATGGCCCGCAGGGAGACCCATTCTACACAACCTTCGTGTCGATGCTAGGGGGCACATTATCGCAGTTCTGATGGACGATGGGGTTTGGTACGACCTGAATGGCAAGGCTTTGGCCGCGTGATTCCGGAGTTGTGTGGGGAGGTTGACATATAATCCAGGTGTACGATGCACAAGCACAAGGAGGTTTCGCAATGTACTCGAAAGTCAAGTTGGTCGTGTGGGTGTTTTTTGCCCTCACCGTACCCACACTCTTTCTTATGATAGCACAGTGTGTGAGGGTTATCGTTGGTTTACCGAGGATGAATGCTGGTTCCTGTCAGTTGGCGTTGGATGTTGCACAAAAAAGTCTTGTCACCTCCTTGTTCGTCCTGTGCGTGTGCGTGTTCATGCTTGTCCTGCTTTGGCCTTTCCGCATTGGGTCGCGGAAGGTTACGCACCAAGCAACCACTCCTCCTAGTGTTTAACCTAATGGGGTAATCAGTTGGCCCTGGGTGTGTGGCACACAAACGTAAGGAGGTCAGCTATGTACCCGAAGGTTAAAGGGAAGAGCATCTTCCTCTCGTACCTCCTGTGGTTGGGGTGTGCAGTCGGTTTGTGTGGTCTCCACAGGTTGTACACCGGGAGGACCTTTACCGGTTTCCTGTGGTTGTTCACCTTGGGTCTCCTCGGGGTGGGTCAACTGGTGGACGTGTTCTGGGTTCCCCATATGGCGCTCTACCCAAAACCCACCAATCCGTATGTGGTGGCGGGTGCTGTTGGTGGATGGGCACTCGCGAGGCACCAGATCAAGGAACAACGTGAGAGATACGAGAGGGAGAGACAACACAAGGAACTCTTGGGTACCATCTCTAGTCTCCGGTCCGAGGTCGAGCGGTTACGCGGGTGAACCCGAATGTAGTGTGGGTGGTGGATAGGTGATGGTGCGCTACATCACAATTGACCTGGAAGGTTATATCCTGTCGGTGGGGTTTGAGGATGGGGTGGTCGTTGTTCTGGACCATCGAAACGGGCACTACTGTTCCGTGAGTGAGTCCGGACGTGAAAAAGACTAGGTTGGCTGTCTGTGAGGCATGCACACACTACGCGAACCGGAGGTGTGAGTTCTACACTCGGTGCTGTGTAGGGTTCCAGACCTACCTCCTCAAACCTTTCGCTGTGTGCTTGTTAGGTCTCCGAGAGAGGGTTCCAAAGTGGACCGCCTCCACACCCATTAGGAGAGTAGGATGAAACTTCTCAACGCGGATACCTCGCCTAAGGTGAGGTGCACAGGTGGTGCGAAACCCGAGCTGTTCGAGTTCACTGTTAGGGACCGCAGGTTCGTGTACGACTGCAACTCGATGGTCTTAGCACAACTCGAACCTGGTGAGAACCCCAAAAACCACCCACCCGACCTCGTCCTCGGGGTGGAGTACCGACCTGTGTTCCCCTGTTACAGGCTCTCCTCGTGCAGGTATCTCGTCATCGAGGCTTGTCACGCGTGTAACCTTCGATGCGATTATTGCCTGGTCCGGGCATATTACCCTGGTGTGGACATGATGTCGTTCGACACCGCGAGGTCCGCGATCGACTACCTCTTCCCGAATGTGGAGGCAGCCAAGGGTGGGAGTATCGGGTTCTTCGGTGGTGAACCACTCTTGAACTGGCGGACGATCGTGGACGTCGTCAGGTACTTCGAGGGGAGGACCTTCCCCGCTCAACCACACTTCCACATCACCACCAACGGGACGTTGTTCTCGAAGGACAAGTTGGCGTTCTTGAGGGGTAGGAGGTTCTCCTTCATCGTGTCCCTCGACGGACCCGAACACGTCCACGACAGGCACCGGAAGGACGCGAACGGGAGGGGTTCCTTCAAGGACGTTCTCGAGGGATTGAGGCTCCTCAGGCAGGAACAGTTCACGGGGTCCATCACCCTCAGAGCGACCTACACCAAGGACACCGCTGGCGAGATGCTCGACGTCGCGAAGTTCTTGAACCAACTCGTCTGGGATGGGTTCGGGAACCACGTGTCCATCGAACCCTCCTTCCTCACGGAGTCCCTGTGCGTCGACCCCAATGCCTCCAAGGTCACCATTACCCAGGAGGACCTCCTGATGTTGGAGGACCAGTACCTAAAGGTGGCGGATTGGTTTGTCGAGCAGATCCAACTGGGTCGGAAACCCGTGTTCCACAACATCACCAAGACCCTCGAGAGACTCCTCTATTGTATCCACAGCGGAACTGAATGTGGTGCTGGAGTTGGGTACGTGTCGGTAAATTCCAAAGGGGACACTTTCGCGTGCCACCGGGAGCAGTCCTCGTTGATTGGGAACGTGTTCCGGGGTGGTCTCGACGAGGAACTCAGGGCGAAGTGGTTGGACAACAGGATCTACTTACGGAAGGGGTGCATGCAGTGTCCCGTGAGGTTTTCTTGCGGTGGTGGTTGCAGGGAGGAGAGTCTCGGGGTGCACGGTGACATATCCGCCCCGGTTGCCACTCAGTGCGCACTCCGTTTCATCTGGCTCAAGGCTGCCGCGTGGATCATGTCCAACCTCCCTCCGACTGACCTAACCCGTATTGTTCCGAAGCCAAGGGCGTTGACGCCTCAGGGGCGTAAACCAATGGGTGAGCAGAAGTGAGAGACCAAGAGGGCGTCATCTTGTTGAGGGAGGCGGGTGGGTACGGTGACGTAATCTGCCTCGGTGCTGCTGCTCTCGCGATCAAACTCGCTCACCCCCATTGGCGTGTGATCGTATACACACCTCAACCGTTTGTCGACACCGCGAGCCACCTGGTGGGTGTCGATGAGGTGTGGAGCCTCGGTTTCCTGGAGGACGTTCGGAGGACTCGTAGGGGGAGGTGCGACCCCCTCGACCCCACCAAGTACCCATACCTGAAGTCGATCCTGGACAGAGGTTACCCTGTGGTAGACGAGTACTGTCCAGCATTCCAGTACGAGGCAACGTGTGTGGGTGAACTGTTGTTCAACCGTCCTCAGGTGTTCGCCCGGACTGGGGGTGTGGAGGACGTTTCGCGCGCGTGTCCGCAGTGGCGTGTTTCCGAAGACGAGATGAGGTGCGCACGAGAGTGGGTCACTCAGAGGTGCGACCTCGGTAGACCTCTGATCGGGTACCAACCACGGTGCACCTGTAGGGCAAGAAGTCTTCCCGTAGACTTGTGGGTGCCCCTTGCCGAACGCCTCTCCAAGTCCGGTAACGTGGTGTGGTTCGATTGTGTGGTACCCCCCATAGAGGTCCCCGACGGTACCACACTGTGTGTGGGTCTCCCCATTCCCCTCGTCGCTGGTGTGGTGAAGCAGTGCAAGGTGGTCCTCACAGTGGACTCCTTGATGGTCCACTTGTGCGCTTCTCTCGGTGCCCCCGCGGTGGGTGTCTTCGGTCCGACAGACGGGAGGAACATCACGCGGACCTACCCGTCCCTCACCCCCCTTGATGGTGAGAGCACCCGGTGTAGTCTCCCTTGCAACTACAACTCCCTCAAGGGCTGGAAGAAGGAGTGCCGTGAGACGGGTTGTGACAGGATGTTGAGCCATTCCGTGGAGTCCATTGCCAACCATGTGGAAAAGACCTCGCGGGTTGCTACGTAATATGGAACGAGAGGAAAAGATTCGTTTGGCGGACCTTAGCAACAAGTACGGTGGCGGACGTGGGGTTCCTCGACCGTCGATGTGTGGCGACAAGAATCCCGCGAAGAGGCCAGAGGTACAGGAGGCGTTACGAAGGCCCCGACCACCGATCCGTGAAGAGGTGAGAGAGAAGCTTCGCCTGATAAACCTCGGCAACCGATACGCTGCTGGACCCCACCCGTGGCATCGTGGCAACAAGTACGCTGCGGTTCCGCGTTCGGAGGAGTTCAGGGCGAAGTTGCGGGGGTCCCGCCCGAAAATGTCTATGACCGTGGTGCAACTTATTCTTGAGGGAAAGTGGTTTCAGGGTCGAGTAGGTCACTTTTGGTCTGCGAAGAATGGAAAGAGGTTCTACCACCGGTCGTCCTACGAGTTACTCGCATTCCAGTGGTTGGAGAAAGACGTGACCGTCGTCTCCTACAGGTACGAACCTTTCTCAATCCCTTACACCGATACGAAGGGAACGGAGCGACTGTATGTCCCAGACATCCTCGTCACCTACCGAGACGGAAGACGGGAGTTGATCGAGGTCGGGTGGGACGTTACGAGCGAGACGAAGAGGTTGAAGTTCGAAGCTGGAAGACTGTGGTGCCAACAGAACGGTGCAACATTCGTGGTATGGGCAGAGAAAGAGTTGTTCCAACGGATGCCGGCGGAATGTGGTGACCGGGTTGCCATATAATATAACGAGAGGAGGGTAGATCGTCCGTGGCAGACCTGATGAGTGACAAACGCGCGCAGCGGATCGTACACGCGTTACACCAGGGAGTTGTGGAGACCACACCCGACCGGGTGAAGGCTCAGTTCGAGAGTGGGCTCAAGAAGATCCAAGCGATGCTTCTACGCGAGGGTTATGGGTGGCTCACACTCGAGCAGATAAGGGACCACATTCGAGAGCACTGGGAGTAGCACAAATGAAGCGCGACTCGCAGAGGCAAAAGGTCTACGACGCGGAGCGCTTCGTCACTACCCGACGGCAGTTCGGGTCGCTCGACGAGGTGAAACAGTTCATCTCCACTGTAGTTGGGAGTCGGTGGTGGAAGACCAAGTACCCCTTCGCGAGACGCGAGTTCAAGTTCATCGTCGGTCCTGATTGGTGGAGAGCGTCCATGGGATGGATGGGCACGCTCGTGCTACCTAAGTCCAAGTGGAACGATTTTGTGGTCCTCCACGAGTTGACCCACGTCGCGATGTACAAACACCGCCTTGGTCGCAACTCACCCGCTCACGGTCGGGTCTTTTGCAACCACCTGCTTCAGATTATCCGGAGGTTCGCTGGCGACCAGTCTTGGGAGGAACTGAAGGAAGGGTTCAAAGCGAAGCGGGTCAAGTGGGTGGTCTTCTCCCACAAGCCACCAGGGAACCCCCACATCCGCGACTACCTTCCGGAGGTGGGTGTCGGACAACCCACGGAGGTTTGCGTTAAGTGAGCAACCCTAAAGTTCTCGTCGTCACGACCACCTACAACAGGCCAAACCTGTTGAGGTTGACCACGGGGTGGCTCCTCAAGGACAGGCGGGACGAGTTTACCTACTGGATCTTCGACGACGGGTCGACCTACAAGGACGTCCACACGTACCTCGAGGAGATGCTCTCCAAGGGTGTCGCGATTCACGTGAGTACCCTGAAGCGGAGTTACCTCGGGCGTCCTACACTTGCAGTGGCAAACCAACGGTGTGGACTCGCTAGGAGAGACGTGTTGACCCTCGCTCTCAGCGTGGACCCACCCTACGACTATATCTTTCTCAAGGATGACGACGTCCTCGTCTCCTCCGCGACGGTCCACGAGTGTGTAGGCGACCTGCAGGCGTTGATCCAGGAGGGTCACAAGGTGGGTGCGCTAACCCTCTTCGGATTAGCGACACTGGGTGAACACTTTTCGTTTGGTACGAGTATGTTCGCACAACTGAGTTACACGGGTGAGGCACACGTTGTGTTCGACCGTAGGGCACTGGACGTAGTGGGTGTCCACTTCGGCGACCAACCGAAGGGGTTCGCGGACGTACAGTTTGCCTCACTTAAGAGTGCGGGTTACTCGTATTGTACCCGAACGAAACCACCCTATCAGGTTCAACACCTCGGTGTGGGTCCCACAGGGTCGGTCATCCATTCCGAGGGGCACGCACCGTTCTGGTGTGTCAGAGGGTACTACACGGAGAAGGATCACCAGTTAGAGGTTGCTGGGTTCGACCATGTCCTGTTCTCTCGAGTTGCCTCGCGTGTTGGTGGTGAACTTGCGGCAGAGGCGTACCTGAAGGAGAAGGGTGTACCCCATCATGCCTGAACCCGACCCGATCCTGCAATTCGGTTGCCACAAAGGGAAACATATCAGTGACGTTCCCACCTCGTACCTGGACTGGTTGTTGGGTGAGGGGTGGGTCTACCCAGAGTTGAAGGACCAGATCGAGAGACACCTAAGGACGAGGGCGGATTGGTTGTCCGCAGACCTGGATGGTGAGTGAGGAAAGGAGACTCTTGTGACTACCACCCGAGTTGGCAACCGCTCTGACAGGATCCCCCAGGTACGAGGGCGGCTGGAGATCCTCAGAAGAGGGTTCGGTGAAGCGGAGTGGGAGAGGTTGGTCGACCAGGAGAACGTCATCGTTGCTGGGTTCCTCACCCAGGAGGTGAGAGGGATCGTTGGAGGTGGACCCGCCGCGGACTACAAGGTCGCGTACGTCCAACTCGGGACGAGTGGTGTACCCGAGGTCGCGGGTGACACAGTGATAACCAACCCTGTTGAGTTCGCCGTTACGACGTTTTCCTACCCCGCACTGAAGAGTGTGAGGTTCGAGGCCACGCTCGCCGCGGGTCTGGGTAACGGTGTGGTCTTCCAGGAGGCGGGTCTCCTGTTCTCCACTCACGTGTTGGCGGCAAGAAAAACCTTCCCGGGGATGGCTAAAAGTGGTGCTTTTGAGTGGCTTATCAGGTGGACCCTCACATGGGTGTAACGTGGTCATGATCCCGAGACACACACAGTTGCGGGTAGGAATGGTGTTGGTTGTTGAGCAACCAGCGGGTGGGTCAGACCGCATCACCCTTCGAGGACCCACCTACAATTCAGGGGACGGACGGGGTTTTAGGTGGGCGAACTCATTCGGCGGCACGGGTTGGTCGTCGGAGAGGTTCCTCCGCAGGTTTGCTCGGTTACCGCGACCCGGTGAGTGATGAGTGTATACGTTGACAGTTTGGGTTTTTGCGTACCGAATGCGAGGTGGAGGTACACCGAGTCTTGCCACCTTGTGGCCGACTCTCTCGAGGAACTCCACTCTTTCGCCACACGGTTGGGGTTGAAGAGGGAGTGGTTTCAGGACAAACGCCTCCCACATTACGACTTGACAAAGGGCAAGAGAGCGTTGGCCGTTAGGTTGGGTGCGGTGGAGATCAAGTTCGGTGAACTGGTGAGGTTCCTGAGGTCACGTGATGTGGCCACCCTTTTAGGAGTGGGCAACTATGAGAGGCGAACTCGTTGTGGACAAGGTAAACCCCGTAACGGGTGAGGTCGTACGGGTCGCTGAGACGCACAAC
>Ga0315289_10004715_pt1 | contig 20255 bp, 29 predicted proteins | sample YL17G11_40_MG_FD_203452 | JGI IMG/M metagenome (GOLD analysis project Ga0315289, IMG submission 203452) | Sediment microbial communities from Yellowstone Lake, YNP, Wyoming, USA - YL17G11_40 | ecosystem: Environmental > Aquatic > Freshwater > Lake > Sediment | place: USA: Wyoming | collected... | reverse complement strand
GTTAAGAAAGTAATTGATGAACTGCTACAAAATGCGATCGACGCCAACGCAAAGACGATGCTAATCTCAATTAACCTCAAGGCAATGAGCATCAGCGCGTTTGATGATGGTTATGGGTGCAGTAAGAGTGAGTTCATCAATCGTGTCCAGAATATCGGTGAAAGGCAAAAAGATGAAGGTCAGCAAGGTAAGTATGGAACTGGTAATCTCGCCCCTCTAGGTATTATGGGTGATGGCGGGACATACCAGTTTATTTCAAGACCGATCTCTGTGTCGAGCATGGTACACCCATTCTTTATGGCCTCAATCGACTACGATACGATCCACAATTCTAAGGATGTATCGTTCACATTTAAAGACCTCCCTAATCATACATATACTAAATATTGTGCACCCATCGATGTCAGCAGAATGACCACACATACCAAGTGTACTGGCATTCAGAAGTCAGCTATGAAATCGTGGCTTAAGGATGACGCGCATAAAGCAGCGAGGGATCTTTGCGAATATATTGGCAGTGGTAAATATGCCCCTAAGATTAAGGATAAGGATATTACTGTTAATATCGTCCCAAAGGAGGGCGGATCCGATATAACTGACAAGGTGATTATATCTGAGTTTAATGGTCGTAAGGAAGACCCGATTTTAATTAAGACTCCATATGGTCCCGCTGAATTTGAGGTATATACAACTTATACTCAAGTTCCTGATCCGGTATTCAAGATCAGACATAAAGGCGTGGTTGATATCGACATGAGAGGCATGGACATTTGGGAAGTATATAAAGACGTCTTCGGGTCTGGATATATGCAAGGCTATATCCACATTGGGTTCTGCGAGGTTAATGCTGAGCGCAATGACCTATTGTGGAGCGATGAAAGAGATGCGTTGGTTGAGGCTATTAAACAGTACACGAACGAATATGCTTCCGAATGGCTCGACGACGCCAAAAGGAAGAGAGAAATTAATCATCACAAGGAACTCGCTAAGAGAGCCGTTAGTTCGGTAGACTCTTTCCTTAGGGAAAACCCAACTCTCTTAAGTCCTGACTTCTGCGGCGCGATCAGCGATGGACATTCTGATGTTTCTGGTAAGAAAGTTAAGATTGGTAAGCAATCTACTCCTCGCAGCGATGGTGATAGTGATGATGAAGAATTACCGAAAGTTAGGTCGAAGAAAGAACGTGGCGAAAGAAAGAACATCATACACGTTAGTGCTGACTCGCCTGATGGCAAGGGTAGCGACCGTGACGTCGTGCGAGGACAGAGTGGTGTAAGCGTCAAGATGGTTGAGCCCAATTCCGATGAGTGTATAGTTTGGCGTAAGATGCTTGATAGCACTGGAGTTATCAGAATTAACATTGATCATAAGGATTTCGTCAAGTGCCACCTCAAGGGAGATTCATCTGAGGTGGCATATATCAAAGCTCTTGTTATCGGTGCTATTACCGAGAAGAAGATCTATCACGAAACTGGTGAAGCTGCTTCTATAGTATTCAAGGACGGCTATGAGGATATAGCACTAATCGGAATTGTTGCGCACTAACATGAACAAGTCTGTATTGTTAATTGAATGGCTTGAAGAGCAGGGGTACGAGCCAAAAATCCTCCTACCAATTAAGGCGATTATTAGGGCCACGTCACAAAATAATCCTGATACGCCTGATCAGTTCGATCTCGAAATAGAAGAAGATGCAGTGGTGATATGCAAAGATGATGCAGCCATCACAAAGATAAGCCTTTTTATACCAAACAGCTTCGAGTTAATTAAAGAGGCGATCAGCTATTGTTTAGAAAACCCCGGTTGTGATGAGTGTCCAAGTAAGAATTCACCGTTTGTTCAAATCAAAGGAGATCCAAATATATAGCCAACACTTCTACCAAGACCGATAAAGATGAAACCAAAATATTCCAGAAATGAGGAAAATGCCAAAAAGAAGTGCAACACGCGAACTAAGAAGAAAACTTAGAGACTTTGCAGACACATTGAGATATGTGCAATTAATCGCCCTAGATAACAACGGCAAGCGTATTGAAATAACTGATATTGATATCAAGGAAATGAAGGCTAATATCAAAGATTTAGATGCCCCTGGGACGTCTAGGTTTTGGGTTGATGATCCAAATTATCTTGGGTCACTAGTTCCAATAACGAAGAGGCCAGAGCATAAACCCAAGATCACACACAAACAATCAGAGCCACTGCAGCTTCAAGAACCACCAAAACCACAACTTAAGATTCTAGACCCAGAACCACCTAAAGCCGGTAATGGTATATGGTGTTATTATTGTAAAGCGCATCGAGGGACAGATACAAAAGGCAGATGTATAGTATGTTGTTCGCGATTAGCCTGGACTACTATCTGAGCCAATAATTAAAATCAGTTCATCACTTATTTTCTGCCTTATCCATCATCTTCTGCTCTACCTGTTTCATATCGGCGTTGAGTTTGTATAATGTGAATATTACGCTCAGAACTCCCATAGCAACAGTGAAGAAGAATCCCGTTACCATTATCCAGAACTTCCATTGTTCCATCCAAGTTCGGTCTTTTTCTTCTGATGCGCGCTTCCACTTATTTAGTTCTTTAATGTGATCAATCAGACCGGGCACCTTTTCGTTGCTTTGCGTATATCCATTAATTATCTTCTCATGCTCGTCTGTTCTGATTTTGGTTGCGTTTGCAATCTGCTCAAGCGGCTCAAGTTTAGCATGAGTAGTTTTAGCACCATTTAATACTGGTTTGGTTTGTGTTTCTACTTCTTTTGATACTACAGACCATATATTGCGTATGTCGGATATTATCGATGTGATTTTACTATCATTCGTTCTTTCAAGCGATAATAATTTATCTAAAATAGATTGATGCAATGACTCTAGCTTCTTATCAAATTCTTCGTTACATTCCTTCTCATGCTGATCAATCATTTCCCGGGTTGGTCTGTACATATCCGATAGATGAGTGCTGGCTTGTTGGCGGAGTACCTGTACCATTTCCCGAAGTTCCCGAATGATTCGGCTCAGATCTCCTTCGTCCCTTTCCGCCGCCATATTTCTTCTCCATCAGCTCTTTGAGTTCGCGGATGAGGGGCTCGGCTTCTTGAATGAACTCCCGTGGCGTCATAGCCCAGCTCCATTAATCAGAACCGGTGCTTGCTGGTAGCGGAATGTCTTCTCCGTCAACGACTATTGAAGCTATATTATTTTTGTCGAAGAAATCCATAGCTGTAATTGTATAAATGAAAAAGAAATCATCTTTCCACTTATATTCTTCGGCCTCAATTACCGTCTTATGGCCGCCCTTATCTATCATTTCTACTATCATTTCTGGCTCAAGAAGTAATAATTCCTGACGACCAATCCAACGAATATTCCACCACCACCAGTAATAATTCCAGCACCAATTTTACCACCATCGACCAATAAATTTTGTAAACCAGCCGCGAATATATATGTAGTTGCTCCATTGAAACCCGCTGGCCACCATCCTGGTATAATACCTGGGGCGACAACTGTATTATGTGTTGTCGTCATTATACCGCCCCAACATGTTTCTTCGCCATCAGTCCATTTTGGATAATTAGCAACTTCCAGTAATAATATCCCACCAGACGGCATTACTGTATTATCAACAGAAAATAATGTATGTGTCGTAAGTTCTGGGAATTCCCATACAAAATTGACGCTCCATGAGGCTATTTGTGGAACTATTGATGAAACAATTATTATACTATCATTAAATTTACTCACTGCCCCTGGTGCGATTGGATGCCTTAAAGTAAACTGTGTAAGATTCTGGCCCTGCCAGTGCTCTCGCACTCCAAGTAACGTGAATTTTGAGGATGGTCCAGGCGATCCTGGTGCGCCATGAACTTTATTGATATAGTCAGATAGCCCAGAAAATCTTTCTAGACCGAAATCTTTAGAGTCAATGGTCATTTATTCACCAGATATTATCATCATTCTACAGTTGATATAAATAATCTCTTTAGAAGGACCAGCTGTTAATTTGAGAGTCCCGCCAGATAATATCCAATCGTAACCAATACTAACAGAAGACGATCTAACATAGTTACGTTGTGCTGATTGAGTAATATGCATCTCATTTGGGCGTATCTTAGACAACCAGACTCTTGTTATTGTATAATTCTCTACTGCCGCTATTTCTAACGGGGTTATGGATTTGACCAATATATCATTCCAATATAATTTAGTTGGAGTATAAGCGCCATCTGCATCAATATTTGGGGTAAACCATAATTCAATTATTATTATATCTGAATCTTTTAGCCAATTTCTCTCAAATGTGTATTCACGTACTGTCGCTGTTGTACCAATCGTGATGATAGTAGCTGGTGTCTCTGATACTGAGCTACTTTCATCGCGGCCACCAAGTATTGTGGGGATACCGATCCCCAACCTACCATTTGCACCATTATTGCCCGTGGCAGTGATGCCTTTGGCAATCTCTACGTATCGCTCAATACCAAATGTGTTGTCACTCAAGGACGAAAGTCGGCGACGTAACCTTGAAGATGGTTACGTCGCCGCCCCACTTTGGTAATGTATTCTTTGACCAGAGGCCAACTCGAATCGTCACTCCACCCATAGACATCCAATGATTTACAACAAATGTGTTCGATGCGTTGGACGCGACACCCATCGCATTAGCTGTTACTCTTGGATATCCACCACCAATAACAACATCAAACCAACCAATAAGCGGGCTCAACCAAATATCTACGTGACCGTCATTGGTTAATAACGGACCCCACGGGAAGAGTGGTGAGAGTCCAAATTGGAATACCTTTATTGGTGCACCAGGAAAACCACCATCAATCCATACGTAAATATCACTCAGCCCATACTGATAACAAGATATTAATATTATCGATTTAGTTTCGTCCAATTCACCAGCTGATAATGTATAATCTAAAGTTAATGGTACCAATGGATCTTGCGATGTAGTTGTAAGATTAGCATGCACCGCAACTACTGGGTTGTTCGGTAGTATGATCCCATCAGGACCACGAGGCCCATCTAATTCGCCGCTGGCCTCGATTTGTGTTGCTATATCTTGAAGAAATTCTTTAACTCGCTGAACACCCAACGCCGCTATATTTATGTCTTCTTTGTGGTCTTTTGAAGCATCTATTGCCGCATCAATGTATTTCTTATCTGGAGATTCAGTGGGCTTTGGTTTTATATATGGGTTTACGAAACTCATCCATTTTTCTGGATTCCAACCCATAGTTTATATTTGAGGTTCCAGATATTCGTCGATTATCTTCATAACGCGTTCCATCTCGCCTTCATTATAGATGTTGAACATAAGCCGACGTGCAATTCTATCTGCGTGGCTGAAGGTATTCAATAGCTGTTTAATTACTATGTGTACTTCTAATGCAGATTCATATATTTTAATTATGGCGTAATACTCACTCGATCCTTGCACCATTATCGTTGGCGCTGATTGTAGACTCCAAAAGTCTCTTGGTTTTGGGATATCACTTGGGAGCAGTGGAAAACCAATCATATGCCCCTGAGGTTTGCTAGATATTTTATAGCCCCTAGATGCAAAGTCGTCGCTGATAATTTGAATTAGGCTTGGTTCGTCATCTATAGACTTGGCTATATCTGCGGGGTCCATGATATATATTTGATATAAGCCAAAGGTCAAATGTAGTTTATGAGGCTTCTGGAATTATTCGAAGAATTATCTAATACAATTAGATGCAAACTATGCGGAAGGAATTCACCAAACGACGCACAAATATGCCGCACATGCGGTAATAAATTACAACAAAGAAAAGCCACTCCGACCATACCAACTGCGACTGCCGCGCCAACACCGCTGTCTACGCCAGCACCATCAACACCAATACGCGGCGCTGAAAATTCCACCTATAATACACGCATCTATCACAACGTTGGTAACCTCAGCGAGAGATGTCTATAATATTATTGATCATAATAACGGCAGGATAATTTATTATATGTCAATATGCAATCGATTAGAATTGGTTGCCCTATTCGCTAATTCGCAGGATTATTTGGTGGTTGAAAAGGCACTCCCTGTGTTTGGCACTATTACGCAAATACCATATTTCCCTAAAAATGAACAGTGGGATCGTTACATTAAAGAATATCAAGACTCATTTAAGCCTTGGTCTCAACACAATCGGTTCCAAGCTTTTGCTAACTATAAATCGCCAGCGCAAAAAACTCCATAAATGGCCACAATTCTAGAACTTACCCCCCTTTTGGAAGTGCGAAGAATTCCATAAAATATGCCTTCCAATTCTTATCCAACCAGTCCTTATCGTACAGTAGAATTGGTAGCGGGATTGGGGTATAATTAGTAACCTCAACACTAAGATTACGCCCTGAAATTAAATGAAGAGGGTATGGATTATATTCACGGCTGAACGGGATTGGCCCATTGTGTAAGTGACCATAAAAGTATGGAAACTTAATATTAGGATATGGTTCATGAGAAATCCCTATTTCATTACAGACGCCTTGTGAACTAACAAATTCCGGTCTTGGATCTTTCTCACCCTTGATCATCACGAAGGTGTTCCCCTCTATCGACCACCTCTTACCATGTTCACCATCCCAAACGGTAATACCAGCATCAGTTAATTGCTTGGGCTTGTCGTGGTTGCCGATCAGTGTATATTTCTTACCAGGAAGTTGGTCAATCACACATTTGAGAGAACTACCATTCCCGAAACCAACATCCCCCAATATAATAACGTGGTCATCGTTTTTAACCAGTCGTTTCCAATTCCTAATGTAAATCTCGGTCCAGTTTTGAGGCCGGGAGCAATACTTGATTATATTAGCGTGGAAGAAATGTGGGTCGGAGGTCATGAATATCATAAATCATCTCATCTTAATAGAGCACAATTTATTGCCATTTGCGGCGAGCACTTGAGCACCATCGCTAAATAACTTTAACCCTCCGTGTATGGCAGGGTCATCAATTACTTTCATCTTAGTGATGTCATTTTTATTGAATAGCTCTACCTGCCCATGTTCATTGATTGACACGCACACACCACTATCAAGAACCACGAAGTTTAGACCACTGAACGAGATATCTTCAACCTTCTTGAGTTGCTGAGAATCAGCACAATAGATGAATCTATCATACTTGCCATTCCTAATACCAACCGCCATAATCACGCCATTGTCATACTTAGCATCAATGATCCGGTATCCATCAAGGAATGCCAATCTCTCCTGGATGCATTTCCCTTCTTCGGGGAAGATTGATGCATAATAGGTACCAAGAAGGTTCTGAATGATGATGCCCGTGAAGACCTGAGTCGCGTGACCAAGCACTTTGCCGACTACTTTGGTTCCAGCCACAGGCTGTGCTTCAGCGCCAAACAATTGTATCTCGAGAATATTCTCGCCAGATTTGGCGTATATTCTACTATTATATGACATTAATTTCTCTGCCGAGATTTGGGTAGTAATGCCCTGCTGCGTTCGCACATTGATTAATTCCACTTGATCATTCTTGATGCGAGCTGCAATTGGTGTAGAACCAAAGAACCCAATGTGGCACGGCATCCCATTGGCGAGATAATGTCTTCGGTTAAAGCATATTCCATTTCCAACCAAACATTCACCCTGTAGATATCTCGCGTATTGATAAATATCCCACTTACACGAGAACAATTCCTTAATTTCGAAGTTATTGCTGCCGGTGATGACGCTAGCAACAGCCACCGCGATGCTCTTGCTCATATCCATTGGAGGTGGCTCGCGTAGCCCACGCTCGAATGTCGCCATATACCAATCAAGATAAGGCTTTGGAATCGTATTAAACGACAGACAGCTTTGAGGCACGCCGACATCTTTGTTGAATACCGAGATGTTGTGCTCCATCCTCTCGTCTAGGGTCTTGATCTTCGGATGCTTCCCTTTGTATGGGTGAATTCCAATGAGCAATTGGAATGTTACAATAGCAAAAGAGAACCAATCTGTACCCTCATTGAATGTCTTACTATGCCTATCGCGCACACTCTCCATCAAAGCGGTTGCTTGATAATGGCTAGTCTGATAACTATCAACGTCAATAAAGAAAACTTCATCAAACTTGTTGTTTGAGAGGAAGTTCATCTCATTCAAATCAACAATTAAGATATTATGACTATGGATATGATGAATTGTTCTCTGCATCTGTCTCATGAGATCGAGACACATATCAGAGGTCAACCCATATCTGTCCTTAAATGATTTCGTGAACAGTTGGCACAATGCGTGAGTATCCTTTACGAAGCGCATTGTATATCCAACAGGCTTGTGGTTGCTAAGTATGATTGCTTCTGGCTTGATGATATTGGGATCTGTCAGTATTGATAATTCTTGTATCTTGCCAACAGGAATCATTTTGTGTGGATCGGCATAAATCTTGTAAGCCGTTGATCCCTTAATATAGATCGAACCCTCGCCACCTGCGGCGAGGAAGTCTTGCTTTGTAAGAGATATATTCTTATTATTGACTTGGACATCCATTATAATTCAAATCCAGGATCAGCCGCTATATGAGACATCTTACCTTCACTGATACAATAACACAGATAGACAGCTTTCATCAATTTCTTGTAATACTCACTATCATAATATGCCTTAATCGCCAATAACCATTGGCGAGGAACGAAGTCAGTAATGTTAACCTCATTTGGGAACACAGGTTTATTCGGCTTACCGTTTATTATCTTGGGGAATGCCCTGACTGCCATCTTTTTATACTTTATGCAATATTCTTTATATTTAGTACAAACGCCTGGTATAATACTCATGGTTTTGTATATATCTTTCCACTTCCCAACGTAATCCGTAACTACCCAATGATGGCCAGGCGTTCCACTTTGTATTAGATCATACATTATACCGCATTCTGTCTTAAGCCAATGACAGGTTGCGAGCATTTCATCTTCACTATCACAGTCCAAAATCATCAATTGATGGTCACCAAACCATGTCTTATCAACCACGCTGGTGATGAACATATAAGGACCAACATAATCTGATGGTTTTGGCTTGACGACAGAGGGGGTGACTTGATGTGGTTTTGTACCGCTCACAATGACTTTAAGATAAAACTCCATCGCTTCGCCCATTGTGCAATATTTAAGCTTGGTTTCCTTGCCATAATCAGAAAATCCACGACGTTCATATCCAAAATGAAGTGAATTAATGAGCATCGTGTTTGCGCTAAAGTCAATTCCCATATTAAACCTTTATGGGTTTATAAATCTACGCACGATGTACTTGAATTATGACAAAGATTTTCTAACATATCAGTATTGTAGCTCTTTTTGGCTAATTTCTGCGGCATTTACTTCACTAAACGCACCAATGCCTTAAGTTCTGGATCAGCAATCATCCGGGATTGACAATGGTGAATTCGGGGCCTGGACCGTTTCCCCCGCATGAGTTTATTTCGCCTAGCGAATTCCTCTTTGACGCTCCTCACCCAATCGTGATAGCCCTTCTTGTCAAGTTCTCTATATTCCATACGGAATTTTGTAATATAAGTGCGATGAAGACGAGGCTTGAGGCATTTATCACATATCGCGATCTCCATGCGTATATGCTCATCAAGTGGATCCCATATACTTGATGCCCAATTGCCATTTGCGTTAAATAATACTGCCGCACCGACCGCCTGCATATGCTGATTGTTGCGAGGGCTGTCGGGGTTGGTGATGCGATATGCCTTTGATACTTTCTTTCCACAAATTATGCAATGCCAAACTAACTCCCCAGGATCTTTCGCTTTCCTCTTTGGCATTTATTTCTCCTTTATCGGCTCTTTCACCCATTCTGTGACGGTTGCGGCTCTGTACCTATCTGTAGCCGGTGTAATGATGCGTGTTTGTTGTATATAGCCCCCGCGCATCATTTCAGCTTCATGTTCATTCGAGTTTTGGTAGCCCACTACAACACCATATGTGATAACCGTAACAAGCGTTGCGATTGCAAGGAACACCGTAATTGCAATCAAAATACTCCATAGAGCATCACCATCGATCCCAAGCCGTTCGGCCAAGGATCGACGCATTCGTGAGCCGCATGTCGGGCAAAACGTCGGGTCTTCTTTCATTTGTCACCAGTATAAATAGCCGCCATTGCGACATCGTCGTAATGATGAATGCCTTTCTCTTGGCATTCTTTGACAAATCGTTTCATACGCCGCTGAACAAATGATCCAGTAACATTCTTGAAATCCATCAAATTATCAACTACTTCGCCCCAATCCATACCATCGAATGTGGCTATACCATCCGACATTAGAGCAACAATATCATACGCATCACTAAACCATATACGATATGCAAAATCAGCCTTTGGCATTTCGTGAAGGCTTTTATCAACCGCTCTCCGGATCACCGTCTTATCGACACCAAATTGGCTAATGAATCTAGCGTGCCTATTGTCATCAAGCATATAACTCAAATATTCCGGAGAATTATTCTTGCACTCAATTCTCCATGCTTCAATACCACCAGACCTCAATCTGGCGGCTATGATGCCATCACCAATCACCATGCAAGATAAATATTCGCAGTTCTCACTCATTCTTGGCGAGTCGCATGGAGCGGAATTCAGTTTACTCCATATGAATTCACAATGCAGCAATGTCGAGTCGAGACACTCTATTGGTAGGCCGAGAAGAGATGTGGCATTCCTAGCAGTTTCTATAACTTGAATAATATCGGGGGTTATTTCCCTATGACGTAATTTATCGCTAATTGGTAGCTTTTGGGTTAATGCATGTGATACTAATCTAGCACCGATATCGGTATTGGGCGAGGATGAGCAGCCATCAGCGACAATAGCATATGGTACGTCCTTTTTGGTGCCCGATAGCGCATAATCCTGGCATACTTGATGGCTTTTACCAGTGAGAAAACATGAGTCGGTGTGCATATTATACACTAACACATTTCACCTTTAATGGCCCTTTGAACGTCTAGTCTTTTTCTTCCATATGGCCTTCTTCCGTGCGTTCCAGCCACTTGCATCTAATAGTGGACGCAAGCATACCCCATTGGCTGTCAACGCCTGATGTAGTGCGGCCTCAAGGGACATAATTTTATTGTGTTCTAGGCTGAGTTGCAGATGGAAATTAATTGCTTCGATCATCTCATGGATGATCGTGCTTTCGACCCCTTGGTCGCACGACTCGGCTGCTAACCTGATAATTTGGTTTCGCGCATCACATGTGCCCATATTAGATAGATCTTCCTTATCCACAATTCGACAGCGATAATTATACCCCATAATCTTTAATATTTTCATCTTATCCTTAGAAATTAAGCGGCTTGGACGGTCCACTATACCAGCATATTTCACGAATTGGCCTTGTGTGTTGCTCGATTTTATCGCTGTTATCTACTAGCTTTTTGCTACCAATACTATCGCCTTCTGTACGCAAACGCCATTACTGTCCAAAAAGCCTCGTTTTTCAATTCCGATTATAACACCAATCGGCTTATCTGACTTAATCTGTTTGCGCTCATACTTCGACGGCGAAAATGTTTCATCAAATTTAGATCCCAGTGGAACTACTACTTCAGTGTACTTACCGGTTTCGATTAGACATAACAGCTTTTTATGAATTTCACTGAACCGCGCCTTTACGTTTCCATGCTCTGCTATAATATTATCCAAGAGGTTTACAGCATAAATGCAGAATAAGTATTGCGTTTCTTCATCCATTGCATGAATATATCCGTACATCTCGTATATTGCCTGACCGATATGCTTTTTAATGGCGTTATCGTCTGGAGGAATGGATAACAACGTAAATATTAACTTCTTAAAAATAGATTGCGGAGTATCTTCTTTATCTTCTGCTTTTATTGTTCCGTTGTCGCCAATAATTTCTTTCTTAACATCTTCAAGTAGGCTTAATATTTTTGTCTTGTCCATACTTAGCTCTTCCTACTTTGTTTTATTTTGTCACCAAGCAAATTGAGTCCATCGTCTGTAACCTGCTGCCAGTTCTGCTCTATATAGTGTAGCGCACAAGCTACATTCGCCATTTCCTCGTCGCCTTTATTGGCCAATAAGTTCATCGGGAAACAGCTCTTTTCTAGTGTGTTCCTAAAACAGATAGCAAAGATGGTCTTTAATACTCTCCTAGCTCCAATTTCGCTGATGCATAAATCGATTGCATCAGCGACTCCAAGCTTGGTTACTACGTTAATGAGTGGTGTTGTCTTAGTCTTTTTCATTAGTGGCCCGTGGAGGATTTGAACCTCCATATCGCCCGAAGGCGGTACTAACCTCTCCGGCTCAGCTTCGTGCGCACTCCGCCTTGCCTTCCGGCTCTTGCGAGCATTGTACTAACGGGCCAGCAGTGTTAGAAACTAAGCGGCTTGGACGGCCCACCAGTTCCCAGCGCCTTCGACTGGCTGGAGATCGACTGGGAGACGAACTTCGCCAGCTTCGCCAGGGTCTTGGCGTTTGCATTCCCAATCTCGATGTATTGTGTGAACCCAACCTTGTCCTTGAAGTCGTTGAGTAGCTTGCTGATCTGCGGGTCGCTCACGTTCACCCCGACAAGGATGGTCACCAAGCTCTCAAGGGCCTCGTCCTTGTTAATGTTCTTAACCACCTTGGCGGCTTGCTGCACGGTGTTGGTCGAGTTGTTGTCGGCGCCGTCAGTGATGACGATCAGAATGCCATTGGCATCATAGTCGTGGCTGACGAGCGTCTTGCCGTAAGCTCCGAGAGCCTCGATGGCGTTGACAGTCGCATCACACAGCGCCGTCATACCCCCGACATTGAGTGCGTCGGCATAATCGCCAGGAGCGCATTCCTGCAGCAGCTTGAATCCGTGCATCTCATCAAGATTGTTGCTGAACGTGAGAACCCGGACCATGAGGTTGTCGGCTCGCGGAGACTTCCGGCAAGCGTCGATGATCTCCTGGAGACACTTCTCCATCTCGCCCTTGAACGACGCCACGCTACCGCTGATATCAACGGCAATTGTGACCAACGTGTACTCCGTAGCACCGAGTTCATCGACGTTCTTGGCGGAGAATCCGAAATGAGAAGTAGTCAGATTGTGCTGCTCGAGCGGCTCACTCTTGGCCTTAGACTTGTCGGTCATGATATTCTCCTTATTTCGTATGTTACTCACTCGTCATCTTATGCCCTCTTGAAGATTGAAGTTAGGCCGCTCACAGTCAACCAGACGCTTCTTTCCGCCCAGCTAATCCTAAGATCCTGGGCTCATGAGCTACTCATTTTATTGCCGTGCTTCTGGCAGTCACCTAACTCCAATCTTTGTATTACGCCATCCAGTCAACGGTCGTGGTAACCTTCATGCCCTTGTGCTTCATCTCGGCGATGAAATTCTCCTGCAGCTTTTCGAAGCTCGTAACGGGGCTCGTGGCGTCCTGCAGGAGGACAAGTTTCGAGATGTAGCTGTCGTTGCCGAAGTTGTTCGCGATGTCGCGGACGGTGTTCGCAAGGCAGTGGCTACCGGCTTCCCCGGCGATCAAGATGATGTCGGCCCTCTCGAGAGTGCCGATCAGCCCGGTATTGATCTGCGTAGACGGATCTTCGGGGTCCGGAACGTCAGCCTGGACCGCGCTGTAATGCTCGGTCCACGGGTTCGATCCCTTGGTCACGAAGTTGACCGTGCGGAGTTTCTGCTTCTCCCACTCGTAGAGCGCGATCTGGAGAGAGGAGGCGACGTTGTTGCCAGGGTGTCCGATGATGCAGTGAGGAGGCCAGATGCACAGCGGGTACCGTCCGTTCTTCTCCAGCGTCTTCACGTAGTCGAGCGCCCGCTTCTGCCAGCTTGGCTTGGTGGTGCGCCACAGGCCGCTCGCGACGTCAGCAGCTGCGATGATGGTAAAAGGATTCGGGTGATTCCCGGCCTTGTCCACCCAAAAGATCGGGTGGGCGATGGCAATGAGATGGTGACAGTCGAGGGTGACGTGGATCATCTCGATCTTATCACGAACCCTGTCCACGAAGACCGAAAGCCTCTCAATATCCTTGTCGGCCCCATCGACGTAGAGCGCACCCTTCGGGCTGCAGAAGTCATACTGAGGGTCGATGACGAGCAGGTGAACCTTTTGCATGATATTCTCCTTATCTGTGTGATATCCAGTGGAGCGTTACTTGTTCGCGCTCACCGTGATCTTATCCGTCTGACCATTGAAGTCGAAGGAATTGCCGACTGGAATGTAGGACTTGGAAATCCTGACATTGTGGTACTTGTCCACTTTGAGGGTATGACCACGCTTCGGATCCCCACCTACAATTGCCGTGCAATCAGTGGTGATGACGAGAGAGCCAGAACTCGCCCCAGGCACGGTCTGCACCACAACGAGATCGCCCTTGTTGAGGCTCATGCCTTTGATCAGCTTCGAGGGAATCGCGAGAGCACCCCTCTTGTCAACCTTCCGTTCCGTGAAGATCGACCTCATCCCCTTTGAACGGTTGGAGAGGGGATTAGTGTTCTGGCCAACCGGAGCAATATTAGTGGCGCACGTGCATTGCCCACTACAAGTGGTGCCACCACTGCAAGCCGGGGTCACGCTAAGTTCTTCGTCCTCTTCGTCCTCTTCGTCCTCTTCGTCCTCTTCGTCCTCTTCGTCCTCTTCGTCGTCATCGGGCGGCTTCGGGACTGCGGCATCGAGGAACGAGCTGATCGCTTGGACCGGTGCGGTGGCATTCTTGGGGCCACCAGCATACTTGGTGGGATCCTGACCGGTGGGGTAGTAGACGAAAGCCTTGATCGGAGCCCCGATGTCCATGAGCTGCTTCTCGTAGAGCCCACTATCGATGTACTGCGACATCTCGTTGTGGATCTCGTTCTTCATGTTGCGATGACGCTCGACAGGCAGACCCTGGCTCTTCGCGGACTGCTTGACATCCTTACTGATGTCGAAAGCCGTGAACATTCTATCCGCCTTGACAGCCACAGATACAGCTTCCTGGACCATGGTGAGGGTGGTTTGATCACACATGCGACTTCTCCTTCTTAACTTTATTGAACTTTAGACCATAATGGGCATCAAAACGTTTGATATCTTCATCAGAGAGATCGTTACCATTCCAATCCAAGATCCCAAGATTCTTGTCTATGTCCCATTGTTCTTTACCGGACAAATTAAAGAAGTTCTTTGGTCGCTTGAATGATTGCTCAAACATCTCGCGCTCGGTCATGATTTGTGATCCATTGCTTGTTTGGTTTGTTGAGAATTATCTTTATCGAACCCAAGCTCGCAATAATAACAATCGGTGTCGGAGCATTCGGCATCATCTGGAGTATCGCGCATCGGACAACTAGAACAGGTTAAACGCACTGTCCAATGTCGGCAAGCCATGCATATTCTATAACCGTCTTCAGTCTCGCATTCTGGGTGCTTTGGCATTTTAATATCCTGGATCTTCGCAACAATTTCTACACCATGGCCAAGTGCTAGGAGGCATTTCTTTCTTGCAGATAGTACAACGTGTCTTCACCTTGCAACTGTCGCAAATAATCTCAACGATCTGTTTGCTCCACCCGATTGACTTGTCACATTTATTGCATTTAAGTAAATATCCACCACCATCTTGATGAACTGCTTTTGCTTCTTTCGCCTTCTCAATGGCCTCATTCTCTTCTCTTGCTCTTGCTCCATTCATTATCTGGTTAGATCTGTCAAGCAGGACCTTGACTACCAACTCTTTTTGGGGGAATTTGGACTCGAACATATGAGCATCCTCGCGGCTTCTCGTGATCTTCTTTAACTGATATTCCCCAGGTCCAGGACAATTTTCGCCGGGGCAAATTAAAAACTTACGCACGAACCAACTATCGTTAGGATCGGACTTCTTTGCCCAAACCATAGAGCACCCCGAGCCCATTTCACCACTACTATGAAATGGGCACGTGTCTGGGCAAACATCTCGCTCAACGTCCAACCCATGTTGACACTTTTCAACCGGTGGAATTACAATCTTCATATTTAACGCCACTTATTAGCTGCACGTCGCCCTGTTCGTGTGCGGCGTTCACTGTCGTAACTTCCAAATATTGGTCCGATCGGCACGCCACAATTGCGCCACGGTTTGCAGAATGAGGCGCAACATTGGATTGGCCCGTCCTTCACGTTGAAATGATAACAACCATAAAATGGTCCCGATTGTGATTCTGACCTTTGGAACGCCCACAAACACCGCGCCGGAGAGACTTCTTTGCGATGTTTGCACAATTCCGCGAGATCATCGAAACTGAATATTTTGCGCTTTCTCATATTGCCGACTTTATTAAATACAGCTGTTTGTGGCAAGTATTTTCCATTTATAAGTTAGTGATTTTACTGGCGGAGGACCGATAATCTCGAAGAATTTAGGAACGCGTGATTGGGGAATACGGAGACGCCAAGAAGAATTGTGGAATGGCGTCGTCTTCATATCAAGATCGTACTTGTTGTTGACCTTCTTCGCAAGCATTTCTTGATCTTCTTTAGTGAAGCTATCAGTACAGAAGACTAGACGGATTTGATCATATTTGATCTTTTTGTCACGTACACGATAAGATGTTGAACCATCATCAAGAAACCAATGTAGTAGAACTGTCGGATTAATTTCAATATCTTGTGGAATAGACTTTCTAAATCCAACTGGATAATCACGACGTTCAATGGGGTACCATCTATCACAAAATGGTTTTAATTCGCAATGCGACAGTGTGGTGAACAAATAACATTCGAACAATTTACCTTCTGACGCGGTGCCAACAGGTCCTTTGCTAATTTGCTTTTTTACCCTACGAGCTGCCATATTTCCACATAAAGACTCGGCAACCATCATAACATGATCGTGGTATTTATTTTTCTTCCTAAAAATTGGAGTAATACATTTATTTAATATGCATCCATCACCAAGTAGACATCCATCAATAACAGATTGATTCACTTTAAAATTGTCATTTATACTTGTGAAAGGTCTCCTACATATTCTTATTGGAATATTAAAGTGACGCAATGCTTTTACTACTGTTGCTCCTTGTTTTGCCCCCACTATCCTCGCGATTTGTAATGGTGCTAATTTCCCACCGACGTGTTTGTCGGTTAACCACTCCTTATCATTGAGCTGTACAAATTCGCTCTGATATCCTCTGCGGTCTAAGCGAATATCATTTGCGTCTTTAGATGTCCGTAACAAAATGCTGTGTCGTTTAAGTGCAACTCGCACACCGTGTTTGGTACACCCTAATTCTTTGGCGATATCAAGTGTACCCAATTTCTGATCAACATATTTCTTAATTAACCAACCCTTATCGTTTAATTTATGAAACTTAAATTTAGTATTACGGATTGGTATCTTGTACCTTTTGAGCGCAAATCTGACACCTGGAGGACTACACCCTAGCATTCTAGATATTTGTGGAATTTCCAGTTTTTGGTCAATATATTTGGTTTCTAACCATGATTTATCTTGTAGTTCACGATATCGTTTTTCCATGATTTATATTTGCTTAAGCCTTAAATTCTACCAGATACCTCAAGCGATGCTGGTCAGCCGAATAAACCACTATTTCATTATTTTTGATGTATCCACCACCAATTGCGAACACCGAGTGATGTCCTTTCGGAGGCTGTGTGAATGCCCTAGGCCCGTCAACAATAAAGGGCTTGCCCATCACCACGTCAGCCACAAACATAAAGGCACCACGTCCAGAGACACCACCCCCACCTTTTGCCCAGTATGAATTGTCGAGTGAACAATATCCAGCACTCTTTTTCCAGTCATCTGCAAAATAGATCCCACCTCCATAGAGAGCCCCGGTAATTACAACACCCACGAGCTGTTTAGGCATCCTCAGCGCTTCCCTTAGGATGCCGCTGACGTTCACCGAGCGGGTCCCGTGGAACAGCATCCAGGTGTGGGTCTGGACGAACCTCTTCAATTCGTCCCGATCCTCGATGTCGGTCCTCTTGGGCTGGTGCAGAGGCTTCTCATTGGTCGAGAGATTGTCGCTGATGATCCTGTTCTGAGAACCAGCGATCTTCGCAGGATCACCATCCCTCTCGACCGACCAGACATTCTGGATCTTCATATCGCCAATACCACCGTGCATGTTCCTGCTGGCATGAGGCATCCAGGACCTGATGAATTCCCCAGTGGTGGAATTGGGTCCGAGCCACTCCATCTTGATCTTCATCCCGCCGAATGGATCATTGACCTCCTCGACGTTATCGATCTTGCCGGAATAGAGGGCAGATTCGAATGCGTCGAGGTCCTGGTTCCACATGAAGATGTTGTCCTTGTTCAGGATCCAAGTCTCGGGAAGAGCATTACGCTCCTTCTTCTTCGGGATGCGCCCATACATCAGGGACGTGAGTTGCTTGATCTCGGTGTCGTTGACCTGATCGTCAACCTTGTCTCCGACGACGCCGACCCGCTTCGTGGCGGTCGAGAGGATGTCGCGAGCCTCGTCGATGGCGGTTTGGGTGGGGAGTGCATCGCCGACGATCGATCCGCGAGTGAACTTGACAGTACCGACGTTGAGATCCCTCATCAGCTTCATCGTCTGAGGATCGGAAACGGGGCTCGAAGCAGCCTTCTTGATCCCGTTGGTAGGCTTCGCGGGTTGCTTCGATCCCTCGTTCTGAGTGATCGTCTTGGCATCGGGGAGGCCAGTGGACCTCGTGGCGAGCGGTCTGACAAGGTAGCAATCCTTGTCGGCTTTGGCCTGGAGAATGCGACCAAGAGAGGGGTGGTTGATCCACTCGCCACGCTTGTCGTTCTTGGAGTGGAGTTGCTTCGCATATTCACTCTGAGCGTCATCCTTCGAGGAGCACGGAACGAACTGGAAGGACGCGCTCGAGCCTGTGCGACCCCACTCGAAATATGCGAACCACTTCTGGTCCTTGCGCGACTGGACGACGGCACCGTGATAATATTTGTTGGAGTCGATGCCATCCTGCTTGAAACAGCCCATGTCGGCGATCATCGTCCCTTCGAACGCGCCGTCTTTGGTCGCGGCAGGACCAAAGCACTGGAAGTCGTTGGGATTGAGACCGGAGGGATAAGTGTCTCGGGGAAGTTTATTGTCCATGATTGCCTCATAAATGAACGTGAGATCTATTGATGGCCTGTTTTGTGACAATTACCTAAACTCGACGGAATGAAATATCATCGTGGCCAATCCTGATGTCGATAAAATAACCTTCTTTGGCTAGTTTCTCCAAGACCAGCCTAAGATCGTTGATCTTGTCAAGCAGCTTGAAGTCCAAAGGACTGGCAATACCACGATCGTTAATGCGGTCAATGATTTGTCTGACCAACTCCCTGGCCTCACTCGCATGTCTGACCAACTCCCTGGCCTCACTCGCATTCTCGGTGTTGGTGTTTTCCATAATTGGTACCCCATGGATTTATAATTTTCGTGACAATTATCATAAATACTGATCTGTTGAACTTCTGATTTGAGTTAAGATGAAATATTTTAGCATTAATCTGCTTTTATGCTCACTACACATCGGGTTGATTATGAATGTGAATCTCTCGCGTATTTTCTTTATTGTGTCTTGGATTTTAGTAATACATTCTGGATCAGCCAAATGGTATTCCCCAACATCTTCAAATTCTTTATCTTTAATAATATCAATATCTCGATATTCGCGCATGTCGGCTAATGTAGGAGGTCTATTGATAGATAGTGAGATCTTATTGTTACCGTGCAACATTATTGATAATACGGGTTTTTTTTGCCCAGCGGTTGCTAAATTCATACCAAAATCTGGATCGCGATCTAACAATTCTTTTCTGACATATCCGCAAAATATCGCATCAATTAACCCCTTTAATATAATAATCCGTTCTTCTCTTATCTGTCTCTCATTTTGTTTTTTATTCATCTTGGAGGGAAACCGGCCATAACTGACAATTGGATCAATGCAATATCGTGAGGGACACTAAACTCATTGGCGAGAATAGACGACCTCAATAATATGGTCGGAACCATGATGTAAGCACATGGACAACCTACTATATCACATTTGCCTTTTTTATTGATCTCGAAACATTTAAGTATCTCGGCAGGATTGAATGTGAGATCAATAATTTTCTCTTCTGCCTCAGAACAATGACAGGGAATATCCTTCTTCGTCTCCTTAAACAACCAAACATTACGCCATTTCTTAACAAACTCCATCAATTGCTCTGTGGTCTCAACAGCCTTGCGATCACCTATGAAGGCCGTGAAGACA
>Ga0315289_10004713_pt1 | contig 20261 bp, 16 predicted proteins | sample YL17G11_40_MG_FD_203452 | JGI IMG/M metagenome (GOLD analysis project Ga0315289, IMG submission 203452) | Sediment microbial communities from Yellowstone Lake, YNP, Wyoming, USA - YL17G11_40 | ecosystem: Environmental > Aquatic > Freshwater > Lake > Sediment | place: USA: Wyoming | collected... | reverse complement strand
GTCATTTCGAGGAGCGTTTTTCCCGCAAGGGGGGCTGCGCTCTGCGACGAGGCAATCTCCAAATTGGGCGTTGGGGATTGCTTCCCTTCGGGATGCTTCGCAATCGCTCCGCTCGCAATGACACCTCGTTGCAATTCCTCCACGACGCGACAGCCAACGCCGTCATCACCCTGCAACGGATTGCCCAAGCCGAGAATCAGGATGGGTTTCATTGTGTTTGTAGGGGCAGCCCTGCGTGGTTGCCCAACCAGGGCGACCACATAGGGTCGCCCCTACACGTCACACGAACTTTACATCCAAGAAATGCACCGAGCACGAAATGCATGGGTCATACGCGCGCACGAGCATTTCGAGCGCGAACGTCACTTTTTCCTGACCCTGGTCGAGAATCTGCGGGACGAGCGCGCGCATATCGGCTTCGATGTTTGCCATGTTTTGTCCCGTCGGAATGATGCAGTTCGCGTTGACGATTTTGCCATCGTCGCCGATTTCATAGTTGTGGAACAAGATGCCGCGCGGCACTTCGCACGAGCCGACGCCCTTACCGCCCTTGCCCTGGAATTTGTACGCCTCTTCCTTCTTGATGCCGCGCGCGATCAATTCGTCACAAATCTTGATCGCTTCCTCGACGCTGTGCACGATTTCGACGACTTGGGCGACGGTGTTGTAGTACGGATTCGTGCAAATTGGCTTGATGCCGAGCGCGTCGGCGGCTTCTTTCGCTTTGGGATTCAGCTGCTTGTAGTTGACGTTGAAGCGCGCGAGCGCGCCGACCATGTACGAATCGCGTTTGTGCGCGGTGTGCTTTGCCGATGAATGTTCGACGCACTTTTCGTTCGTGACCTTACGGTAATCGATCAGGTGGTACTTGCCGCCGTCGGTCGTGGTGATCGTGCCGTCAATGAAGGCGTACTCGTCAGGCTTGCTCAGCGCGACGTATTCGGTTTCGCGTTCGAACTTGGGCCACGGCAGCGTCTTGAAGAGCGCGACCGTTTCGTCAACGTCTTTGCGCGCATCAATCAGGCGCGCGCGAATCGCTTTGAGTTCGTCCACCGTCGGCAGATGCGTAAAGCCGCCAACGCTCATCGCAATCGGGTGCGTGTGGCGACCACCGATGATCGCGCACAAATCGCCCGCGAGTTTCTTCATTCGCAGCGCGCGCAGAACCGCGTCGGGCGCGATGCCCGCGAGCGGAATCACGCTGCCAACTTTGAAAAAGTCGGGCGCGACGAGCATGTACGTGTGCAAGACGTGACTGTCGAGCATCTCTCCGAAGAAAATCAGTTTCCGCAGCAACCACGCTTGCTCCGACAACTCGACGCCGAGCGCGTTTTCCGACGCGCGCAGTGACGCCGTCGCGTGCCCGACCGCGCAGATGCCGCAGATGCGCGAGGTGATGTGGCTTGCTTCGGTGTGCGGGCGTCCGCGCAACATCGCTTCAAAAAAGCGCGGCGTCTCTACGATGTCGAGCCGACATTCTTCCAGTACGCCGTTCTTCGCGTTGACCGTGATGTTGCCGTGCCCTTCGACGCGCGTTACGTGGTGAACGTCTATCTTCATGTTTTGTGCCATAGTAATTCTCTCCAGACGACCGCCGACCACCGACAGCCGACCGCGGTCTGCCGTCTGCGGTCTGCGGTCACGGATTATTTCTGTTCCTGCGATTGGTACGCGTTAAACATCGTCATCCGCGCCATCACCTGGTCAACGGTGAGACCGTGTTCCTTCAACACATCTTTCATCGCATCCAGGTTCGGATTGGAAATCGCGCCGCGACAACCTTCGCAGCCGTCGTTGTAGGTCGGGCAAATCGCGCCGCAACCTGCGCGCGTGACAGGACCGAGACAAAAACCGCCTTTGTGGAACATGCAATTGTTTTCTTTGAGTTTGCACTCCACGCACATTGGATAATCGGGAATCGGCGGTTTCTTGCCAAGGAGCACCGCCTTGACGACGCGGACAAATTCTTCGCGGTCAATCGGGCAACCTGGGATGAACGCGTCCACTTTGACGACCGCGCTGATCGGTCGGGCGGCATACGTCGCGTACCACTGCGCCTTATCGCCGTAAACATACTGGCGCACGTCTTCCAGGGGCGCGAGGTTTTTGATCGCGTTGACGCCGCCAATGTGCGCGCACGCGCCCAGCGCGACCAGAATCGCGGCACGCTCGCGGATTTGCTTGAGGCGGGCTTCGTCCGATTCGCGCGTAATCGAACCTTCGATAAACGCGACTGCGTAATCTTCACCGCGTTCGCTCATCGCTTCGCGGAACTGGACGATTTCCACCGCGTCGAGCAAATCGAGATGTGTCTGGAGTGAGTCCACGACGGTGAGTTGGCAACCTTCGCAACTCGTAAAGTCGAAAAATGCAACTTTGGGTTTCATTAGAGCGCCTCCATCACACCTTTAATCTCGGCGTAATTGAACGAAGGTCCGTGCTGACAGCAATAGAAATGGTCAAGTTGACAGTGACCGCATTTGCCGACGCCGCACTTCATTCGCCGTTCGAGCGAGACCCAGATTTGGTCTTCGGGAATTCCCTTGCCGAGCAACTCCATCAACACGAAACGATACATGATTGGCGGACCTTCCGTAATCGCGACGGTGTTGCGCGGATTGATGGTGATCTTCGGGAACAAGGTCGTGATGACGCCAACGTTGCCCGCCCACTCGGGCGTGCCCTTGTCCACCGTTTCGAGAAACTCGACATCGCTGCGCTTTTTCCATTCGTCGCGTTCTTCCTGGAAAAGCAGTTCGCCTGGATTCTTTGCGCCGTAGAGGATGATAAAGCGTCCGTACTTTTTGCGATTGTCGAAAATCTGATTGATGACGCTCCGCACGGGCGCGAGCGACAAGCCGCCCGCCGCGACGAGAATGTCTCTGCCTTCGAACTGCTCGACAGGAAAACCGCGACCGTACGGACCGCGCACGCCGATTTGCGCGCCTTCGCTCAGGTTGTGCAGCGCGGTCGTCACATCGCCGACCTTGCGGACGCACATTTCGAACTTGCCGTTACTGCGGCTCGGCGACGACGAAATCGAAATCGGCGCTTCGCCGATGCCGCTTATACTAATTTGGACGAATTGACCTGGCTTGTGTCCCAACGATTGACCGCGCGGCAATTCGACTGTAAAAAATTTTTCCGTCGCGGTCATTTGTTGAGCTTTGGAAATCCATGCCAGAGTCGGAAGGTAAATGGATTCGATAGCAGGTATTGACATAGTTTTTCTCCCTGTCATTGCGAGCGATGCGAAGCAATCTCCTAATCGCGATTTGGGGATTGCTTCGGCGCAAGAACCGCGCCTCGCAATGACACCGTGGGGGTTACGCGTGCGCCTGATGCAGTGAATTCCAAACACCAATCGGCGTAATGTCGACAAGGCACGCGCGCGCACAGCGTCCACAACCGACACAACCTTGCTGACCTGGGAATGCTTCGGCGATGTACTTGCCTTTGCGCATAAAGCGATGACGCAAGCGTTGTGCGCGCGTCTTGCGGAAATTCTCGCCCGAACCGATGCGCGCGAATTCGTCGAGTTGGCACGAATCCCAGATGCGATAGCGTTCGCCCGATTTGCCATCCATCGAAACTTCGTCGCGCACGTCGAAGCAGTAGCACGTGGGACAAACGATGTTGCACGACCCGCACGCAAAGCAGCGCTTGCCGATTTCTTCCCAGAGGGGGCTTTTGTAACTAACGCCCATCAGCGCAGGCAAATCTTTGCCGTCGAGATGCAGGCGCACGGGGAATTTCGCCCACTTTTGCGACATCGTCTTGTCAAGCCGCGCGATTTCCTCACGCGTCGCGTCGTGCGCTTTGGCGTGGTTCGCGAGCAGTGCCTCGCCCGCCGTTGTGCCGACGTCCACCGCGTAAAAATCGCCGAGTCCAATCAAATGCAAATCGAACCCCGACGTCGCGGTGAGCGTGTTCATACTTTTGCAAAACGAATTCTCGTCGCACGGGTCGAGACACTCGATGCTGACTACGGTCGTCGTGGCGCGGCGTTTCAAATAATGCGTGTCCGGGTTGCCGCGCGCGAACGCCTCGTCGAGCATGCACATCGCATGCAAATCGCAGGTGTGCACGCCGAACAGGACACGCCATTTCATATCGAATGTTGGCGAGAGCATGTCCTTTTGGAACGAAAAGAGCGTCTCTTGAGTCGGCAGGAGTGCTTTGCGGGGCGGAATCACAGTCGTGTTGTAATCGAGCCGCATTTGAGACGCGTCGGTCAGCGTGGAGAATTTGAACCCAATGTCGTTTTCCACGGGACCGATGACCTCGTACTCGCCCATCATACTCGTGACGAACGGCATGAGGTCTGGTTTGTTAATAATCTTTAGACTCATTGGCTTCTCCTACTTCCTATTTCGCTACACCGTACTGCGTTGTTTCGCCACAGAGCAAGTCTATCGCTTTTCTCTGTGTTTCCTGTGGCTAGTCTCTCTGCCAAAAACAAAACACGCCTAGCCGATGCCGATGCATCGGGCAGGCGCTCGACACCTGAATCGTCCGTGATTCGATAGACCAAGAGCGCATCGTCGCGCCCTACACCATTATTATATCCAAGAGTCCAACTCTGGTCAAAAGTGAGTCAAAGATGCGTGACGAGTACAGTCGAGCCTCATTCTACTCGCTGCCTCCCCGCGCCACCAACCACTCCGCATACAACTTTTCCATCCGCCCATCGCGTTTCATCGCGTCAATCACCGCGTTGATTTGCGCGAGCAGGGTCGGCGTGTCTTTGCGAACCGCGATCACGACAAGTTCGCTGACGAGCGGATCGCCAACCTGCTTGATGCCGCCCTCGACGCGCCAAACATCGTTGAACGCGACGAGATCGGTAAAAACCGCGTCCACTTGCCCGAGGCGCAGCGCGCGCAGCGCATCCGCCGGAGTGTTGTACGTTCGCAGATCGAATTTCAATCTCCGCTGCCAGCGCCGCGCGAACGCGTCCCCTGTTGATCCCAACTCCACGCCGATTGGCTTGCCCATCAGGTCGTAGTACGTCTTGGTCATCGCGTCGCTCTCCCGCACGACGATGCGCGGACCGCTGTTAAAGTACGAGTGCGAAAAGGAGACGTCCTCCGTTTTCTTCGGATCGTACGGCAGCGCGGAAATAATCGCGTCGAATTGTTTCGCCTTGAGCGCGTCGTACAAACCATCAAAACCACTGTAAACGTATTCGACGCGAATCGGCGTCTCGTTCGCGCTCGACCATGCGCGTGCAAGTTCACTCGCGAGTGCGATGTCGAGTCCGTACAAATTCCCTTTCGCGTCATCCGATTCGAACGGCGGAAAGGATGGGTCAATCCCGACACGCAACTCGCCCGCGTCCAGGATATGCACCCAGGTCGCGTCCGGTTTTGGCGGCGGCTTGGGAAACCAGATGACGAACGCGTAGATCGTCAGTGCAATGAGCACGGCGAGCGCGAGGGGCAAAGTACCTATTCGCAAACGACCGCCGACCGCTGACCGCCGACCACCGCTTGCCTTCTGATGTCTGCGGTCTGCCGTCTGCGGTCCGCCGTCGGTTGACGGTTGACTATTACCGCGCGGCATATTTTTGCACTTCATAGTAGATCGGCTTTGGATCGAACTCCGGTGTGACGAACGTGAAATAGTCCAGATACGTTTGCGCGGGGAAGGGATAACGAAACGCCCACAGCGCGCACGCGGCGAGCCAATCCCAGCCCCTGCAAATTTCGTACGCGCGCAAAGTGTAGGCAATGCGCTCGGCGGGATGTACCGCTTTCGTCCAGCGCGGGTGATCGTTCCAGCCACCTTCGGTGATGAACGCGTGCTTGTCCGCATCGCCGTTCCGCACCATAATCTCGCGCAGCAACTCGGCGCGGCTAAAATTCACGCGCTGGACCGACGGCGCTTCATCGGCGGGCGCAGTCCAGCCGTATGCGTGAATCGCGAGCGCGTCGAAATAATCCTTCGCGCCCGCGTCGTACATCTGCTGCAAGTAATCGAGATCGTTCATCGCGTCCACTGTCCCCGGCGGCGCGAGCGTCGGCGCGAGCGCGCCTGCGAGAATCTGCACGGACGGATCGGATGCTTTGGCGCGCGGATAGACGGCTTGCAACATGCGCGCGTACCCTGCCGGAGCAATGCCGCGATAACCCCACTCGAAATTGACGTTCGGCTCATTCCAGATGACGATGTGCTGAACGCGTCCGGCAAAATGCCGCACGAACTCCGCGACGAAATTCGCAAACGTCGGGTAGCGCGCCTCGTCGAGATAACTTGTCACCGAATCCTTGGGGCGCGCCCAGCGCGGCACAAAACCGAGTCGCGCGATGACCTGCAACCCTTGACGCCGCGCGTGCTCCACGACGAGATCCGCGTGTGCCCAATCGAATTGTCCTTCTTCGTTTTCGATGTACTCCCAGGGAAAATATTCGACGACCCAGGACGCGTCCATCTCGCGCACCATTTCAAAATTCTTTTTGATCTTCCATTCTTCAACTTCATCCGTCACGCGCGTATGCACGCCGACTTTGGGATTCGTCGTGCGCACGGTTTGTTGCGGACCCAGCGTCACGAGAATCGGCGGCGGCGCGGCGAGCGCGCAGAGGAGCGCGAGGAGCGCGAGCGCTTCTAAGATGCGGATGCCTCGTTTGACAATGCAGGGGAACAGAGGAGCAGAGGAGCGGGGGAGAACGCGCCCCTGCCCCCCTGTTCCCTTGCCCCCTTGCACTTGCACTACGCCGCCCATTGACAAATTACCTCTACCCGGGTTAGAATACGCACCGAAGCACCTTTCCAACCGAATGAAACCGTCGTCCGCGCGATTCGCCGCTGGTTTGACTTTGACAAGGAGGATGTTGAAAAATGGGAACTGGCGAAGTCGCGTTGTTCATTGACTTTGAGAACGTTCGCTATGGCTTGAAAAACAACTACGGACGCGAACCCGATCCGCAGATGCTGATGGCTAAAGCGCGCAAGTACGGTCCCGTGTCGCAAGCGTTCGCCTACGCCGATTTCACCGAACACCCGGATTTCTTTCGGCGCAAACTCGAAGTCGCGGGCATCACGCCGCGCGATATTCCGCGCCGCAGTCCGGACGTCGCACACAAATCATCGTCCGATATGGCGATGTTGATGGACATCATTGATTGCCTGCTCGACCGCCCGAATGTCAACACGCTGATCTTGATGACCGGCGACAGCGATTTCATTCGCGTCGTCGCGCGCGCACGGAATCGCTTTAGCAAAAAGGTGATCATCTCCGGCGTGCCCGGCAGTGTCTCCAACGATCTCATTGCTTCTGCCGACGCTTCCGATCCGATCATCGAACCGGATTGGGTATCGCTCACTGTGTCCGAACCACCTGCACTGCCGCCGCCTGTGTTTGAATCGGCTTTGACCCCGGAAAACTTGACGACTGACACGACTGAATTGTCAGACATTGAACGCCACTTGATCAAACTGATTGACTATCTCGATAGAACTCGACCGTACCTGACGTTTTTGTTCGTCAAAACGCACGCGCTCTCCCCGACGAGTCAACTCAATTTGAGTCCGATGCAAGTGGACATGGTTCTAGGCAAGTTCAAAGAGCGCGGCATCTTGCGCGATGAAGTGAAAGAGAAAGATGGGCGCGCGCTGCGTTTCCTCTATTTTATGCGCGAGCACCCGTTGGTGCAAAATGCGCTAAGGGAAACGCCAAGTTCGTTGTGATGCTTCAGCCACGTTTCGCGCGCGATGGTTTCATCGGTTGAGAGAAACCAGGCTTCTGGGAGAAACCTGGTTTCTCTTTTTATTCTACATCGTACGCCCACACCGGCCCGAATTGCCCTAGCCACACATTATCGCCTGCGCCGGAATGCTCGCGCACGCCGTGCACGTTCGGCTTGACGAGAAACGCGTTGTCGTTGTTCCACAGAAACGCCGCGACCAGATCGCCGACGAAAATTCTTTGCGCGGCTTGATACTTGTCGAGAGCGCGGTTCCACTCCAATTCCTGATTCGCCGCCGCAATCGCGGCGTCGAAATCGCGATTGCAGTAACCGAGCCGCGACGCAAACACGCCACCGCACGCTTGCAAAAACAGCCAATTTTGCGGATGAGCGTATTCCTGCTCCCATGCGATCAAGTACACTTGCGGCGTTGTCTTTGGATCGCGGACGACGACCGAGTACGCGTTCGGCTCGACCGGATCGAGCGCGACCGGGCAAGCAAAAACGCGCGTGAGATCCTCGGAGATGAACTGGAACAAGGTTTGCGTGCGCGGTGTGTTCGCGAACGTCAGTTTGATCGTCCCCAGTTTGGCGCAATCCACTTTTTTCCTGTCGGACGTTCCGTAACCCGCGTCAATCAACGTTTGAGCGGCGGCAGCCGGGTTGTAGCCGGGCTCGGTCGCGCTTTCATCGTAGCCGGGGACGCCCGGCGGAATCCACGAGAGGTACGGTTTGCCCAAACCCTGCAACACATTGCCTACGAGTCCTTCGCGATCGAGCGCAAGCGAAAATGCTTTGCGGACATTCTTGTCGGCGAAGGGCGCGCGCATGACGTTGAAACCCAGGTACGTCACGCGCGCCGCGTTCACGCGCAACAAATCCTGGCTCAACGCCGCGTCGTTCTGCGCGAGCGCGAAATTCTCCGGCGTGAGTCGCACAACATCCATTTCGCCTTTGCGATAACTCTCGATGACACCCGCGTCGGCAATCCAGTAGAACTCGATGCGATCCAACTTGGGTTCACCGCCCCAGTAGTTCGGATTCGGGGCGATACGGATGACTTCATCGCGAATCTCCACCATTTTGAACGCGCCGTTGCCGTTGTGATTCTCCGGCTTGAGCCACCACGCGTCCGGCTCTGTTTCCGATTTCGTTTTGTCGGTCGGGAAAGCGATCCACGTCGAAGCCAGGGCGAGCCAGTAGCCGGTCGGCTGATCGAAAGTAACAACGAGCGTTGCATCGTCCGTCGCTTTCACGCCCACGTTGCTCAGTCCGCGCGCGATTTCTTCAGGCGATGACTTGGGATCGAGTGAGTACGCGGCTGTCGCGCCGTGCACATTGTCGAGAAACGATTGATAAGACGCGCCGACACGGGGATCAACCGAATGTTTCAGCGCGTACTCGAAATCTTTTGCGGTGAGTAGTGCACCGTCCGCGCGCTTCAAGCCCGTGCGCAAATGAAACGTCAGTGTTTTGCCGTCGTTGCTGAATTCCCATTTCTCCGCCGCGCCGGGCAACACCTTGCCTTTTTCGTCCACGCGCGTCAATCCTTCGTACGCCAATTGCAGAATCGCAAACTCCGCGCTCGACGACGCGCGCTGTGGATCGAGATTCTCCGGGCGCGCGCCCAGATTGATCCGCAACACTTTCGGCTTGACGCCGGACGCGGTCGTGGGCAAGGGCACGGTCGTCGCGGCAACTGGCGCGGCTCTGGTCGGCGCGAGGGTTGCCGCGCGGCGTGTCGCATCCGCGTCCGGCACCGGCGCTCGCGCACACGCAAGAAGCGAACCGAGGATGAGGGTTGCAAAAATTAAAAGGAGAATCGGGCGCATTGGCTTCGTAGGGGCAGACCTATGTGTCTGCCCTGCGCGGGCAACCACACAGGGTCGCCCCTACAGAATTATTTCCGTGGATAACTCGCCGGAACCTGCGACAGATCAACGTCGTACGTCCACACCGGTCCCCACTCGCCTGCCCATTCCGTATCGAACGCGCTGACGCGATCCTTCAAGCCCAAGATGTACGGCTTGATCAGCGAAGTATTTTCGGTGTAGTTTGCGAATGCGGCGGGCACATCCTTCAGCAACGAATCTTCCGCTTGCTGATAAAGCGCGAGTGCTTTTTGTGGATCGCGCTCCTGGTCGGCTTTGTCGAGCAGCGCGTCGAGTTCTTTGTTGCAGTAGCCGAATGCCACCGCGAATTCATTGCCGCACGTCCAGTACATACTCAACCAATTCTGCGGGTGCGGATAGTCCTGCATGTAACCTTGCAAAGAAATCTGCGGCTTGGTCTTTGAGGGGAGTTGGTTAGTGGAGTCGAGCGTGATCGGACAGCCGAACACTTGCGCGAAATTCGCGGAGAGGAAACCAAAGCGCGTTTGGTTCGTCGGCGACGCGAGATACGTCAATTTGATCTCGCCGAGTTTCACGCAATCCACCTTCGGATTGTCGGCAGTGCTATCCTTCGCGGCGTAACCGTTGTTGACGAGCGTCTGCACGGCGGCTTTCGGATCGTACTTGGGCACGCCGGGTTTGTCCGGCTGTGCGCCGGGAACGCCCGGCGGAAGCCAACGCGTGTACGATTTGCCGATCCCTTTGAACGTCTCGCGCAGCCAGCCCTCGCGATCAAACGCTTGCGCGAACGCGACGCGCACGTTCTTGTCGTCGAACGGTTTGCGCGCGGCGTTGAACGCAATCGCGTAAACGACGGCGGTCGGTGCGCGCATCAATTCGCTTTTCAATGTCGCGTCCGCGTTGATCACATTCAAATCATCCGCCGAAAGATTCGTCGCAAGGTCAATGTCTCCCTTTTTGTACGCGTCGAGCATCCCCTTGCCGCCGGGAAAATAAGCCAACTCGAGACGATCCAACTTGGGTTTGCCGCGCCAGTAGTTCGGGCTCGGCGCGAGGATGATGCGCTTGTTCTGCTCGATGGATTTGACGACGAACGCGCCGGTGCCATTGTGCGCGTCGGGGCGGAACCACCAGTTGTCCGGATCGCGGTCGACCGATTTCTTGTCCGAAGGAAATGCCGCGAGCGTTGCGGCGACAGCTGGCCAGTAGCCGTTCGGTTTCTTGAATGTAAGGACGAGATTCTGATCGTCAGTAACCTTGATCCCCAAGTTGTTCAATGCTTTATCAACGTCTTCCGGCTTGGTCTTTGCCGGATCAAGTTTGTCCACTTCTTCCGCGCCTTTGATGTCGTACAGCAAAAAGGTGTTGGACTTGTCGGTGATGCGCGGATCGAGCGCGCGCCTGAGCGCGTACTCATAATCGCGTGCAGTAATAGCAGTTCCATCCGCGCGCTTCAATCCGTCACGGAGGTGAAAAGTCATCTGCAATCCATCCGGCGACGAGGTCCACTTGTCCGCGCCGCCGCCGCTGATGTTTCCTTTCTCATCAATCGTCGTCAGTCCTTCGTAGACGAGTTTGAGCAGATGCACTTCGGTGCCGAGTGGCGCGCGCTGCGGGTCAAGCACGTCGGGATAACTCGTCAAACCGACGCGCAATACGCGAGCGGTTGGCGCGGAGGTTGGGGTCGGCGGCGCAGAGGTCGGCGACGCGCTGGCAAGCGGCGATGCCGGCGCGGCATTTGAACTACACGCCGCTACGAGAAGAGCGCATACGAACAGAGACGCGAACACGAGTCCTTTGTTCATTTGACACTTCCATCAGGAGAGTCCTGGTTTCCGGGTTAGCACCAAAACGCGCTCCTCGCCTAATCGCAAGACAAGGAGCGCGATGATGCTGATTTCAACGCATCCGGTTACTTGGGCAACAACGCTTGGTCAATGTCAATCGTCAGCGGATTCGCATCGCCGGGGAACCAACGATTCTGAGGAGTAGATGTGAAATTCTTGACCCAGGGTTTGACCAGATACGCGTTGACACTATTCCAGATGAACGCAGCAGGTGCATCCACCATCAGCATATCGTGCGCTTTGCCGTAGAGTTCAAGCCGCTTCTTGGGATCCGCTGTCGCGTCCGCTTCGTTGAGAATTTGATCGAGCGATTTGTTCGAGTACTTGAGGCGGTCGGCGACGGCACCGGTTTTCCAGTACAGACTGAGCCAGTACTGCGGATCGGGATAAACCGCGCACCAGCCCTGGAGGTACACCGGCGGCGCGGTCTTGGGATCGCGCGTCAGGTTCGCGTACGCGGTTTGATCGACCGGATTCAACTTGGCATCCACACCGAGGGCTTGTTTCCACTGTTTCTGCAACCACTCGAAACGCGCGCGGTTGCGCGCACTATCCGCGAAGGTCAACGTGATCGGCGGAAGTTTCTCCGGGCTGACGTACTTGGATTCCGATAATGCTTTTTTCGCGGCAGTCGCGTCGAACGCCCACCGCTTTTCGTCGGCTGGATAACCGGGAAACCCTTTTGGAATCCAGGTCAAGGTCGGACCGCCCGCGCCATGCAATACGTCTTTCACAAATGCATCGCGATCAATCGCCATCGCGAATGCCTGGCGTACTCTGAGATCGGCGAATGGCTCTTTGTCGAACGCGAACATCACGGCGAAGGTGCACGCGCCGGGGCTCAGCACGAGTTGCTTGGCGAGATCGCCGTCAGCTTGGGCCTTCTCTACATCATCCGGGACTAAGACAACCACATCGAGATCGTTTTTCTTGTATGCTTGCAGCGCGTTGGCAGAATCGGTGAGGTACGTGTATTCGATGGCAACCTGGGCTTTATCGCCCCAGTAGTTCGGATTCGCTTCGAAACGCACGCGGACGCCCGGCTCGACGCTCTTGACGACAAAGGACCCATTGCCGCTCGAGGACTTGAAGGTGTTCCAAATATCTTTCGTCGCGCCGATTTCTTCTTCCCTGGTCGGATACGCGACCCAGGTGCCCAGCACGATGTGAAAGTACGGCGCGGGTTGCGCGAAGATCAGTTTCAACTCCAGACAATCGTCCTGGGCGTAACCGTCTTTGCCAGTTTTGCAGGGCTTGCCGCTCGCGTCCAACGTTTGAATGTTCGCATCCACTACACTTTCGAGTTTTTTCAAATCCTCCGGCTTGGCGTCCGGTCGCGCGTTGCGCCAATCGAGCGCGCCTTTGATGTCGTCAGTCAGCGCGGTATAATCGCCCGCCGTCTTCGGATTGATGTTGCGCTTGAGCGCGTACGCAAAGCGCGTAGCAGTGAGCGGTGAGCCATCGCTGTACTTCAACCCCTTGCGCAGCGTGAACGTCAACTCGGTCGCGTTGGCGTTGTATTCCCATTTCTCCGCCGCCGCGGGAATCGGCTCCAAGTTTTCGTTGAAACGCGTCAAGCCCTCGTAGACGAGTTGCAGATGCGCCCATTCGCTGACCAGCGACGACTTTTGCGGGTCAAGCACTACGGGCAGCGCGCCGCCGTTGACGCGCAACACTTTGGGGCGCGGCGTTTCGCTGGGCTGGGGCGCGCGGGTTGGAATTGGCGAAACACTTTTGACGGTAGGTCGCGGCGTGTTGGTCGCGGGCGCGCTGAACGATGGCGTTTCATTCGCTCGTTCCGGCGCACTGCACGCGACGACAAGCATCAACGCGCTTGCCGCGAGGATGAGGATGAGCGTGCGGATGGTGGCTTACCTCCAGAAGAAGTTGGACGTTGGATGTTAGAAACTAGAAGTTGGAAATCATAAATCGGAAATTGGATGTTGGAATTCAGCATCCAACTTCTGACTCCCAATTTCCAACTTCCAATCTCCAACTTCCAACTTCTAAACCGCGTGACACGCGACCCAGTGCCCGCCGCCCACGTCGCGGAATTCGGGATCAACTTTCTTACAAATGTCCATCACCACCGGGCAACGCGTGTGGAAGCGGCAACCATTCGGGGGGTGCACTGGGCTGGGAACATCGCCGACCAAGATGATGCGCTCGCGTTTTTCTTCGATGACCGGATCGGGAATCGGCACGGCGGACATGAGCGCTTTGGTGTACGGATGCAAGGGAGTCTTGTACAGCGAATTGCGATCCGTCAGTTCCACGATTTTGCCCAGATACATCACCGCGACGCGATCCGAAATGTGCCGCACCACCGACAAGTCGTGCGCGATGAACAAGTACGTCAGATGGAATTTTCCTTGCAACTCTTCGAGCAGGTTGATGATCTGCGCCTGAATCGAAACATCGAGCGCGCTGATTGGCTCATCGCAGACGATGAAATCCGGATTTACCGCGAGCGAGCGCGCCACGCCGATACGCTGACGCTGACCACCAGAAAATTCGTGGGGATAACGATTGACGAAGTACGGATTCAAGCCGACGATCTGCAAAAGTTCCTGGACGCGCTCTTTCTTCTCTTTGCCCTTGGCGATGTTGTGCACTTCGAGTGGCTCGCCGATGATGTCGCCGACCGTCATGCGCGGATTGAGCGAGGCGTACGGGTCTTGGAAAATCATCTGCATATGGCGACGCATCTTACGCAGTTCTTCGCCCTGCAATTTGCACAAATCTTTTCCCTTGAAAAACACATCGCCAGCCGTCGGGCGGTACAATTGCAGAATCGCGCGTCCCGTGGTGGACTTGCCGCAACCGGATTCGCCCACCAAGCCCAGCGTCTCGCCCTTGCGAATGGCAAAATCGAGACCGTCCACCGCTTTCACGTCTGCCACTTTGCGCTGGAAAATAATCCCTTGGGTAATCGGGAAATATTTTTTCAACCCTTTGACTTCGATCAAAAACTGATCCTGAGTAGTATCAGCCATTTTGGACAACTCCTTTGTCAGATGTCAGTCGTCAGTCATCCGTAGACAGTAGTCAGGTTTGTCTGATTACTGGTTACTGATTACTGATTGCTGCTTCGCCGCGCGCAGTTTCTGCACGTCCTGCCAATTCCAGCACGCGACCCAGTGACGCACCGCGCCCAGTTCGAGCATGGGGTTTTCGTTCGCGCATTTCTCGGTCCGATAGTGGCAACGATCATAGAACGGACAGCCCTTGGGCATTTCAATCAAATCCGGCGGCAGACCTTCAATCGGCGTCAGCTTCGATTTGAGCAAGGCGTCGAGACGCGGAATCGAGCCGAGCAAGCCGAGCGTGTACGGGTGCAGTGGGTTGGCAAACATTTCCTTGTTCGACGCCGACTCGATCACAAAACCCGCATACATCACGTTGATGCGATCCGCGAGCCCGGCGATAATACCGAGGTCGTGCGTAATCCAGATGATCGCCATACCCAGTTCGCGCTTCAATCGTTTGACGATGTCAATGATCTGCGCCTGAATCGTCACGTCGAGCGCGGTGGTCGGCTCGTCGGCGATGAGGAGTTGCGGCGAGCAGGAGAGCGCCATCGCGATCATCACGCGCTGACGCATCCCGCCGGAGAATTGATGCGGGTAATCGTCAATCCGGCCCTCGGCTTCCGCAACACCAACCATCTTCAACAACTCGATGGAGCGTTTGCGCGCTTGCTCTTTCGTCATTCCCAGATGCAGTTCCAGCGATTCAGAAATTTGCGTGTTGATCGTCAGCACCGGGTTGAGCGAGGTCATCGGGTCTTGAAACACCATCGCGATTTTGTTGCCGCGCACGGAGCGAATTTCCTCGTCGTCCACCTTCAACAAATCGCGTCCCTGGAACATGACCTGCCCCGCGGGAATTTTGCCCGGCGGCTGGGGAATCAAGCGCATTACCGACAACACGGACACGCTTTTGCCGCATCCCGATTCGCCGACCAAGCCCAGGGTTTCGCCTTCGTCCACGTGGAACGTCACGCCGTTGACCGCGTGGACGACGCCATCCTGGGTGTGAAACTCCGTCCTCAAATCCTTGACTTCGAGTAATGTCGCCATTCGCCCTCCCGATTTCAGATTTATGATTTCAGATTGCAGATTTTTGATTTGAGTCAATTAGGCAATCAGTCAATCGGGCGATCAGTAATCAGCAACTAGTTGACTGATTGACGGATCGCCTATTTGCCTGATTGACTAGTCAACAATCTCCGGATTCAACGCCTCGTTCAACCCATCGCCGAAAAAGTTGAAAGCAAACACAATCGCGGCGAGCACTAATCCAGGAATAAACACCAGCCAAATCATTTGCGGAAACTGCCGCCAATAACGCCCCGCGTTTTCCGCAATGATGTTGCCCCAACTCGGCGCAGGTGGCTGCAAACCGATGCCGAGAAAACTGAGGTACCCCTCCGACAACGCGATATCGCCCAACCCCATAGACATCGCGACGATGATCGGCGCGAACGCATTCGGCAAAATGTGGCGCACAATCACTCGCCACGTTGGCACGCCGATCGCATGCGCGCCGATGACGAACTCGCGTTCCTTGACCGTCAGCACCTGGGCGCGAATCAAGCGCGCCAGTCCTGCCCACCCGATCACGCCCAGCGCGATGATGACCACCGCGTAATCGAGATACCCTGTGCGCGCGAAATCGCCCAAGCCAATCGTCTTTGCCCAGTTGATAATGCCCGGCTTGATCGTCGCCGCGATGAAGAAGACAAACAGCAAACCGGGGAACGCAAACAGGATATCGGCTGTCCTCATTATAATCGTATCTGCCCAACCGCCAAAATAGCCCGCGATGGCGCCGAGAGGCACACCCAGCAGCAAATCCACCACCGTCACCATGAGAATGACGAAAACAGCCGAGCGCGCGCCCCACAGGATGCGGCTGAACATATCGCGTCCGAGCGCATCAGTGCCGAACCAATGCGCGCGGCTGGGCGGCTGCTCGACCGCGTTCAGGTTTTGAGCATCGTACGCGTACGGCGCGAGGAACGGCGCGAAGAGCGCGATGAACACCATCAGGAGGATGACGACCGCGCCCAGCGCGGCGGGCAGATTCGCCAGAATCCGCCGCACGAAACGCGCTTGCGGCGACTGCGCGCGCGGTTTCAGCGCGCCCGCGTTGATTGTCTGTTGAGCCATTATGCTTTCCGAATGCGCGGATCAAGCAAGCCGTACGTCAAATCCACCAACAAATTCGACAGCACGTATGCGATTGCAATCAACAACACCAGCGCCATCGTGATATAGTAATCGCGCGAAAAGAGCGCGTCATACGCAAGTGCGCCGACGCCGGGCACGCCGAACCAATTCTCGACGAGAAACGATCCGGCGACCAAGCCGCCGAGCATCAGTCCCAGGATCGTCGCGATCGGAATGAGCGCGTTCCGCATCGCGTGGCGAACGACGACGACCCGTTCGCGCAAGCCCTTGGCGCGCGCAGTGCGAATGTAATCCTCGCTCAACACTTCGATCATTCCGGCGCGCATCTGCCGCGTCATGAGCGCGATAATGCCGAGCGATTCGATGAAGGCGGGCAGAATGATTTTGGCGCTGAACAGGCCGTCCCAATGCCCGGCGACCATCGGCAGAAAGGGCCCCACCGAAAATTTCATCTGCGCCGCGGCGAGCACAAAATCGTGGCGGCGCGAAAAGAGGAATGTCAACACCGGGTTGAGAAAAATAATGGGCAGGGAAATTCCGGCGACGACCAGACCGCGTACGAGCAAATCGATCCAGGTATCGCGCTGCAACCCTGCCAAGAGCCCGAGCGGCACTCCAATTCCCAGACCCAGAAAAATCGCGACGAGGTTCAACTGGATCGTGACCGGCAACGCGTCCGCGATCAATTTGCCGACGGGCTGATCGCGGTACTTGACGAGGGAATAGCCAAAGTTGCCTTGCAGCGCGTTCGCGACGTAATTGAGGTACTGAACGTAAAAGGGTTGATCGAAGCCATACTCGCGGCGCAGGCGTTCGACCGTTTCCGGGTTGGCGTGGACGCCCAACAGCACTTGCACCGGATCGCCCGGACCGTACAAGCCCAGCGCGAACGTGATCACGGATATGAAAAAAAGCAAAACCGGCAACCACACTAATCGCCGTATGACAAAAGCCCCCATGGATTACCTTCCAGTGTGGTCGGTGACGAGTAACGGGTGACACGAAAACCTCACGTCACTCGCCACTCGCCACAAAGCCCTTTATCGTTCAATCGAAACGTACTTGAGGCGCGGAATGATCATGGGTGGGTAGACCATTCCCTGGACGTAGGGTTTGGTCAACCAGTACTCCCGCGAGTGCGTCAGCGGAATTACGGGCACATCCGCGAGAATCATCTGCTCGGCTTGCTGATACAGTTTGAAGCGCGTCGCCGTGTCCTTTTCCACAGCGGCTTGGTCAACCAGTTTGTCCATTTGGGGGTTGGAATAGTTCGCCCAGTTCTGCGTACTGCCGGTGCGAAAAAGGATGTCCAAAAAGTTTTGCGGATCAACATAGTCCGCACTCCAACCCACATCGAACATTTGATATGGATTCCTGGTTGGATCGTCAATCGTGTTGAAGAAACTCGCGTCGTCCGTCTGCTGAATCGAGACGCGCGCGCCGAGATTGCTTTGCAGCATCCCGACCAGGACTTGAACGTCTTGTGCCGCAGAGCCGCCCGCGCCAATCGTCGTCCAAGTAATGTCGGGCAACTTGCCGGCGTACTTGGATTCGGCTAACAACTGCTTGGCTTTCGCCGGATCGTACGCGAGCGGGTTCGCGGGTTCAACGTAACCCGGCATGCCGGGCGGCAAAATCGTGTTAGCCAGCATAGGCATCTTGTGGTAGACGACATCAATCACCTTTTGCCGATCCATCGCATACGCGAAGGCAAGGCGTACTTTCGGGTCGTCAAACGGCGGCTTGAGCGTGTTGAAGACGATGAACCCGGTCGCGAGCGATGGACCAAGGAACAATTCCTTGTTGAGGGGGCTGTTCGGATCGCTCGCGCGATCAATGTCAACGATCGTGACGTAGACGGATTCCAAGTCGCCGTTTTCGTACATCGTCATGAACGATCCTCCGGCAAAGATGAATTGCACTTGGTCCAGTTTGGGTTTGACATCGCCGTAATAGTTCTCGTTTTTGGCGAGGATCATGCGTTGGGAACGGACGTACTCCTGCAACTTGAACGGACCGGTGCCGTTCGGTTTGTCAGTCCAGTTGCGCCCGTCGCGCTCGACGTTGTTTTTATCAACGACATACGCGGTCGGAAAAGTCAACTTGGCAAGGAAATACGATTTGGGCGCGTCAATCGTGATCTTGAGCGTGTAATCGTCAATGACTTGCACGCCGCTCACCTCCGCCGCGCGGCGATTCAATTTATCTTTGATGCCGACGATGTCGCCAAGATAATTCTCGGCGGTGGGTGAAAGGGTCGCGGGATTCGCCACGCGCTCAATCGAGTACTTGAAATCCTGCGCGGTCACCGGGCGACCATCATGGAATTTGACTTCTTTGCGCAGATAAAACGTGTAGGTCTTACGGTCGTCGCTGACGTCCCATTTTTCAGCGATGTCCGGCACGACCTTGATATTCTGATCGAGCGTGACCAAGCCGCTGAAAATTTCCGCGACAAACTGACCTGCATTCGTATCGTTCACCTGCGCCGGATCGAGCGTGCGCGGATCGCTGGTGCCGGGTAGACGGAGGATCGCTTTGCCGCCGGTGGCTGGCGGACGCGTGGTCGGTACCGGTTGCTTGCCGGGTGCGACCGGGGTCGCGCCTTGCGCGAACGGATTTGCGCCGGGCTGCATCAAAACATACAACACTCCGCCGCCGACACACACGGCGCCGCACAATGCGACGAGCAGGATGACGATAATCCCTATGAGCCAGCGATTACCATTGGTACTTTCGCTATTCGACATTTCTTCTTATTCCTTCCAACCTTGCGAAGGTTAGTTCCGTTTCCGGTTTGCGCTTGGCAAGTCAACCTTCCCAAGGTAGAGTCGCGGAGAACATGCTTGTCTCGTTTCGTGCGCCCATAGTACACGCGCTTGCGATTCTTGTCAAGCGCGTTTCAGCGCCGCCCCCGATTTTATTTCGACGGGCAACCCTGCGACGACCAGAAATACCTCGTCCGCAGATTCGGCAAGTTTCTTGTTCACCGCGCCGAGCAAGTCGCGGTACGTGCGTCCCAGTTCGTTATCAGGCACAAGTCCCATTCCGACCTCGTTCGACACGAGAATCATCTCCGCATCGTTCGCGCGATACCACGCAAGCAATTCGTCTATCTCGCGCGACATCTCTGCGCGCGCAGCCGATTCTTCCGCCAGCAGCACATTCGAAGTCCACAGTGTCACACAATCCACGACGATCACGCGCGTGCGCGTCGCCGATTCAAGCGCACGCGCGATTTCGCGCGGCGATTCGAGCGTTTGCCACACGGCAGGGCGCGCGGTGCGATGCATCTCAATCCGCGCGCGCATCTCGTCGTCGCGCGCTTCTGCCGTAGCGACGAACAACACGGCATCGCCGCCGCGCTTGCGCGCGAGCGCCTGCGCATAATCGCTCTTGCCGCTCCGCGCCCCGCCGAGAATCAGAGTTAGCCGCTTAGCCATCATTGCAAATCCTTGCAGGAAGATGGAAGATGACAGATGAAAAGTGGAGGAAATTCATCCTTCATCCTTCTTACACCATCACCGTACCCAGAACAAGCACGCCCACCTCCACGCTCTCGCAAATCATTCCATAGATGTCGCCAGTCAATCCGCCGAGACGATTGAGCGCGAGGCGCACGACGAGGAGCGCGACGACGAAAGTGACGACGAATGCGGCGAGTCCGAACGCGCC
>Ga0315289_10004712_pt1 | contig 20262 bp, 16 predicted proteins | sample YL17G11_40_MG_FD_203452 | JGI IMG/M metagenome (GOLD analysis project Ga0315289, IMG submission 203452) | Sediment microbial communities from Yellowstone Lake, YNP, Wyoming, USA - YL17G11_40 | ecosystem: Environmental > Aquatic > Freshwater > Lake > Sediment | place: USA: Wyoming | collected... | reverse complement strand
CGCGACGCAGGGAACCCGCGCCTCCCAGGACGGGGTCTGCAAGCCGGCCTCGCGGCCCGTCTTGTCCACCGCCCACACCCGCACCCGCGAGGTCCACGAACCGCCGGTCCACATCTGAAAATTCGTGGACCACTGATTGTTAAACAGGTTCACGAAGACCTCCGGCCTCGCGGGGAGAAAATCGCGCGAGTATTTCCAAAGGCCCGGCCTCTCCAGGCTCACCAGGGGCGAATCCAACGCGCACAAACCCACGCCCACTCCATCCGGGTTCGTGACTGTCATCCCGCTGCTCAGGCAATAGATATCATGGTTGCTCGAGCGGATAACGTCCCGGGTGGGATTCACAATCGAACCGAGCCTTCCGAGCTCAAAAACGGGATCCTTGACATTGAACGGCAGGCAGATCCAGCCTCCTTCGGGCCAGGGATCCGGTTCTTTGTCCTTCACGCCCCACTCGATGTCCACGTAGGGCTCGTCGCGGTAGAGCGCGATCCGGGTGGTGACGGCGTGGGGCACGCCACCGCCGGCCCCGGCCCTCATCACAGCGCAGGCGCATGCGCCGCTCGCTTCCCACTTCACGGTGAAACCGGCCGGCGAAGCGGCGGTGTACCGGAACTGATCGGTGCCGGGGAGATTCCGCTTTCCAAGATCGTCCCCCGCCCAACTAGCGGTTGTTTTCACATAGGCATCCAGGTAGGACTTCACGTTGCCGGCGTCGAAACGCTCGTAGAGGTACTGGCCGCAGGCATGTTTGCCCGCCGCGTCCACCAGTTCGCGGCCCGTGCGCTTGTCCACGATCGAGGCGATTCCGCCGCGCGTCCGGTCCAACGTCACTTTGTAGAAAGCGTTCTCGATAGTCCCGGCGTTCTCGTCCACCCTCGGGCCGTCCGCGTTGGTCTTGCGCTTGGGCTTTGCGGGCACGAAGGTCTTGTACCCCATCGCGGGCACCTCGCGCGCCACGAAGCGAACCTTGCCCTCCCGCGCTTCCACAGGCAGGACGTCGCCGCTTTCCTTATCCTTCAAGCCGCTTATCCCGGCGCCGCCCGCGTCCACTTCCACCACGCTGTCGCGCGCCCACGGCAGCGGATTGAACACCACGATCCGCTCGCCCTTCACCTTCACCGACCGCGCGAGGGCGGCCAGATTCTTCTCCAACTCCGGCTCCACCAGATCGCGCGCGGCTTCGATATAAGCGCCGTGTTCCCGCCAGGATTCCTCGCTCCTCCGGTATCTCGGGCCGAGCTCCTCGCTCTCCCTGGCCTTCCGCCACTCCTCGCCGTAGCGGAAACCGACGCTCCCTCCGGACAAACCCCACGTGTGCTCGCCGTACATCAGGCTCTTTTCGTAGGCCGCGGCCAGCGTCTTCTTCTCGTCCGGCGCCTCCCCCTGCCAGCCCCGCAGGAGCGTGTTGAGCGACTCCAGCGCCGCGATCCGAGGACGGATATTGCGCGCCAGCTTCGCCTCCGGCGGCATGGACATGAAACCGTGGATCCACGTGTCCGGCATATCGCCGCGCACCACGGGCAGATCGGGATTCTCCTTCAGGATCGCGTCGCCGAAATCGGAAAGCCGGCCCATCTTCAATTCCACGCCGGGCAGATCGCGCCGGGCCTGCGCCAGCAACGCCTCCACTTCCTCCGGGCTGGGGGGACCCTGGTTGTCGCCCGTATGGATCAGCGCCAGCCACGTCTTAAACGGCCAGTCGCGAGGGGGAACGAGTCCTGTGCCGTAGTCCTTCGCGCTGTACATGGTCAGGAGCCTCGAGCCGTCCGGCCCTTCCCACCAGAACAGATCGGGGACGTCCGGAGAAGAACTGGCCGGGTTGCAGCCCAGGTGCAGGAAATCCACCCCGGCGTGCTTCAGTATTGTCGGCACAGCCCAGGAGTGAGAGGGAACGTCGGTCATTTTGGCGTCGCGCGGCAGCGGCATCCCGAACTCCCGCGAAAGGTCGGAAGAGAACCGAAGTCCCCGGACGATATCTTCCAGGTCCGAACCTTCCGTCTCAAGCGTGTAGGGCAGCGCGTGCCACACGAGGCGTCCCTCGCGGACGGCATTCTCCACCCGCGCGCGGCGTTCGGGGGTTTGGCCCTTCCAGAGGATCTGGGTCATCGGCCATCCCGACAGCGTCCAGACGAACCGCTGCTCGGGCGGCAGCGACTCGCTCCGATCGCACACCTCCAGCGCCTTGTCAATCATCTCGGTGCGATACTTGGTGACGATGTTCCGCGCCAGGTCCGTGTAGCCGATATCGAAGTGGGTCTTGAAGACCACAATCACCTGTTTGACTTTCGTGCCGGGGTTGACGTGTTCCACTTCCACCCGGACCTCCGCCCATGCGGTCGTGGCGGCTCCGGGACACATGACCCAAGCCAGGAGGCATGCCCACCGCATTGGCACACCCGGTTCCGTCTTGCGAGGCGGCCTCATTAGTGTGTGCTCCCTTTTCCGAAGTGATGTACCCCCGCTCCCTATTGCCCTTCCAGAAAGCCGGAGCAATCCAGATCGCCCACCGCGTAACCAATATCTCCCACGCTCTTTGTGCCATTGGTCGGGTCGTAGACCATATTCACGTATGCCGGCGCGGGGAAATTGGGGGAATACCCATTGGGTTCGGTGTAGGTGAAGGACCGCTGCGGGTCCTGGCGAAGATAGGGGTAGTGCTCGATCGCATCGTGCTGGCGATTGGGTCCGCTGCTCTTCATTACAGCGCCGCGGCGCTTCCAGTTTGGCGTCCAACCATTGGCCCAGTTGCTGTTGTAACTGACGTACAAGTAGGTGGAACTGAAGCTCCGGCTGGTAAGGAATTTGTCCTCTACGGTAAAGGGATCTTTCAGATTCGTGGAACTGACGTAGGCGATTGGCGAGGAGAGCATGAACAGCTGGTAGGTGTAGAAGTACATCCCGTAGTCCGGCGGATAGTTGTTGTAATCCACGGAATAGGCCTCCAGCGCCGTTGCCAGAGTCCGCAGGTCGCTTTTCACGCGCGAGACCTTGGAGCGCGTTTGGGCCTCGAGGAAGTTCGGCACGGCGATAGCCGCCAGGATGGCGATGATGGCAACGACGATCAACAGCTCGATGAGGGTGAAACCTTGTTTTCTCTCTTTCATGGCATGTGTTCCTTTCGATGCGGAATAGCGCGTGGGATCTGCGAACAACGGCTTACACTTCCAGTTTCCCGCAAGAATTCGGGCATCCCAATGAGGCGATGTAAGCGCTTTTATGCCCCCCTGTCAAGTCTTTCTCCCTCGAAAAATTCCGAGGAGCCGTATGTCCGCGCGTCACCTCCCTCCGTTTTCGTAATGAGATTCCCGATAGGAGCCCGGTGTCATACCGAGTTCCTGTCTGAAACTCTTCATGAATCGTTCCGACGAACTGAAACCTGCTGTGTACGCGATCTCCTTGACAGGCATAATGGTGTTTTCCAACATGTTTCGTGCGCGGAGAAGTCGGCACAGGCGAATCTCGTGGTTGACTGAGTGCCCGCGGTGCGCGGCAAAGCGCCGTTCGAGCGTGCGGCGGGAACACAACAACGCCCGGACGATGTCGGAGACTTGAAGCGGCTTGTGGCTTTGGTGCCAGATGATGCGCAGCGCATCCGCAACCAAGGGATCCTCAACACCGTGCCAGGGGGGCGTTTCCGCCGGCCCTGCCAGTTCGGGCCGCACCTTTCCCCTGTCCAGCGCGCGGGCGAGGATCTCCAGGCAGCGGACTCCCCACACGAAGGAAGGGTTGGCGGACTTGCGCGCCGTTCTCCCCATCAGCCAGCGGTAAGCGGCGATGGTCGCCTTGTCCACACCGACGTGAAGCACCGCCGTTTCCGGGGCGATGACCCCGCGCTCCACGAGATGATACAGCGAAACCCCCTGCATGGAGACCCAGAAGTCTTCCCACCCCACATCCGGGTCCGGGTGGTAACGGTGCCAGACCCCGGGGAAAAGCAGCATCATATCCCCCTTGCCAACGGACAGACGCCCGGTCTTCCGCGACTCGAAGACGCCCCTGCCATCTGTGATGTACACGGCCTGATATTCCGGGAGTGCCCGGCCTTTGGACCAGTCGAAGTCGTAGGGTGAAGGATGTCCCGGGCTGGGGTAAGGGTCGCCGGGGAGTATTCTCTCGTATCCGACACCGGTCAGGTAAACACCCCATTGCATGTTCTTCTCGTTGATGGGGAGATAGCGCAACAAGTCCCGGTGCTTCATGGCTGTTTTTCCTTTCCGGGGCGGTCCGGGGCCTTCTGTCCGGTGCCGCAAAATGACAGTGAAATGGCGCGTCAGGACAGTTGTATCATCTGGAGTGGATCCAGCGCAAGGAGGTAAAGTAATCTGATGCTAGATGATCCCCGCCGCAAACGCCGGATTTCACGCTTTCTCTGTGCGGGGGCCATCTCATCAGGGCGCTATTCCGCCCCCTCGCACTTCCTGAAGACGGGGAGGCGTGCGCCGGCGAAAAATCCCAACAGAAAGAGAGGATGAATGCTATGAAACGGAAAGGATTCACTCTGATCGAATTGCTTATCGTGGTGGCGATCATCGCCATCCTGGCGGCCATTGCCGTCCCCAATTTCCTCGAAGCGCAGATGCGCTCGAAAGTGGCCCGCGTAAACGCCGATATGCGCAGTATGGTGACCGCGATCGAAGCTTACCGGGTGGATACCAACAGATATCCGCCCCATCGGGACCTGCCGAGCGATCTCCAGGTGCTGACCTCCCCCATCGCTTATATCACTTCCCTGCCCGAGGATCCGTTTGTCAACAAGGACGCCGTACTCCCGACCGAGTGGGCGTCCGGGAGAACCTACACTTGGCAGGATTTGCCGGACATATATTATCATATGTGGCCGACGTGGGGAGGCGGCGACAACCTGCGCAGACTGGTGGAGCAAGGCCGCCTCTATCTCCTCAACAGTTACGGGCCGGACAAGGATGACGATTCGGCGTATGATTTAACGGCCGTGTACGATGCCACCAACGGCACCAGGAGCAATGGGGACATTCATCGCGTAGGACCGTGATTGCATTCTGGGAACATCCATGGGATGCTATTGCGCGAACGCCGGGGAAAAACCCCGACAGAAGGTTGAGGCAGATACCATGAAACGAAAAGGATTCACATTGATTGAACTGCTGATCGTGGTGGCGATCATCGCTATCCTGGCGGCTATTGCCGTCCCCAATTTCCTCGAGGCCCAGATGCGCTCGAAAGTGGCCCGCGTAAACGCCGACATGCGCAGTCTCGTGACCGCCATCGAAGCTTACCGCGTGGATACCAACAGATATCCGCCCCATAACGACGATCCGCGCGATCTCTGCCCCCTGACCACCCCGGTGGCTTATATCACCTCCCTGCCCGAGGATCCGTTTGTCAACAAAATGGCTGTAGCTCCGACCCAGTGGGCGGCCGGGAGGTGCTTTGTCTGGCAGGATTTGGTGGACATATACTATAGAATAGGGGCGACGTGGTGGGGTGGCGGCGACAACCTGCGCAGACTGGTGGTGGAGCAAGGCCGCCGCTATCTCCTCGACAGTTACGGGCCGGACATGGATGACGATTCCTGGCAGGATTTGATGGCCATTTACGATGCCACCAATGGCACCAAGAGCAATGGGGACATTTATCGCCTGGGGCCGTGATTGCATTCTGGGAACATCCATGGGATGCTATTGCGCGAACGCCGGGGAAAAACCCCGACAGAAGGTTGAGGCAGATACCATGAAACGAAAAGGATTCACTCTGATCGAACTGCTTATCGTGGTGGCGATCATCGCCATCCTGGCGGCTATTGCCGTCCCCAATTTCCTCGAGGCCCAGATGCGCTCGAGAGTGGCCCGCGTAAACGCCGATATGCGCAGTATGGTGACCGCGATCGAAGCTTACCGGGTGGATACCAACAAATATCCGCCCCATCGGGACCTGCCGAGCGATCTCCAGGTGCTGACCACCCCGGTGGCCTATATCACCTCCCTGCCCGAGGACCCGTTCTGGCCTTACACACCAGGGCCCACCGCGTGGGCGTCCGGGAGGTCCTTCACTTGGCAGGATTTGCCGGACATATACTATCATATGTGGGCGACGTGGGGAGGCGACGACAACCTGCGCAGACTGGTGGAGCAAGGCCGCCTCTATCTTCTCAACAGTTACGGGCCGGACATGGATGACGATTCGCCGTGGGATTTAACGGCCGTTTACGATGCCACCAACGGCACCAAGAGCAATGGAGACATCCATCGCATAGGACCGTGATTGCATTCCGGGTGCATCTATGAAATGCTATCGCGAATAGCGGAGACTGGAAGGGGCATTCCAGGCGCCGCAAGCGTACTTTTCTGGTTTTCGCGGCTATCCGGAGACTCGGAATGACACATAGGGAAACAATGACCTCGCGCGAACGGGTGCTCAAAGCGCTCAATCACGAGATTCCGGACCGGGTGCCGGTTGATCTGGGCGGCAACCAGACCGGAATCCACCGCATCGCCTACGAGCGCCTCTGCCGGCGCCTGGGTATCGCCGACTCCGTCGTCATCATGGATGCCGTTCAGCAGCTCGCGCGGCCCTGCGAAGCCGTTCTGGAGCGCCTCCACGTGGACACGCGCTACATTGCCGCCGGCGCGGCCGGCGACTGGAAGGGCGGCATCGTGAAGGCGCGGCGCGACGGCCATCTCTGGCACGATCTGACCGACGAGTTCGGCATCCGGTGGTCCATGCCCGACGATCACCCCCTCTACATGGACATCTCGCTGCACCCGCTGGCCAACGCAACCCTCGCCGGCCTGAAGGACTACCCCTTCCCCCGGGGCGACGATCCCGGGCGGTTTGAGGGATTGCGCGAGCGCGCGTTGCGCATCCGCAACGAAACGCCTTATGCCGTGGTCAGCGGCATTTCCGGAGTGGTTTACGAAATCTGCTGGTACCTGCGCGGCCTCGAACAGTGGTTCAACGACGTGCTGGTCCAGCCCGAGTTCTGCGAAGCGTTGATGGATCAGACGCTGAAATTCTGGCTCGATTGGTTCCGCGCGTTCCTGGACGAGGTGGGCGACGTGGTGGACGTCATCATGATCGGCGACGACCTGACGGGCCAGCAGGGACCCCTGTTTCATCCCTCCTTTTACCGGCGCGTGGTCAAGCCGCGCCATAAACAACTCGTCCAATATATCCGCTTGCGAACGCGCGCGAAGATTTGGTACCATACCTGCGGCGCGTGCGGGGAATACATCCCGGATCTCCTGGACAACGGAGTCCAGGTCCTCAATCCCGTCCAACTCAGCGCGAAAGGCATGGACCCGGTTGCGCTCAAGGCGAAATACGGCCATCAACTCGTGTTCTGGGGCGGCGGATGCGATTCGCAACACATCCTGCCTCGGGGAACGCCCGGCGAGGTGGCCGCCGAGGTGCGGCGAAACGTGGAAGCATTCAAACCCGGTGGAGGCTACGTCTTCAACAATGTTCACAACATCCAGGGCGACGTTCCCCCCGAGAACGTTCTCGCCATGTTTGACGCCGCGTATGAACGGGGGTTCTATTAAAGTAGGGCGGGCGACCCGCCTGCCAAATGAAAAAGTAGGGCGGGCGTCCCGCCTGCCAAATAAAAAAGTAGGGCGGGCGTCCCGCCTGCCAAATAAAAAAGTAGGGCGGGCGTCCCGCCTGCCAAATGAAAAAGTAGGGCGGGCGTCCCGCCTGCCAAGCACGCCTGGCGGCCGCATATTCGCAAGCGGGACGCCCGCGCTACTTTATCCAATAACACAATGTAAAGGAGAAAACACATGGTTGCTAACCCAATGCTTGGAGTGGTATTCCATTGGCTCGGCGGCCTGGCCGCGGGCAGTTTCTATGTCCCGTACCGCGCCGTGAAAAAGTGGCCGTGGGAAGTTTATTGGATTGTCGGCGGCTTCTTTAGTTGGATTGTTATGCCGTGGATTCTCGCCTCCATCAACACCAACGACCTGTTGGCCGTGCTGCATGAGGCGCCCTGGAGCAGCATCAAGTGGGCCTACTTCTGGGGCGCGATGTGGGGCTTGGGCGGATTGACGTTCGGGTTGACGATGCGCTACCTCGGAATGTCGCTGGGCATGGCGGTGGCATTGGGTTATTGCGCGGCATTTGGCGCGCTGATACCGCCGATTTATCACCGCGAGTTCGTCAGTAAGTTGCTCGAAGTGCGTTCCGGCTGGGTGATTCTCGGCGGGGTGGCCGTTTGTTTGTTCGGAATCGCCATCGCGGGCATGGCGGGGATGTTCAAAGAGAAAGAAATGACCGAAGAGCAGAAGAAGGCGACGATCAAGGAATTCAGCTTTGTCAAGGGCATCCTCGTCGCCACGTTCTCCGGCGTGATGAGCGCGTGCTTTGCCTTCGGCCTGGATGCCGCAACGCCGATTGCTGAGATTTCCCTAAAGCACGGCACGCGGGATATCTGGACGGGGTTGCCAAAGTTGTGCGTGGTGCTGCTGGGCGGTTTCACCACCAACTTCATCTGGTGCGCGCTGTTGAATATCAAGAACAGGACGGGTTACCAGTACTTCAGTCCCACGCTGACGAATACCAACGAGCGCGTGCCGATGTTGTGGAACTACTTCTTCAGCGCGCTGGCGGGCGTGACGTGGTACATGCAGTTCTTCTTCTACACCATGGGCGAGTCGCAGATGGGCCAATATAAGTTCTCCAGTTGGCCAATCCACATGGCGAGCATCATCATCTTCAGTTCGCTGTGGGGAATAGCCCTGCGCGAATGGAAGGGGACGAGCCGGAAGACCCGCGTTACGTTGTCGCTCGGCCTGCTGGTGCTTATCGGTTCCACCGTCATCATCGGCTACGGCAACTACCTGGCCACGCTGCCGGCCAAGTGAGAACCTGGCAGGCTCCGGGGCGTAAGGCCAAGGCGCGCCGCCGCATTTATCCCGTTGCGGGGATGCGCGCCCCGCGTGGTGGCGACGACCGAAGCATCAGCGGTGTTTGGCATTGGGGAAACGGACCCAAAGGCGCGCGCGGCCCTTGCTCTGGCCGACGACGGCGCACTGGTCCGCCAACTGGCCCAGGCGTTTGGCGGCGTGGAGTATTTGGTTGACGCGGCCCGCGAGTTCATTGAGAATTGGGAAGCGGAAACCTGCCGGGCCAAGATCAGCCCGGAGAAGACAACTTCTTGAATCCATCCATCGGCAGGAGGCGAACATCATGAAAAAGAGCAGAGATAAAGCGCCCCTACGCGCGGCTCGCGCAACTGCCGCTGACAAAACCATCGAGCAATCGTTCGAGATGGCTCGTGAGACTTACGGCGCACTAGGCGTGGACGTGGACTCCGCCCTCGATACGCTTGCCACCGTTCCGGTCAGCCTGCACTGCTGGCAAGGCGATGACGTCGGGGGGTTTGAGGCGGTCGCGGACAGTCCGGGCGGCGGATTGGCCGTCACGGGGAATTATCCCGGCAAAGCCCGCAAGGCGGATGAATTGAGAAAAGACGTGGAAAAGGTGTACAGCCTTGTTCCCGGCAAACACCGCCTGAACCTGCACGCCATGTACTGCGAAACCGGCGGCAGGAAAGTGGAACGCAACCAGCTCGAGCCGCGGCATTTCGCGAGATGGATGGATTGGGCAAAATCGCTGGGAATCGGCATGGACCTTAATCCGACTTTCTTCGCGCATCCCAAAGCCGCCGACGGGCTCACCCTGACCCATCCCGACGACGGCATCCGCGGATTTTGGATCGAGCACGCCATCGCGTGCCGCCGGATCGGCGCCGCGTTTGGAAAGACCCTCGGAACACCTTGCATCACCAACGTCTGGATTCCGGACGGCACGAAGGACACTCCCGCCGACCGCAGGGGGCCGCGCGAACGGCTGAAACGCGCGCTCGATGAAATCTTCGCCGAGCCCATGAGCCCCAACTACACTCTGGATTCGCTGGAGGGCAAACTCTTCGGGATCGGCTCCGAGAGCTACGTGGCCGGCTCCCACGAATTCTACCTCGCCTACGCCGTAGCCAATTCCAAACTGTTGTGCCTGGACACGGGCCATTTTCACCCCACCGAAACTGTGGCGGACAAGATCTCGTCCGTTCTCACGTTCCTGGATGAAATCCTGCTGCACGTGAGCCGCGGCGTTCGGTGGGACAGCGATCACGTCGTGACGCTCACGGATGATCTGCAATCTATCGCCCGCGAGCTTGTGTACAGCGGATACCTGTCCCGCGTCCACGTCGGCCTGGACTACTTCGACGCCAGCATCAACCGCGTGGCCGCCTGGGTGATCGGCATGCGCAACATGCTCAAGGCGCTGCTCATCGCCCTCCTGGAGCCGGCCGCCGCTCTCCGGCGCGCGGAGAACGCGGGCGATTTCACCTCGCGTCTTGCCTTGATGGAAGAAGCGAAAGCGCTTCCCTGGGGCGCCGTTTGGGATTACTATTGCCTGAGCCGGAACGCTCCCGTGGGGCAATCCTGGCTGGGTGTTGTCAAAGACTATGAGCGCAGCGTGCTCAGCAAACGTTCATGATCGGAGGTGCAAACAAACATGGATGATCCAAACGATGCAAAGCAATCGGATCACACGGGTCCAGGAAATGAGTATGAACGCGAGCCTGTTCCCGGAAAAGCGCTGTTGGGTTTGAAGAGTTTCGTCGGCATGTATGCCGGCGAGCACACGGCCGGGACGGAGCTGATGATCGGCCCGCTGTTCGTCGCCGCGGGTGTCAGCGCGTTTGACGTGATCGGCGGGCTTCTTGTGGGCAATGCCCTCGCGGTATTGAGTTGGGTATTCCTCTGCGCGCCCATCGCCACAAGGGCGCGGCTGACGCTGTACTACCAACTCGAAAAAGTGTGCGGAAGAAATCTGGTGACCCTCTATAACCTCGCCAATGGCGTCATGTTCTGTTTCCTGGCGGGAGCGATGGTTACCGTCTCGGCCACGGCGGTTGGCGTCTGGTTTCACTTCAAGATGCCCGGGCTCAACGACCTTTGTCCTAACAGCATCGGATGGGTTCTGGCGGTGCTGGTTGTGGGCGCGATGATCGCCGTGGTGGCGGCTTATGGCTACAAAGTGGTCGCCGCTCTCGGCAACATCGCTGCGCCGTGGATGACCCTGGTGTTCGTGGTATTTGGCATCGTTGGACTGAGGCAGTTCCTTGACGTCACCGGCACACACATCGGGTCCTTGAGCGATTTGTGGAATCTCGCCCACACCCACATCTGGAAGGGAGGGGAGCCGCTTCCCGGCCAGGTCAAGTTCACGTTCTGGCACACCGCCTTTTTCGCGTGGTTCTGCAACATGGCGATGCACGTCGGCATGTCGGATCTGTCCGTTCTCCGTTATGCGCGCAAATCCTGGTATGCCGTCGCGTCCGGCGCCGGCATGTATCTCGGTCACTTTGTAGCCTGGCTGACCGCCTCCGTTCTTTATGCGTATCAGTTGCATATCGAGCCGGGAAACACGGACGTGCTGCCCGGCCCGCTGGCGTACAAAGCAGCCGGAGTGACGGGCCTGATCTGCGTGATTATCGCGGGGTGGACAACCGCCAATCCCACGATTTACCGCGCCGGCCTGGCCTTTCAGGCGATCACTCCGAAAACCTCGCGATTCCTGGTAACGCTCATCACGGGAGGGGTGGCAACCGTTGCCGGAATGTTCCCAGCCATTACGATGAAGCTCCTCGCTTTTGTCGCGCTGTACGGCATGTTGTTGATGCCGATGGGCGCCGTGATCTTCGTGGATTTCTGGCTGCTCAAGAAGTTCGGCCTGCAAAGCTACTACGCCGAAGCAAGCGGCAAGGTATTCAACTGGGCCGCCGGCCTGACGTGGTTCCTGACGTTGGGAATCTGCGTCGTCCTTGTCAAGTTCGCGGGCGTGCAGATATTCTTCGTCAGCATGCCGGGATGGTTCGCCGCGGCAATCCTGTACATTCTCATCAGCAAGATCTACCAGCGGAAGATACGTCCATCCGCGGCGGCTTAGGGAGGAGAAACTCATGAAAACACTTGCTCAATGGATATCCTGGGCGTCTCTTGTCCTGCTGATGCTGGCGGGGATTCTCTTTTTGGCCGGCAGCGTCACTCTAGACCAGGCCAAATGGATCATGTTGATCGCCACCATAATCTGGTTTGGAACAGCCTCCCTGTGGATGTTGAAAAACGATTCAACGTCCGAGCAGGGAAAGTCCTGATCCCAATCGAACAAACGTGGTGATAGTGATAAATAGTCGACGCCGATAAAGTAATCGGGGGACACCATACTTATATCAGAGTCAGGTTGGTCTCTTCCAGCGTCTGGTCCCGCGTGACCAAGATTCGCGCGCCCATCGGCTCGTCCGCCAACGACTACGTCACCGCCACCACGGACTATAACGGCGCGGACGCGGTCACGAAGGCCACCGACCCGCGCGGCTACTCAACCACCTTCCTCTATGACGTGGACCGCCAGCTCACCAAGGTCACCGACGCCCGCGGAAAGACGTGGAAATACTACTACGACCTGGCGCACCAAGTCACGATGATCAAGGACCCCAACGACCGCCAATACGCCTACGCCTACGACGCCACCGGCGCGCTCGCCGCTTGGGCAGACCCGCTCCAGAAGGGTGTGTTCTACTACTACCAAACCGATGCGAACACCAAGACCGCCGACATGCTCATCACCCGCACCGTGTACAACCCGGGCAACAACGGCGCGCTGCGTTCGCGTGAACATGCTGTACCACCGCCTCAACAAGGGTGTGCACCTCGTGGAGGTGCGTGTTTTCCCAAGCGAGGGGGCGGCCGATATGCCGGCGCAGTAGAACGGCCTTGGCGTGACGCCAATCTACATCCCATAAGAGCGCAATTTGTAGATAAGGTTCCGGCGGCTGATCCCCAGGATCTGCGCCGCGCGCGTCTTGTTGCCCCCGGCTTGTTCCAGAGCATCCAGGATCGCGCGCTTCTGAATCTCCTCCATCTGGCCCACGGGCGGCAAACCCGCCCCCGCACCTGTACTCTGTCTCCGCTCTGCGTCAGCCGGCCCGGGGGCGGCCTTGCGATCCCCGGAAGATGGCAGAGCGGTCCGCGATTGCCTGCCCGCGCGGACCGGGTCGGGAAGGTCTTCGGGAAGGATGAGCGATCCGCGGGAGATGATGCAAGCCCGCGCGACAGCGTTGCGCAGCTCGCGCACGTTGCCGGGCCAGTCGTACCCCTCGAGCAGCCTGAGAGTGGCGGGTGCGAAACGCTTTCCACGGCCCGGCGCGCCCTCTTGCGCGGTCTGTTCCTGCAGAAAGGAAAGCGCCAGCGGCTCGATGTCCTCCCGACGCAGGCGCAACGGGGGAATCTCCACCGCAAACACGTTGAGGCGATAGAGCAGATCCTCCCGGAAACGCCCCGCGCGGGCATCTTCCTCCAGCGGGCGGTTGGTTGCGGCTATCACGCGAATATCCACGGGTATATCGCGGGACCCGCCCACGCGCCGAACCCTTTTCTCCTCGAGTGCGCGCAAGAGCTTGGGTTGCAGCGCGAGGGGCATTTCACCGATCTCGTCCAGAAGCAGCGTGCCTCCCGAAGCCTCCTCAAACCGCCCGGCTCTGGACGCCGACGCTCCGGTGAACGCGCCGCGTTCGTGCCCAAACAGCTCGGATTCGATCAGATTCTCCGGAAATGTCGCGCAGTTCACGGCCACAAACGGGCCCGCTCGACGCTCGCTGTTGCTATGGATGAAGCGCGCCAGCACTTCCTTGCCCGTGCCGCTTTCTCCCAGGAGCAGAACGGTGGCCCCTGTTGGGGCGGCGCGCAGCGCCTCACGGAACACGGTCCGCGCTGGCGCGCTCCGCGCGATCACGCCGGCTGGCAGGGGAATCAGGTCCTCGGCGGGCGAGTCGGATTCGGCGCGAACTTGGCCCAAGGCTTCGTCAACGGCCACAATCAGCTCATCCAAGTCAATGGGCTTCTCCAGATAGTCCTGCGCCCCCGCCTTGATGGCCGACACGGCGTCGCGGAGATCCATGTGAGCGGTCAGCAGCAGCACGGCGGTCTCTGGGCGCTCGGCCTTGACCAGGGGGAATGCCTCCATGCCGCTCATCACCGGCATGCGGATATCCAGAATCATGGCATGCGGGGCGGCGGACCGGGCAATCTCGACCGCCTCACGCCCGTTGCTTCCCTCCACGACCCGGTAGTTGGCTTTCTCGAGCGCGTTGCGGATCAAACGGCGCAAGCCCGGGTCATCATCCACGACAGCGACCGTCCGGCTGGGGAAAGGAGTGGCAATCACCGGGCCGGCGCCCCCCTTCCCGAGATTGCGATGTCCAGAATGCGAACCAGTGTGCCTTCGCCGGGCCGGGACGAGATGTCCAGCCGCCAGCCATGCGCCTGAACAATCTGATCCACAATGGCAAGCCCCAGTCCGGTTCCCCCCTCGCGCCGCGAAAAGTAGGGCTCCCGCACCCGCGGCACGTCCTCCGGGGCAATCCCTTCGCCGGTATCCCGCACAGAAAGAGTTGCCACGCTTCCGTTGCCCAATCCCACCTCGATGGTGTCGCCCTCGCCACAGGCCGCCAGGGCGTTTGCCAGAAGATTCACCACCACCTGGCGTAACATCGCGGGATCCGCGGCGGCACGAACCGGCGCCAGAGATTGTCTCAGGTCCACCCGCTTGGCAGCGGCCTCATCCCGAAACAGTTGGACCGTCCCAGCCACCGCCTGGCTCAGATCCATGTCCACCGGACGTGGAGAGGGTGTTCGCGCATACTCCAGAAAAGAGTTGATGCGCCCCACCACCTGGTCCACCTCATCCACGATCTGGCGCAGCGCCTGGGGCGTTTCGGCGCCGGAGGGCTTGGCGGTATCGGCATTCCCGGTCCGTTCCATCTGCGATTGGGCCAGGCCGCGAATCAGGGTCAGGGGATTCTTGGTTTCGTGTGCCAGACCCGCCCCCAGTTCCGAGCGTTCTTTCAGGCGTTTCTCGCGTTCCCGCGCCAGCCGCAGATCGGCCTCGAGCCTCCGATGGCGCGTGAGAAGTGGGAAGACGACGGACCCGAGCAGCACGAGCGCCAGCGAGAGGGCAAGCCCTTGCACGAAGAGCCGTTTGTCCTTGGCCACTCCTTCCTTATAGGGGGCGCCATCCAACAGAACCGACAACCAGACTGTTCCTTCAAAGGCCGCTTCCCGAGCCTCTTCCGGCAAAGGGCCTCCGCCTCCAGCCGGTCCGCGGCCGCGGCCCCAGCCCGGCCCGCGTCCCTCGGGAGGACAGCCGGACGGCTGAGACAGGTCGCAACTCTGGCAAATCAAGAACCAGCCCCCGATCCATTGAGGATCGGAAGAGGGGTGGACATTACCGGGCATTATTCCGCCTTGGGCAATCACGACACCTGAGGCATCGAAAATGGCCAAGCCCAAGACTCCCGGAGCGGCCTGCGCTATCTCCGAAAGAACGACTTCAGCGCGGTCGCCGAACCGCCCGTCCACCCGGCAGTGGGACCGCAAGCCGCCGTTGAGCGCATACAGAATCGCTTTGCCCTGGGTCACCAAGACTTCGGCGCGCGCCCTGCGCCCCTTCTCAAAGTCCAACCAGAGGAGCGCCCAGATGATCGCGGCCACGAGGATGGCCACGCCTAAGGTGATCCACGTTCCTTTGCGAGTCATAACCGCTCTCTTTCTCGTCCAGGGACTCCTTGTCGCAGCCTATCTGGGACGGAACGTTCCGTCAAAGGAATTCCTCGCCACAGGAGTAGCCAACACTGCCAGCGGCCAGGGTCCCCGACGGCTGACGAGGCAGGCGCCTGGCCTGCCTCGTAAGCCGCTTGGAGTGAGAGCATCACCTTCCGCACGAGTTCCCGCACGAGCCGTCCCGTTTGCGGTCTTGACGACGCTCGCAGTCTCCGCGCCCTCGTTCGCCCCCGCAGTTCCCCTTGCCCTGGCGCAGGCAAAGCCCCTGCCCGCACCCTTCTATCGGGCACGTCTGCTCGCCGCCGCAGCCGAGACACTGCCCGCAGTCTTCCATCGGGCAGGTCTGCTCGGTTCCGCTCGCGGCAACCGCCGCTTTTCCGCCGGAGTTGCTCGAGGCGGCCCACAGAATGCCTCCGGCTCCTGCCAGCGCAATCAGTAATCCAGCGATCGTGAGCATCTTCTTCATTTTCGGAATCCTCCTTCCAGTCTGTTGGTTCTCAGCATGGCCGCCTTTCCGATGCGGCCTTCATGGGACCCTTATGCAAACGGCGTGCCATCGGTAACTCGTGGAATAACAGCATGTTGGAGAACGGAGGATCCGCAAACCCTGCAATCCGGTAACGATGCTACCGTCCGGTCTGCAGTTTCTGCAGAGGCTGGTAAAGCCGTTTACTTGACGCAGTGATAAACGAAGGCCGGGGGCAGGTTGCGCCAGACCATGCGGGACTTGTGCACGCGGGAGAAAAGGCTGGTCAGCCGCTTCTGGAGACGCTTGCCGGAAGGCATGAGATTGCCGGGGGGGTAAGCGAACGTGGAGAAATGGCCGCCGGGTCTTAGAACGGAATGCGTGGCCGTCAGGATTCTCTCCAGAAGATCAAACGGGAAACTAGCCCACGGCAGCCCGCTCACGATGCAGTCCACCTCGGAGTGGCCGAGTTCCTTCAGAATCCGCGAGACGTTTTCCACCGAATCCTCGAAGATCAGCGCGCCGGGAAAACGCTTCCGGAAGAGCGAGATCATCTTGGGGTTTTGCTCGATGGCAAGGTAGAGGGCGGCGGGGCTTTTGCGCGCCAGGATTTCCGAAGTGAAGGCCCCCGTGCCCGGACCGTACTCCACCACCACCGAAGCGGCCTCGAGATTCATCCGGGACACCATCTCCCTGGCCAGCCGCGGCGAGCTGGGCGCGATCGCGCCCACCCCTCTCGGGTTTCGGATATACTCGCGGATGAAATGCCCCGGCATTCTCGAAGTCTCCAGACGGCCCGGCTTGTCCTCCCGGGCCGACTCCTGCCCGGACACGGCGCCCACGCAGGCACGAAGGTCAGGCATTGATCCCCTATTGTACCCATCGCCACGAAATCAGCAAGAGATTTCTCAGACCTTGAGACTGCGAAGCCATGGCCACGGGGATCAAAAGAGCGGGAGTTGTCCCAGAGGGGGAATCACGGAGCTTTTCTTGGGTCTTGCCTTCTGGCCCTTAAGAAGCCGGCCCACAAGGTGGTTGATCCGCTGGATTTCCGGGGCGAGATAGAGACGCATTTCCTGACGAACGCGGCCCAGCGATCCGGCCATCTTCTCAGCTACCTTGGATGCTTTCTTCCTGCAAGTTTCTCCCAAGACCGCGATCTCCCGGTGCAGCTCCAACTGCGGATCGAAAAGCGGAATCTCACAGACCTCAAAGGGGCGGCGGTGGATGTGTCTTTCGCCCATGAGCCCCTTCGGCATTGTCTCCTTGATTGTCTCCATGACCACCGTGGAATTCAGGACCGCGCAGAGGTAGTCGGCGTGAGCTACAGAGTCCATGTGTATTCTATAGGTCACTGAATCCGCGACAAAGCCGTTCGCACTAATACCGCTTACCTCAGTCTTACCCGTTGCTGTCATGACGCTTGCCGTCAGGTTCGTGCCATGACAGTTAAAGAGAACACTCGATCTTTCTCCAATGCACTGAGAGGTCAACTTTCCGTTGTAGTCAATCCACTCGAGAAGAGTGCGCGCATTCCCCTGGCTCCGATGTTGCTCCCAGTAACTCTCCGCCCGAGCCAGCCAGACAGAAGCGCAACGGTCTCCTTCCGCCAGAAGAGCATTGCGATCCAAGAGCGAGACCTCCCCGCCGCGCCCGGTCTTGATTGGAAGAAAGACCGGCTCTCTTCGGCTCACCGAGAAGGGAAGCAGGCCCTTTGCCAGAACCGTGAAGAAAAGATACTTCCTCTCAATCTGGCCCGACAGAGTGACCCTCTCTCGCTTCCAAACGTCCTTTGCCTCTTCAAGCGTCTCCGCGGTCGTCAGAAGATACGGGGCGGCTGGGTTCGGACTCGCCGTGGGATCGAGCTCCACAAACCAGAAAGCGCGTGGAAATAAGGATGCCCCTTGCAGAGCCAGTTTGTGATACCAGGGGCTTCGAATCTCGTGGGTTACGAACTCGTGGGTGGATTCCCGGATCACAAGAATCTTTTCCGCCAAGCTCCAAGGAACGTTGCGCTTCTCCAGTTTCCCCGCGATCACCTCACAGGGCACGGGCTCACCATCGGATACCTTCTCGAGTCTCAGGATTACACAAGCGGGCACCTTGAAGAGATCCTGCACTTGTTCGCAGTCCAGTATCAAGGAGAACCCTCCCGCTTCCTGAAACGCGGCGTGCTGCTTGGCGCCGATGATGACGGACCGCGGGAGGACCATGGCCATCTTTCCCCCCTCCGCAAGAAATTCCGCTTCGCAATGCCGGTAGAAAATCGTGCTCAGATCGAGCTGGGTCAACAAGTGGGCGGACTTCTTGCTCGTAAGGCCCAGGTCGGTGGCGAGCTGCCGGACTCGCGTTTTGTAGTCCGCGTCCTTGATGTAGCGGTAGCTCAGCCAAGGGGGATTTCCCACGACATACTCGGCTTTTCGCCTGCGGATGAAAGTCGGCCGGAAGGCGTTCTTGAGGATGAAGGCCCAAATCGAGTTCTTTTTCTCTCGAACGAGTTTGGTTGCCACTTCCACGTTGTGACGCCAGAGAGTTCCCTCGTGCGCCCCGTTGTTCTCGGAAAGAAACGGAAACTGCCCCAAGAATCCCTTCTTCGCGGCCTCCAGGTTTCCTCCCGGCGCGGCGGCCGCTTCGGCGAACCGCTGCATATCTTCGATCATGCGGTCGAGGTCCTCGGCGGGACGCTCGATGCTGGCAAGGGGAATATGGAAGACGCGACTGGCGGCGGCTGGAATCTTGAGGAAACCCTTGCTTTCATCCAGCTCCGTTTGCAGGGTGTCGGCCATGAATACTGGCAGACGGACTTGCCCCTTGTAGCCGCGCGCATCCGCTCCCAGCGCCAGAAGAAGATTCGCCTTGGCCATCAGCACAGCCAAAGGGTGAACGTCAACTCCCGCAAGATCACGCGAGACGGCTTCCACAAGAGCCTTCTTCCGGAGGCCTGAATCCCGAAGCCGCCGGATGGCGGCCATCAGAAAGGTGCCCGATCCACAACTAGGATCGAGAAGAGTGCCCCCTTCGTAGCCAACACGGTCGAGAGTGAGCTCGGCCAGCCAGTCGGGAGTGTAATACTCGCCAAGGTCGTGGCGGTCCTCTGGGTCAACTAGCTCCTGATAGAGTTCCTTGAGGATATCCTCCGTTGTGGACGCGAAGTTGAACTTTCCAACGTGTTTCTCCATGCGTCCAATCACCCCCAGGAAATCATCCTCGACGGCGGTGTCAAGCGCCCAGGAGAAGAAATCCGGCTCGGCGAGGTTGGGGAGATTCTTCCGCACAAAGTACTCGCCGGACATGAGGCCGCGATACGCGGGCGTGTTCCTGTCCTCGCGGGGGAAGAGGGCTTGCGCGACCATGAGGCGCGAGAGTACAACGAGATAGGTATGGGTGACAAAGAGGTCGGCGTAACCCAGTTCGGCGCCGTAAACCTTGGAGAGCAACCGGTTCCACTCGCGGAACTTCGTCGCAACAGCGGGAATCTTGTGGACTTGGTCGTAGAAGTTTTTCAAGAGCGCGGAGGCTTTGGAGTAAACGGCTGAATGGGGGCCAAAGATGATGACAATATCCGAACTCGTGGGCTGCCGCGGCTTCTCACTCGTGCGAAACTGGTCCATTTTCTGGTAGGCGTGGATCGGATCGTCCACGCCCAGCCGGAAGGAGTCTATCTTCTCCAGTTCGCCTTCGTTCCACTGATAAGACTCGAATATCTCCCCATCCGTGAGAACCGCGATATAGTCCTCGGGCCGGCGGCGGGATTGAAGATAAAGCTTCAACTCCGATAGGCCAGCCGCCCTCTCGCGTTCGACGTCCGTTTTGAACTCGAAGAGGGTGGTCTGATAAAGCGCGTCTATGAAACCGCGGACCTGGGCGACTTTGATCTTCTGTTCGAGCTCGACTTCGGCGGCTTCGACGGAAAAACCCTTCCTCAGGAAGTCCATGAAGAGAGCCCGGCGCTGGTCGTGGTGGCTCTTGGCGGCTTTGGCCGCGGCGATCTGCCGGCAATAATCCTCAAGGTGGGCGGGAAAGGATTTCGGGTAGGGCTTCAGCGGGGACTCGTCGAACATGGAGATCCTTTCCACTGCAAGCAGTGGCAAAGGGTCATGTAACCACGGATCAGATGCCGAGTCAAGCGCTTCCAGTTGAGGGATTTCTCAACGTCTTCTCCCCGATTCTTAAGTGTCTGCAATTGAGGGT
>Ga0315289_10004711_pt1 | contig 20263 bp, 22 predicted proteins | sample YL17G11_40_MG_FD_203452 | JGI IMG/M metagenome (GOLD analysis project Ga0315289, IMG submission 203452) | Sediment microbial communities from Yellowstone Lake, YNP, Wyoming, USA - YL17G11_40 | ecosystem: Environmental > Aquatic > Freshwater > Lake > Sediment | place: USA: Wyoming | collected... | reverse complement strand
GGCCACATCCTCTCTGTGGACGTAGTAGCAGCCCTGGCAGCTCCAGACCTCCTTTCCCTTGCGACTGATAACCATCTTTCCCAGGTCCGGGTCGAGGCAGGGATAGAGCGGACAATAGCAGAAACTGCAGTCCTGGCCATGGAAATGGCAAGGGTAGTGCTCGCATTGCTCGTCGGGGCCGATGACGCCCTTCTCCACTTCCTCTCTCACTCTTTTCGCGAAATCCATCGTCGGACACCGAGTTGGATGTTACCTCCAATCGTAAGGTGCTTGGTGATAATCGTTCTATCGTTGCCGGTCGATGATCTCGTTCGGGCCGCGCCTTGGGAAGATTAATTATCCTGTAAATGATAACCATTACTGATATGCCCGGCAACTCCTCAAGGTGGACGAGGCAGCTGAAGGTCATCATCGATATCGTGTATTCAAGCGATGAGCCGATCGCTGCGGACGAGGTGTACTTCCAGGCAAGGACGCGCCTTCCGAACATATCCCTCGGCACGGTCTACAGGAACCTGAACAAGCTGGTCAAGGAAGGTTTGATCTCCGAGACGCAGCAAGGTTCGACGCAGGTCTTCATCAAGCATCCCTTCGCCAACGCCACCTTCGAATGCGAGATCTGCAAACGACTGTTCTGCGTGCCCTACGAGATCCGCCACTCGGAGCTGCAGAAGCAGACCGGTCTGCAGGTGAAGCGGTGGTCGCTCCGTCTGTCCGGGGTGTGCAAGGAGTGTGAGGGCAAGTGCACATAATGGAGGGCTTCCTGCCTCCGCTCTGGGCGCTGTTCTGGCTCCTAATCTCCATTCCTTTCGTGGTCTACGGCGCGCTCAAGATCAAGCGGATCTTCGAAGAGCGGCCGGAACAGAAGCTGACGGTGGCGGTCTCGGGGGCGTTCGTGTTCGTGCTCTCCGCCCTCAAGCTGCCCTCCGTGGCCGGCTCCTCCTCCCACCCCACCGGCACCGGGCTTTCCACGGTGCTCTACGGACCGGCGGTGACGTCGCTCCTCTGCACCATCGTCCTGATATTCCAGGCGTTGCTGCTGGCGCACGGCGGCATCACCACCCTGGGCGCGAACATCTTCTCCATGGGCATCGCCGGGCCGGCGCTCGCGTTCCTTGTGTATCGCACCCTGCAGAAGGCGCGCGCATCCATGTCGGTCTCGGTCTTCGCCGCGGCCTTCACGGCCGATCTGATGACCTATGTCGTCACGTCGCTCCAGCTGGCCCTGGCCTATCCGACCAACGGCAACTTCCTGCCCTCCTTCCAGACGTTCTTCCTGGTCTTCGCCATCACGCAGATACCTCTGGCCATCCTGGAGGGGGTGTTGCTGGTCCTCTTCTTCAACTTCCTGGCGGAGAGCAAGCCGGAGGTGATCGAGGGCGTGGTCAGGGAGAAGAGGCCGAGCCTGGACCGGAGCAAGAACCGACTGATCGCCGCCATACTGGTAGCGGTATTGGGGGTGGCATTGGTGGCCAATGCCGCCATAGGGCTATTGGGAACGGACAATAAGGGCGTCGAGATCATCCAGCAGATCGACCCTGGCTATATGCCCTGGTTCGAGAACTTCTTCGTTCCCGACAAGAGCCTGGAGATGCTCCTTTTCGCCCTCCAGGCCGTCATAGGCATCGTCGTCATCCTCTACTTCTTCCGCTACCTGAGGAAAACGAGGCCGGTGGCACGGGAGGTATGAGGTCTGTTCGCCATCGACGAGCTGGCGTATGCATCCCCCATGCGCTTCTGGCCGCCGCTGGGCAAGTTCCTTCTAGCGGTGGCGTTGCTCGTCGTCTCGCTGGTCGCCACCTCGCCCATCGTACCGTTGGCCGTTTTCGTCGTCGGCACGGCGCTGCTCTTCCGCTCCACCCGCTTCCGCTTCCCCAAGGTCATCAGGCTGGCCTTGTTGGATGCCCTGATCATCTTCCTCTTCGGGACGCTGATCATCGCCTTGGTCACCGCCGAGGGCTCCACGATCTGGAGCGCGACCTTCGCCGGGATATCCCTGAGGATCACCGACGCGGGCCTGAACCTGGCCATGATGGTTTTCCTGCGCGCCCTGGCCGGCGTGAGCGTCATGCTCTTCTTCGCCACCTCCACCCCCATACCTCATTTCGCTTGCGCCCTGAGGCAGATGCGCATCCCCCGCTACATCATCGAGCTCGTGATCCTCGTCTACCGCTACTCCTTCCTCCTCTTCGAGCAGCTGGAGGTGATGTACGTGGCGGCCAATTGCCGCCTCGGGTTCAGGGGGGCCCGGAACAAGCTCCGTACCACCGGGAAGCTGGCCGTGGGGCTGTTCATCCGTTCTCTGGAGGTGGCGGACCGGTCCCAGATAGCGCTCTATTGCCGGAACTTCAAGGGCGATTTCCCCTCCTTCCGTCCCCCCGCCAGGATGACCGCCTTCTGGACGCTCTTGCCTTTGGTCGCTTTCCTCTCGCTCTATCTTCTGAACCATGTCGTGGTCAACTGGCCTCTGAACGGATGGTGGTGAGCTGGTCGGACCGATCCTGGAAACGAGGGGCTTGACATACGCCTATCCGAACGGGACGGTGGCACTGCGAGAGATCAGCTTGAGCATCCCCGCCGGCAAGAAGACCGTCGTCCTGGGCTCGAACGGTTCAGGGAAATCGACCCTCTTCCTCCATTTCAACGGCGTCCTGAAGCCGAAGCAGGGCGAGGTGTACTACTCGGGCAGGAAGGTCGACTATGGCAAGCGCTCTCTGGTCGAACTCCGAGAACAGGTGGCGGTGGTGCTGCAGAACCCTGACGACCAGATATTCTCCACCACGGTGGAGGAGGACGTGGCCTTCGGCCCTCTGAATCTGAACCTCTCTAAAGAGGAAGTGGAGCGCAGGGTGGACGAAGCTCTCTTCCTGGTCGACCTGGAGGATGTGCGGGGGAGACCTACGCAGCAACTGTCCTTCGGGCAAAGGAAGCGCATCGCCCTCGCCGGCGCCTTGGCCATGAAGCCCAAGGTGCTGATGATGGACGAGCCGACGGCCGGCCTCGATTCGCGCATGGTGCACGAACTGCTGGAGCTGGCGGACGAGCTGAATCAGAAGGGGCTCACCGTGATCATGTCCACGCACGATGTCGAAACCGCTTACGAATGGGCGGACGAGGTCCAGATACTGCACCAGGGCCGGCTGCAGTTCTCCGGCCTGCCAGAGGATTTCTTCCTGGACGAGAGGAAGGTGCATTCCCTCGGCCTGGTCCGGCCGACGCTCTACGATATGAATCTTAGGCTGAAAGGCAGGGTCCCGGTCGCGGGAGGGGCAACGCCGCGCGATCTGGAGGAGATGCTTCAGAAGCTCGCACCCTCTAAGGTGGTCGTAGGAGGGATCACCTTGGTGGAGGTGGACGGCAGCGAGCCGAAGGCGAGGGCGGCGGCAGAGGCGCTGCGTAACTGGCGCTCCGGCCGTTCGGGAGTGTATGGGACTAGAGCTCGAAGGCTGGCGCACGATTCCTCTCTGCCCGTCGACTACCACTTCAACGCCTTGGAGAACTGCGTGCGCGCGGCGAGCGAGGGAGTGGACTCCCTTCTGCTGGTGGACGTGGACCTGAAGCAGCTGGTGAGAAGAAGGCTCCAGCACTTGGATGAGGGTTTCGGGCTGCGCATACCTTTGCACGAGGCATGAACCATTGGCTCAAGGACGGAACCAAGGGCGCTCTGCCCCTAAGAGCCATGAGCTCGTTGATCTGCGCTGCCTCCGACTCGAGCTTGGCTGCTGCTTTGACGATGAGAGTGAGGTCGTCGCACCTGTTCACTATGACCTTCTAAGCGAACGACCGATTCGATTTTCAGGTCCTAGACGCATCACTGCTCGGAGGCAAATCATGAAGGCGCTGGCATTCAACGGCAGTCCGCGGGCGAACGGCAACACGCACCGCGCGCTGGAGATCGTGCTGGAGGAGATCGAGAAGAAGGGCATCGAGGTCGAACTGGTGCAGATGGGCGGCGAAGATATCTCACCCTGCAAAGCTTGCGGAACGTGCGGCAAGAAGAAGAACGAAAGGTGCATCATCAAGGACGACCCGGTGAACGAATACATCCAGATGATCAAAGGGGCCGACGCCGTCATCATCGGCTCGCCCACCTACTTCGGAGGGCTGAGCGCCCAGACCAAGGCCTTCATCGATCGCGTGGGGTATGTGGCCCGAGCGAACGGCGGGCTGTTCCGACATAAGGTGGGAGCGGCGGTGGCCGTGCATCGAAGGGCCGGCTCCTTGAACACTTTCGACGAGATCAATCACTTCTTCCTCATCGGGGAGTGGATAATCCCCGGTGCAAGCTATTGGAACGTGGTCACGGCCCAGAAACCCGGCGACATCGAGCAGGACATCGAGGGAGTGAAGACCATGCGCAACCTGGGGCAGAACATCGCCTGGTTGGTGAAGAAGCTCAAGTAGCTCTTTGCACGTCCGCCGCCATCTGGATGACGGGACAGAGATTCTCCAGGAGCTTGCTCTCCGCCTTGCGCAGGTGCTCGGCGTAGGTGGAACGGGAGATCCCCGCCCTCCTGGCCAGATCGTCCAGGCCTACCTTGGCCGGCTGATCGAAATAGCCCGAGACGCAGGCCGTGGCCAAGATCTTCATTTGCCTATCCGTCAGGCCAGCGAACAAGGTGGAGGTGGTGAAGATCATGTCCTCCGCCACTCCCCTCAGACGCAAAGGTTTCAGAGATTGCAGCTGCACCGTCCCCCCTTCCTTCTCGATGCGCTTCACCAGTCGTCCGAACGCTTCTCGCTCATGTCCCACGATGTGGTAGTTCTCCCAGCCTTGGCGGTACACCACCGGCTCCTCGTGCCACAACCCCTCCTCCTCGATGATGTTCGCCACGCCGGGCTTGCAGTCGCAGTCCTTGGTGATCATGCGCAGGAGGCTGCCCTCTCGGACCGTGGCCTGCTTGGTACCAAGGTTGCCAAGCTCCTTCTCCACCAGCCTCAGCACCTCTTCGGAGGGGGCGCTCAGCTCGAACACGTGCGAGTGCATGTTGCACCACATGGCGATGGTGGCCTCCGGGTACTTCCGGGTCAGGATGCTGTAGGGGCAGTCGTGGACCACTTGGATTCTCGCGTCATACAGAGGCATGCGATTGCGATGTCTCGGAGAGGTATTATTAGTTGTCCCGCCCTGCGGCGGCTGCATTTCGATGCCAGGCTCAACGTCATAGTTTGAAAAAAGGTGTTTGTGAACCGCCCTACGGCGGCAGAAACGACACACCTCACCTCGGCGTTCTAAAGTCGATGAACATGATATCGCACGCATTGCTGCAGGTCAAGATGATGGATGAGAGCTCACGGAATTCGGAGTTCGCCAGGTGGGAGTTGAGGATCAATGATACAAGCGTATCTAGGGAGAAGGATGAGGCTAGAAGGGCCGGATCGTCGCGCGCTCTTGAGAGGCGGAATACGTTCATGTTGGTTGGGAGGGCGCATCGCTGTCGGCGCGAAGGGATCGAGCGATGCCCACAGAATGACTGGACCACCGGAGTCTAGGAGTTTCATCCCCTGAACCCTGCATGGGGAGGTTCTTGAGCTCGCCCCTCGAAACAGTTCTTCAATTCCGGAGGCAAGGGGTCGTTGGACGTTCGGCGGCCGGTGCGTGATGCGCATCAGGAAGCCGTGTACCCTTTTACATTTCCTATATTTCAGAAGCTACCGGACAGGTCTCCCTTCGACCTTCGCCACAAGATTCGAGGCTTTGCCTAATGCCCCCACGCCGAAGAGGCTTGCCAGCCTAAGGAAGAATGGAGAGGCGCTCCAGGGATAGGCGCGGAACGCCTTCTTCACGAATTCCTTTCCTTTTCGTCCTTCGCCCCTTCTCAGATGGACCCTTCCTATCTCCAAGTAGAATCCCATGAGCGCTCTCCTGTTCCTAGCATAAAGCGCCTTATGCTTTTCCAGGAACTTGGCCAGACTATCTATCCAACGATCGGTGCTGGCGTTCACGCTATCCCGAAGCTCGGTCGAAACGCAAAGCACTCGATCGATGAACTCGAAATCGCAGACCTCCGAAAGCCGAAGGAAGAGGTCCCAATCCTCGATGCTCCTCAGGGAAGTATCGAAACCGCCCACCTTCCTTAGGAGCTCGCCCTTTACCATGGCCACCGGGGTCCCTACCAGGTTGCCTTCGAGGAGGGAATGCAGCACCCGTCCGCTCTTCTTGGCGCACTCGCGGGGCAGTCGTTCCTCAGAATCGCCCGACTTGCGCAGGATGGTGCCATAGACCACTCCTGTCTGGTCAGAGGCCTTTCGCATGGTCTCGATCTGGATGGCCAGTTTTTCCGGAACCCATTCATCGTCGGAGTCTTGGAAGGCGATGTACCGTCCTAGGGAGGCTTCGATCCCTGCGTTCCTCGCTGCCGCAGGTCCGCGGTTCCCATCATAGGCTCGAAGGAACCTCACTCTGGGGTCGGCGTAGGACCGCACGATACTCTCCGTGCCATCGGTCGAGCCATCATCGACCACGATCAGCTCGAAGTCTTCGAATGTCTGGCAAAGCACGCTGTCAATGGCCTTGCCAACCGTCTTCTCCCGGTTGTAGGTGGGGATGATCACGCTTACGAGGACCATGGCACTTCGTTCCTGGGGCAGCGGACTGGAACAGTGGTTCTCCGCTCTTATAATCTGCTCTCACGCTGTTCTATTGGGTCCTCGAGGAGAGCTTCTCCACGAGCATCGATTTGATGGCATACAGCCCACCAGAGAGCGAAAAGTACTCCGGCCATTCGTTGCGGGCCACCCGGAACGTGGCACTGTATCTCCTTTTGGTCAAGACCTCTCTCTTCCAGGTCTGGAAAGCCCGGACCGTTTGATCCTTCGAGGTCTTCAAGAGGATCTCCCGACGGACGGCCGCATCCTTTGCGCCCATCTCCACAAGCATCCTATCACGGGCTCGAAGGCTGTGCTCCGGGTAGGTGACCGAGTCCTGTCCTGCGTGAACCCGATACTCCATCAGCGGACGATTTAGAAAACCCACGGGGCCGAGCTCGGCCAGCTCGCAGATGAACGGACAATCCGCGACCTTGCCGAATTCCTCTTTGAATCGGACCTTTTGCGGGATGCCGTTCCGGTACACGAAGGAAGGGAATGGCGGATTCGAGGACCTCGTGTACTGCAGCGCCATCTGAGCGCCCGACCGGAAAAGCCGCTCCGTCTCGCCGGCATTCTTGAGCATGGTGCCTTTACTTTCGCCTTGCTCGTCGATGAGCAGAGCATTGCAGCCCACCGCCACCGCCTCCGGGTGTCGCTCCAGGAAATCACACTGCTCCCGGATGAACCTGGGACAGATGCGGTCATCATCATGCAGCATCGCCAGGTACTTGCCTTTGGCGAGGGCGAAGGCCCGGTCCATGTTCCAGAAAACGGAATGGGTGGTCTCGGTTCCTTCCCACCGTACCGGTCCTTCCAGAAGGTCGTGGACCTTCTCCTTGACCATCGGCTGGCTGCCGTTGTCCAGGACGACCACCTCCGAAGGCTCATGGTCCTGTCTCAGAACGGCCAGCAACGCTTCTCGCAAGTACTCCGCTCTGTTGTAGGAGAGGATGAATACCGAGATGTCGAGGGGCGATCTCTCGCCGGTGGCCATTATTCAGTGCAATCGGCTGGGTTATGCATAAGCGTTTCTGCAAGCACCGTCCGCTCTTTTCTTTTCTCCGATAGCTGGCTAGACCCCTCTTAAGGGAACTGCTCATCCAGTTTGCTCCCGAACGCCAGCCTCGGTCGGCAGTCGGTGGCATCCTCCATCATGACCTCGATCATCCCCAACTCGTTGACATCCTGATGGACCAGATGAGGCGATGAATCGATCGATTTGATACGAATGACACATTCATTGTACCGTCCAAGCCACTATGACCACGCCCATCATTCTTGATCTCAAGGCATAGAGGGTGCAAACCCAGCCCACCTAGGATTCAGTCGACAATCTGATTCCATCTTATTGTTCGACTGATCGCTGTATCTAGGTTGACGGTTATCCTAAGGTCTAACGTCCTCATGGCCAAATCGACGTTAGGAACGAATTTCGATGCCTGTACCCCCTGCTCTCGTGACAGTCCGCTGACGATCTTCGGCCGGCTCGGGAAATTCGTCGCGATCTTCTCCGCCAACTCTTGGAGGGATATGGAGTCAGGACTTCCGACATTATAGCTCTGCCCTATCTTGCCCCTCACCAGGATGTTCAATAGCCACCAGGCCATATCTGAAGGGTACATGTAGCTTCTGATGGTCCTCCCGTCTCCAAGTATCCTAATCGGCCCGCCGAGCAGACCGTCCCTTATGAAATTATTGATCGCCCAGGGTCTGTCCAGATATTGGTAAGGGCCAATGAATGCAAATGGGCGAGCGTTCACGATGGGCAGCCGATGCTGATTCCGGTAGATGGAACAAATGGTCTCGGCCATCCTTTTTGATTCGGCATATGCCGAGTTGAAAGCTCCACAATCCAACCCTCCGATCATATTCTCAGATATACCTGGCATGTCCCAAGGTTGAGTCCCATAAATCAATCCCGAGCTCAAGTTCAAGATCCTTTTGACGTCGGATAGCCTCGAGGCGTATTCCAACACCGAATTTGTTCCTTCAACGATTATCTGGACCGTCCTCAAAGGCTCAGAAGCATGTACCCTGCTGTCGGGGTTTGCAGCCGCATGGATGATGTAGGAGATGTCCGTCGGGATATCGGTCAAGTTCCTGATATCCCGTTCGATAAGTCTCACATCATCCCGACCCGCGATGTGTGGGACATTTTTCTTATATTTATTCATACTGTTAGATAATAGTACCAGACTGGTCTTAAAGTCATGTTTATCATTCAAATAAGCAACGAGCTCGGACAACCAAGTACCCACGAAACCAGTACCACCCGTGATGAGCAGGGTTTCATTTCTCAAATCATCCAGTCGCTCGATCCCAGCGGACAGGACCGCCTTAAGATCCTCCCTTACGATCTCATGCCTAGCGTTGCTCATGGTTTTTTCTCACCCGCTCTTGATGCGAGCTCCGCTGCGACCTCGATGATGATATCTTCCTGTCCAGCAACAACCTGTCTACGTCCCAACTCGAAGAACACGTCCCTCGGGTCGACATTATATTCCTTCGATATCCTTTCGACTGGCTTCACAAAACCGGAGAATACCCCAGCCAGTCCGCTGATGACGCTCAAGGATTTTATCCTCGGGAGCTCTTTCATCAGTTCCTTCTCCGCAATATCGGAGGCATCAAGTATCTTATAGAGGTCGATACCGGTGGAATGCCCCATCTTGGCCAAAACGGCGATCATAACCTCTAGCTGGGCGTTCCCCGCACCCGCCCCGAAACCTCGAGCTGACCCATCAATGATCGTAGCCCCCGCCTCCACTGCGGTGATCGAATTAGCAATCCCCATCCCCAGGTTGTTATGGGCATGGAACCCGACGGGGATGTTCAATTTGCCAACCAGCAGTGCGATCCGCTCCCTCACTTGGTCCGGAAGGTAGGCGCCGGAGGAATCGTAGATCACCACTCCTTCCGCACCATAGGACTCCATCTTCTGAGCTTCCACGACCAGGACATCCGGCGAGGCCATATGGCTCATCATGAGCGCCCCGATCGCTTCCTTCCCCCTTCCCCGTACGTAGTTGATATGGCGTTGGGTCACATCCGCCTCGGTGCAATGTGAGGCTACCCGAACGACATCCACCCCCAGGTCCAACGCCTTCTTCAGGTCCCTATTGATCGTGGCGAATCCAGGGATGGCGTGGATCGCAAGCTTTGAGTTCGTTAGGCATTCCTTTGCCGCTGATAACATTCTCTCGTCGTTGATCGCGCTCTCCCCCACCTGGAGAGAAGATGCACCTATCCCATTGCCATGACCGACCTCTACTATCGGGACGCCTGCAGCATTCGCCGCCTTTGCATATGAAATAATCTGGTTCTCGGATAGTTGATGGGCCACTGCATGATTCCCATCTCGCAAGGTTACATCATGGATCAAAATCCTTGTCATAGACCCTCCTAAATAAGCCACACCGCTATTTCTTCATTATGATTTGCTCGGCAAATCGCTCTGCCACGGATACTCCAGCGCAATTGATGATATCCATGTTGCCGGCGTACTTTGGTAGATAGTCGCCCATCCCTCTGACCCGGACCATTATTACGATTCGGTTCGCCTCAATGATGGGGGAGACCAGCAGATTGTACCCCGGGACATATTTCTGGATCTTCTTGACCATGACCTCGACCTCCTCCCGCAGGCGGGTCATGTCCGGCCGCCTCACCTTGGCGAAAACGGTCGTCTGCATATCAATCGAAGGATGCGCTGGATTTATAATGAGGATAGCCTTGACGTTCTTGCAGCCGGTGAATTTCCTCAATCCTCTTTCGGTCGTGTCAACGTATTCGTCGAGGTTCAGTCTCGTCGCTGGACCCGCACTCCTTGAAGCGATGCTCGAGACCACTTCGATATATTCCACATCTTCTTGCGTCCTCCCGATGGCACGCGCAAGCGGGATCGATGCCTGGCCCCCGCAGGTGACCATGTTGATGTTATCATAATCTAGACATTCGTCGAGATTGATAGCTGGAACACACATCTCGCCAATCCCCGACGGGGTCATGTCGATGACTTTCTTATTCAGCTTCCTTAGGATCGGCCAGTGTTTGCTATGGTCCAGGGCCGATGTCGCATCGAATACCAACTCGCAACAATCTGGATTCCTTTCGATCGCATCTATGCTCAAATCAGATACCTTGACGCCCAAGCTGTTCGCCTTGTTCATGCCCGGAGTTCCGAGGTGGCGGCCTATGAACAATGAGCACTCGATGTATGGAGACCTCATGGTCTTGACCAATAGGTCCGTTCCGATGTTCCCGCTACCCAGGATCGCAACCTTGACCTTCTTGGCATTCTCCATGTTGCCATCTCACCTGTGACGTTACCAGCTCAATCACATCTATCGCGACAATTGCACCCCAGGTACTCTTCCCGTGGAAGGAATGGGAACATATCATCATACGGCATCGAGACCATGCTACCGTCATCCAATTTCTTCGAGGCGACCCTTGGTATTAGAATCTGATTGGGGGGGCTCATCACCTCGCAAATCAACGGTCCTTTCTCGGAGAATAGGGGCATTATCGATGAATCGAGCCCCTCCGTCCTCTCGATGCGCAAGAATTTTAGTCCATATGCGTCGGCAAGCCTAGAGAGGTCGGGGAAACTGACACCAGTGTCCTTATCCGTGCCGATATGGCGACCATCTTGGAAGTTATCCTGCGTGAGCCGGATGAGCAGGTATCCATTATTGTTCAGCACGATCAATTTGATCGGAAGCTGGTTATGGACAATCGTCTGCAACTCCTGGATGTTCATCTGGAGCGATCCGTCACCGGATATGCAGTAGACATCCCGACCTGGAAATGCTGATGCCATTCCGATTGCTCCAGGCATATAGCCCATGGTCGAGAGGCCTCCGGTTATCAGGTGCCTCTGGCCGAACTTCACCTTGAATGCCTGGGCATAGGCATGGAAACAAGAGCCAGTGTCAACCAAGAACAACGCGTCCTGCGGAGCCTTCTGCGAGAGGACGTTATAGAAGTGATAGGAATTGATACCATTCTTCTCGTTCTCATATTCCGGAAGGTCTACAGGATAATTCTCCTTCCATCCACGCGTCCTTCTGATCCATTCCTCATGAGGGAATGAGAAACCAGCCAATTCCTTGTTCAACTCTCTGAAGAAATCCTTCGCATCCGCTTGGATCGCGAGATCTGGAATCACCGAAGGTTTCTTCAGCTCCTCTTCGTCGATGTCGACCACGATCTTCTTCGCGTGTTTAGCGAAATTCTCGTAATTATAGCTCACAAGACCGATGGCCAGTCTGCAACCTACACTGAGAAAGAGATCGGAATTTTGGATAGTGAAATTGCTGGGGCGATCACCATAGGTTCCGGGTCGGCCGATGAAATATGGGTTGTTGTGGTCGAGGAGGTCCATACCCAGTCTGGAGGTCATCACCGGGATCTTCACATCGGCCACGAAGCGGTGGAATTCATCGATTGCATCTGCCAGTCTAACCCCCGCTCCAACCAGCAAGCAAGGCCGCTTACTTCTCCTCAGGTCCTCCGCGACCAGTTTGACCTGCCCAGCAAGACGTGCTTTCGCAGTCGGGTCCGGAGGCAATGGGGTGTATCCCTCATACTCATCGGGATTGAAGGTCGCTCCTTGGATGTCGATGGGGCATTCGATCCACACAGGTCCGACCCTGGCGGTCTTTGCGAGATGGATGCACTTCTCCACCTCATATCTCACCCGGGAGATGTCGTCAAGCATCACCGCATATTTGGTCACATTCTTGAATATCGGAAGGGTGTTGAAGCCTTGAAGCGCGAACTGCCTGGGTCCCTTGACCTTTGCCTGAGAAACCTTGGATTGGCCGGAAACGATGATGCATGGGGCCGAATCCACATAGGCGCCCACCACTCCAGTCAAGGTGTTCAATGCTCCCGGACCGGCCGTTACAAAGGCCACCCCTAACTTTCCCGTAGAGCGGCCATATGCGTCCGCAGCCATTACGGCAGCTTGTTCATGGTGGCAACATACGAATCTCTGCTTCCGGTGTTGAAGCAAAGCATCTGTAAGATGCATGATCATGCCTCCCGTGATCAGGAAGACACAATCCCCACCAGCATCATAGAGACGAGAGGTAATATAATCAGCAACTCGAATTTTCATCTCACCACATCCTCCAGCCCAAGGTATTGATTCGGAACGATTATATTATTCTAGCGGTAGTCTGATGATATTTCCATCCGAATTCTGGATGATAGGACATGCATCCCCGCATTCATTAATAACGTGTCGAGCATGGCATTCCGCCAATTCGTACTGGGGGGCAAAGAGAACGTGAAGCTGGAGACGAGGCTGATGGTCGTAGGGAGGAACATCAGGAGGCTGCGCCCGGTGAGGATCGAAAGGAGGGATCGTGGACCAGTTGCATTACCATCGGAGATCGTTGGCGTGGCGACCTCGTATGGGGGCATCCGCGCCTGAGAGGCCGGCTGGATAACCTCACGGAACCCGGACCAGCGCTCTGCCATGATGGTCTGGAGACATCGACTACCCCATATTGGAGACAAATACACTTGTTGCAGGTTCATTAGTTCATGAATCAGATTGCGTATTCAATTCGTTGCTTATCTTTTTACAAATTGGTATATTCTTGATGGCCTATACAGACGATGATAAGGATATGTTGAATAGCATAGTTGAGAAAGACATTGTGGAAATACTAGATCAGCGACTGCCTTGGGAGAGATTTCGCGGCAAAAGAATCCTTGTGACAGGAGCTAGCGGAATGATAGCCTCATATCTGGTTGAGAGCCTTATGCACTTGAATAAGGCCGCGTTTGACGACAAATGCAAGATTGTCGCCATGGTGAGGAATGTAGAATACGCCAGAGAGAGATTCAATCATTATGATGAAAGTGATGGCTTGTCGATTGTTCATCACGACGTTAGCAAGCAATATGTGACGAAGGAAAAGATAGATTTTATTATCCACGCAGCCAGCTTGGCGAGTCCAAAGAATTACCTAAAAGATCCAGTTGGAACGATTGCCGCAAACACTCTTGGCAATTTCAACCTCTTATACTTGGCCGAAGAAAATGAAGTTGAATCTTTCTTGTATGTCAGCAGCGGGGCCGTATATGGGAAGAATGTGCACAATGTATCTATCAGAGAGAACATGTTTGGTCCCATCGACCCTCTTTCAGCAAGATCATGCTATGCAGAGGGAAAACGAGCGGGTGAAACCATCTGCAATTCGTTCTATCATCAATATGGAGTGCCAATTAGAATCGCTAGATTGTTTCACACATATGGTCCAGGGATGAAGCTCGATGATGGAAGAGTATTTGCGGATTTTGTATCTGACGTGCTGAACAATAGAGACATTGTGGTCAAGGGCCAAGGCAAATCAATCCGCTCATTCTGCTATATTTCTGATGCAATATCGGCGCTGTTCACAATTTTATTGAAAGGAACGGACGGGGAAGCCTACAACATTGGCAATGAGGACAATAAAATAAGAATCGACCATTTGGCGAGCCTTTTGGCCAGTGATTTCGGCGAAAGAGGAATTCAAGTCAACATCCAAGGATCCCATTTCCAAGAAGAGGCCGAGGAAGACCACCACTGGCCAGACACTGGGAAACTACGCTCACTAGGATGGAATCCAAGAATTGACATAAGTGAAGGGTTTAGAAGGACGGTCGATAGTTTCTCTTCACACGATTCTCACACGCTTTCGCTCAGTGGAGGTACAAATTCATGATGTGCACGTCAGATGATTCAACGCTGGGTTTCGGGAAACCCGAGTTCGTTGATTGCAAATGAGTACTCATATGGAGAAGTGGCGCTCCATTGGCCATTCCATACGAGACAGCCCGAGTTTGAAATGCAGAATAGGGCGGGCGTTTGGATCGAATCAATTCAGGGTCGAGAGTCAAGAGGAGTTGAGGAAAGCGCTCATCAAATCTCTCGATCGCACTGCCCGATGCTCATCGACGTGGACATGAGCTTAGGCGATGAGTGTAGACCCAGACTGATCAATGGAGCGAGATTGGATGAGCAATCCCTCTCGGTACAATGAACGAAATGCATTCATTCCATTCTGAGTTGAGTGCTCGACTGGCATTTACTGTGGATCGCGTTTATCTCGATGACGGAATATGTAATTCGTCTCTACAGTATCATCGGTGACCGAATGGAACCGGACAAGCTTTCCATTCTTGACGACAAAGCACTCATAGCCTATGTCGGAGAATAGTGCAATGATGTCGTTCGGATGATAGTCGAATTTCGCCGACCATTTCCGCAGCATCTCCGTCAACACCGTGGGGGTTCGCGTCTTGAGCGTATTAATCGCACCTTTGAATACCTTGAGTTCCGCCCCCTCAACGTCACATTTTATGAAATCCGGGAAAACGCCAAGCTCGTTCACAACGTCATCCAATTTGCGGACTCTAGACTCTATGAGTTCAACGGAGTTCCTGCCGGCAACATTCGAGAGTGATGCGTTGCCAGATTCCTCTCTGTAGTAGTAGAAAGAAACATCCTTGTTCTCATCGGACAGGCCATAGTTGAGGGCCTGGACGTTCTCAATGGAATTGAGTCTAAGGTTCTCACTCAAGAGCTTGAAAGTACTTGGAATTGGCTCAAATGCAAATAGTCGAGCTCGACGAAATTCCTGTGCGATGCGCATGGAATACCAGCCGATATTTGCTCCAATATCGAAGACAACTGGTTCTGGTTTGGAAGAAGCCCTTATGAGGCCTATGATTGATTCAACTTCTTCTGCTTCATAATCCCTGAAATTCAATATCTCATTTGGGACGAGCCTCTGGTCGTCTGGATCGCAAATCAGTCGAATCCCATTTCTCCTTGTCACCACCACGACGCGTTGGGGAGTGATTTGGATCTCACCGATGTCCGTATCCTTGATGAAATCTGAGTAGGAAAACAATTGCGCGGAATGTATCTCGTGCATCTTTCTGATGTAATTGGATTTGGGAATTCTGCCCTCCTCAAAATCCTTCCTTAGCTGTTCCTTCTCCATATCACTCATCGTCCCGAATATCTCAGCTCGTCTTAAGTAATCTTTGATGCTGGACTGACGAAGACAAAGCGCTCAAACTTGAATTAACTGGTTATAGGCTTTCGAAGAAGACTGGCTCCACTCAAGAGAGGAATGTAATTGCGCTGGTCGTACTCTGCACCGGATCCAAAATGAATCAGTTTCCCGGACCATCATTTAGCCTGACCAGATTATGGAACATCAATAGATCCTTCTCCAATACAATATGGGCGTCCTTGTTGGAATTGGCAGTGGAATTTCACCTGGCGTTATGGATGACGAACATCGAAATCATTTGATTTCACAAATTCTTCGACCGACTCCTGCTCCGACAGATCCAGCACCTTGCTTTTCGGGGCGAATATCTGCATGTCCGAAGGGAGGTTCTCAACAAGATTGCGCCCAATGCACTCTCAACCGTCAGTGATGAACACCTTCATTTCGCATCCCTCAGGAAACCTCGGTATCTAACGATTCATGGATGCACTCTATCTGTCGATCGATCTGTTCCTCCACCAGGCCAGGATAAACACCTATCCAGAACGTATTTGACATGATCAGGTCCGTGTTCCTAAGCTCGCCAACAACACAATAACCTTGCTTGGAATTCCGCATCTCATCGAAGCAGGGGTGCTTGATCAGATTACCAGCGAACAGCATACGCGTCTGGATCTTGTTTGTTTCCAGATATTCGACGATCTCTTGTCGGGTTCTTCCTGATCCTGGCCTCACAGTCATCATGAACCCGAACCAACTTGGGTCCGAGCCTTTAGAGGGTTCTGGCAATATCAATCTGTCAGCAACATCGGCCAGCCCAGCCCTCATCCTCTTCCAATTCCTTTTCCTAGCTTCAACGAATTCAGGCAATTTCTCCAGCTGGGCACACCCTATGGCTGCTTGCATATCGGTCGCCTTCAGGTTATATCCGAAGTGCGAGTACACGTATTTGTGATCATACCCGCGAGGCAGCTCGCCGAATTGTTGTGAGAACCTCTTCCCACAAGTATTGTCTTGACCCGAGGGGCAATGGCAATCCCGACCCCAATCCCGGAATGAATTGACGATGCGGGCCAATTCAGGATTGTCCGTGTACACGGCCCCGCCCTCCCCCATCGTCATATGGTGTGGAGGATAGAAGGACGAGGTCCCAAGGTCGCCGATAGTGCCAGTGAATCTCCACTCTCCTCCGATCTTATACCGTGACCCAAGGGAATCGCAGTTATCCTCGATGAGCCAAAGATCATTTTCATCACAGAACTTCTTGACCTTGGCCAAGTCGAACGGGTTTCCCATGGTGTGGGCCAGCATGACGGCTTTGGTATGGTCGGTTAGAGCCTCGTCCAGTCTGTCAACGTCGATATTGTATTGAGGTAATGTCACATCAACGAAAACCGGGATGACACCATGTTGGATGATCGGAGCGACGGTCGTAGGGAATGCAGCTGCTACAGTGATGACCTCATCTCCTGAGCGTATTCGACGCTTGCCGAGTTTCGGTGAGGTCAACGCCATGAAGGCCAGGAGGTTAGCAGAGGATCCCGAGTTCACCAAGGATACAAAATTGATGCCCAGATACTTGCCCAAACCCTTCTCGAATTCGTCCGCAAATCGTCCGGTCGTCAACCAAAAGTCAAGACAGGAATCGATGAGATAGCGCATCTCCTGCTCGTCGTAGACCCGGCCTCCATATTGTATTCTGTCGCCAGGCTTGTATTCAGGTCTGGTGTGATATTCATGGAAGTGATCTAGTGCAGCTCGGATAGCTTTTTCGCGCAGTTCCTTCTCTTTGGCAGATGAATCGGCCATTCACTCACCTAATGATTGGAACGGCACCTCTGTTCTTATGGCTTGCGTAAATACTTGCCCATCAGAATCTGCTGGGGGTGCGCATGTAGGCTCGTATCTGCCCAAGGGTGAACTTCCTCATGTCCTCTCCTGCAAGGCGGTGCTTGTACCACGCTACCGCCAGGTCGACGCTCTGCTTGACGTCCAGCTTGGGTAACCACCCAAGGCGCACGTTGGCCTTGGTGCTGTCCAAGCGAAGATAGCGGGCTTCGTGCACGGCATTCGGGTCAGAAATGTCGTCCCATCCCCCGGAACCCCAGGCCTGGACCACATCATCGACGAGCTTGCTGACAGAATATTGGCTGACCATCGGCCCGAAGTTCCACGCCTCGGAATACGAAACGGGATCTTCCCTAGCACTCATTGCCAGCACGAGGTATCCGTGCAAGGGCTCAAGAACATGCTGCCATGGCCTCACGGCATTGGGACTCCGGATCTTGATCCGTTCTCCCTTGCTCAATGCGCGAACGCAATCGGGTAGTATGCGGTCCTCCGCCCAGTCCCCACCACCTATGACATTGCCTGCGCGCGCACTTGCCACCCCACATCGGTTGTCCGAGAAGAACGATCTGCGGAAGGACGATACGACGATCTCCGCTGCACCCTTGCTTGCACTATAGGGGTCGTATCCGCCAAGCGGGTCCGTTTCGCGGTAGGCATAGGTCCATTCCAGGTTCTCGTAGCACTTGTCGCTGGTAACGACCACACAGGATCTGACGGAATCGACCTGCCTAACCGCGTCCAATAGGTTAGCCGTTCCCATGACATTCGACTCGAAGGTGCCAACGGGGTCGCGGTAGGATTGCCTTACGAGGGGCTGGGCTGCAAGATGGAAGACATACTCTGGCCGTTCCTGGCGAATCGCATCAAGCAATGCATCCTTGTTCCGGATATCAGCAATTATGCTCCTCCCCGATCCGGCCACTCCGGCATCGACAAAAAGCGATGGATCGGTATCAGGCGCCAGGCCATAGCCTACCACATCCGCGCCAAGTTCCTGTAACCAGAGGCTGAGCCAGCCACCCTTGAAACCGGTGTGCCCGGTTACCAGGACCTTCCTACCCCTGAACGCATGCTCCAGGTCTTCCATGCTACCACTTTTTCCAAGGGGCCTGGCTCATATTCCACAGCCCCTCCAAGTATTGCTTGTCTCGCAAAGTATCCATGGGGGCCCAGAATCCATCATGCTTGTATCCAGAGAGCTGACCATCGGTTGCCAGTCTTTCCAATGGATCCCTCTCCCAGATCGTACTGTCTCCAGAGATATAGTCGAATACCTCCGGCTCGAGGACGAAGAAACCGCCGTTGACGTAATCCCCATCACCCTTCGGCTTTTCGATGAACTTGTTCACATTGCCGTCGGACGTCAAGCTCAATGCTCCGAACCTTCCGGCAGGTCGGATGGCCGTCAATGTGGACAGTTTCTTCTTCTTCTCATGATGCCTTATGAGATTATTGATGTCCAGGTCTGAAACGCAATCTCCATAAGCTAGCATGAACGTCTCACTCTCCACAAAACGTCGCACCCTCTTGATCCGCCCTCCGGTCATGGTGTTCTCGCCCGTGTCGATGAGGGTCACTTTCCATGGCTCGGAGTAGTTGTTGTGGATCTCCGTCCGATCGTTCTTGATGTCGATGGTGACGTCGGACATGTGCAGAAGGTAGTTGGCAAAGAACTCCTTGATCATGTATCCTTTGTAGCCCAGGCACACCACGAAGTCGTTGTGTCCATAGTGGGAATAGATCTTCATGATGTGCCAGAGGAGTGGCATGCCCCCAATCTCGATCATCGGTTTTGGCCTGGCGACGCTCTCCTCGCTGATGCGTGTGCCGAATCCTCCGGCGAGAATGATTGTCTTCATGTTGATCCCCACAGGATGCGCCCCGGACACACGATCATCCCTGAGACGGTCGTTTCCCTGGCGCCTGCATCTGTCACCGCAAAAGAGGACTCCTGTTCCATCAATCTTTCTGTCAGGGTCAGCTCCGCCTGCCTTTGGAGCTTTCATTTTGAGCCAAGGAGTCCCATCAACCCGCGCCGCCTCTTCTTGGGCTTCTCTGGAGCCAGAGTGATCGTGATCGGATTCCCGGTCACCTCCCTCTTCGAGATAATGTCAGCGATCAGGGGGAAGAGATTGTGCTTGTCCAGCACCAGGTCTTTGGCGGTTCTCAAAGCCTCTTGGGATTGGCCGAACCGGTCCTCCGCGATCAGCTGACGGATGAGCTTGACGGAGCCTTCCCTGTCCCGGATGTCTATCTTGGCGAACGATCGCTCGGGGAAGTAGTCGGTCAGGTTGGTGCAGCCGTAGTATATGGGGAAGCTCGACGCCAGGTAGGTGTCCGAGAGCTTCTCCGTGAAATAGTCCGGGCAGGAGCAGTTCTCGATGGCGATGTGGTACTTGTAGGGGGCGATGGCATCCCATTTGTCCTCAGGCCCGTTGATGCTGTAGATGAAGACGTCGATCTCGGAGCCGAGCTCTTTCTCCAGCCACTTGGCGAACTCCAGTCTCCGGACGTGACCTGGAGTGTTGGTCCGCTCCGAAGTGAGGATGGATACCAGTTTGTTCTTGGGGGGCGGTTCCATCGACTTGAGCTTGTCATAATCCAGGAGGCACCCCTCTTTCCATTTGTGCAGCCGGTCCGGTGTCTTGATGAGCTTCATGCCCACCCACCACGGCAGCCCGGTCTGGGAGCGGATGATGTTGTCATGACGTATTCCGCTCTGGGCCGTTACCACAGTGGCGAACTGGGAGACGAAATCCTGGTCGTACGATTTGACGGTCTCCGGCTCACCAGTGACA
>Ga0315289_10004709_pt1 | contig 20266 bp, 16 predicted proteins | sample YL17G11_40_MG_FD_203452 | JGI IMG/M metagenome (GOLD analysis project Ga0315289, IMG submission 203452) | Sediment microbial communities from Yellowstone Lake, YNP, Wyoming, USA - YL17G11_40 | ecosystem: Environmental > Aquatic > Freshwater > Lake > Sediment | place: USA: Wyoming | collected... | reverse complement strand
CTACCATAATGTCCTCCTTCAAATGAGGACATTACAACAATGTCCGAATAGGACATTTCTACTTTGCACAAATAGGACATTATTATCTTGCGATTACAGCAAAAAATGGAGCAGACTTGCATTTTCTACGGCGACATCAACTCGAAATTGAAGGGAGAGACACAAGATAGAGTGTAGAGCGTATAGGATACGGCTCGGATAGACAGCCTCCCTTTAATCACAAGACTTACAACAAATTACGACAGCGCGAGCGAAAACCTGCGGTGGGGCGTGCAGATTGAGTCAGTGATAGCTCGAAGATAGCTCGGGAAAAAACAACGGGAGACAGAGGGAGCTAAGTCCTGATATTACAAACAAAAACTGGAGCAGAGGCCCTCGCGCAGCCAGGCTCCCGATCCGCTACCCCCTGAACGCCAGAGCCTTCTCCGGACAGACCTCTATGCAACGGCCGCAGGCATGACAATCGGGCCGCGATTTTCGTTCTTCAAGGATCGAAGGAACTGCGGGGCACGGACTCTTCTCAATGCAAAGATTACAGTTTGTGCATTTGTGTTTGTCAACCCGGACTTTGATCACTGATAAGTGTTCCAGGACCCAGGTGGCCAGACCCAGAGGACAGACCAGGTAGCAGAAGGCCCGAAATATGAACACGGCGGCAATGAGTGTCACGAGGAAAACGACAATCATCACAGGTTGAAATCCCCAGAAAAGAAACTCAAACGGGTTGAAGTAGTCGTAAATGCTCACGCCCGCCGTGAAGATGACGACCAGAAAAACGACGTAGAGGAGAAAGCGTATAGAGTTGCTTACCCGGAAGCGCAGCTTTAGCTTTAGCTTCTTGGGCAACGGTATACGATGAACGATTTCTTGAACCGCACCTATGGGGCAGACCCAACCGCAGAAAAGTTTATTCCCGACAACGGTGAAAACCGCGACGAATGCCAGAATTGACAGAAAGATTACGGGAACGTGACGGCCGGCGTTAACAAATAGAAACGGCTTGGTAACAATGCACACGGGGCTGGGGTGTATGCTCATTCCCTTGGCAAACTCCCCGAGAGGCAGGATCAAGACGACCCCGAATACAAAAAATATCACGACGAGGGACACCAATCGCAGACTGTGGCGTACCCGGGACTTCATCAACAAGAGGAGGCCGATCACGCAGAAAATCGCCCCAACCCAAACGCGCGGTAACATCCAGACCTCAAAGAATCCCATTGCTTCCTCCTGTTATTACCTCGTGCGTCTCCGATCACTTCACGCGCTTCTGAAACTTTACCACACTAAACGTAAAAATGAGAAACCCGAACACGGCCATCGGAATTACGTCCTTTGCAAGGAACCGAAGCGATGAGCCCTTCTGGAAGATGTCTCGGACGATTTGAATGGAATACCGCATGGGGTTTAGATAAGTCAGCTTCTGAATCGCAGACGGCATATTCTCGATTGGAATAAAGAATCCACCCAGCATTATCATAAAGACCATAAAGAACCATGCAATGAACATCGCCTGCTGTTGAGAGCGGCCGACAGTGGAAATAAATATGCCGAGTCCGAGCGTAGTGAACAAGTACAGGAGCGCAAGAAATGCAAGCAGCACATAGCTCCCGTTCATTGGAATCTTGAAAAACAGGATTGCCACCGTCATCACGATGCTAAGCTCTACGTAGGATAGAATCAGGAACGGTATCAGTTTGCCGACAAGGAGCTCGAGTCGTTTGAGCGGCGTGACCATGAGCTGCTCAAGTGTGCCGATCTCCTTCTCCTTCACCAGACTCATTGCCGAAAGCATCATGGGAAGGATTGTCAAAAGGATCACCACTATTGCAGGAATCATAAATTGCTGAGTGCTCAGATCCGGGTTGTACCACATGCGTTCTTCCATCGTGGCCGGACGGAACTGTATAGAGGCCGGTTGAAACTGTACGGACCGTTGAGTGAGCTGTTGAACGATTTGTCCGGGGGGCAACTGCGATGCGCTCGATTGCGACACGCTCAAGTCTGCCGTGCTCCCCTGCGATGCGCTCTGCTCTGGTATTACGCCAAGGTTCGCCGGGCCCCAGTGCTGTTTCGCGTAATCCACGCCAAACTCGGTCAGTATGCCCCGCGCATAGCCCATTGAGACACCTGCCGTATTTCCATCTACTCCGTCTATCACCACCTGAAGCTGTGGCTTGAGATTCCGTCGCAGTTGCCCTCCGAAACCTGGTGGGATCACCAACGCCATCTGGGTCTGCCAGGAACGCATCTTCTGCCGTACCTCCCGGAGGTCAGTGGTGTAGCCAACCAGATTGAATCTATCGGTATGGGCGAAAGTTCGCACAACCTCTCGGCTCACACTGCTCCGATCAAGATCAACAACTTGCAGCTTGATGTGCTTGACCTCAGTCGTGATGGCAAAGGCAAGCAGGAAAAGTTGGACGATCGGCACCAGAAAGATGATCGCGAGCATCGGCTTGTCGCGGAGCACTTGGCGGAATTCTTTGACAATCACGTGTGCGATTCGTCGCATTCATTTCTCCGATTGCATTGTTTGGCTCTCATAGCAAAGGAACAGCTGGATACCAATCGCTTCGCATCTCACCTCTCCAGATTCATGCTGAATCTGCGAACGGAGGTAATCAACAGCACCAGAGCCATCACGGCCAAGAAAAGGGTTGGTTCGAGCAGATGAACCAACTGGCTCCCCTTTAGAAAGATGCCTCGTACTATCAGAAGGTAGTAGCGGGCCGGTATGATATACGTGACATACTGCAGGAGCTTCGGCATCGACGCTATCGGGAAGACCAGGCCCGATAGCATGATCGTTGGGAGAACAGTCGCAACCTGGGCAAACATCATTGCCACCTGTTGGGTCCGAACCCTGGTCGAGATCGTAAGTCCCAAGCTCAGTGCCGTGATGATGTACAGCGTCGTGAGCGCAACGAGCAAAAGGAAGCTCCCCTCGAACGGCACGCGAAATACGACGAGACCCATGAACACCACTACAGATGCATCGGCAAAAGCTAACGCGACGTAAGGCAACACTTTTCCCAGAATGATCTCGTGGGGTCGGACAGGAGAGACGAGAATCTGTTCCATGGTCCCCGTCTCTTTCTCCCTCGTGATAGTTATGCTGGTGAGAAGGCAGGAGATCATAACGAGAATCATGGCGATGATCCCGGGAACAAAAAAGTAGGAGCTTTTCAAATTCGGATTAAAGAGGATGGCGGTCCGCACATCGAAAGGGATGAGAGTCTTTATGCCCCTATCTTCGTTGTAGTTGAAAAGCACCTGGGTACAGTACATCCTCACGAACGTCGCAGCGTTGGCGTCCGAAGCATCGATCAGGAATTGAACTGGTGCATTGGGGCTCGCGCGCAACTTGGGCGCAAAATCGGCGGGAATCACCATCGCCGCGCGGGCCCTGCGCGACTTGAAAAGATCATCCAGACCTGACACCGGTTCCTGGTAGTAGAAAGGTCGGAAAAATTTGCTGCCGCTGAATTCCTCGACAAGCTTGCGCGATTCGGTTGAGCGCGAGAAATCCACGACCGCCATGTCTACTCTCTGGATTTCCATGTTCAGCGCGTAACCAAAGATAATTAGCTGCAGGACTGGCATCATGAAAATGATAAGCAGGGTGCGGAAATCATAGATGATGTGGAAGAACTCCTTGCGCGCAATGGCGAGAATGCGGCCTCGCGTGGGATTGCTCGCTCTGCTGGCATTGCCCGCTCGGGAACCAAGAATTCCAGCGAATGCTCGGATAGCCGCGCCCGCCAGCCCGCGATCACTCGCCCTGCCTGCCAGGGTGCCACCATTTGCCCGGCCAGACGTGCGATTAGCCGCTCCTAAAGCTACTCTGAAAGTGCGCGCTTCAACCATGCCTTCCCTCGGTTTCTTTCCTTCCTTCAGTCTCTTTCCTGCCCGCGGCCTTGTCCTCGTCCTCTCTTCTTCGTTCTATTTCTTTCCGCACCAGCGTCACAAACACGTCCTGCACGCTTTCTTTCCCACGTAATTTCTTTAAATTGTGAGGCGTATCCAACGCGATGATCCGTCCGGCATCCATGATGAGGATGCGGTGGCAATACTCAGCTTCCTCCATGAAGTGGGTCGTAACAAGGATCGTGGTGCCCTTCTCTGAGGTCTGATGGATGATGTCCCAAAACTCGCGGCGCGCCTTTGGATCGACTCCTGAAGTAGGCTCATCCAGAAAGAGAATCGGCGGATCGTGCAGCATCGCACACCCAAGTGCTAAGCGCTGCTTAAACCCCAGGGGGAGGGAGGCCGTCAGAGTGCGCGCATAAGTTCCGAGTCCAAAGCTTGTGAAAACCTCTTCTTCTTTCTTCCTGATTTGTCCCTGCGTCAATCCATATATGCCGCCGTAGAAGTCTATGTTTTCCCCTACGGTCAAATCCTCGTAAAGCGAGAACTTCTGACTCATATAACCTATGTTGCGCTTGATCTGTTCGCTCCGGGTATAAACATCGAACCCGGCCACAGTGGCGGACCCGCTAGTCGGCCGCAGTAATCCGCATAGCACGCGTATCACCGTGGTTTTGCCCGCGCCGTTGGCCCCGAGGAATCCGAAGATTTCCCCCTTGTGCACCTCGATGCTCACTCTATCGACGGCCACAAAGCGGCCGAACGCCCGGGTAAGATCTGCGGTTTTGACGGCTATTTCGGTGTTGGTAGACATTTCAGTCACTATCCGTTGCTGGACACTCCTATTACCGCAGATGTTTGCCGCATGCATTGAGGGGATTGTGCTGCACCTTCATTTCTTTCTGGTGATAAGGAAACGCGCCTGCATCCTCATTTCTTTCCGGTGATGAATTCAAAGAAAACGTCTTCCATGCTGGGCGGCTGAAGATTCCAGCGCTCCAGATTTCCATTGGAATCGTGCTGCCATTGGAGCCACTCGGAAATCGTAGGTTCCTGGTCAAAGACAACGTGAACCGTGTCGCCAAAGAGTTGCGTACCGCGCGCCCGCGTCAGGGTGGCAAAAAAACGCCTCAGTGCGCGCACATCCTTTCCGCTTATCTGATAGAGCGTGTGGCGGAAGGTGGCCTTCACATCATTCGGAGAGCCAACGCCGGCGATCTCCCCCTGATGCATCAACGCAACGCGATCGCACTTGTCGGCTTCATCAAGGTAGGCCGTGGAGATGAAGATCGTTGTTCCCTCGCTTTGTATGGAACGCAGAATGTCCCAGAACTCTTGGCGCGAGACCGGGTCTACGCCTGTCGTGGGCTCGTCCAAGACCAGAACCTGCGGCGTATGTATCAACGCACACGAGAGCGCCAGTTTTTGCTTCATCCCGCCTGATAGCGCTCCTGCTTTTCTTTTCTTGAACGGCGCGAGACGCGAAAACCGATACAATTGCTCCGTGCGCCTTTCGCGCTCCTCCTGCGGCACCTGAAAAAGATCAGCAAAAAAACGCAGGTTCTGCTCAACCGAAAGATCCTGGTAAAGCGAAAAGCGCTGCGGCATGTAACCTAGCAGCGCTCGAATGGGCATGATCTGGGTTCTTACGTCAAAGCCCTGTACCAAAATCGCGCCGTCGTCGGGAAGAAGAAGCGTGCAAATCGTGCGCATCAACGTGGTCTTGCCTGCACCGTCGGGTCCCACGAGACCGAATAGCTCTCCCTGTCGCACCGACAGAGAAATACCCCTGACGGCCTCTATCGAATCATATCGCTTCCGGAAGTTCCGTATCTCAATCGCGTTCATAAGAACTTTGCCATACGCACACACGTTTGCATCCGCCCTCGGCTCGACGCTTCGAATATTGCTGCAGCCGATATCGCTGTGGATGTTCGCGTTCTCTGCGGCCCATCACAATATCACTTCAGCGGGCATTCCGTGTTTCAATACACGCTTTGGATTCGGGATCGTCACCTTCACCGCGTAAACAAGCGAAGTGCGAGTTTCGGGAGTCAAAATGGTCTTGGGAGTGAATTCGGCTTTGGGGCTCACCCAGCTCACCCGCCCTGGCAATTCCTCTTTCACTCCGTCCACGCGAATCTTCACCTCTTGTCCGTGCTTCACGTTTGGCAATTCCTTCTCAGGAATGTATATTTTTACTTCGAGCTCGCTCACGTGAATCAGTTCGAGCACTGGCTGCATGGGTGGAACTGCTTCTCCGACCTCGTAGTAGAGCGTGCTCACCAATCCTTCAACCGGTGCGATTATCACGGCATCGGATATTCTCTTCTCCACCATCCCTGCCTGTGCTTCAATCTGTTTCTTCCGCGATTCGAGACTGCGAACCTGTTGCCGTGCGGCTTCGTAGGCGGACTGTGCGCGCTGCATCTCGTTGCGTAGATCATCCAGATTCTGCTTCGGCATGGCCTGATTCTCGTAGAGCATTTTCATTCGCCCTTCTCGCTGCTGGACGTATTCCAGGTCTGCTTTTGAGCGTTTGAGGCTGGTCTCGGCGATTTCCTTTTGGACCGCTAGCTCTTCGAGGGTTGCGCCGAGCTGAGTGCGCTGTAACACTAGCTCTGTTGTGTCAATTACAGCCAGTACGGCTCCTTCTTTGACTTCCTCTCCCGTGTCCACCAGAAGCTTCACGACTTTTCCGCCGGTGAGAGCCGGCACCTGAACGGACTTTCCTTCAAGGACACCGGTGTAGGTCGAGGATTTGGAATTGTTCCCGCAACCAAGAATCAGTAGTTGCAGCGAGATTGCGGCAATGCAAAGCGTTCCCCACAGCGTGTGTTTCATTTTGCCTCCAAGGATTCCCTCCACGGCTATGCCCGTGGCTACAGCTTCACATCACATTTCTGGCGCTTCTTTTCCGATTTTGCCGGTAGCAAACTGCAATTGCAGCCGAAACTGCAACCACTCAATGTAATTCTGTTTCAACGTGAGCTCGGAAGAAGTGAGCGTATTTTCCGCCGCACTCAAGTCCAGCGACGTGGCGTAGCCTTGCTCATAATTTTCTTTTGTGATCCGGTAGCGTTCCCGTTCTTGCGCCGCAAGCTGCCGTTGAAGCTCGATCTGCTGCCTGACCGTTTGAAGTTGTTGGAACGCCTCTGTCACTTGCTGGCGAACATCCAGGAGGAGTTGTTGAGACTGCAAGTCTAAACGTTCGTAGTCCAGTCGCGCTTTCTCTACCTGCCGCTGGTCCTGCTTCCAGTTCCATAGTTGCCAGCGCAAATTGAGCCCAACCATGTAGTAATCCATCCACTCGTCTCGGAAAAAATTGACGCCGGGTCTGGCGTGATGGTAAGAGGCACTGGCATAGAGTTGGGGGAAGTAAGAGGACTTGAGAGCCTTGACCCTAAACGATTGTCCTCGCTGCACGAACCCAATCTGCCTCAGCTCTGGCCGGTTAGAGATCGCCACGGCCTGATATTCATTCAAATCCTTAAGTGCAAGGTCCGCGTTCTCTACAAAGATGTCAGGTATCTCGGGCGTGTATTCAAGATTGAGTACGTGCACGAGCTTCGAAACCAGAATGGGATGCAGGTCTCGGAGCTTCTCCAATTGACTCTGCAACTGTAGCTTCCGGTTGGCCACTTCCAAAGTATCGAAAGCCGTTGCCTGCTGAGCCTGGTAGAAGCTGCGCACTTTCGCAAGGTGATGGTCGGCGCGCTGTATCGCCTGTTCCAAGACCTTCTGCTGCAAGTAATCCAGTTGCGTCTGGCAGTAGAGCAGGCCCACCTGCAAAAGAATCTGGTTCGAAGTGACCTCTTTCTGTGCGGACTGCGCGCGGAATTGCTCGGAAGCAGACTTGACAAGATTACGCGTACGAAACCCTGTGAACAATGGCTGGTCAATCTGCGCGGCCACGTCATAACGGTCTTTAGTTCCGGCTTCAATCTCAATGGGTGGGATACCGGGAAACGTGATCGGCACCTGAAACCTGGCAATCTCCGATGTGTAGCCATAGGTTGCGATTGTGCTCAGAGCGGGCAGGTACCCGGCTTTCTGAATCGCCAGTTCCTCTTGGGCCTGGCGAAGCAACATGTCCTGTTGTTGAAGACTGAGATTGTTCGCGAGAGCGATGCGCCAGGCATCCTCCAAAGTTAGCGTCTGCGATGGGGCGGCTCCCGATGTGGAGGTGTGGGCAGGCGGTTGCGCGGTTCCGGAACCCTGCGATATCGTGGGTGCATAGATGACTAAGACGAGTAAGAGAACAGCCGTGATTCTCGGGTGACGCATTACCTCTCCTTTTCTCGTGTTTCCTCTCGTTTTGCCTTTTTCCTCTCTTTTTCTCACGTCTCTTTGCCTTTTCCCGCGGGCAATCTATGAGCGGGTCGTCAGAGCTTCAACTCTAGCGCGTGCCTCTGCAACTTCGGGGGCCTCCTTATCAGCATGCTGCCACAGACGAAGGAATTTCTGGTATTCCTTCAGTGCATCCACTCTGTATCCGGCATCTTCATAAAGCCTTGCCAGCCTGTAGTGGTAGCGCGGCTGGATGAGACCGCATCGCTTGGCATCCGCGTCGAAAGTGAGGATTCGTTTGTATTCTTCGATCGCCTGGTCAGATTCCTCTTTCGCGACGTAGGCGCGAGCCAGAGTGTCCTTGAGAAAAGGCAGATTGTAGGCGAGCACGCGGTCCCATTGGCTCATGTAAGGTATTCTCCAGGGCGTTTGTCTTATACAGGTTGTGATGGCCTTGTCCGGCGATTCTTCAGCAAGCAAAACCTCAGCTTCCAGTAGTTCGTATCGGCGCCGTATCGAGTCCACGAACTGCGGGTTGGCAATCTCTCGAAGAAGTGATTTGATTGTATCCAGTCGAGATCTTGCGGACTCCAAGAGGCCGTCTTTTAAGTCGACCAACCCCAGATGAAAATTGTGCGCCGCGGTCAGGCCAGGAATAATCTGTTGCTGGTTGTTCTTATAAAGAGTGAAACTGGTCTCAAATGCAACGCGACTGAGCTCGGTTTTACCCCTGTCGTAATAGACCCATCCCTTAAGAAACTCGGCTTCGGCAAGAGATAACTCGCGCCCCGCCTTTGTGGATATTTCTATTGACCTTCCTATCTCACTCTGGAATTGCTCAAGATTGCCACACCAGTATTCGTAGAATCCCTTCCAGAGATAGCCTTCAGCCTGAATCCCGGGAGTCGGAGCCGTCTCAACAAACTTGCCCATCCACCTGTGCGCTTCATCATAGTTTTCTTTGACAGCGTACACGTAGGCGATTTCCCAGTAGGCATAGTAGAAGTCCGGTTTTAGCTCCAGGGCTTCCCCGTACTTGGCTATTGCGTCATCAAGCCTGCCCATCCTGAAATAGAGCTCAGCCATTGAGTCCAGTGGGTTGGCATCCCCGGGCAAAACAGACGCGTACTGCTCAAAGTACTCCTCTGCCTTTCCAAAGTCCCCGATATCGGCATACATGTACGCGATCTCGTTCATTGCCCATCCGTATTTGGGGTCAAGCTCCAACACTTTGGTGTAGGCCTCGATCGCCTGATAGAAGAGTTTCTTTCTCCTATATTCATAGCCCAGGAAGTGAAGCACTCTCTTCTCTTTGGGATATTTTTTCAAGATCTGCTTGAAAATACGGACGGCCTTCTCAAGATCATTCTCGATAGCCTTGGCATACGACGCCTCGATGTACAGTCTTTCCTTGTCCGTTGCCTTCCTTGAGAAGGCTCGCGCTTTTTCATATTCATTCCGCGACGCGCTGGTATTCATGAGTCGCTCATGAACCCACGCAAGGTAGAGATGCGCAATCGCGAGCGTAGGATCGTATTCGAGCGCGGCCTCGAACAAACGCCGGGCCTCGTTATTGTAAAGCTTCTCAAACTCCTCCCTCCCCTTGAGGAAGAAATTGTATGCTTCCATTGAGGTGGTGGTCACCTCGATGATCGGGACGCTCCTGGCTTCGATGCTATGGTTGGCCACGCCGAGCCCGCGCGCGATGTCCTTACTCAGCTCGTCAATCTGGGTCTTAAGTATGCTTTCTTCCCCTTCCCCGCAAGCGCTCGAACTCTTAAGCAACGATTTTGTTCTTACATCAAGCAACTTGACGTCGGTTGCAAACACGTCGCCTGCTTTCGCGAAGCTGCCGACTACTACTGCGTCTACCCCATCCATCTCCCCGAGTTCAAAACCAAGGTCCCTGTCAATCACATCCACGTCCGCCTTTTCCAATTGCTTCATTAGATCGCGCATGCGTTCCCAAGTCGTGACATGAACATGAGCCGACTGCTCCAAACTTGTGATAAGAAGATTCGGTATGGCCTTCTGCAGATAGTCGTAGCTGGAATTGCCTGTTTGGTTGTCAAAGCTTATCACTGCGACACGCTTAGGAGGTGAGGACTCTGTTATTGTTTCTGTCCTGAGCAGCCTGTCAAGCTCATCGAGACCGGTTAGGAACTCAGTCATATTCTGATAACGGTTGCTCCTGCTCTTTGCCAGACATCTGGACACGAAACTGGAGAGCTGTGCCGGAAGATCTCTGACGATTTCACCCGGCGGCTGAGGTTCCTGGTTAAGAATGGAATAGACCAACGCCTGCTCGTAATCGCCCCTGAATGGTCTCTGTCCAGTGACCATTTCGTAGAAAACCGCGCCTAGAGACCAGATATCGGTCGTGTGATCGTTGGCCTCCCCGCGCACCTGCTCCGGCGACATATACGCCATGGTGCCCGGTGTTCCCCGGACGTCGGCATGCGCCGTTGTTCCAGCAAGCTTGGCTATCCCGAAATCCATGATCTTGGTTCGGCCAGTACTAGTGACGATCAAGTTGGCGGGTTTTATGTCTCGATGAACGATTCCCCTGGCGTGGGCGGCATTGAGTCCCTCGGCAGCATGCCTAGCAATAGAAATGGACTCTTCGAGGTCGAGCGGTCCGTCTGCCAGTCTTTCCTTTAGCGTTTGACCCTGGTAGTAAGGCATTACGATAAACAAGTGTCCATCTTCGGTTTCGCCGATGTCGTGGATAGTGCATATGCTCGGATGATCAAGACGGGAGGCTGCCTGAGCCTCCTGTATGAACTGGTCTCGCACATCGGCGCAGAATGTCAGGCCTGGAAGCAGGAATTTGAGGGCAACGACACGTTTTAGTTTCGTGTCCTCGGCCTTATAGATGACGCCCATTCCACCTTCGCCGAGCTTTTCGAGGATTTTGTAGTGGGATACAACTTTCCCGATCATTTCACACAACCCCTTCATACCAAGCCCCACTTATCTATACCATTCGAAGTATTGCGAGGTTTCTAGCAATTTTACAGTACTAAACCGTTTTCCTCTGGATAAGTTCCTGCCTCCCCTCGCCGGACGATGTTAGAAGAACTGCCTGCGTCTTCCTGTCGTCCTAATGTGTGTGTCTCACTCAGGCCATACGGGGGGCCGGAGAGAGCTCAGGAATCTATCGCAGGGCAAGCAGAGTATGCCTTCTTTAACTAGCCTGTCCCTGCCACGATAGATCAGGTAGGCTTTCGCTTCAGGATAGTCTTCTCTGAATGTTTTCAATCCCCTCAAGTCCTGTGGGTGAATACGGACGGTATTCTTGACCTCGATAGCGCGGAGACCCTGCGAACCGTAGATCACAAAGTCTACTTCAACACCTGACCTTGTCCGCCAATAGTAGAGCGTACTATCTGTGTTGCTGTAGTCTATCCAAGCGCGGAGATGCTGACACACGAGACCTTCGAGCGCCGCGCCCTCTACCTCCTGCGGCCGGTCGAGCGGACCTTTCGGCCGCAGTGAGCGATATACGCCTGCGTCGAACAGATAAAACTTCGGGTGCGCCGCGACTGCTCTCTTCGCCCGTTTCGAAAACACCGGCAGTCTATAACCGAGGAGAAGGTCTTCAAGGATGCCTACGTATCCTTCAACAACCTTGCGCTCGACCTGGCACTCACGCGCGACATTGCTGATGTTAAGCTGAGCACCGTGGGAAAAGCTCGCAGCCTCGAGGAAACGCGAGAAGTTGCCGACGTTCCTCACCAGGCCTTCCATCTGAACCTCTTCACGCAGATACAACGCCGCGTAGGTGCCGAGCACCCGCCCGGGATTGTCTGAACCCCAGACAATAGGCAGAAGGCCACCCGTCAAGGCATCCTCCAATGAAAAATGGATTCCAAGTTCCGAAGCCATGAAGGGATGGAGATGGCACAAGAGCGCACGGCCCGCAAGCAAATCAACCCCGGTTCGCCTAAGCTTGCGAGAGCTTGAGCCCGTCAGCACAAAGCGCAACCGCCTTCTCTCCTCGATGAGACCGTGAACTAGATCAAGTAGGACGGGAACTCTCTGTATCTCGTCGATCACAACAGTTGAAATATCCGGCTCAGCAGACAGACGCTCGCGAAGGTAATTCGGGTTTGCGGAGAAAGTTCGGAACGCTTCTGGATCCAGAAAATCCACATACAGAGCGTCAGGGAATCGCTGCTTGACGAAGGTAGACTTTCCAGTCCCTCTTGGCCCGAAGAGAAAGAAACTCTGCTTTGGTGGTTCGAAAAATCGCGGCTTTATTTCCATTTTGCGCCTCAAATTGGAACCCAACGACCCAAATTACCAGAACCGCCCAGAATGTCAAGCCCAAATATGCGAATCCTTGGGTTGGTTCCGGAGCGTCGGCCGGACTGGATTGAAAAAGCTGGGAACCGTTGGACGATGCATTGATGAGGAGGCAACCGCTACCGAGTGGCTCCCCGGGTTGTACGGTTTGCGAACCATTAAGGTGGAACTGGCCAGAAGTGGATGAAGCCGTGACTCGCTGAACCGGTCAAAAGATAGAACCTTCAGGGTCCTATTTCAGCTTGCAGTCACTGGACAATCATCTACGAGCCGAAATCTCGCCCTCCTAAGGCCCCCGATCCAACTGAGATGGGGATACCGCCGGGATGATGATTAGGCTTTTTCGCTTGCGTCGGCGATACCTTTATGGTAAAAGATATGGTTGCATCAGGCGAAAGCAGCTGAAGGCACTAGTTGTGTAAGCAGTAAGTGAAATGACAGCGGAGGCACTAATGATGTGCGGGCCCTCGACGCTACGTGTCTCTATATAGAAAATCCTGAGCCTCATCGATCCGAGACGAGGCTTTTTCTGTTGCCCTGTTGGGGCGAGTTAGACGAGAGGGGTGTGCTAGCAAGCATAGTCCGTGGCCTGAGAGAGGGCAAGGTTCCAGTCATTGTTAGGGGATTAGCATGAGTGACAGAAGGGTTTCTTAGAGAAGGAGGGGAGCCATGTCGGTTCGTATGTGTGTAGGATGGTTGCTCAGCGTTTCTATTGTGGTGTTGTTTGTGTTCTTGATTACTGGAGGTGGTTCCGTTCCTGGGGTGATGCTGAGCGGGAACGGTGTCCTTCCTGTGCACGGGGGCAGGACTTCCGGCAGCATCGAGAGCGCCGTGCCTGCTGTAGGTGTGGAGGCTTCATTCCCTTCGGCGCCCTGCGGGTCTGGTACTGTCGATGAGGGTGCGCGTAGTGCCCGGGTGACCGAGGATTGGTTGCGGAAAGTTGAGGCTCAGATTGAGCGGGAGGAATACAACGCATCAGTCAATGAGCGCGGGTTGCAGGCGCCGAACCGTGCGCATAATTTGCGGACGTATTTCCGTGAGGCCGGGATCAAGATAGTTCCGCGGACGGGGGAAGCTCCGGATGCCTGGACCTTCAGCTGGCGTACGTTGGGTTGGGGCCGTGAAGGACGACTAATGCGTGTCACCGGAGCATCGATCAAGCCGCGGGCAAACGGGCCGCGGGTGACCTACGTTCGCGAGGGTCTGCAGGAGTGGTACGAAAACAAAAAGGAGGGGCTTGAACAGGGGTTCATAGTGAGTGAAAGGCCGGAGGGTGAAGGCTTTCTGTGTATCGAAGGGTCCATTGGCGGTGGGCTTCGTGCCGAGCTTCATGCGGAGGATGGAGCGATCGATTTGTTCGACGCCGGCGACGCGCGTGTGCTTCGGTACGCTGAGCTTCACGTTCGCGACGCAGGCGGTCGCGAAGTTCCTTCGTATCTCAAAGTTGAAGGTGACAGAGTTGTGATTTTGGTTGATGATGCTAGCGGGGCGTATCCGCTCACGGTTGATCCGCTGATGAGCTCCCCAGCCTGGATCGCGGAGTACACCCAGACAGGCGATTGGTTCGGTTGGTCGGTGGGTACTGCTGGGGATGTGAACGGCGACGGCTTCTCGGACGTCATTGTGGGCGCCCATTCTACGATGGCGGTCGAGGGCGTGCCCATGTTTACCATGGGTCTGCCAGTGGTCTTGGGCTGGGCCCAGCCTGGACTGCGGAGAGCAACCAGCCGTATGCCTACTTCGGTTGGGCGGTGGGCACGGCTGGAGACGTGAACGGGGACGGTTACTCAGATGTCATTGTCGGCGCCCCCTACTACGATGGCGGCGAGAACAATGAAGGGCGTATCTTTGTTTATTATGGGAACGAAGGTGATGGGCTTCACCGCGTCGCTCGCCAGGCGCGAGCCGACGGCTCGGCGCCCATCGCGCTTCTCGGTTTGTCCGACTCGAACGACCGCTTCCTCCTCAAAGTCGTGGGTCGCACTCCCGCAGGTCGCGGGAATGTGCGAGTCCAGTACGAGGTGAAGCCATTCGGAACGCCATTCAACGGAAGCGAGCTCGTGACCGGGGAGGAGCGCAACACTGGAGTTCCTGGAGAGGACGGCAGCGTGTACGGCTTCTGCGAGCTAGTGACCGGTCTCACGTCAAACGCTCTCTACCACTGGCGGCTTCGCACCTTGACGGATTCGCCGTTCTTCCCGCGATCGCCGTGGTTCTCGCTGCCGTACAACTGTATGACTGAGGCGGACGTGCGCGTGGGGCTCAAAAAGCTGTACCAAGATCACCGTACGATCAGTAAGTACGACCGTATGAACCAGGCAGACTTGCCCGTGGGGGCCTTGATCGGTATGGCGAGTGAGGGGCCCGTTTCAAGCACTTTCTTCCTTGGGTGTGGGACGCCGAATCCATTCAAAACATGGACGCAACTGAAGTACATGCTGCCCGAGCGAGGCCACGTGCGTCTTGCTGTTCTCGACGTGACGGGTCGGGAGGTTGCAGTCCTCAAGAATGGCCAGGAGGCTGCAGGGACACACGTGGTGGAGTGGGACGGCAGGGCTGCGCACGGGACGCGGCTTGCACCCGGTGTGTATTTTGTTCAGCTAAGCTTCGGGGATCATAGGGAAGCGCAGAAGGTTATGCTCACGCAGTGATTTGACGCACTGATATGAAAATGGCGGGGTCAATTGTACATTTGTGCGAGAGGACAGAGGCCCTCGCTGATTCGGTAGCAAACCGCGCTTTAGCGCTGCCGTTTGCAACAGCCCCGCATGCAAGCAGATTCTGACGACATAGGGGCCGATCTGCGGTGGACCCTCCCCCTTGCGGGATACAGGTGAAGCGAGCAGCTGACGTGGACGGGCAGGAGGAACACCAGACGAAAAGCCTGGCTCCCCAGGTAGGACTCGAACCTACAGCCCGTGCCTCCCCTTAACCACGAGCGGTGACGCCGTTCATTCCTTTCGACACATGGTTTAGGGAAGCCCCTGCGAAGCGATTTCCGTAGCGCCCTCCGCACCCTCGGTGGCGCAGGTGCCACTAGCCTGAGCATTACCCCCGTCCGACAAAGTCGTTCAGAGCTCAGTGAATGGCAAGGCCGTGGCATTCATGCCGAGCGGTAGCCTGACGTCGCCTGGATGAACCACGTAGCCGGGCATTGCCTTGTCGCCAAAGTCTGCTTGAAATGTCTTAAGATGTGTGGCCATCGCAGGCCGCGGCGTAGACGAAAGCTTCGCTTCGATAGGAACCAGCTTTGTCCCGGTTTCAACTACAATGTCCACTTCCGCGCCCGCTGAAGTTCTCCAAAAATAGAGACGCGGATCAATACCCCTGTGCGTAAGCGTCCTTATGATCTCAGAGAGCACTGCGGTCTCAAAAATGGCGCCCCCCATCGGTCCTGATGCCGCATGCTCAATATTCTTCAAGCCCGTGAGATAGCAGAGCGTTCCGACATCAGTGAAGTAAACCTTCGGTGCCTTCACAAGCCGCTTGCCGACGTTGGCGAAATATGGGCGGAGGATGGTTACCTGATAGGTCGCTTCCAGCACTGAAAGCCAGGCTTTGGCCGTGTTGACGGCGACGCCAAGGTCTCTTGCCAGGTCAGATAAGTGGAGAAGCTGGGAGCTCCGCGCAGCCACAGCCCGCAAGAAGCTCTGGAACTGAGAGAGATCGCCGACCTGCCGGATCGCACGCACATCCCGTTCCAAGTAAGTCTGAACGTAGCTGGCGTGCCAAAGATTGACGTCGCGTCTGGGGTTGGCGACAAGCTCAGGGTAACCCCCACGCAGGAAGTCCCTCCATATCTGCTGAAGCGGGGCCTGTCCCCTTGAGCTTACTCGGACTCTCCGTTCCCACGGCAGTGGCGCCTGCGGTCGGCCTTGAGCCTCACGCCGCGAAAAGGGCAGCAGGCGTAACGTCGCCGCCCGCCCAGCCAAGGATTCGGTCACCTTCTCCATCAGTAGAAGGTTCTGGGAACCTGTGAGCAAGTACTGTCCGTGGCGATCCCGTTGCGCGTCGATCCTTTCCTTCACGTACTGGAGCAAGTCGGGGGCGTGCTGCACCTCATCCAGGATGAGAGGCGAGGGATACATTTGCAGGAAGCCGCGCGGGTCCTCTGCGGCGGCTGCTCTGATATCGGGCGTCTCGAGCGACACGTATTCATACCGATTGCTAAAGAGGTGCTTGAGTAAGGTCGTCTTGCCAGACTGGCGTGGACCTGTCAGCACGACCGCGGGGAACTGGGCCACTGCTTTCTTCAGGACCGGTTCAAGGAATCTGTTGATATATTTGTCGACCATATCCACCCCCTACATGCAATTATGCATTTCAAATGCAAAATTGCAAGCAAAAAGTGGCGACTTTTTCTCACTACTAGGGCATATGCGTTGGCACGCGACTGGGAGAACGGAACAGCGGAGAAACGCGCAATTCTATGGCAGAGATACGCCCCAATACGATTCTTCTCGGAAAGTGGTTCGATAGCGGGAACCTGGTGGTACCCACTAAAGTGTGGCTCCCCGGACTGGTCAAAAGGTAGAACCTTCAGGGTTGTGTTTCGATTCCGACAGGCTGCCGCAAGACCCAGAACTGCTACTCGAAAGCCCGCCAAGGTCTACCGTAACCCCATTTTTCTCGCCCGAGAGTGGCAGCAAGCATTGGACAAGAACAAGGTATCCTCTCGCGCCGAACTGGCTCGCAAACTTGGAGTCTCCCGTGCCCGTGTCACGCAGGTCCTGCGCTTGCTAGAACTTTCGCCCAAGGTTCTCTGTATGGTAAGAGCGCTTGGTGACCCTCTCGATTACCTTATCATGACTGAACGGCAGCTGAGGCCCGTAGTTCGATGCAAGTTTAGGGATCAAAAGCGATTGATCAAGGAGCTGCTTCCCCAAACCAGGCACTTTAGACCCAGTTGATCACCCACCGTGTTCCCTCGCTGGACGATGTCAGGAGCCCTCGAGAATTCTGGTCGTGAGCGTCTTCTGCCGTTCTCTTCTCGGCACCTTATAGAACCTACCCTCTGCTATGTAGCAAGGGCAGGGTCGCCCCTCACGGCTGACAACACGACAAGCTTCCAATTTGATTGACTGGTAACCCGAAATCGCGTTTTATTGTGGTGTTAATCCCTGCAAGATATCGTTTCATGAGGGGATGACGATGCATAAAGAGGTCATTCTGGTCGTCGAAGACGACAACAATATAGCAAGACTCATAGAGTATAACCTCGATCGCGCCGGCTTCAGCTGTCTCGTCGCCGGAACCGGTGAGGATGCTCTGGAAGTCCTGGAAAAGCAACACGTGGACTTGATAGTGCTTGACCTGATGCTTCCTGGAATGGATGGCTTCGAGGTCTGCCGTCAGATCAAGAGTGCCGGGAGTCACGCTTCCTGCGCCCCGATCATAATCCTCACCGCCAGGGGGGAGGAGGTCGACAGGGTCGTCGGTTTCGAGCTCGGAGCCGACGACTACGTCGTGAAACCATTCAGCCCGAGGGAGCTGGTCTTGAGAGTAAAAGCCGTTCTCAGGCGCAGAAGATCTGAGGAACCTGAGCCCGAGGTGCTGGAAGCCGGGAAGCTTCTCGTAGACGTCCCGAGACACAGAGTCACGGTGAACGGTAGGGACGTCGAGCTAACCAGACTGGAGTTCGAGCTCCTTGCGACGTTACTCAGGAGACGCGGCCGCGTCCAGACTCGGGACATGCTATCTGCGGACGTGTGGGACATGTCCAGCGACGTCGATACCCGCACCATCGACACCCACATCAAACGTTTGCGCCAGAAACTGGGCAAGGCCGGCAAGCAGATAGAAACGGTGAGGGGGCTGGGCTACAAGTTCAGCGAGGAGACAGAGCGCTGAGACGAGGGAGGCCTGTGTGAGACTGGGGATTCACTACAGGATGACAATCGCTTTCGGAGTTGTCGTTGCAGTGATTCTCTGTGTGTTCTACGCCTACATGTGGAACGCCATGGAGAGATACACATATCAACGCATAGAAGCCGACCTGAACAAAGAGGCCATCCTCGCCAGAGCGATCCTGGAAAAGGAGTCACTCGCGCCCTTCCCCTCGAATGGCACGGATGTGGCAACAGACGAGATCGGCAGGATCATACATTCGCGAGTCACTATCATCGACCTTCAGGGAAACGTACTCGGAGACTCCGAGCTGGACGGCGAGCAACTGCGGCGCGCCGAGAACCACCTTTATCGCCCTGAGGTCCAGGATGCTCTCCGGCGCGACACCGGTGAAAGCCAGCGCTTTAGCACCACACTCCAGAAGGACATGCTATATGTCGCCACGAGGTTCCACAATCAGAACCTCGAAGGAGTTGTGAGACTTGCGATGCCTCTCTCCGAGATCGCGCAGATGTCGCAGAGGCTAAGGCATGTCCTGGCCGGCGCCCTCGTTCTGGCCTTTCTGGCTGCTCTCGCCATGAGTCTCATCGTGTCAACCCTCATCTCGAGACCACTCAAGGAGATGTCGTCCGTGGCGCGTTCGATAGCGATGGGAGACTTTTCGAAGTATCCGTCAATGACGTCCAAGAACGAAGTGGGCGACCTCGCGAGAGCGCTGCGACAAATGTCAGACCAGGTGAGACTGAGGCTCCAGGAGGTTGTATCCAGTCGGTCGCGACTGGAGGCGGTGCTCCTGAGCATGTTTGATGGAGTGATGGTCGTGGACTCCAGCGGTGCGATTCTTCTAATGAATGAGGCACTGCGCATTCTGTTCGGAGTCAACGAAGACCCAGTGGGAAAGAAACCGCTCGAAGTCGTGCGCAACGCAGACATTCAGGAGGTCGTGGACAGGACCCTCGGGTGCACACGAGGGGTCGAATCGAAGGAATTGACTCTCGTCGTTCCGGTGGAGAAGACGCTGCTTGCCCACGCCACGCCCGTCGTCCAGGACAGCAGGACCGAGGGCGCGGTACTGGTGTTCCACGATATCTCAGAGCTGCGGAGACTGGAAAGAATCAGGCAGGACTTCGTGGCGAACATCTCTCACGAATTACGCACGCCTGTGTCCACCATCAAGGGATACACCGAAACACTGCTCGACGGAGCGCTCGAGGACAGAGAACACGCGAGGGACTTCCTCAACATAATCCACTCTGACTCCGAGAGACTGGCGAAACTGATTGAGGACATCCTTGACCTCTCCAGAATAGAATCCGGAAGACTCACACTGGAACCGAGACCGTGCCCCATTGATCGAATAGTCGAACGCGTCATCTCCGCGTTTGGAAGGCAGGCCCAGGAGAGGGGGATCCGTCTGGTCAACGAAATCCCGGCGAACATGCCCGCCGTCCTCGCCGATGAAGACAGAATAGCCCAAGTCCTTTCGAACCTCCTGGACAACGCGCTCAAGTACACAGAGGGCGGAGGAAGCGTCACCGTCACGGCCCGCGAATCGGGCGGGTACGTGCGTGTGGACGTGCATGACAGCGGGTCCGGCATCTCTGAGAAGGACCTACCGAGGGTGTTCGAGCGCTTTTATCGCGCGGACAGACAGCGCTCATCAGAGAAGATCGGAACCGGGCTCGGGCTTTCCATAGTCAAGCACATAGTCCAGGCCCACAACGGGCAAGTCTTCGTCGAGAGCGTGTTAGGCCAGGGCTCCACGTTCAGCTTCACTCTGCCCAGGGCAAGCTGACACCCTACCGGGGCGCTACGGCCTACCCCGTTCTCGTTGCGTCCCTCCTCCGACCACACTGACTCTCACCGCCATTTCGGAATGAGTGCCCGCTGCCAGTCTTGCTCTCGCGGATGCTCAGTGCGCACTCCCCGCTGAGAATTTCACCAAGAGTTC
>Ga0315289_10004708_pt1 | contig 20274 bp, 15 predicted proteins | sample YL17G11_40_MG_FD_203452 | JGI IMG/M metagenome (GOLD analysis project Ga0315289, IMG submission 203452) | Sediment microbial communities from Yellowstone Lake, YNP, Wyoming, USA - YL17G11_40 | ecosystem: Environmental > Aquatic > Freshwater > Lake > Sediment | place: USA: Wyoming | collected... | reverse complement strand
AGCAGTTACACATTCAGTTTACAGAGTTAAACCAAATGGTAAAGTTTACGAAGGTGAATTTGAAATTGCTAAAGATGAACAAGATTTAATTAAATTCCTAGCTGATGATGATAACCAAGATGAGTTATTAACATTAGAAGGTAAGTTGAAAACTAAAAAGCTAGCTTCTGTATAAGAGGCTAGTTTAAAAATATAAAAGCATATGATACCAGTAGATAGTTTATTATATAAGATCGATCAGAAACTAAATAAACTATCAACTAATGAGCACCAACAGATTCAATTAGAAGACAAAATCTTAGCTTTGAATGAGGCTCAGATTAAGTTGATAAAACAAAAGATTGATGGTATTAGTATTGCTAGTCAATTAGGTCAAGATTCATTTAAGAAACGTTATGAAGACTTACAAAGTCTTATAATGAATTACAATCATCAACCTTTAGATCTTACATTAAAGAATGTTGAATTAAATCAATGGTGCACATATGTACATCAACTTAGTCCACAATATATGTTCTATATAGATTCATATTTGTTGGCAGATAAAGGTAGATGTAAAGATAGAAAGATTTGGATTAATCGAGATCTTGCTAAACATGGTGATCTTCAGTTTATATTAAACAATGATCATTATAGACCAAGTTTTGAATATCAAGAAACATTCAACTCTTTGTCATCAGATGAGATAAGTTACTTTACAGATGGTACATTTATCCCAACTAAAGTTTACATGATGTACATGAGATACCCAGTGTATATAAATAAAACAGGATATATCATGTTAGATGGTAATCCATCTTATGATGCTGATTGTGAACTTGAATTATATTTAGAGGATGAGCTGTTAGATTTAACAGTACAGAATCTAGCAATGTATACTGAAAATGCTGCAGCAGTACAAAGTGCTCAGTTCAGAATACAAACAAACGAATAAACTTTATTAATATTTAAATAAATAAACAATGGCTGATTTTTCATTAACCACGCTCTTCGTGGTTCCAGTGGGGCAAACTGCACTCCCTAGCTCTGGCTCAACACAAAACTTGACTGCAGGACAAGTTGGTATTTTTAGAAGCGATTATTCTTTAGCTACTGCTGGGAACATTGCTGCTTCTCCTTATTTCTACGTAGCTCAAGGTAGAACAAACACTTATTTACAAGGCTCTAAAAGATCTGACAAGATCAAAGGATGTCCTTCAGGATCTGGTTGCAACTCTAACGTAACAGAATGGTATAAAGCAACAGGATGTCCTACAGCTGCTAACCAAGTTACTGATGTAACTGATTTCTTAGTACAATGTGGCGAAAGCATCACGTTAACTTTACGTGGTTTCTCTAGCTATGTAAACACTTTGTATTTCAATGGTTTCACTCGTTCAGTAACTATCCAAGCTCCATGTTGTGGTTGTGCAGATAATCCATGTGACGATGTGAGTCCAAACATTATCATTGATTTATTAATCAATAAATTAACTCAACAAGCTCCAGGTAACAACCCTGATAACATTAGCTTCAACACGTTCTATACATTCGAAAATGTAGGTGGAACTATCTTACGTATTACTGGGAAACCATTAACCATATATGGACAACCTTGTGATATTGCAGCGTTCCCATTTGAATATGATAGATTCTCTTTCAGAACTTTTGTATATGCTGGACCTGCTACTACTGCTGACTTTATTGTTGCAGATGCTTGTAACATTGTTGCTCTTGAAACAATTACACAACGTGCTTCTTATCCTACTGGTACATCTGCAGAGATTGCTCAATTAGAGAAAAACTTCTACAGCTATCAAGCAGGTTACTTGAAACACTTATACAGAATGAATGGATATAACGAGAACTTTGAATCTTGGGTATCTAGTGGTGTTATTTACGATACATACTACATTAGATTTAATGAGTATAACAAATCTGAATACCAATGGGGTGATTACATCATGGAAGATAGCACTGTAATCATTGCTGCTCCAAATGCTAGTGTAAGTGGTATTGCTGCTGCAATTGAAACTGTATTAGAAGCTGGTTTAGGAACTGTTCCAGATAACAATGTTTGTATCACTACTACATCTACTACAACTGCTGTAGCACCTACAACAACAACAACTACTACAGCTCTTATACCTTAAGAATTAACAAGTAGAAATTAATAATAACCTATGCCAGGGGAAAGAGGATAACTCATATTCCTCTGGCATATTTATTTAAAAACAACATGGCAAACTTACAATTAGATATACTAGTAGTACCTACTTACGATGTTAATACTCTTGGTGTTGCAGATGCTTCTGTATATCCTACCAATCCTCCAGTGGTCTCAGCACCATCTATTGAGATTGATATACCAGGATTCGGAACCAAGATAGTACCTTTTGTTCCTGACCAATTAAATGTATTTACATCTTCTAATTTAGGAATTACAGATCCTGGTTGTAATCAACCACTTCCAGATGGAGTGTACAGATTAAGATATTCTGTTGCTCCTGCATATGCAAACTTTGTGGAGAAAACAATATTACGTGTTGATAGACTTCAAGAGAAGTTTGACAATGCGTTTTTGCAATTAAATATGATGGAATGTGACAGAGCACTTAAAACACAATCTAGTGTTATGTTAAACACAATAAACTTCTTTATCCAAGGAGCTATTGCAGCAGCTAATAACTGTGCAGAATATGAATCAAATACATTATATGTTCAGGCAGATAATATGTTAGATAACTTTTTAAGAACCAACTGTGGTTGTTCAGGTAACAACTACCTAATAAACTTTTATTAATTATGGCACAATGTAATTCATGTGGAGCTAATGTGGGGTGTGGATGTCAATTGAAAAATGGACTGTGTGCACACTGTGCTTCTAAAGTAACCAAATAAAAAATTAATACTATGTTATCACCAAGACTAAATGATTGCCCAGAATGCGCTGATATACCTTCTCTACTTAAAAAGATAGATTGTAAGTTAGCTGAGCTTGGCAATAATTTATATAATAACATATCGTATATGTTAAATAAACCTATACCTGCTGGTGATATTCTCCAGTTAATAGGCTACAGGAGAATATTAACTTATAAGTATTGTAATCCTAACTATGTACATAAGTACTCTGTTAAGATGATAGCTAGTAGAGTGATACGTCTTACATTAGGATGTGTTAGCAGATGTAATGAACCAGAACGTTGTTTAGAGGAACCTTGTGATATTATTATTGTACCAAATCCTGTAAGAACTACAACTACAACTACAACTTTACCAATAACTACAACCACTACAACTTCAAGTACAAGTTCTACTTCTAGTACTACAACTTCAACCACTACTATATGTCAAGACTGTATACAACATGATGTTATTATTGGAACACAGACATGGGCTGGATGTAACTTAGATGTAACAACATATAGAAATGGTGATCCAATTCCTGAAGTAACTAATCAAGCTGCTTGGGAAAGCTTAACGACAGGTGCCTGGTGTTATTATAACAATGACCCATTAAATGGAGCAACCTATGGAAAGATTTATAATTGGTACGCTGTAAATGACCCTAGAGGATTAGCACCTACAGGGTATGATGTTCCTACTGATGATGAATGGACTACTTTAGTTAACTATTTAGGAGGAGATACTGTTGCAGGTGGACATTTGAAAGAACAAGGATTTTGTCATTGGGCAAGTCCAAATACTGGTGCAGATAATAGTAGCGGTTTTACAGCTCTTCCATCTGGTAGAAGAAGAATATTAACATTACCTGAATTTGAACTTATAACATATGTTACTTCTTTTTGGACTAGTACACCAAATTTTGGTGGTGCTGATGGTTACGCATATCAATTAGGATTTTCTGATACTTTAGCAATACGAGGATTTTATTCATCAGAAAATGGTTTTGTAGTACGTTGTATAAAAAATACAAGATCAACTACAACCACTACAACTTCTAGTTCTACTAGCACAACAACAACAACAAGTTCAAGTTCAAGTACAACAACTACAACTAGTTCTACTAGTTCAAGTACAACTACAAGCACTACAACTGTACCACCAACTAGCACAACCACTAGTACAAGTTCTAGTACATCAACAACTACAACTACTACTACTTCAGGAGTATGTCCTAATTGTATTAATCATGATGTAACAATTGGAACACAAATATGGACTGGGTGTAACTTAGATATAACAACATATAGAAATGGAGATACAATACCCCAAGTTACAGATCCAACTGCTTGGTTAGGGTTAACAACTGGCGCTTGGTGTTATTACAATAATGACCCAGCAAATGGTACTGTTTATGGAAAATTGTATAATTGGTATGCTGTTACAGATCCTAGAGGTCTAGCTCCAGTAGGTTATCATATTCCATCAGTAAGTGAAATGAATATATTAGGTGGATATTTAGGAGGAAATAGTGTAGCTAGTAATGCATTAAAAGAAACTGGATTATGTCATTGGGTTGTAACATCTATAGACGTTACTAATATTTCTGGTTTTACAGCATTTCCAGGAGGAGGTCGTGATGGACTTGGTGCAACTACAGATTTAGGTATTATTGGTAGATTTTGGACTACTACACCTTTTGACCCTATTGCTGGCGGTGCTTATTCATATAACGTATATGCTGCTAATAGTACATTAGGTTTTGGTAATTATCAACTAACTAATGGCTATTCAATTCGTTTAATAAAAGATTAATAATAAATATTTAAAAAATAAATAATATGTCTAATTGCTCAAATTGTTATAACGGATGTACAGAGATTGTCTCTGACAGATGTGTCAAATATACAGGAATAGATGTTCCTGTCCTAGGAATACAAACAGGTGATTCATTATCATTTGTAGAACAAGCATTAATCACATTTCTTGTATCAACATTGGATGGTACAGGAGTGAAGATAGATCTTGGAACTACAGTGGTATGTGAACTTGTACAGAAGTATCTTCCAACATGTAAAGATCTTTCTATTGTAGATATATCAAAAGCTCTTATAGAGGCTGCTTGTGATCTTCAAGAACAAATTGATGCTATTGTGGCAGAACTTGCTATATTAAATGCTGATTATAATATTGGATGTTTAGCAGGAGTTACAGCTTCATCAGATACACATGCTATTGTACAAGCTACAATTAATAAAGTTTGTGAATTAGAAGTTGATTTAATTGCTCTTGCATTAGATCTCACTACAAACTATGTAACTATAGCTGATATTGATTCTTATATTGAAGCTTATATAAATGGTGTAACTGCATTAGTAAGTGCTAAAATGATTCCTTATGTAGCAGTTCCTTTCTTTCCAACTCCTGCTTTTCTTACAGGTAAATTTGATGGTACAGGTGCTGGTATAGGAACTTGGACAAAAATATATTTATGTAATGGAGCTAATCCAGGTGTTCCTGATTTAAGAGGAAGAGTGTTAGTAGGAGCAACTACAGGAATGAATGGAGGAGCAATGAATCCTGCAGTGAATCCAGGTGGAGCTAATCCTAATTATTTTTTAGGAACTACAGTTGGTGCAAATGAAATTACGTTATTATCTACACAAATTCCTTCACATACGCACGTAGCTACAGCTGTTTCTACAGTTACTGATCCTAAACATAAACATGATTATACAGTTCCTAATGCAGAAGGTAGTGCTTCAGGTAATGCAGATAATCATCCTGATGGACCTATTGTTACTAGACAAACATCAGAAAGTCTTACAGGAATAACTGTTGCCACTTCTGTAACTAACCAGGTAACTGGTGGAGGACTTGCTCATCCAAATAATCAACCTGCTTATGGATGTTACTATATTATATACATACCTTAATAAATCAATAAGATGGCATATCCTTTTTTACCAGTAAATCCTTGCTGTACAGACGTAGTTATAAATAGTCCTTGTGGATGTGGTTCTACAATTGGTAATTGTAGTTGTAATAACAATTCATGTGGTACTAATCTAACTGCTTCTAGTACTATTGTTTATGATGGTCCTGCATTAAGTTGCACGACAGCTGAACCATGTGATACACTTAATGTGATATTACAAAAGATTGATGAGATTATATGTAATCTATTAACACAGATTAATATATTAAATATTCAAATTACTAATATCACTACACAGATAATAACTATCAATGGTGATATTATTAATATATATAATCAATTAGGTGAATGTTGTACAACTACTACTAGTACTAGTTCAAGTTCTACATCAACAACAAGTAGTACAACAACAATACACCCTTGTGAAAACTTCTCATTAGATAATACAGGAGTTGATCCAGTAGCTATAATTATTACTAATTGTGATACAGGAGAGCCAGAAGCTATTATATTAAACCCAGGAGATACAAATATTTGTGTTATAACAGATAGCCCTTTAACTGTTCCTGGAACTGTTATTGTGACACCAAATGGTCCTTGTACTCCTCCAACTAGTAGTACAACATCAACAACATCTACTAGTACATCTAGTACAAGTTCTACTACTACCACAACAACAACAGCTATTCCTTGTGAATGTTTGACATTTGAAAATACAGATAGTGTAGTTCATTCAATAGGATATAAAAATTGTATGGGTGAAACAAGAACTTTACCAATTCTTGCTAATGAAGTTATAAATGTTTGTGGATGTTGTGGACAAGCAAATGATGCTCTTGTAACAATTACAATTGGTGCTGATTGTGTTGATGGATCATGTGTTGGAATTTCTACCACTACAACCACTAGTACTACTATATTACCAAATTGTGAATTTACAGGAACTGCTAATCAGGTTCCAGATGTAACAACAACCACTACAAGTAGTAGTAGTTCAACCAGTACAACTAGTAGTACATCAACTTCTACTAGCTCAACTACAACAAGTACAACTACTGCTGAACCAACAACATCAACAACAAGTACTTCTACTTCAACAAGTAGTAGCACAACAACTACAACTACAACATTATATCCTTGTGATTGTTTAACGTTTGAAAATACAGATAAATTTACTCATGTAATAGCATATACTGATTGTAGTAATGTTCCTATTACAGGTGTAAATATTAGTGGTTATGAAATTATAAAAGTTTGTGGATCTCAAGGATCTGCAGATGATCCTACTGTAACAATTGCAGTTGGAGCATCTTGTGTTGGAGGACTTTGTCCAGAACCAACAACATCAACAACAAGTACAACAACTACTATATGTGTTAATTGTACTTTAGATGATGTAACAATTGGAACTCAAGTTTGGACTGGATGTAATTTAAATGTAGACACATATGCAAATGGTGATCCAATTCCACAAGTTACTGATCCAACTGCTTGGGCAGCTTTAACAACTGGAGCATGGTGCTATAATAATAATGATCCAGGTAATGAACTTGCTTATGGAAAATTATATAACTTAGCTGCTGTACTAGATCCTAGAGGATTAGCTCCAACTGGTTATCATGTTCCATCAGCTACTGAATGGGCAACTCTTGCTACATTTTTAGGAGGATTAGCTGCAGCAGGTGGAGAAATGAAAGAGGTTGGAACATGTCATTGGGATAGTCCAAATAATTTCGCTACAAACAGTAGTGGTTGGACAGGTCTTGGTGGAAACCATCGTGCTTTCGATGGTACATTCTATCCTACTAATGATTTTGGTCTTTGGTGGACTACAACATCGGTTGATTTAACAAATTCTATTTATCGAGGATTAACTTCAAGCAACAGTATTCTTCTTTTAGCTTATGTTAATAATAAAGCTGGTTTATCAGTAAGACTAATACAAGACTAATATAAGCAACAGTAATTTAAATCAAAATTTAAAAATGGGAAATTGCTCTCAAGTAAATAATACAACAATACAAGGAACGAGTGCTGTCACATATGATGGTACTCCACTTCCTTGTACAGATGTAAACACATGTGATAATTTAAACACTATCCTTGCTAAGTTTGATGCTATTATATGTGATGCTATAGTTGGTGTAAATGAAATTACAATAAATGTAACAGATATTAATATAAGTATAACAAATATAGAAGAAGATATAATTAACATATATGGTCAACTTGCTACATGTTGTCCTGCTATATGTAATTTCACTGGAACTGCTAATGAATTAGATTGTTCATTTATAGGTAATGCTAATCAATTATAATAAACTAATAATAACAATAATAATAAAATAATATGACAACATTAATAACATTGGTTATACCTCCTGGTGGAATTGCAGGTCCTTTTAATCTTTATTCAAATACAGATGGATTTCTTGCACCATTTGAAATAAATGTATCTGCAGCTCTTTTAACAGCTGGATATATATCATCTGCTGTACCTAACGGAACAACAATCATTAGAGTGAAATCTATTGCACCATGTGCAAATTACATTGATATACCAATCAATTTAATTACTACTACAACAACAAGTTCTAGTTCTACTAGTACAAGTAGTTCTACATCAACTAGTACCAGTACTTCTACTAGCACATCTTCTAGTACAACAACTAGCACAACTACTGTTCCTCCTACTAGTACAACTACAAGTACCTCAAGTAGTACAAGTACATCAACTTCTACTAGTACATCAACAAGTAGTTCTACAACAACTAGTACTACCACTGAATGTTTATGTATTGACTATGTAAGTATTATTGCAGATGGAGATGGTACATTTGAATATCTAGATTGTTTTGGTACTCCTAGGTCAGTATTTATAGTTTCAGGTCCAAACGTATTTATTGGTCTTGATTATCCTGAATGTGTAAATAGAAATTCATTATCAGCAACTGTACCCTTTACTGTAGTAGCTTATGGTCCATGTTGTACACCAACACCATCAACAACTACTACCACTACAACTACACCTATTACTGGATGTAAAGTATATACAATAAATGCATGGGGTGGTGGTATTCATTCAGTAGAATATATACCATGTGGTGCAGTAGATCCACTTATTATTGAATTGGGACCAACAGAGCCTTCAACACAAATATGTGCTGAAAATCCTTTAATTAGTGATAACCAACCTGCATATACAACAGAAGGAGGATCTTGTTCAGGAGACTGTAATAATTATTCTTGGACTACAGGAGCAGAAGGAGGAAGTGTAATTGTAACTGATTGTTTAACAGGTGTTATCTCTAATGTTCCTTATGGACCAGAGCTATCAGGTGTCTTTTGTGCAACTAGCGCTGGTGCAATATCAGGAGATATAATTGTAAATTCATCTGGTCCTTGTTCAGTTTAATTTAATTTAAAATCAATAACATATGACAGTATTAATAACACTAACAGTTGCTGGGGCTGATACAGGCCCCTTCAACCTGTTTTCAAATACCGATGGATTTGTATCAGCATTTGCAACAAATGTTCCTAAAGCATCTTTGCTTGCAGGATATTCCTCTTCAGCAGTACCTAATTTTACAACTACTGTCAGATTAGTATCTCTTGGAGATTGTACTAATTTTATAGATATAGTTCTAGATGAAGTGACAACAACCACTACTTCTACAACTTTAACTTAATAAAAAAATTCTTGTTTTGTTGGTTTTACAAGTTTTCTCCTCAAGATTTTTCTTGGGGAGTTTTTGTTTTATAACTAATTTGATTATAAATAATAACGTTTTTAATTAAAATTATTTGGAATATATAAAAACAATTGTTTATCTTTACAATATTTTTTAACTAATATGAATACATATGTCTGAAAATCAAAGCTTGTTACACCGATTAGAAGAGTTGTTAACGCATAAGAAAAGTAAAAAGTTCTATGCTGAAAGATTAGGAATAAGTGAATACGAAGTGAATGAGCTTCTCAAAGAGCTCAGAGAAAAAGATGATGATCCTGTGAATACAGGAAAAAACTATACAGAAGAACGAAAGGTAAATGTTGAAAGAGGAACAATAGAAAGTACAATAGTTACTGACTATGAACCTAAAGATGATATTGAACTAGCTAAGCTACACAAAATAAATCTAGACAAGTATGTAATTACCAATTACTGGTCTAAGATGTTACCAAGTGGTAAGTTTACTTCCTCAGTCTTCTCAAAGAAGAAAGAAGCAAAAGATTACTCACCTGAGGACTTTGCTAGATTCTTAGAAAACTACAAACCAACTAATGTAGAGATTACCAAACCAGATTTTCAAGTACACAAAGATTTTGTGAATGTGGAAATCTCTATAGCTGATTATCATTTAGCTAAGAAAACAATAGATGGTGATAATGATCCATCAACCAGAGCTTTAAGATATTTCAATGTGGCTCAGTCTTTGATTAATAAAGTGGAAGCTAATTATGATATAAACACAGTGGTACTTCCTATATCAAATGATTTCTTTCATACTGATAACTATCAACATCAAACTACAAATGGTACACCACAGGACACTATAATGGATTACCATTCAGAATATGAATTAGGTTTTAATGTACTAGTTGATACTATCAATATGTTAAGAGCTCATTCACATCAAGTTGTGGTAGTCTTAGTACAAGGTAACCACGACAGAACTAAATCTTTCTACCTTGCGCATGCACTAGATGTATTTTTCAAAGAAGCTGTAGACGTAGACTTTATAAGAGAACATAGTGTAATAAAAGGAATATCGTTAGGAAATACATTTATTGGTTGGCACCATGGTAATTGTAAATTAGAAGACTTACCATTATTGTTTGCAACACATCCAGAATATAGTCAAGCATTTGGTAATGCTAAATACAGAGAGGTACATACAGGTGATAAACATCACTATATGGCTAAAGAGGTTAAGGGAGTAAGAATACAACAAATGCCTAGCTTGTCTGGTACAGACAGATGGCACTTAGATAATAACTTCGTACACTCAGTACGTGCAGCTCTTGCTTTAGTCTATGATATTAATCTAGGTAAGATAGCAGAGTTTGAAACTCGAATATAATTATGGCAACATTAAGAAAATTAGTCAGTGATGTTAGAAGTGTCCACAAGATACTTTCTACAGATAGTCTTATTACAGATAGAGCTATTGCTTCTGAGATAAGAAACAACTCTTTGTTATTAATCAAGAGAGAAACCAATCTTAGAAAGTTATGGGCAACTGATACATTATTTACTACCATTCCTTGTTTGGAAATGGTAGAAGTATCTATTTCTGAATGTTGTAATTATGTAGATGAATGTAGCATAGCTAGAACTAAGTTTAAGCTCCCACGAGTATCAGAAGGTAATTATCAATATGTAATACAAGGAGTTTATTCTATTAATGCTTTAAGTGGTGTAGGAAAGAAGTTAAAAGAAATCACTGTAAATAGATATATAAATCTTTTAAAACTTCCTGTAATTAAAAATCAAGAATACTTCTGGATTACTAATGGATATCTATATGTAAACAATCCTTTACTTAAAGCAATTAGACTTGTTGCATTATTTGAAGAAGATGTAGAGAATGAAATTATGTATCCTGAATGTGGATGTGGAACCCCAGAATATACTACTGAAGAACTATGTAAGAATCCATTAGATAAAGAGTTTGCACTTCCTGGATATCTAGAACAACAAGTGTTACAACTTACATCTCAAAAACTTCTATCTACGTATTTCAATTTGAAAACAGATGTAAGTCAAGAAGGAATAGATGGTCAAGCACCAAACTCAAAACCAACTAATTAATGAGAACAAAGATTGATTGGAGAAGCTCTAGCAAAGATAACTATAATCAGTTCTGCAAAAAACACCCTTCTATAACTCTTACGTATGATGAGTGGAGAAATATAATCTACACTTATAATGAATTCTTTAAAGAGTATATATTAGAAACTGGTGAGAAAGCAAAACTACCTTATGGATTTGGAGATTTCTCTATCAATAAAAAGAAAAGAAGAAAGATAAAACTAGCTGATGGAAAAGAATTTATTAACTTACCAATCGACTGGCAAAAAACTAAAGAGAAAGGAAAGGTTATATATAACTTTAATTATCATACGGAAGGTTATTTTTTTGGTTGGATGTGGTTTAAACCATCAGCACGTTTCAAAAACTCTGACCTATGGTATTTCAAACCTTCTAGACTCACTTCAAGACTTTTATCACATTATCTAAAAACCAGCGACAAGTACCAAAACATTTACCGAGAATGGAAAAAATAATGAACTATGTCATACTACTATAAATATAATTTCGTATCCCCAGAGCCTGTCTACTCAACAGTTAAAGAAGAGCTTAAAAGCTACTTTGATACTGGTGCAGTGGACGATCTTTTATTTCCTACCTACTTAGACAAATGTCTTAAGAAGTTAGGAAGAACCACTTTTGTAATAAGTGAAGAGGTCTTATTTATAGAAGATTTCCAAGCTAGACTTCCTGACAATTTTTATGCTGTAAGAGAGGCTTGGATGTGTACAGAAGTTTCTGGATATCCATATCAGTCAGCTAACTCATTCTATTCTCAAGCTGCTTCAGCTACCACTATTCAAGTGGCTCCATTAACTATTGGAGGAACTCCTTGTAATAATCCTGGTTGTCAATCTCCACAATGTGATGGTACATGTATGCCTGTATTAGTTCAAGCTGTATATAAAACAAACAACACTGTAGCTAGAGGATTTACTCACGAGTATTTACTTAAGCCTGGAAATATATCTGCAAGACAAAACTGTGGAGTGGAATATACTAACAACTGGGACTTCTATGCAGAAGCTCCTCCTATTCATGAGTTCACTCCTGGTGCTGCTAGTTATGACTCATTTGACATTAGAGATAATAAGTTTGTAACTAATTTTAGAAATGGAACAGTTCATTTATTATTCTATGCTACAGAGTATGATGAAATAGGAAATCAAATGATTCCTGATAACTATCGTATTAGAGAGTATGTAGAAGCATTCCTTAAGTTTAAGGTGTTTGAAACATTGACTAATCAAACTAATGATGAAACTTTCAATCAGTTACAACAGAAATTAATGTATCATAAACAAGCTTATGAAGAAGCTTATATTATGGCTGAGATTGAAATGAAGAAACAAACTCCTTGGGAGAAACAAAGAAGAATCAAAAATGATCTTAACAGATTCAATATGTATGAACTTCCTAACCGTACTAATAGATATGGTAGAAGACGTAATAACTAATATATATCATGGCTGAAGAAGAAAAAGGCAATATAAGACTAGAATATAATAATGCTACTGTAGGTTTAAATATGGATCAAACTCTGAACCAGATTAAACCAGGTACTCTTACATATGCACTAAATGCTGCCTTAGAAAACTTTGATGCAAGTTCTGTTAATTATCAGAATGAACAAGGGAATGAATTCTGTGTAAGTTTTCCACAAGGATTTACACTAATAGGTAATCATTTTATTGGAGAACAAAATAAACATATATTTTTTATTACAAATCCTAATACAGGAGATTGTGAGATTGGATATATGGATAATAACGATTGTATCTATCATATATTAGTAGGTGGTAAATGTCTTAATTTTAATATAAAACATCCAATACAAAAAACTGTACATAAGATTACTAATTGTACTACAGAGATATATTGGACAGATGGATTAAATCCAAGAAGATATTTAGATATTAATAATATTCCTTATTTAATAAATCCTGCCTTTGATTTATGTGATCCTCAATATCTTGATCAGTTAGATTGTAATCAATTAAAAATACAACCTAACTTTAGTATTCCATTTTTAAATGTTGTAGGTGTAATTAGTGGTGGAGAATTAAAAGCAGGAACTGTACAATTTGCTATACAATATTCTGATGCTGCTGGTAATGCATTTACATCATATTACTCTGTTACTAATCCTACACCTATTGTTGATCCTTTTATCACCACTGTAAATTATAACTACACTGTTGGTAGATCAGTTGTTCTTGATATTACAAATCTTGATGTTACAGGACAATATCAATATTATAATCTAGCAGTGATTACCACTGTGAATGCAATTACTTCTGTAGAATTAGTTGGTACATATTTTATTGAAAATGCTACTGACCAAGTTATATATACTGGACAGAATGTAGATAGTATTCGTTTGACTATTGCAGATATATTTGAAAAATATCCTTACTACGATATTGCACAAGATCTTACAGCTGTACAAGATGTTCTTGTATGGGATAATCTTTCATCTATAGATAGACTTAACTATCAATCTATTGCTAGTCAAATAACTCTTAATTGGCAAACTTATAGAATACCAAAAGATGAAAACTATTCAGATGAATTAAATGCTACAAACTTACGTGGATATCTACGTGATGAAGTGTATGCATTTGAAATTGTATTCCTATTAAAGAATGGAAAACAAACAGATGGTTTTCACATTCCTGGTAGAATGATGAACAATAATGAAATAGGAAGACCTCCTGTTTCTGATACTGATCCTGATTTTATTGGTGAACCAGATCCAGGAACAAACACTAGTCCTTACTGGAAGATATATAATACAGCAACTGTAATAGGAGCTGGTACTGGAGATAATATTGGAAACGCTACACCGTATCAATATGGTGAGTTTGCTTATTGGGAATCTACAGAAGAGTATCCTTGTAACATAGATGTGTGGGGTGATCTTGCTGGTCAACCTATTAGACATCATAAATTTCCAGATGTTCTTGTAAGTCCTATATTTGAGAATCCTGTGTATATATATTCAGGAACTCAAGTAGTTCCTGTAATGCAAAATGATGCAGTGTACCCAATTGGTGTAAGACTTGATGTTGGACAAGTTAGTACTTTAATTGCTAACTCAGCATTAACCGTTGAACAGAAAGATGATATTGTTGCATTCAAAATAGTTAGAGGAGATAGAGGAACTAATAAATCTATTATAGCTAAAGGGATACTTCGTAACATTGGAACATATGAAAGACAAAATCAAACTTTCTATTATCCAAACTATCCATATAACGACCTTAATGAAGATCCTTTTTTAAATTCAACTAATAATGCATTTAGTGCAATATCTGAACCATGGTTAGTAATAGCTACTACTAATGGAACTTATCAATTTAATGATCCTAATACAAATCAGACTGCTGTAGGAACTATGGTTGCTGGACAAACATATGAATTTTGTTCAACAAGTAGACCTACAGTATTAACTGGTCAAGCAACTATTGGACCTGGAAACTTTGATTCATATTTTTTAAGTGGTTGTCGTGGATGTAAAGGATGGAGAGCAACTTGGGCCACTCCATTTACTTCAGATAATAGTGCACTTAATCCAAGGATGGAGTTTTTAGATGGTAATAGTAATATTTTTGGTGGTGGATGTAGTACTGGTCAAGCAGTAGTAAATGTTGGTGGAGGTATTGGAGAAGATTGTACTAATGGTATTTTTGATCCTTGTAGATGTAATCCACGTTATGATATTGAACCTGAAGTTGTTCAACCTGCACCTGTACCAGGATTACCATACAGTGTAAATTTTAATATAAGTAGAAGATCTTCACTTAGCTGTAAAGGAGAAACACCAATTCCTGCTTTTACTGGAGGAGTTTTAAACTACAGACAAATATTTAATTCTCCAGAAACTTCTTTTGGACAACCATTTTTAGGTAATGTATTGAAACTTGAGAATGTAATGTTTGGTGCTGGTAGAGCACATTTTGTTCAAGTGAAGAGTAATGCTAAATATAAACTACTTACAGAAGAAGCTCAAAGAGATGCATTAGCTAGTTCTGCAGCATTAGCTGCATCTGCTACGTTTAATGCTTCATATATGTTTGCAGCATATCAAGCATACCTAACTATATATGTAAATGGTATTACTAGAAAGAACTATGCATATTCATTTAACTCTATAGCTAATTATGATTATTTTGGAAACATAAACAATGGTCTTGGAATTAAACAGAGAAAAATTGATTTTGCTCGTTATCTTATTCCAGGTGTTCAATCTGTTGGAGAACCAGGTGGTATCAATGTAAATAATTATGAAAGAGAAAGTTCTGTTTATATTAAAACTATAGCAGATAGAAATGGTGTTGCAGTTACACCTTTAGAATTTCCTAGTAAAACACCAAGTCTTGTTGTATCAGGAAATTCTATAATTACAGATAAATCTAGATACACTATAAGTAGTGGTCAAGTATGTAATTCTCCAGGTAAAGAAAAAGATATTAGTGTTGTTTCTTATTATGGTTCTATGAAAAATATATTTGTGAACCAATGGGGACAAATATATTCATATGTTACAATAGACACTGGATTTCAAAAAAGAGTTGATCCAGCATCGTTAGAAGTTGCTACTGTATTTGGTGGTGATACATTCATCTCTAGATTTACATTTAAAACAAAACTTCCATTCTTTATTGATAATAGAGTTAATGCTCCTGATGATTCAGATATATTTTATGATGAGATTGGTAATATAGCATATCCAGTATACTGGCATTCTGCTAGATCTATATTAGAAGATTTTACAGTTAATGGTGTTGTGATGTCAAACATTATTTCATACAAAGCACATAACTTTGATTGTCCTAATCATCCTGAATTAACTCTTCCACCAGATGCTGGTTCAAATAGAACATTCTATGATGGATACTTTTATTTATTTTCATATGGTATTCCTAACTTCTATTGTGAGAGTTCTTATAATGTAGATCTTAGACAAGCATTTAATAATAGAGAAGGAGATTTCTGGCCACATGTATCAACAGGTATTCCTGATGATTGGGTACAAGAAGATTATGTATCTATAGCAAATGATAATACATATACATACAATGTAACATTCTCTAAACAAAATAAAGAGAATACATTTACACATTTACCTGCAGATTGGACTAGCCAATTTTGTTATACATATTATCCATTTAGAGCAATCTATTCTGATTCACAAATTGTAGATGCTGATAATAGAGTTAACAACTGGTTAACTTATAGAGCATTATCATATTATGATTTTCCTCAAAACTATGGTAATCTTATATCATTAGATGGTATTCAGAATAGAGCTATACTTGCTAGATTTGAAAACAAATCTTTGATGTATGATAATCTTTTAACTATTAATACAACTAATCCACAAGCAGCATATGTAGGTAACCCATCATTATTTAAAGGTTCACCTCCTATTGATTTTGCTGAAACAGATCTTGGTTATGTAGGAAGTCAGAATAAGTTCTTACTAAAAATTCCTAATGGTCAAATAACAGTGGATGCTAAGAGAGGACAAATATTTTTAATCTCTGGAACTCAAGCTGCAGAGATATCTGGATTTGGTAGTGGTATGAATAGATTCTTTACAGACCACTTAGCATTTGAGATATTAAGATATTTTCCAAAAGTAAATATAGATAACAATTTTACAGGAGTTGGATTACATGGTGTATATGATAGTAAGTTTGAAAGAGTTATAATTACTAAACTAGATTATATTCCTATTGATAAAGATGTTAAATATGATCCTATATTACAAGAATACTATGTAGAAGACATAATTGAAACTGTTGTATTAAGAACTCAAGTGTACTTAACAGATCCTGATTACTTCTGTAATAAGTCTTGGACTATATCATTTAATATGAATACTAAGTCTTGGGTAAGTTTCCATACTTATATTCCTAATTTCTATATAGCAGAAAATAATTTCTTCTATTCAGGAATTAATGGATGTTGTGATGATGCAACTTTTGAAGCATTGGTTGGAAGTTTAGTACCTATTCCAAGTACAACAACTACCACCACTGCAGTTCCTCCATTAACAACCACTACCACTACTACAGTAATAGTTTTAGATTGTGAATTAGCAGGAATTGCAACTACACTTAATTGTGAGTTAGCAGGTAATGCTGTAACTACTGTACCTTCTCCTTCTACAACAACAACCACTACAATATGTACTAGACCTGCTGGATTAAATCTATATGGATTCTATACTGGATATCAATTTGAATCTGATCCTCCAGTTGATTCAACAGGAAGTCTTATTGATGCATGTGCTGCAATTACTTTTACAAATCTAGTTAGTGCATCAATGACTGGTTTCTCTGTTAATGCTGCAAATCTTTTATATGGCTCTACTGTTTATTTAGGTAATGGTATTGATTGTACATTAGTTCCTGATGGATGGTATTTTACAGATGAGAGTAGAGTGGATGGATTTGCTTATCACGTAGTAAGTGGAATTATTTCACAAATTTCAAGTTGTACCTTTACCACTACAACTACTAGCACAACTTTATTCCCTCCTTTGTATTTTTGTTACACTGTTCAAGTACAAAATAATTGTGAGATAAGTTGGATTGATTATTCAGACATTCTACAAACTCAATCTGTATCATTTGGTATAATTTATATATGTGCAAGAGAAGCTTCAATTACATCAGTATGTGAACCAGGTGGTTCAGTAATAGTTACACTTAGTGGAAATCCTTGTACAAGTGATCTTGATTGTCAACCAACAACCACAACCACTACAACCGTTCCTTAAACATTAATAATATGTCAAAAGTTATAACAATAAAATTAACAGTATCTGCACCAAACGTTGGACCATTTAATATCAGCGATGAGTTTGGTAATGTTATTGCTATAGATGTATCTAAGAAAACATTAATTAGAGGTATTAGTTATATAGTGAATGATAATGTTAATGTTATTACAATTGAATCTACAGGAAAATGTAAGTTTATAAAAAGTTTTCCTCTCACTGTATTTGATGCATTACAATATTCTGCTTCAGTGTACACTCAAACTATAACAGGTTGTATATGGAGACACTTAACTAACATAAGAATTTACAATACATTCTATGGAAACATAGCACCATACATTATTGAATATCCTTTTGCCTATCAATATCAAGATGAAATTCTTCAGAATGTAAAAGACTACACTAAAGCATATGAATACTATCCTGTAGAAGATGGTGTGTTTAATGATAACACAAGAATAGAAACAAATGATAAATGGTTTAATAAAGCTGTCTTATATAATGGACAACAGAGTTCTGGTGTGCTAGAGCTTGTGGCCAAACCTTTACATAACTTAAAGGCTTACTTACAATACCCTATATTTAATACAGATAGTAAAACTATTACATATACTAAAAGTGATAACTTCTATCAGTACAATACATTCTGGGCTACAGAGAAAAGTTCTCAGATTCCATTATTCAATACAACTTGTGAAAACTTATCTATTGATAAGATAGTGAATCAAGCTAATATGGATTATGGTCCTAGAAGCTTTAAGAAAGCAACGCTAAGAGCAAAAGAATTAAAAGTGAGACATATACTAGATAACAGTTCAACAACTCATTTAGTGAGTCAATTTATATTAACACCTTCACAAATCTCTTACAAGTAAAATGGCAAAAGGTTGGTTAGATAATTACGGAACAAAAGAAAATGAAAACAATTCCTCTGTATCATTACCAGAAGGATTTGTTGGTATGGGATATAATACCAAAGGAAGAAACTATTCTCCTGCATGGGGGGGTCAGTTTCAAATGGGTGGAAATATCTATCCAGTTAACTATGTTCCTCAAGCACAGAATGGTGAAGATGCAATTAGTTGGACAAAAGAATATGTTAAGTCACCTAAGTATAAAGAACGTATAACAAATGCTGGTTATAATAATCCAGATGAACAGATAGCTAGAAGATTACAAAATTTAGAAAATGTAAATATTGTAGATACATCTAATCCAAGAGGCACTGTATATAAACCAAGTAAAAATACTATTGAGACAGGTTATCCTGAAGATCTACAATATTATAACATACATAAAAATCTATATCCTACTAAACCAGAATTAGATAGTATTATAGCACATGAGCTTGGTCATTCAGAAACTAATAGACAAGGATCTGCAACATCACTTTTAAACAAACGTGATCGTGAGGAATTAAAAAATAGATTGCGTCTAGGTTCTGATGAAGACCTTGAAGTTTATATCAATGGTGAACTTAAACATGATAGATCAAAACATAATATTATTCCAGAAGAAAATAAATCTGATTTAAATTCTTTTAGATATGACTTACGTAATATGTATGATGCAGGTAATGAAGAGTTTACAGAAGAGTATTTAAAAAATTCACCTGATTCATTTGCAAAAGAAAGATTATTAAAAAATTATTCACCAGAAGATTTGATTTGGTTGATGAATAATGTTGCACAGAATAAAGAATCTAATCAAGAAGGTAATGTAGCACAGAATGGTAAACTAACGTTCTTACAACCAACTAGTGATAAGTTACCAGAAGGATATGTTATTCCTTATAATACTCCTAGTAGTGAAAGAGCTATGTCTATAGGTGGAGAGAA
>Ga0315289_10004707_pt1 | contig 20280 bp, 12 predicted proteins | sample YL17G11_40_MG_FD_203452 | JGI IMG/M metagenome (GOLD analysis project Ga0315289, IMG submission 203452) | Sediment microbial communities from Yellowstone Lake, YNP, Wyoming, USA - YL17G11_40 | ecosystem: Environmental > Aquatic > Freshwater > Lake > Sediment | place: USA: Wyoming | collected... | reverse complement strand
TCGATTGCCCACCAAAAGAAGCCCGATCCAGTAATAAAACTGTCGGGGTCACTCCGCGCCACATCAATGGTAAAAGCGCCTCTACCCAATCGCTTTGCATGGAAGGAGTAATGAGGATAATGCTGGTTTGTGACCGAATGTCATGCGCCATTCGGTGGAGGAATTCGCTAATCGGACGGTCACCCACATCTACCTGTGCCAGGGCACGCAAGATATTCCAGCGTTGACTTTCCCCTGCCCCAGGTGGAATCCAGACTGCTTCTTTGCTACTTACTGCCAGTCCGACTGCCCGTTTATTATTCAGTCCACGGGCTGCTAAGGAGGCTGCCAGGATGACAGCGTGTTCTACGGTTGAATCACTTCCAACACCGAGTTGAGCATTCTGGTCCAGATCTAGGAAAATATGCCAATCACCAGCCGGTGTGCCATCAAAGATGCGTACATAAGGATGATCGTGGTGAGCGCTAGTCTTCCAATGTATCCAACGCAGGCTATCTCCAGGGGAATATTCGCGCACGCTCCCCGAGCTTACTGTTCGCTCGGAAGCGTTAGGTCTGGGGAATCCTTCACCGCTACGCCCACCAGCTGCGACCTCGATTCTTGGTAATGGGACAACCGGGGGCATGACCATAACAGATCGAGAACGTGGATCATGGATGAGAATGGTGAAGAAACCGAATGGATCACTGCTCTTTAAACTGGTCGGCCCGAGGACAAACACTCCACGTCGTGAGCATGTACCTTGTGTACGCCATTGAGTAGATGCCCTGGATCCCACACCTGTAGCCCAATTAATTTGATGGTCGGGGAGGGTGGAATGATCGATAATCTCGACCCATAATGCGGGTGCCCATCCAGTATTTTCAATCGTAAAACGTTCTTCAAGCTGATCGCCCACCTGTGCCCAACCGAAACGCGTCTCACGCGTGAGCTGAAGATAATTTAAAAGTGAGCGTGCCCAGAAATAACCGAATATCCAAGCGCTTCCTAAGCCAAACAGTAAGATCATCCAACCGCGATAGGGTTGGATAAGCTGTAGGATGATTAATAGTCCTAGGATAATGGGAACAAGGGTTGAATTTCGATGGATGGAGCGATCCATGATGCAGAATTATATAGTTAAATCTAAAGCCTGCGGGGAAAATCACTCGCAGGCTCTTTATTTCCATTCCAGCATGGAGAAGATTATTTCTTCCTTGAACCCTGTATGGCTGCCTTGATTTGCTCCAGATGCGATTGGAGGTGATATGAATTTTGATCTGCTTGAAAAACTAGCTTCCAGAATTTACCCTTATGGGTTAAGAAATCTGAAGGGATATGTGCCAACATAGCTAATGATTCGGCATCATGAGCTTTGAGCTCTTTCAACAAAGCATCTTTTATTGGGAATGCTGTTGTAGTTCCATCGATACGCGCTTGAATATTGCCACCAAAGCCATCATATGCACCCTCATGCCCTCCGATAATTTCGCCGACGAAATTTTGCCAACCTAACTCACCATGAATCAGATGAGCAAGAACCTCCTTGGCGCTCCAGTCTGCTGGACCTGGCTTGAAAGAGCATTCTTCTTCGCTGGCAGAATTTAATAATGCTTCGATCTCTGTTTCATATTGCTGATATATTGGCTCAACCTGTTTGGCTAGCTCGATGCTCGAAGTAGGGATAGTGGGTATGGTTCGTCCGGACAGGGTCATCTTAACCGATTTCTTTTCTGCACCACGGTAGAAAGAAACTTCAACAACATCCCCTGCATGTTTTGTTTTAAGGATTGACCCCAGCGAAGCACCCGCAGTGAGCTCATGCTCATCCATTGCTACGATAACGTCATCTTTTTGCAACCCTGCTTTTTGTGCACCCATCCCATCCACAACACCTTCCAGGCGATTTCCAAATTCAACAGGAACGCATAATTGAGCTGCGATAGTGGGATTAAATTCGCCGATGTATATCCCCAACATGGGTCGCCGGGTGATGCGCAAATCGGGGCCATTTTCGAGCACCGAGGCAAGATTTTCTAAAGCATTCCTCCATTCTTTCTCGTAGCCTTCCCCAATCTCTACCCATTTTTGACTTTTGCCAACTCCACGATGGGCAAGCCTTACCAGGGTTCCCCCCTTTTGCTTCTTTAAAGATATCTCAACCCGGGTTTGGTGGGGCTCGCCTCGACCAAACCAAGTAAATGAAACAAATTTATCTTTATCAAGTTTAAGATATTCACCACTCGTGTAATACTCCCCTGGCCAACACAAATACAAACGTCCTCCCGGGCGCGGATCAGCAGTGGCAACATCGCACATCCAGTCTCTGAGGGCGGTTGAGTTGGTAAAGTATTGATATATCTCTGAAGGAGAGGTTTGGATAAATTTTTCGATTTTTTTGGATGACATTTTTTCCTCCATGTGCCTGTGTGTTTTGACATTCCAATTTATTTACATCATCTGATCAATATTAGTTCATAATCGATGGTTACGGTTTTTTTCTTGAAATAATTTCAATAGTTAAGTAAGGTTTTAATGCCTTGCTTGATACGATTGATGCCTGGTATGACAGCGTCCATCAAACCAAGGTTGTAGGGGATCGGGATATCGGGTGTCGCGATGCGGGTGATGGGTGCATCCAGCGCACGAAACGCCTGCTCATTGATAGTAGCGATGATTTCTGCGGCAAAACCATTGGTAATGTTGTCTTCATGAACAACCAACACCTTCCCTGTTCGGTACACGCTCTCAATAACACAACTTTTATCCCAAGGCAAGATGGTACGCAAATCCAGCAGGGTGACACGCCCAGAGAAATCTTTGATAGCCTCGAGACAACGATGAACCATGCCACCCCAAGTAATCAAGGTTAACTCCTCACCATGGGTAAGCTGGGAAGCCAACCCAAAGGGTAAGCAATAGTCATCCCCAGGATATGGGCGGCGTGCTTCGGGACTATCCAGTAATGCCCGGTGTTCAAAGAAGAAAGTTGGATCATCACCTCTCAATGCAGTACGTAATAAACCTACTGCGTCCTCAGCATTAGCAGGATAGGCAATCTGCCACCCAATAAAATGAGCATAGATAGCTTCCCCTGATACGCTATGCCAGGGATCGCCTGTCTTTTTAGCATACCCAACCGGTATGCGCACGATGACCGGGGCTGCAAAATGATTGGCGGTACGCCAACGTAAAGTACCCAAATCATTGAGCTGTTCGTGGGCTGGATCTGCATATTTTCGGAATTGGATTTCAGGGACGGGTAACAACCCAGCCAAAGCCATGCCGGTTGAACGCCCGATAATGCCATCTTCGTTCAGTGAGGTATCGAAAACACGATCCTCTCCAAAATGGGTTTGCATTCCCTGGGTGGCTCCATGTACACCGCCTTTTAAACCCACATCCTCACCGAAAACCAGGATGCGCGGGTTGAGCTCCATCTCAACCTCCAGGGTGCGACGAACAGCATCGATAAGATTAATGCGCGGTCCAAGCGAGTGTGGGGTGGGCGACCCAAGTGGAAGCATTACTCCGACTGGACGCAGTCCACCCTGGTGTTGACTTTTGCCGGAAAAAAAAACATGCTCAAGGACAGTATTTGTAAACGGTTCAGGAATCGTCTCAGCGATTTTCATGGCTTGCTGAAGCTCTTCATCCACCTTATTTTCCAACGCATTCCAGCTAGTTTCATTCAGGATATTTTGTTCTTGAAGATAGGTTTTAAGTATTGGGACGGGATCACGGGCGGCTTCCTGGGCGCGCTGTTCATCCGACTTATAAGTTTGAGTATCAACGAAAGTGTGTCCCATCAAGCGGGGGACGCGCAGTCGTAACAAGCATGGTCCACCTTCAGACCGGACAAACCCGACTGCATCTCGAATGGCGTTCCAGGTAATTATCGGTTCTGTGCCTTCAGCGTTAATAGTTTTTAGATTCTCATAGGCAGATAAATTAGCTGCGATATCTCCACCAGGTGTCTGGCAGAGGGAAGGCACCGATAAACCATATTGGTTATCTTCGATTACGAATAGGAAGGGATACCACATTGTAGTGACGATGTTCAAAGCTGCCCAAAATCCATTGGCAGCCACGGAACCTTCACCACCCATGGCGATCGCGATAGCCCCGTTCCATTCGGGTTCTTCAAGCACCTGAGTATGATATCGTATGGACTGTGCCCACCCAGCAGCAGGTGAATATTGAGCACCCACATTCCCTGAAGTGGGTAAGATGGTCAGCTTCCCATCGCCTGGCATGTTATACATCACGCCAGTATCGCGTCCTTCAGATGGTCCGGATGCACGCGCCATCCCTGCTGCCAATGCGTCAGATGCACTTAAGCCGCGTGCAAGTAGGAAGGGTCTGGAACGATAATAGACAGTAGCACCATCATGAGGATGGGTGAGTGCCTGGTAAAGCAACACCTGAACCAGCTCATGCCCAGCTGAAGAGAATTGGTATTTGATTTTACCTTGTGGAGCAAGCTGCTGCACTTCCAAGAGATCCATTTTTCTGGAAAGCAGTACCTTATGTGCTACCTCATGCCAATCAGGTAAAGTATCTACCATAAACGCCCCTTACTTTATTTTTAATAATTAACTGTATTATCACTCATTATGAGACAATTTCCGCTGGGGGTATGGAAATCTCGAGCTCATCCCGCTGATGGATAACATAGATAGCGTGTTGACTACGATACCATAACCAAACGGTCTGGATGAAAGTACTCAAGACGAATGATGCTAACCCGATATATAAGCCGATCACCTTTCCCCACATCACTCCCAACAATAATGTAACAATGTTGACGAACAGGTAAATCAGCACAGCTTCAGTGATGCCTTTTGTGTTGTGACTGTGGAGGATCGCTCCCTGACACCACGATTGTAGCACTGCCAAGGCAGGCATGGGTAGGGTGATCCATATACTTATTTGAGCCAACACTGCCAGGTTATCGGGCAAAGCCGAGACCGTTTGAAACCAAAACTTTGAGAGCGGTGTCGCCATGATCAGAAGCCAGATACCAGTCATGATCACGAGTAGTTTAACAGCAAAAGGCCATAACTTTTTCGCGGCTTGAAACTCATCCAATAAGGCTACTACAACTTCGTTGTATGCAATCCCAAAACTACGCAACATGAACACCAACCCGCTCACCACAGACCAGGTCGCTAGAGATTCTATCGGTTGAGGCATCCGGCTCAATGCGGCAGAACCAATGGGTTGGACGAGTAGGGAAATTAGGGAGGTCATAACCAATGGGAAATAAAAAGATAAAAATTTTCGCAAAGTGAGAGGGGTTGGTATGGGCGCTGCAGGTATCAATTCGTGCTTGATCACTGGATGGGCGATAATTCCTGCATAAATTGCTTCACAAACCACTCCGGCTGAGACTGCACTCGTAGCTACGATTATCCCTGGAACGGTGTGCATCGCATAACCTATCCCTAAAACCAACAAATCGGCGCTCAAGCGGATCATCGTACCGGTACTGACAGCCCTGGAATGACCGAAGCGAATTAGCATTCCTTGGTGGAAACGCCGGTAGGCGATGGACCACGTCCACGGGGTCATAATCATTAAACCGATCCGGGCTGGCTCGACAATTTCCTGGGGAACACCGAGGAACCTCTCAACAATGACATAATACAGAGGCGTGAAGGCGACTAGCATGTGAAATAAGGTTAGACTTATCCCAGCGAACATCATAAAACGGCGAATTTTAACAAACGAAGCCCAATCCTTGCTGAGTGCAGTGGAAGCGGCTAATAGCATTACGATGGGGGATTCGATGATCAATGCGAGTGGAAAGATAATTCCACCATAGGCTGCCAGACTGATTTCAGGGTTTGCCAGGCGTGCAATCACTGCACTAATCGCGGGTAACTCAACCCCCATCAATAACCAGCTGGCAGCTAAAGGCCACCAGGTGTGAAAAATTCGATGCGAGGAAAGCTGAGATGATGCCATGGGATGGAATGATACCCCCAATCATATGATCAGGTGAAAGCTAGTATAGCATTGGTTGTTCGCTAAAGTTAAGGATTTGATAAATGGGGGAAATCAGATAATCTTTGGAGTACAATCGTTAGTATGCAAGACCGGGATAACGCTGCGCGTTATTATTTCCGCAGTAACGATCCTTTGAGGTCGGATACTCCGAAAGAAACTGAGCTGGCATATCAGCTCCAGAATTCGACCCCGAATGATCCTGAACTACTCGAACGGATAGTTCACCTTTACTCAGGAGATTTGTACAATTGGGTAGCAGTACTCCTGTTTTATCGGAAAATGACTTACCCTTCCCATGGGGAGATAATTTCGATCTTAAAGAAAGTATTTGGGAAGGCACTTGTGCATGTAGAGCAATTTCATGGACAGGCGAAGGTATCCTCCTGGCTTTTTACTATAAGTTACCAGATGGCGAAGCGTCAAAAAATTAGAGATGAGACGGATCATCTTGATCAAGGGGGAAAAAATTATCCTGAAAATGCTGCTTTATCAGACATGAAAAAATCCACTGATTGGCCTAATCTGGATGATTTGCCGGAGAAAATTCGTTCTGCAGTGCTCTTAAGGTATCTATTTGATCTTGGGATTCCTGATATTGCCAATATCCTTAATGTTCAGATAAAAGATGTCCACCGCAGATTGGTCTATGGTCGCAATCGTCTATTAGGGAAGACGACCGAATCACATTTGGAGCCACAAATCCAGGCATATGTAGATGGTTTGTTAGACGAACAACCAGATGAATTGCTTCAATTAATGCAGCATTTGGAAACATGCCATTTATGCCAGGCATCGACGACAAGGATAAACAGCTTAGAAAAAAAATTGGCAGAAAGCATGAAGAAACGCTGGCTAGTTTCTGCTTTGAGTGAAGAAGACCTTAATGGATTAGTCCAATCGATATTATCTGAGATCAAACAACCGAAGGTGTGGTGGAAGGCAAATCTCCCAATGAGGCAAACAGCCTGGCTCTTCGGTTTAACCTTGACGTTTATTGGACTAGCTATCGTTTTCATACGTATGACGCCGGAAGAAAAAGAATTTCCCCAACTTAATTCGACGGCTACACCCCAATTACCACCAATCATTGCGAGGCAGACTCAAACAGGATCACTCCAATATGCAAATGAAATACCCGGTGCTCCTCAATACATTGAGCCAGCGTTCTCAAAAAATGGGAAATGGGCGGTATTTGCATTGATTAAATCTATTCCAAACACTTGGGATCGATTGGTGCAAACCATCGAAGTATACAACCGAGAGGCAAACACAATTCAAGTGATCAATGAAGGCCACACTCTTTCGACCAACTGGGGATGGTGGGATCTGGTGCCAGGCATTTCTGCGGATGGGCGCTGGATCGCTTATGTGAGCGCTACGAATGACCCAAATACTACTGGAGATCCTTGTGAAACTTCAGACCACGGTGCCTGCCTGGATGTTTTCCTGTACGACCGTGACACCGGCTCAACAAGACGATTGACCCAAGCGAGGAATGGTGGCGCAGCAGATGGTGATAGCTTAGCACCTACGTTTTCAGAGGATGGGAAATGGGTGGCTTTTTGGTCAGCAGCGAGCAATTTGGTGGACGGATTTAATGATGACTGCCAGCAAGGTGAGACAATCGTCACATGCCTGTATATATATCTATATAACCTGGAAATCACAAAAATTGAAAGGATCCCAATTCCTACTATTACACGTGGATGGGTGTTTAGCGTCGACCGGATCAGCTTATCAGCTGATGGGCGGTATGTTGGTTTCACAGCCACACATCAAGTACATGCAAGAATACCAACGCCAATCAGTCCATTAACATTCAACAACCAAGAGAATTCCACAGACAGTCCGGTCGTGAACACATCCCTCCCTGATATTTTGCATAGTAGTGAAGCGATTGTGTATGATCGTGAGACGGGCAGCTATGAGATGGAAAATCAAGCCCAGGATGGTACTCCAGGTAATAGAGAGTCTTTCACGCCAGTAATATCGGCAGACGGCCGGTACGTGGCATTTGTCTCTAATTCGACGAACATAGTGGCAGGAGATACAAATTATTATAGCGATGTTTATCTTCGAGATCGCGAAAGTGGGAAACTAGAGCTCGTTAGTGTGAGCTCAAACGGTTATATAGGGAAGGGCGATAGTGGCTTGGCCTTAGGAGGTATGGCATATTATGGCTTGAATATGTCAGGGGATGGCAGATATCTCGTTTTTGAATCTACCGCACCCAACCTTGGTCAGGATATATATCCAGCATGTAATCAGGAAGATATTAGAAGATGTAACATTATCTATGTGCATGACCGACAAACAGGCACCACAGAATTGATTTCTGCGCTATCCAATGACGATTTTACATTTTTCCCAGAAATATCATCCGATGGACGTTGGGTAAGCTTCATGCAGTCATTGTATAACTGTGGCTCTTCGCAATTATTTTGCTCGAATGTGATGATTTATGATAGACAACGCGCTTGGATGACCAACCTGACCAAGTATGATGAGGAAGCTCCTAAACTACCCTGGTCCTATTCCGGCAGTCTTTCGATTCCATGGGAAACAATGGAAAGAACAGGCTTAGCTATCTCACCAGATGGTAAACTGATCGCATTGGGAGGCACCGATTCTAAAGTAAGGATTTGGCAGATTTCAAAGGTGAGCAATTCAATAAGTAATGATGGACCAGACAAAATATTAGAAACAGATGGGAATGATTCTTTTACTGCTATGGCATTTACATCCGGTGGAGAGTGGCTGGCTGCGGGTACGACAAGCGGGGTTGTATATGTTTGGAGACTACCTGAAGGGAAGCTACTTTATGCTTTAAATTACCAGTCAGGTCTTGTCAGGAAATTAGTGTTCTCACAAGATGGATTAAATCTGGTGATTTCTACACTTAATGATACCTCGATATGGAGTATAAGACACAGCCAGCTGATTAGAGTGAACAGTTTTTCCTATGGAATACCAATTGCTTATGCTATCGATCTTGCATCGGACGGAAATCTGCTTGCTACATCGCGAGGTGATGGGACAGTTTGGGTTCAAAACCTGCCCAGCGGAAAGGTGATCGGTAGATTTCGTTCTACTCAGCTAGATGTCAGCAACCTGGCTTTCTCCGATGATGGATCACTACTCGCTTCCCGTTCAACAGATGGAACGATAGATCTATGGCGGATTGAAACGACTGATTCTGACACGCTATCCATCAAGCTTATCAGCACAATCCAATCCTACCGATATTTTGGGGATTTAGCTTTTTCTCCAGACAATAAATACCTGGCGTCAATCGGCGATCAAGCGGGAGTAACGTTATGGAATATACCTGATGGGAAAATGGTCACTATCTCACCTTCAGTTTCAAGTGGAATGGCCTATAGCCTGGATTTTTCCATGGGAGGAGATACACTAGCCGCATTTTTTGGACAAGAAATCATTCTTTGGGGAGTACCACCCCAACTCGCATCCAGTTTCTATGTCCATGCTACAATGGACAACTATGTTGATTCACAGCCACTCCCTGAAGCAACCGCGAATGATATTCCCCGCTTACAATCGCCTGCTAATGGCGTGCTTGACGACCATCTGAATCTTGATCAAGCCGCGGCATTGATGCCATTCCCGCTATTTGTACCTGCCCATCTTCCAGAAGACACCAACTTTCTAGATGCTATGGTCAACAAGGATGGGAGCGTCTGGCTACGTTACGTCACATACCATCTACAATCGTACCAGTCTTTGTTATTTATATATGAGAAGATCATCGGAAACTCAACCCCGCCGACCATGACCATCGGAGCCGGTGCAGATGTTATTCTTAACCAAATTGAGACATTATCTGGTCGAACATCGGCTGAATACGTTCGGGGGGATTGGTTATTATCGCAAGGCATCACTCCACCAAGTGATGGTTCTCTAAGCGGAGAGACACATGATGTGTGGCAATGGGACAATGGATCGTCTTCCCAACGCCTTCGATGGCAGCAAAATGGAATATTCATCGCCATGTATTATCAGGTCGACGAACCATATACACAGGTATTACATGAGCCTAGTCAAAACGACAAATTATTTTATGTGAGTTCTATACTGGGTCAGGGGGATCTGATGCAAATCGCATCCGGGATGACGCCATATTCCGGAACAAAATCTGCGATCATGTGTGATTTTGTTGCGACGCCTGGTGAGTCGGGTGCATCTAAAGTTATTGGATCGAATTATATTGGACAGGAATGTTGGCAATCCGAACAATTACCCCCGCATATTATCGCGAATAACGCCACTGGATATAAATGATCGTTTGAGCAAATATATTAATAGTTTTCTGTTCGTATTGTTAAATATCCAAATTGGTTCAGGGAGTGAATAACCGGGGTTAATTTTATGTGATGATGTAAGGCTTAAGTTGCACGGATTGCATTGACATGAGAGGATATTAAAATGGAAGATGGGGTAATAAACGCGACAACTCAATTGGATCCTGAAAGACAGGTTCGGGCAAAGCAGTATTCACGAATCAACCGGCGCTTGATGGTTGTGGATTTACTTATCAGCGGTTTATATATACTCGCCTGGCTGTTTTTTGGCTGGTCGGAGGCACTAAAGGCATGGCTGCTAGGATTTACTACCAATGATTGGCTACTTGTACTTCTATATGTTGTGGTCATTGGTGGAATTATGTTTCTCCTCAACCTACCACTCTCTTATTACCAGGGTTACACACTGCCTCATCGTTTTGAACTATCCACCCAAAAGCTATCTGATTGGATCACAGATCAGGTTAAAGGGATCCTGATAAGTGGAATTATTGGGATGATCGTGCTGGAAATCATCTACGCCATATTGCGGACATTTCCGACTTTATGGTGGTTGTGGGCGGCAGTGATCTTGCTTATCTTCAACGTGATCCTGGCAAATCTGGCGCCAACATTGCTCATGCCTTTGTTCAATAAGTTTGTCCCATTAGGTGATGAGCACGCCGATCTCGCAGATAGATTGATGCTGCTTGCCAAGCGTTCTCAAACGTACGTCAGGGGAGTTTTCAAATTCGATATGAGTAAACGGACGAAACAAGCTAATGCAGGTTTGACCGGATTGGGAAACACAAGGCGCATTATCATTGGCGACACGCTTTTAAATGAGTTCACCATTGATGAGATTGAAACCATCATGGCGCACGAGCTGGGGCACCAGGTCAATAAGGATATCCCATTGGGGATTATCTTCGGAAGCATAACCACTTTGTTCGGATTTTTTTTAGCTTCTTTGGGATTAAATTGGGGTGTTAAAGCCCTCGGCTTTACCGGGCCAGCTGATATTGCTGCTTTTCCTATGTTTTTGATCGTTCTCGGTTTATATAGCCTGGTCACCATGCCACTTGAAAATGGATTTTCACGCTGGCGTGAACGGCGGGCAGACGAATATGCGTTGTCTCTTACTCACAATGGGTCTGCATATGCCTCCGCATTAAGAAGGTTAGCGAACCAAAATCTAGCGGACACTGACCCGGAAGCCTGGGTGGAATGGCTGTTATACTCACACCCTGCCCTGGGAAAACGGATAGCGATGGCTGAGCATGAGGTAGAACACCATTCGACAGGTTCATAAAATAAAAAGAGACGCGGTTTGGGCGTCTCTTTTTTCATCGGATCGAAGGGGAAATTACTCGTTGGGGATGATAATCCATAGCACCAGGTAGAGCAAGAATCCCGGCACACCTCCGGGGAGCAGGGCGATCAGAAAAGCCAAGCGGAACCAGAATGCGCTGATGCCGAAAAAATCCGCCAACCCACCACAAACGCCCGCGAAGATGCGGTTGTGCCTTGAACGGCGTAAATGTTTTTGCTCATTTGGGGACATACTTTACCTCCTTTAAAACCATCCATGTAAACTCATTATTCATATATCTTTACGCAACGAATATGGATAAGTTGCAATCCGGTGTGTCACCACTTATTCCAATGGACGATTTCGTTAAGAGGTCTTCGACCGCCTTTCTTGGGTTTACGGGTTAATAAATCCGGTTCTTGCGGATAGCCAAAAGATAATGCAATACGCAAGAACATATCAGGGGGAAACCCCAACAATTCACGCGCTATATCTGGTTCGTAAATAGACGCAATACAAGAACCAATCCCAAGCTCCCAGGCTGCCAATTGCATATAGGCTGCTGTTTGACCAATATCGAACATCAATTGGAACTTCTCGCCCGGGTCGGAATGAATTATAGCCACACCCAATGCTGCTCCCTCAAGGTGACTACCAAAACGTCCACACTCAGACAGTGCTTTGAGGGTGGATTTGTCGGTAATGGCAATAAAATTCCAGGGCTGGGTGTTTTTGGAAGATTGAGCCCGACGACCAGCATTGAGGATGTCAAGAATGGATGAGTCGGGGAGTGATTGGTCAGTAAAACTACGGATTGCTCTTTTTAAGCGGATAGCTTCAGAAACGTTCATATTTTTATCTTTAATGTTGGATCTTAATCAAACTTATTGCAGGAATATGCCCAGGAAAAATGGAACAAATGTGAAACTGGTTTGATCATTTTTTATCCTGTTAATCCTGTACATCCCTGTTAAAATTCTTGAGTTGGTATCGAAAAGGTTCTATAATTCAAGTTGCCATACTCCTAAATAATGGAGTATAGAATTGTATAGAATCCTTTCGATAGACACATACGAAGGCTTTCGTGGATCAATCAATCGAGACCACTGGGTGAAATAGCCAAATAAATTGATTAACCTGGCTTTTTATTCGCCATAATATATATGCATTTTTATTATACTCTGCTCCTAATGACCACTAATGTCGCATCTGGAATTAATCCTTTCTATTCAATATGAATTTCTGATGATGAAAAGAAAAGTTTATGAATTGACTATCTAGAAATGGTATTGTCACAAAATAATAGGAATTGATTAAAGTTGGTTACGGAATATGTGAAGGCAAATTAGATTTAGAAAATCAAGGAGTGCATTTTGAAACTCAAACATTTCATCGATACCCAAGATTTTTCCAAGTCAGAATTATTGGATATTATCGAACTGATACGTCTCATAAAAGCGGCTGATAAGCAAGGCTGTACTCCCAAGCTCCTGGCAGATGCATCGTTGGCAATGATCTTCGAAGAGCCTTCAACACGAACGCGGGTTTCTTTTGAGGTTGCCATGACTGAGCTGGGAGGTCACGCGTTATATCTCAAACCCGGAGAAATCCACCTTGGTGTGCGTGAATCACTTTACGATACTGCCCAAGTGTTATCACGCATGTGTGACGTGATCATGGCACGTACCCTCAAGCATGAAACTATTTTAAATCTGGCATCACATGCCACCGTTCCAGTGATCAATGGATTGACCGATTATAATCACCCAACCCAAGTGGTGTGTGATCTGCTTACCATGCTCGAGCATAAACCAGAAGGAAAGAATCTCGAGGATATCAATATCACCTTTATTGGGGATGCAACGAATGTGCTCAGCTCATTAATGCTTATCACGACAAGAATGGGTATGCATTTTACACAGGCTGCGCCCAGGAAATATCAGGCACCTGCAAAATGGGTGGAGTGCGCGCAAAAGAATTGTGTTGAATCGGGTGGCTCGTTCATGTTGACCGAGGATCCTGTAGAAGCGATAAAACATGCAGATTATATCTATACCGACCTGTGGTGGTGGGTTGGGCAGGAAGATCAAATCCCAAAACGGAGAGCAGCATTTATGCCAACCTACCAGGTGAATCTTCAGCTGTTCGAAAAGGCACCATCTCATTGCATGTTCATGCACTGCTTACCCGCCTCGCGTGGAGTGGAAGCCACGGATGAGGTCATGGACCACCCCAGATCTATCATCTTTGATCAATCGGAAAATCGCTTGCACACCGAGAAAGGTCTGTTGGTTTATTTTGTCTACCCGCGCTTACTTCGACCTTCTGACGAGCTGAAAGCTTTCCATCGGACTCAAATACTCGCTTTCATTGATAAGGTTAATAAATAGTCTTTCGTCCGGCTGTATATTATGCACAAGCTGATCGCAGCGCTTCCATCCAAAGATGGATTTCGAATGCCAGGGGAGTTTGAACTGCATGCCAAGACATGGATGTTGTGGCCAGAACGTCCCGATAACTGGCGTGAGAGCGCTAAACCCGCACAAGGTGCTTTCGTGGAGGTGGCCAAAGCGATATCCCAATTTGAGCCGGTGTGCATGGGAGTAAACCCTATCCAGTACGATACGGCGCGGAGTATGCTACCCTCGGATGTCCAAGTTGTGGTGGTACCAAACGATGACGCCTGGATGCGTGATTGCGGACCAATATTTGTCATCGACAATTTTGGTAATGTACGAGGGATTGATTGGAAATTTAACGCCTGGGGTGGTTTGGAAGGTGGCTTGTATTATCCGTGGGAGCTCGATGATGCTGTTCCTCAAAAAGTGTTGAAAATGGAGGAAATGGAACGTTATAGAGCTCCAATCGTCCTGGAAGGAGGTTCCATCCACGTAGACGGTCAGGGGACACTCATAACCACCGAAGAATGCTTGCTAAACCCTAACCGTAATCCCTCACTTTCAAGGGGTGAAATAGAGACGGTTTTAAAAAACTACTTGAATGTTTCGAAGATCATTTGGCTTGGCAGGGGAGTATATAACGATGAGACAAGCGGTCACGTGGATAATCTTTGCTGCTTCCTGGAGCCGGGTGTGCTCGCATTAACCTGGACGGATGATCCGTATGACCCGCAATATGAAATCTCACTGGATGCTCTTCGTCGATTAGAGAAAGCGACAGATACGCATGGTCGAACACTGGTGATCCATAAAATTCACCAACCAGACCCTGTGATGATCACAGATATTGAAGCTCAAGGAGTAGAGGCTATGCCGGGAAGTAAGCCAAGAAGTTCAGGCGATAGAATGGCTGCTTCTTATATCAATTTTTATTTGTGTAACCGAGGAGCGGTCGTTCCGACCTTCAACGATCCGCACGACCAGGCCGCAATGGATACTTTGCAGATGTTAATGCCAGATCGAAGGGTCGTTGGAGTGCCAGCACGTGAAATTTTACTAGGGGGTGGAAATATTCATTGTATTACTCAACAGCAACCCCTGGCTGTTAATCTGTAAGAAAAGGATTTACTTATCTTGTTTTATATTCAACCTCATTTTGGTAGGCAAGCCAGGTCAATATCCCGCAGAAACGTCAAATTTTATATTAACATTGGGGGAGAAATATGTGCCAAAGGCCTTGTTCAACGCATTTAATTTCTCGGCGTAATAAAACTCTAATCTTAAATTATTCGTAACCCCCTTGCAATTCTAGAACATATGTGCTATAATATGGTTGGATTATCATCTATTTCCCCCCGAACATTACCAATTTCATATCTCTTCGCATAAGGTTCGTTCCGCTTCGTTTTTTCGAGGTACGAATATCCTTCAATCACTTATTATCAACTTATCGACAGCAGCCATCTACTTCTCCCCATTTTTATTAGTGGAGGGATTTAGCAAGGCCAGAATTGAATGCTATTTGAATTTTTCGAATCAATTATTCCTTGATGCTTGGTAGACTCACCCGCGTATGTGTCTCGAGAAAGTATTACTTTTTCGACCGCACCATCAACTGATAGGAATCTGTCTTTTTAAACCCTTAAGCCAATGGATTGGTACAGCCTGTCTTTATCCAGATGTGTATCCAACAAGGATTGAAACTGCTTTAGTTTGGATGTTTGCCCAAGACGGGTTTTTCCAAAGAATTTTTCAATCTGTTCGATCGTTTCCATAGTGTTGGTCCTTACCAACAATACAGATATGCCAAATTCCTCGGCTTGCTTGATCACGAGTGGACTGGGGCGAAGGTTACCGGTCAGGATAAGGCAGGTGGTGGAAGTCTCCAAAGCTGCCAATTGAATATCGGTACGGTCACCGCCTGTGATGACCGCCTTATTCGAGGAGCGCCGGAAGCGACTAAGAGCAGCCTCAGCAGTCATTGCACCGACGGTCAGATTCTCCACCAGTGCTTCTGAACGCTGATATTTGGTCAGGACTTCTGCGTCGAGCAGCTTGATCAGCTCACCAACAGTGAGAGCTGATAGACCGCGTACCTCCGGTAGCACGCCGAATACCTTGACATTCTTGTTCTCCAAGAAAGGAACCGCGATTTTTTTTACGAAGTTATTGGCATCCTCCGGAACACGATTGATGAGAATCCCGCAGAATGAATCTCCCAGACGGGCTTGTGTGGATAAGACATCATCCAGCATGCGTACTTCCTCTCGATATTTGGCGATTACGAGTGCCTGGCTGCCGAGCTTGTTCACCACACCGACAGTGGGTAAACCTACGACATAACCCTCCCTTAAACTGCCTCCCCCCTCGAGGATCAATATATCTTGATCCTGGCTTAGCTTTTGATATGCCTCGGTTACCTTGACCATTAAATCTTCAGGATGAGGGTCGATCAACCGGTCATGTAAGAACTCAGGGGTAATGACGACTGGAGAAAGCTCCCAAGGCTCAGCAGATAAGTTCAGAATTTTTTTCACGAATGCAGCATCTTCATCTGCAATCTTGTTCCCGATGCGCCAGGGTTGTAAGCTAAGGGGTTTGAGATAACCAACGTGATAACCATCGAGCTGCATCCGGACACCCAAGGACAGGCAGGTTGCGGTTTTTCCAGAATATCGTTCAGCGCCGGTAATATAAAGTGATTTCATCGTTTTTCCCTTTCCACAAGATTATCAGTACCCATTACTGGCTGGCGTATTACATATGTGATCAATCTTTCATGCGACATCATTTTAAAACCAGACGCATATCCAATGCCAAGGCTCCCTCACCCTGGTGATAAACCATCAATGGGTTGATATCCATTTCTATGATCTCAGGGAAGTCTTGAACCAATTGGGAGACCCGCAAAAGTGTATCGACTATTGCTGCCTTATCCATGGGTGGCTGACCTCGGACCCCATCCAACAGGGCATGTGCCCGAACCTGCGCCAGCATTTCTTCGGCTTCCTGACGGGAAAGAGGTGCCACGCTGAAAGTCACATCCCGCAAGGTTTCTACATATATGCCACCCAAACCAAAGGTAATCAGTGGTCCAAACTGCGGATCTCGGTTCATGCCTACTAAGACTTCCAATCCACCCGATGGTGCCATCTCTTGAACCAGGCAACCCCAAATGCGAGCATCGGGAATATATCGTTGAGCCCGGTAGACCATCAGCTCGAAGGCATCACGTATGTCGGACGCATTCTGCAACCCAACTTTTACACCTCCGATATCCGTCTTATGGAGGATATCGGGGGAAGCGATTTTCAACACCACCGGATAACCAATTTTTCCTGCGATTGTGGCTGCCATCTCGGGTGTCTCAGCGATCTCGGAGTTGGGTATACGTAAGCCATAGGCCTGTAGAATCTCCCGCGATTCTGCATCCCCTATCGTCAGGCGGTTTTCCGAGCGGACCAGATCAAATACTTTTTTAGGAGAAAGCTGGTCGACCTCAAAGTGTAAATATTCAGGATTCGGGCGAGTTTTAATCGATCGGTAGCCAGACATGGCACTGAATGCATTTGCAGCTCGTTCGGGAAATGGGTAATTGGGAATTCCATACGATGTCAGAATATCGATTCCACTTCTAATCCGAGCCTCACCCATAAAGCAGCCAAGAATGGGTATTTTAATATGTTGAGCAAGGGAGCCAACTACATGGGCTGTAGCATCTATCTCAGTCATGGCCTGGGGGGTAAGCAAGACCATGATACCATCGACATTGGGATCATTCGATACACGTTCAAACGCAAATTGGTACCGATCAGCGCGTGCATCTCCAAGGACGTCCACCGGATTGGCAGCACTGGCGGCATCTGGAAGATATTGCTCGAGGGCATATATGGTTTCCAATTCAAAACGCGCCAGGGATAAACCGCTTTTCTCCAATGCATCAGTTGCCAGGATGCCGGGCCCCCCTGCATTGGTGATAATTGCGATGCGATCACCTTTTAAAGAAGGTTGGTACCCCAATGCGAGAGCCATATCAAACAAGGATTCCATCGATTCAGCACGCAGGATACCAGCTTGATGAAAAGCAGCCTGATAAGCTTGTTCTGACCCAGCTAATGAGCCTGTGTGCGATGACACAGCCCTTGAGCCGGATTGTGTCACTCCAGATTTGATTGCCACCACAGGCTTCTCCCGGGTCACTTCACGGGCAACCCGGATGAATTCCTGCCCGCTGGGCATGCCTTCACTGTAAATAAGGATTACCTTACTGTGATCATCCTGTACCCAGGTTTGTAGGAGATCAATCTCAGAGACGTCTGCTTTGTTCCCCAGGCTGACAAATTTGGATAATCCCAAGCGACCTGCCAGGGCAATATCCAGCACCGCTGTTCCCAATGCCCCCGACTGAGACATAAATGCCATCGGTCCCGCAGGAGGTGTACCTGCAGCAAACGAAGCATTCAGTGGAGTGAATGAATCGATCACACCCAAACAATTGGGACCGATCAAACGGAGACCATATTCGTGGCAGATCTGAACCAGCTCCAATTCGCGTTCCAATCCTTCCTGACCCGCTTCGCGAAAACCCGCGCTGATCACAATCGCTGATGGGATCCCCTTCTGACCACAAGTGCGTAATGCATCCGGGACATGAGTGTATGGAATGACAATGACCGCCAGGTCGATAGGACCAGAAACCTCCAATACCGATGGGTAAGCTTTAAAACCAAGAATCTCCGGAGCGGAGGGATTGATTGGATAGACTGCACCTTTGCTAGAGTAACCGCCATCTAACAAATTTTTAACCACCGCATAACCCAGTTTTTCGGGATTGGTAGACGCTCCAATGACTGCTACTGATTTAGGTTTAAAGAAAGTATCAAGACCATTCATGATTTAATGAGGAAGAATATCAATGACCACAACGCTCGTATTGTTGAGTGGATTAAGTGACAAATTGATGGTGGCTGTACGAGTATCTTTAAAATAATTCAATTGAGCCGCATTGGCATACTCGTGGGAATCATTTGGAAGAAACTTCCAACCATTAATTGGCATCTCAGTTTTGTAAAACTCAAGCACTTGTGAGTACTGTGTTGGACTGGTGTAGAAAATATACTGGCTGGAACCAAAATAATTATGAACCTGATCTTGATTGATCATGGGGATATCGGATGGTGGTTCACCCGTAGGTATTTCCTGCCCAATGAATGCTTGAGCAGTTTGAACAAGCCCAGGATTGTAGGTGGCAGCTGCCTGGATGGTACTTATCACAGAAGCTCCTTGAGTGGTAATTGCTTTGGCAGTTTCAAGGACACCTGGATGTTCGGTGGCTATGGCTTGAGCTGTTTTAATAAATGAACTTCCAGCATTTATGACCCCGCCAACTTCGGTTCGTAAAGTGATTGCAGTTTGCACAGCTGTTTGGGCTTGTTGCCGGACACTCGAGATCGAGCAAGCGAGGGTACTCGCCATTATGATAAGGATGACCAGGTAGATAAATTTATTCCCGTTCATCATTTCCTCCTTGTCATATCCCTTCTTCATCCTTTTTATGGATTATGCCGACAGCTTATCGAGTATCCCATCTGCCATGGTTTCTAGCCCTAAAGTATCATCCAAATCCAACCATTGGAGCATCACACGTTGAACCCCCACCCTGGCGAGTTGTTGGCATTGTTCTACGATATCATCAGCTGTGCCGACGATCAATCCACGTTGACGCAATTCAGCAGCAGTCCTTTGACCTTGAGTGCGGAGATTAACCTTTCTTTCAACATCATCTTGATCCACTCCGAATACGCAACCTGTCATTAACGAATGACGGACATCTTTAGGCTGCCGGCCTAGAATTTTAATATATTCATCCAATTGTGCATTTAACCGGGCTATCTCAGCAGGTGGAATCAATAAGGCATTCCATTCCTGGGCAAACCTGGCTACAAGTGGTAATGTACGTTTGATGCCATTTCCACCGATCAAAATGGGTGGGCCTCCAGCACGCAATGGACGAGGTAATAAAATTCCTTCTTTGATATGATAATAATTCCCAGTGAAATTGAATTGTCTATCACTTTTCAATAATTGGGTGATCACTTCTAGCCCCTCTTCGAGGCGCGCGAAACGTTCTTTTGGCTCGAGCAGATTCCATCCATAATTGGTATGCTCGCGTTCTTGCCAACCTGCACCGATTCCCAATGTCAACCTGCCATCAGACAGGTCATCCACTGCAGCTGCCATGCGCGCAGTGTGCGAGGGATGACGGAAAGAAATCGGCGTC
>Ga0315289_10004706_pt1 | contig 20280 bp, 16 predicted proteins | sample YL17G11_40_MG_FD_203452 | JGI IMG/M metagenome (GOLD analysis project Ga0315289, IMG submission 203452) | Sediment microbial communities from Yellowstone Lake, YNP, Wyoming, USA - YL17G11_40 | ecosystem: Environmental > Aquatic > Freshwater > Lake > Sediment | place: USA: Wyoming | collected... | reverse complement strand
GGAACGGTTCGAGCGGCATGGTTCCCCTTCAAGCCGGGATTTCCTCTTTGCCTTCCCGACCGCCGACCAGTATACCTTCAATCGCCTCCGGAGCAGGACCTGGACCGGCTGGAGTCCGAACTGCGCCCGCTGCGCTGGCCAAGGCCGCCGAGTTCGGCGCCAAGGTCCGGGCGTCGGTGGGGCGCTGATCAGAGGCCGCGCGCCACCGCTTTCAGGTGGGCCTACGGGAGTTGCCGCTTGAGGTAGCGCACTGCGGCCTCCGCGTCTCTGCGGTGAGTCAGGGCCTCTAGAATGTGTACCGCAGGGCCAACTGGATGACGCGGTTGGCGGTGTCGTTCAGCGACGCGCCCACGTAGTTGAACGGGTTGTAGGTGCCGCTGACGGCGCCGAAGCTCTGGGTGAGCACGCTGCGCGAGGGGAAAGCGAAGCGGGGCGTGTTGGCGACGCCGTACATCTCGGTGCGGAGGGTCAGCTTGTGACCCTCCCGAACCGCGAATTCCTTGTACAGGCCGAGGTCGAAGCGCTTGAGCCCTGAACCGAAGAAGACGTTGCGGCCGACGGAGTCCTGGCCGCTGCCGCCCGGATCGAACGGCCGCTGCGCCTGCGGCGTGCGGAACGTGGGATAGAACCCAGCCACCGGAAGCTGGCGCAGGGAGATCTGCTGCCCGCTGCCCGGGTCGATACGCCCGTTGTCCACCGAGCGGTGGTAGAGAGAAGCATCCAGCAGGATGGGCCGCTCGTTGGTCACCCCGTCGGCGTTGAGGTCGTAGCCGGAGCTGACCGTGAAGGGATTGCCGCTGGCGAAGGTCAGAGTGCCGGTCAGGATCCAGCCGCCCAGCGCGGCCCGCCTGAGGCCCGGGGCCTTGGCCAGCCACGGCAGGGCGTACCGGTAATTGACGTTGAAGCGGTGGCGCTGGTCGAAGTCGCTTAGGCCCCGCAGGCTGCGGGCCGAGCCGGCCTCGGTTAGCGTGACGCCGGCGGTGACGTCCGAGCCGGTGTCGATGCTCTTGCCCCAGGTGTAATAGACCTGCCAGTGCAGCCCGTGGGAAAGACGCTTCTTGGCCTCCAGGCGCAGCGAGTTGAAGTAGCTCCAGGAGCCGTTGGCGATCCAATAGACGGCGCCGTAGCGCGGGTCGGGGCGGCGCTGGTTGGTGCGCGGCTGGGCCAGCGAGATGTAGCCGGGCGCCGGGCGGGTGTTGCCCAGGTCGGGGTCGATCTGGTCGTAGAGCACGCCGTCCATGGGCGACAGGAAGGGGAACCGCGCCCGGTTGGTGATCTGGTTCTGCAACAGCCCGATGCCCCGCGTGCGGTTGTAGCCCACGCTGACGGTGATCCCGGCGGGACCCTGCCGCTCGACAGTCAGGTGGTACTGCTGGATGGCGGGCATGCCCAGGTGGGGATCGGTGCGCACGATGGTGATGCGGCCGGGATCGTAGTTGGGCGTGTAAGCGAAACCGCCGCTGGGATCGGCCACGCTGAAGGTCGGATCGAAGGCCTTGTAGACGCCCCAGGGGGGCAGCGAGCGCAGGCTGATCCCGCCCTGCGAGAACACCGACTGGAAGATGCGGTTGTGGAACAGGCCGAAGCCGCCGCGCACGGCGGAACGGCCCTCGCCGCCGGTGAGCCGGCTCCAGAACCCCGAGCGCGGCTTGGGGGACCACGCGAATCCGAAGCGTGGCTGGAGGCCTTTGGTAAACGCGTTGTATTCGTAGCGGGTCTTGCCGTTCACCTCCGAGGGCTTCAAGACGACCTCCCAGCGGAACCCCAGGTTCAGCGTGAGGCTGGGCGTCAGCCTGAAATCGTCCATCACGTACTGGTTCGACTCGCCCAGCCGGTTGAGGGTGGTGAAGTTCCCATAACCCTTCTCGAAGCTGGTGACGTAGCCGCGCAGGAAGTTCTCCCAGCCTTCGTAGCGGGTGGGCGAGCCCAGCACGCCGGTGGCGGCGAAGGTCCACCAGCCGCGCGAGTAGTTGTCGGCCAGGTCGTCCAGGTGCTGGCGGCGGAAGTCGATTCCCGTCTTGAAGACGTGCCGCCCGCGCACGTGCGAGAGGTTGTACACGTACTGATAGTCGGTCTGGTAGCGGTGGATGGGAAACTGCCCGGCGCTGCCCATGGTAGTGGTCGTGTACGCCGTGGGATTGCTGATCCTCACGATGGGCGTGTCGTTGCCCGAGGAGATGTCCACCAGCGTGGTGCGCATCCCCACTCCGAAGCGGAACTCGCCCCAGGTGCGGGCCGTGAACATGTGCGTGGCGGTCAGACCCACGTTCTGCTGCTTGTTGTTCTGGAAAGCGGTCTCGCCCCAGATGAGCGGGTAGGGTTTCCTTCTCTGGCGGCTGTACTGGTAGCGCAGGGCCACGGTATCGCGCTGGGTGGGATGGTAGTCCAACCGGCCGCTGTAATCCTGGTCCGGGTAGTAGGCGGCCTTGGTCTCCGTGTAGCAGTGGTCGCAGGCCGCCGGGTTGTTTGGCGTCACCTGGGGGAAGCGGTCCAGGATGCTCTGAAGAAATTTCCTGTCCGCTTCCACGTTGGGATGCGCCTCGGGTTTCAGGCACAGCGGGCAGTCGCCGATCTGGAGCTTCTCGGTGGGCAGGAAGATCCAGCGGGTGTAAGTGTTGTACTGCACCAGGCGGGTCTGCTCGAAGCTATGGAAGAAGAACAGGCGGTTTTTGCGGAGGGGCCCGCCGATGGTGTAGCCGAACTGGTTGCGGCGATAGGGTGCGCGTGGCGAAACCATGCTGCCGTCGGCCTTGCGCCCGTAGGAGTTGGCGAAGAAGCCGTTGGCGTTGAGCAACTGATTCTGGAAGTACTCGTAGGCGTCACCGTGAACACGGTTGGCGCCGGACTTGGTCTGCACCAGCACCACGGCGCCGCCGGCGCGCCCGAACTCGGCCGAGTAGGCGTTGGTGAGCACCTGAAACTGCTTGATGGCGCTGATATTGACGTTCTGGCGATTGATGCCTTCCGACGAGTCGTCGTTGCTGACGCCGTCGATCTGGAAGGCCGCTGAACGGGAGCCGGTGCCGTTGAAGGAGACGTAGCTGCCCGAGGACAGCGTGGGGTTGTTGACGCCGCTGTAGCCGCCGGTCGATTGGAAGCCGGGCAGCATCTCGACCAGCGACAGGAAGTTGCGCGAAGGCAGGGGCCGTTCCTCGATCACGGTCTGGTCGATATTTGACTTGACGTCGCCGCGCGTGGTATCGAGCAGCGGGACCTCTTCAACCACCGTGACCTGGGTGGACACCGTGGCCGGCTGCAACTGGAGATGGACGACCCGGGTGGAGTTCAGCTCGACCGGCGCCGTCCGGCGCGCCGGCGAGAACCCGGTGGCTTCCGCGGTCACCGTGTAGTTGCCCACCGGCAGGAAGGTGAGCTGGTAGAAACCTTCCTGGTTGCTGGTGGTGGCGCGGGCCAGGCCGGTGTCCTGGTCCTGGACCGCGACCTTGGCGCCGGCCATCACGGCGCCGCTGGCGTCCAGCACGCGCCCCTCCAGAGTTCCGGTTACCGTCTGTGCGCACGCGCAGGCAGCCCAACACAGGCTCGACAGCAGAATACGCAGTGACATCAGGCGACCCCCTGGCGCCCATTATAGCGTCGGCTCACGGATTGAATTCGGAGTCACAAGTTTGGTACAAGGAAGTGGCCGCACTTGATGAACTACTACGAGGAGCTGGGGCTGGCGCCATCCGCATCGGTCGAGGGGCTCCGCCACGCCTACAGGAACCTGGCGCGCATCCTGCATCCGGATCAGCACGGCGACGAAACCCTCCGGCGCCTGGCCGAGTTGCAGATGAAGCGGCTCAATGCCATCTACGCCGTTCTGAGCGACCCGGCCCAGCGCCGGGCTTATGACCTGTCGCTCGAAACCGCGCCCCAGAGCCTCGGGGCGGCTCCGGGGGCCGCCGACCCCCGCGGCGCTAGCTGGCGCAAGCGGCTGCGGTTGTCGCCGAGCGACTTGAAGTTCGCGGCCTGGCTGGTGGCCACCACGGTGGTAGTGAGCGGCCTGGTCTGGCTCCTCACCGAGGGCGCCAAGCCCAAACCCGTGGTGTACCACCGCCTAACGACGCCGCCGGCGCAGCCTGGCGCCCCGGCCGCACCCCTAGCACAAGCCCAGCCGGAGCCCGCGGAAGCGCTCCTGAAGGAATTGGCCCAACTCCGGCGGCGACTGGAAGCCATGGAGGCGGAGCGCAATGCCGCCCGGGCGCAGGTTGCGGAGCTGCGGGCCAGGGACGCGCTGGCCGGGGCCCTGGCCGGCCGGTTGCCGGTTCCGCCGGCCAGCAAGCTGGCGGCGGCCCTGGCCGAGCCGCCGCCGATCACCGCCCCGGCGCCCGCCACGGAAGCTGCGGCCGGCGCGCCGGCGCCGCCGCCCGGCCCCGCGGCTGCCCTTCAGCCTGCCCGCGCCGCCCGATTTGCGGGCACCTGGTTCTATACGCCCCCGCGAGTACCGCCTCCCGGAAAGTCGCTCTATCCGCCGGAGTACATCGAGGCGGCGATCGTCGAGGAAGCGGGCCTGCTGCGCGGCCGCTACTATGGCCGCTACCGGGTCACCGACCGCGCCATCTCCCCGGAGGTGATCTTCCAGTTCGAAGGCCGGCCCCAGCAGGACGCCGCCGTGCTGGAATGGCAGGGGGGCGGCGGGATGCGCGGCGAGATCCGCCTCAAGCTGCTCTCGGAGAACTCGATGGAGGTGACTTGGTCGGCCACCGAGTTGGGCGCCACCCCCGGCCTGGCCGCCGGCACCGCCGTGCTGGTCAGACGGCTTGAGTAGTCCTACTCCATCAGGCCGGCGGCGGCCTGGTCGAGGAACCACGCCACCCCGCGGCCGTGATGCGAGGCCATCTGGGCGGGGTACTGCCGGGGATCGTAAGGCTCGTGGAAAACGGCGCGCACGGCCTCGGCTTTGTTGGCTCCGGTGGCCAGGAACACCGTGTGCCGGGCCGCCAGCAGCACCCCGGGCAGCAGCGTGATGCGCCACTGGGCCAGCTTCTCGAGGTAGACCGCGGCCGCGATCCGCTCGCGGTCCTCGATCAGCGGCTCGCCGGGAAACAGGCTGGCCGTACTGGCGTCGGCGCCGAGGCCCCGGTGGATCACGTCCAAGTGGGGAATCTCGCCTTCTTCCAGCCCGAAGAAATCGCGGATCGCGGTCACGTAGCGCCGGGCGGCGACGTCGGGCATCAGTTCCCCCTCAATGCGGTGCACGTTGCGCCGCGGGAACCGGGCCGGCGCCAGGAAACACTCCGCCGCCAGCCGGTAGTGGCTGTGGGAGTCCGTGGGCGGCACGGCTCGCTCGTCCACCCAAAACAGGTGCACGCGCTCCCAGTCAAACGGCGAGCCCGCCAGAGCCTCGAACAGCGCCCGCGGCGTGGCGCCGCCGGAAACCGCCAGCGTGGCGCTGGGGCGGCCCGACAGTGCTTCTTCCAGGCGCGCCAGCACGTGATGGGCGCACGCCTCAGTCGCCGATTTCGGGTCGGGATATGAAAACCACCGCACGCTCATGGCTACCCCAGCTTCTCCAGCACCGCTTCGGTCACCTCGCCGGTGCTCGAGTCCCCGCCCAGGTCGGGGGTGCGCCGGACCGTGCTACTGACGGCGCTTGATGCCGCCCTTGCGTTTGAGACGGAAGCCATAGAGATAAATGTCCGGCACGTTGACTCGACCGTCGGTTCGGACCGTCACCACTCCGATGTCCTTGAGCAAGCCGAACACGGCCCGGGTGGATGTATCCGGCAGCGTCCGCTCGTCATCAGGATTCCACTGCGTCCGCCCTAACGCCCCGAGGAAGTCTCTCATCCAGGCCGGTACCTCCAAGTCCTTCAGCGATCCTCGGAGCGCCTCGATCCACGGATACTCGTCCTGCAACTCCCGGATGCGGTAGTCGGAGGTGTCCATTAGCGCGCCCTGAAGATCGGTGGGTTGTAGCAACGCGGTACCCGCCAGGCCCCCCGGCTTCTGGCGACTCGTCTCGGCGGCCAGTGAGAACAGGTTGAGGAAGGATCGTGGCGCGATCTGTCCGGCCGCGTCCTGGAGGTGATTCGGAATCCAGTTGTACGTGACACCCCTGCGCTTGTCGGTGCCCATGTACTTCCCCACCATCGCGCCCACCAGGCTTCTGAATCCAGCCTCGTCGTTGTCGGGCAGAACGCCCAGCAGGTCAGTGTCTTGCAGCCGCACGGGCGCGAAGAACTGCTGAACGTACTCGCGGAGGGGGTAGCCGGCGTTGAGCATCCGTTTTGCCACCAAACGGTATAAGGAGGCCCTCTGCCAAGTGAGCTCGACTCTGTGGCCGCGCAGTTTGGAAGCATCGGGGAAAGCCAGGTACTCCTCGCGGAACAAATCGTTTCGCAGAAAGATCTTCGGACGGATGCGCTCCCAGCGGCGCCAGCGATCCAGCCAGAGTGCCAACAGCTCGCGGATCGGCGCGCTGAGCTGGCTATAGCTGGGCAACAGCCTGTCGAGCTCGTCGTAGGTCAGGAACAGCCAGCGGTCGGTCCGGCGTAACAACAGGTCCAACCTGTCGAGGGCATCGTTGACCGACTCCAGCCGCGAGACCGCCAGGGGGAGCCATCTGGAGACACGAGAGGTCTCGCGAAGACCAGCCAGTTCCTCTGAGGACAGCGCGGCGGCCCACTCGAGGCCCAGCGGAGTACCCCCGAGGCGGTTCAACAGGCGTCCTACCGCCAGCCCCAGCCAGAAGGCGCGAAGCTGCAAGGAATTGGTCACATCGAGCTGTTGAAGCAAGGCCTCCTGGGTTGGGAATGCGGCGCCTTCTAGGTGAGTTCGCCCGAAAGCCGGCACCCAGTGGGTGTTGGTCGGCGCGAAAGGCAACACCACCTTCTGCCCCACGGACAGCGCTTCCAGACCTCGCGGGTAGTCCAGGACCCGAAACAGCTCGGTCTTGCCCGCGCCACGTCCACCCAGGATGAGAAAGATGTCCGGGTCAAGCGCCCTGCCGTGATCCGGCAGCGGCAGGAAGTTCCTGAAGAAACTTGCCTCGTCCCGGCTTTCGTGTTCCGCAACCCCGGAGCCGGGAGCGAGTCCAGCCATGAGCTCGAGCAACTCGGCGCGGGTGGAGATGTCGATACTCATGCTACTCTCGTGCCTCCCGCCGGAGAGATCTCCCCAACAGCACGCATAGCCGCTCAGCCAGCGCCAAACAAGGACCGTCGGTGAGGCGCCGCACCAGCGACTTCACCTGCTCGACGCCCTGAGACTCAACGGAGAGTAAGAGATTCCCGCGCAGTTCGAGCTGCCAAGGGAGGACCAGAGGCACGTGAGGCTGGTCGGGATCGTTCAGGTCGGGGACTTCGCCCTCCCGGTAGTAACACTCGCTGAACAGGTCATACGCCTGCTCGAGGAACCCCTTCCGCTCGATCTCTTCACCTGGTTGCCCTATGGGCGGAGCCATAGCATGCACGAGCACGACCGGCAACCCTTCCTCCTGCTCCGGCTTCGCCGCCCGCCGGACCACCTCCCGCAAACCCGCCCAACCTTGCGCGGAATGAATCCCCAGGACGATCGCAGCGTGCGCCAGTTCACATAGCGCCAGGCCCCCCAACTCATGGAAGCCAGCACGGGCGTCCAGCAGGATGAAGTCCAGGCCCCCGGGCACGGTCGCATCCAGCTCTCGGAGCAGTCCGGAGAGAATGCCGTTCAGGCTTGCGCCCGTCAGGCTTTGCAGGTCCACGCGGGCCAGCTTCTCCAAGTAGTCAGCATCCACGCTGCCTACCGGCACCAGACGCAGCGGGACACCTTCATCCCCCAGCAAGACCGAATCCGTCAGGACGTGGACGCTCTCCCGCATCACCCAGTTCTTCCCTTGGACGGGTTTCTCGACGAGGTAGTCGATTACGCCCGTGTGGTCGTCTTTGGGGCCCAGAAACAGCAAGGCCAACCCGGGAGCCTCAAGGTCCAGATCGACCAGGGCAACCCGGTGGCCGTGCCGCGCCAGGACCAGCCCAGTGGCAGCCGTCACCGTCGTGCGGCCTACCCCACCTTTGAACGAGAAACAGGCTACTACCGCGGGTGCCCTGCCCTGGCCAACCTGGTCCATGGGCCAGGGAGGCTGCTGCGCGGCCGGACGCTCGGTCCACGATTGCTTGGCAACGTGGCGCTCCAGCACGTACCAAGTCGGCCTCCCAGCTTCAGTCTCCCAAGGTGCCGGCCCTCTCTGCTTCCGAATCAGTTCCCACATCGCAGGAAGCGGCCTGTCCGGTTGCTCCTCCTTCTGAGTGGGAACCCAAATATCTCGGGTCCAGTACGGACCCAGAGCATCCTCGCGGGAGAGAGATTCATCGAGGAGCCGTCTCTCCTCGTCGGTAGGACGATAGCCCTCCAGAAAAAGGTGGATCCGGCCGTTCACGTCCCGTATGATGGTCGCCTTTTCGAGTTTGCCATGCCAGGGTTGCGCACTCAGTGCTACCCGAGTCCTCTGGAGCGTTTCCGAGAATCTCACACTCATACGACCAGTTCCCCCGCCGTGAGAACGCCGTCAAGAACCATGGCCACAACCGTGTCACGGTAGATTTCAAAGGCCCGTCCCAGAGCCACCGTCGTCTCCTCCTGGGTCCATTGGCATGAGGCCCAGTACCGCCGTTCGGGATGGCCAGACTCCAGCACCGTGCCCTGCGTCCCGCTGGAGGGCATCCGAACCTGAGCGTGTGGGACCAGCACGGTCAGTTGCTGCAACGCTGGACCCTGTAAGCCAGTCAGATCGTGTCGCCAGCGTCGCGCCTCAGCCTCACCCAAGTGATAGGAGATCACCGTCTTGAGACTGCACTCCACCACGTAGCCCGCCAGGTAGACGGCGTTGTCAAACCGGTTCTCGGCCGCCAGGACCTTAGCATCGACCAGGTGTCTACCAGCAGCCTGGGCGAATCGATCGTCTTGTCCCGTCACCGCCATCTTAAACCGCCTTCCATTCTACCCCTGGCCGTGGAGCACCCCAGCTCATGGCTACCCCAGCTTCTCCAGCACCGCTTCGGTCACCTCGCCGGTGCTCGAGTCCCCGCCCAGGTCGGGGGTGCGCATGCGGCCCTCGGCCAGCACGGCGGTGACGGCGGCCTCAATGGCGCACGCCGCCGCGACGCATTCCAGGTGCTCCAGCAGCATGGCGCCGGACAGGATCGCCGCCAGAGGGTTGGCGATGCCTTTGCCCGCGATGTCCTGGGCCGAGCCGTGTACCGGCTCGAACAAGGAGGGGTGGCGGCGCGTGGGATCCAGGTTGGCGCTGGGCGCTAGGCCGATGCTGCCGGTGACGATCGCCGACAAGTCGCTCAGGATGTCACCGAAGAGGTTCGAGGCCACCACCACGTCAAAGCTCTCCGGCCGGCGCACGAAGTTCATGGCGGCCGCGTCCACCAGCGAGCTGTCGGCCTCGACCGACGGGAACTCCTGGGCCACGCCGGCGAAGACGCGGTCCCACAGCACCATGCTGTAGCCCTGGGCGTTGGACTTGGTCACCGAAGTGACCCGCTTCTTCTTGTTCCGGCGGACGGCCAGCTCGAAGGCGAAGCGCACCACGCGCTCGATGCCCCGGCGCGTGAACACGCCGCTTTGAATGGCCACCTCCTGCGGCTGCTGGTGGTAGAGGATGCCGCCCACCTGGGCGTACTCCCCTTCGGTGTTCTCGCGCACCACCACCAGGTCGATGTCGCCAGCCTTCTTCCCCGCCAGCGGCGACTCGACGCCCGGGTACAGCACGGCTGGGCGCACGTTGGCGTACAGGTCCAGGCTGCGCCGGACCGGCAGCAGCAGGCCGTTGAGCGTCACGTGGTCGGGAATATCCGGGTGCCCCACCGCCCCCAGCAGAATGGCGTCGAAGGCGCCCAGAACCTCGAGGGCCTGCGGGGGCATCATGCGGCCGTGCTGGAAGTAGTACTCGGCGCCCCAGCCGAACTCCTCGAAGCGGAAAGCGATCTCGTAACGCCGGCCGGCGGCCTCCAGCACGCGCCTGGCCGAGGCGATCACCTCCGGCCCGACGCCATCGCCGGCTATCACGGCAATCGACAGTGTCTTCATGGTCCGTCCCCGCGCTGCGTTGCTCTAGCTCTTCAGGATTTCATACAATCTTAGAGTCGATTCCGCCAAAACACAATGTATCCCTCCACATCGTCGCCAAGCCGAAGAGATTTCGTCCGCCTGGGCCTGCTGGGCGTCCCGCTCGCAGGCGCCGCCCGCACCCGGTCCTGCATTCTGATCTGGCAGAGCGGGGGCGCCAGCCACCTGGATACCTTCGACATGAAGCCCGGAGCTCCCCGGGAAGTCCGGGGCGAGTTCCGCGCCATCCCCACCAGCGTTCCGGGGATCCGGATCTCGGAGCACCTGCCGCGCATCGCCCGCCAGATGCACCAGCTCACCCTCCTGCGCTCGATGTGCTGCGGGGAGACCAACCACGAGCGCGCCCGGCGGCGCCTGGAAACCGGCCAGCCGTTCACGCCGGCCCGCCAGTGGCCCGGCCTCAGCGAGGTGGTGCGCCGGGAACTGCGCGGCCGCGCCGAGCAGTACGGTGAGACGCGGCTGGGCCGGGGGTGCCTGGCGGCGCGTCTGGCCGTCGAGGCGGGCGCGCGCCTGGCCGTCGTGGACGCCCCGCGGCTGGCCTACGACACGCACACTGACAACTTCCGCCGGCTCAAAGAGGTCCTGCTGCCCGAGTTCGACCGGGCCTTCGCCCGCCTGATCGATGACCTCGCGGACCGGGGCCTGCTGTCCAGCACCCTGGTCATCGCCCTGGGAGAGTTCGGGCGCTCCCCGCGCATCAATGCCCAGGGCGGCCGCGATCACCACTCGAAGGCGTGGTCCGTGCTGCTCGCCGGGGCGGGTTTGCCGGGCGGGCGCGTTTTGGGGGCCACCGATCGCTATGGGGAGGAAGTGACGGACCTGCCGGTGGCTCCGGAAGATCTCCTACGCACGGTCTACGAACTGCTGGGCGTCGGGCAGCCCACCCAGTACGTTGCGCAGGGCCGCCGGATCGAGCCCCTGCTCGCCTGAGTCCCCCTGCTGCCCTCCTGCGGAATTGCCGATAGGCAAAGAGGGCGCCTATGCTGGACGGCGAGCAGGTACTGACCCGGTTCAACCGGCTGATGCGGGAGCTCGAGCAGGGTTCGGTCAACCGCACCTGCTTTCATCCCTGGGAAGTCGAGCTGCTGGTGGACATGGACGGTTGCAGCTTGCCGAGCCGCCGCAGATGGGAAACGCTGCGCCGCTACCAGAGAGCCTTCCGGCGCCGTATCGAGCAGGGGACCGACACCCCGTTGAAGCTTTCCGAGTACCTCAGGTCGCGCCGGTAGACGCCCGTGGGCGAGGCCCTCAGCCGGCCACAGGCTTTGGGCCTGCCTGGGGGCCTGACAGTCCGCCCTAGTGGTAGGGCGGACGCCCGCGTCCGGCCCCCTGGCCGGACCAGTTCTTACGTGCGGATCACAGTCAATCCTGGCCAGACCATCTCCGCGTGTCAGCCTAGGGATGAATTCCGCAGAAAGGATACTGCAATTGCGGTACGCTTGACTCTGGTTTTCGAGTTCCAGACGGAGGCGGGCGCGAGCTACCGCCTGGAAGGAGCGTGAGATGGAGCCTGTGCTACGACGGCACTTTCTGGCGGCGGTGAGCGCGGCGGCGGCGCGGCCGGCACTGATCAATGTGCGCGAGCAGGGCGCGGCGGGGGACGGCCAGCGCCTCGAGACCAAGGCCATCCAGCAGGCCCTCGAGGCGTGCGCGGGGGCGGGTGGCGGCACGGTCTACTTTCCGCCGGGCAAGTACCTGTCAGGGACGATCTATCTCAAGAGCAACGTGGCGCTGCACCTCGAGCGGGGCGCGGTGTTACTTGGCAGCAAGAACCTCGAGGACTATCCGGCTACCGTGGCGCAATACCGGTCCTACACGGACAACTACACGGAGCGGAGCCTGCTGTACGGGGAGAACCTCGAGAACGTGGCGCTGGAGGGAGGGGGGACGATCGACGGGCAGGGGGCGGCGTTCCAGGGCGCCTACCAGGTGCGGCCGTACCTGATCCGGCTGGTGGGGTGCCGGAAGGTGGCGGTCAGCGAGGTGACGCTCCAGGACGCGGCGATGTGGGTGCAGCACTACCTGGCGTGCGAGAACGTCTACATTCGGGGGATCACGGTGGCCAGCCGCTGCAACGCCAACAACGACGGCATCGACATCGACTCGTGCGAGCGGGTGCGGATCGCGGACTGCGACATCAGCTCGGGGGACGACGCGATTGTGCTCAAGAGCACGTCGTCGCGGGCGTGCCGGAACGTGACGATCACCAACTGCGTGCTGAGCACGGCCGGCAACGCGCTGAGGCTGGGGGCGGAGTCGCACGGGGGGTTCGAGAACATCGCGATCAGCAACTGCGCGATCTACGAGGCGCGGCTGGCGGGGGTGGCGCTGGAGATCGTCGATGGCGGGGTGATGGAGAGGGTGAACGTGTCGGACATCACCATGAACCAGGTGGGGGCGCCCATCTTCGTGCGGCTGGGGAACCGGGCGCGGCGGTTCCAGGAGGGGAAGGCCAAGCCGGCGGTGGGGCGGCTGCGGAACGTCATCCTGAGCAACGTGCAGGCGGCGGGTGCGGGCAAGACGGGGTGCTCGATCACGGGACTGCCCGGCCACCTGGTGGAGCACGTGACGCTCGAGAACGTGCGGCTGTGGTTCGAGGGGGGCGGGACGCGGGAGGACGGGCGGCGGGCGCTGCCGGAGGTTCCGGACAAGTATCCGGAGTTCTCGATGTTCGGCGTGCTGCCGGCTTACGGCTTCTACTGCCGGCACGTCCGGAGGCTGACCTTCCATAACGTCGAGGTGTACGCGCCCAAGGACGAGGAGCGGCTGCCGCTGGCGACCGACGACGTCGAGGACCTGGCGGTGGCGGGTTCGAGCAACCTGGGAGGTGCGTGAGGACGGCTATGTGGAAGCGGGTCGCCGGGTTGGTGGTTTGTGGGTTGTGGTTGGTGGGGATGGCGGTGGTGACAGGGCAGCAACCGCAGGAAGAGGTGCGGCTGCCCAGCGGGAAGTTGCAGCGGGAGGAGATCCTCAAGGCGGAGCACCAGAAGTCACTCAAGGATGCCGCCGAAATGGTGAAGCTGGCGGAGGCGCTGCGGGCGGAGCTGGAGAAGAGCGACTACCACGTGTTGCCGCTGGCCAGCCTCAAGAGGGCGGAGGAGATCGAGCGATTAGCCAAGCGCATCAGGTCGCGATTGCGGCGGTTCTAGGCGCGGCGCTGCTGGGGCAGGAAACTCGGCCGCTGGTGGTGGTGCTGGCGGCGGAGGCGAGGCCGTGGGAGGAAGCGGCGGCGGTGCGCGGCTGGCGCCTGTTGCAGCTTGCGCCGGTCGAGGTGACGGACGCCGGGGTGAAGACGGTGCAGGGGGCCGTTGAGGAGTACAAGAAGCACACCGCGGTGGACGCGACGCGGGTGTACCTGGTGGGCGCGGGGCCGGGCGCGGCAGCGGTGTTCTACCTGGCGGCGCGGGCGCCGGAGATGTGGGCGGCGGCGCTGGCGGTCGAAGGCAGTCCCCGGGCGGCGATCGACACGAACCGTCTGTTCGCGGCCAACACGCAGTGGGTCCCGGTGCTGTGGGTTAGCTCGGCGCTGGAGCGTCCCGCGATGCCGGGGTACAACCTCGAGCCGCGGGCGGCGGGGGAAACTACGCTGGGGCAGGCGCTGGAGTGGCTCGGCAGCCATCAGCGGGATCCGTTTCCGGCGAAGGTGGACTGCGAGACGGGGAACCCGGAGCTGGCGCGCTGCTACTGGGTCGAGATGAGGAAGCTGGACTTTTCGCGGCGCAACGACGTGCTGGGATCGTCGCGGGTGAGGCCGGGCTCGGGGGCGGCGCTGGCGCTGGGGGGATTCGGATTCAACCCGGGGGCGGCGGGACCCGGGCTGGCGGTGAGCTGGCTGCCGGAGAACTACCAAGGGCCGCTGAAGCTCGGGGACCGAATTGTGGCGGTCGGGGGGACGGAGATCGCCGACGGGCGCGCGTACCTGGAGTACATGAACCAGGCGAACGAGGAGAAGCGGGTGGTGGTGGTGATCCAGCGGGGGAAGAGGCGCGAGCGGGTGGAGACGCGCATCGTGCTGAGGAGGCGGGAGGAAGTGCAGACGGCGCGGGTGCAGGCGGAGTATCTGGCGGATGCCCGGGAGGTGCTGATCATCAGCCGGGGCGTCGAGGAGCTGCGGTTGACGCTGCCGCACTACTGGGTTCCATGCCCCATCAACTGGAACGGGACGGCGGCGGGGACGGCCGATGCGGCGGGGTGCTGGGCGGTGGCGGAAGGGGGGCGGGTGAAGAGGTGTGAGTAGGGCCGGGCTCAAGCCCGGCGCGGCCTAAGAGGCCGCCCCACGGGTGTGGATTTGCTGGAGTGACCAGACGCGGAGGGCGCAGCGGCGGCTGGAGAGGGCCTCGGCGGCGGCGCGGGCGTGGCCACAAGCTGAAAGCCGGCCTGATGGAAGCTGCGGGCGACCTCGAGGGCCGCGGGCTTGTCGCGGTCGTTGACGCTCAGGAAGACACAACCCTGGTGAGGCAGCGGCGTGCCGGCGCTCAACTGGGCTTTGGCGAAGGCCTTGCCGAGTCCTGGCCCACGGGCCCGCAGCCGGGGACGTGTTCCTGTGGATCTATTCCGGTCACTGCTGACAAGGGCCGTCATCGCCACATATCGGCCTTCATTGGGTCCCAGATCGTCATCTCCTAGAACCGGACATCTGGCCCGCAATGCGGTCAGTCTCAGTGTAGGCACAACCCTGGAGTTTTTCCGGGGCGACGATTCCGGCGCAGAGCGCTGGAGAAGGGTCAAGAACGCTTGCCTGAAAGGAACGAGAGAAGGTAGTCTTGCGCGATTCTTTCGATTCGGATAGCACGCCAACGCTTGAAAGCCTCGGTGGCCAGGTTGATCTGGGCGAGTGTCTGAGTGCGCGACCATTTTTGGGAGTTGTCGTAATCCGCCTTATACCGATCTTGCTGGAGTTGAATGAAGGCCTTGGCAACCATCTTCAGGTCTGCGACAACGCTCGGGTTTTGACCTGAAACCGGTGACCGAACCGCTTCGTCAGATGCGGACTTCATCTTGCGGTGCTCGAAGACTCGGGCAAGAGCGGCGCGCTGGTCGCTCCTTCTCCAGTTAGCAACGGCCTCCGCTATCAGCAGATGAAAAAGAGAATAATATGCCGTCGATACCGCGCGCCGGAGACTCGCTTGTTTCGGCCTTTTCTTCTCTCTGCGCGCCAGATGGCGAGCCTGCTCGAGTAGATCTTCGGCAAACGCCATCCCTAGGCCCACGCTTCTTCTCGGAGGATTTTCTGTTCTGACTGGCTTCGGAAGCTGAAGTACGGAAGAAGACCCAACTCGGCCGGCATTAGTGCCTCAAGCAGTTGAGACGCAGCACGCCTGGTGACCTCTGCCAGCCTCTCTTCCCGGCTTGCGTCATCGGACAGCACGATTCGGAAGAAAATGGATGATTCATCGCTCCAGTCCGGACCGATGTCGTAACGAATGCGCACAACATCAGGCGCCAGTTCCTGCTCAACTGCCGCTACGCTGGCAGCAATCTCGGCCTGTCTAACAAAGCCCGACGGGACGCGCATAGCCGGTTGCCTCCATTTTTGAGGATAGCGCGCCAGCGGCTACGCCGCAAACACTTCCCTGTAGTGGACCGACATCGTCGCCATCCCGCGTTCCTGGCGGAGCGGCACGAGCCTCGACACCGTGGTCTTCAGCCCCCGCCCCCGTGAATCTCCTGGAGGCTCCAGACACGGAGGGCGCAGCGGCGGCTGGAGAGGGCCTCGGCGGCGGCTTTGGCCCCGCTGAGGGTGGTGATGCAGGGGATGCGGTAGGCCACCGCGGTACGGCGGATCACCTTCTCGTCGATGAAGGAATAAGCGCCGGCGGGGGTGTAGATCACCAGTTGAATAGCGCCGGCCTTCATAAGGTCCACGGAGTTGGGGCGGCCTTCGTTGACCTTGAGGACGGTCTTGCACTGCAAGCCGGCGGCCTTGAGGGCGGCGGCGGTGCCGCGGGTAGCGACAAGCTGGAAGCCGAACTGGGAGAAGCTGCGGGCGACCTCGAGGGCCGCGGGCTTGTCGCGGTCGTTGACGCTGACGAACACGCAGCCTTTATCGGGCAGGGGCGTGCCGGCGCTCAACTGAGCCTTGAGGAAGGCTTCGCCGAAGTCCTCGCCGACGCCCATGACCTCACCGGTGGAGCGCATCTCGGGGCCGAGCGCGGGATCGACGCCGGGGAACTTGGTGAAGGGGAAGACGGGGGATTTGACGAAGTACATGGGCACGGGGAGGCGTCCGGAGGCGACACCGCCGGTGAGGTGGGTGAGATCCTGGAGGCGCTTGCCGAGCATGAGGCCCACGGCGATCTTGGCGAGGGGAACGCCGGTGGCCTTGCTGACGTAGGGGACGGTGCGTGAGGCGCGGGGGTTGACCTCCAGCACGTAGACCGTGCCGTTCTGGACGGCGTACTGGACGTTCATGAGGCCGATGACGCCGAGGGCGCGGGCGAGGCGCACGGTGTAGTCCTCGACGGTGGCGAAGGCGCTGGGGCTGAGCGAGATGGCCGGCAGGACGCAGGAGGAGTCGCCGGAGTGAACGCCGGCCTCCTCGATGTGCTCCATGATGCCGGCGATGAGGACGTCCTCGGTGTCAGCGAGGGCATCGACGTCGATCTCGGTGGCGTCCTCGAGGAAGCGGTCGATCAAGACCGGGCGCTCCTGGGAGAAGACGACGGCTTCGCGCATGTAGCGGCGCACGGTGTCCTCGTCGTAGGCGATGACCATGGCGCGTCCGCCCAGCACGTAGGAGGGCCGCACCAGCACCGGGTAGCCGATGTGGCGAGCGACCTGGCAGGCTTCCTCGACGCTGGTGGCCGTGCCGTTGGCGGGGGAGAGGATGCCGAGCTCATCGAGGAGGGCGCCGAAGAGTTTGCGGTCCTCCGCCAGGTCGATGCTCTCGGGCGGGGTGCCGATGATGGGGACGCCGGCGGCTTTGAGCGGCAGAGCGAGAGTGAGCGGGGTCTGGCCGCCGAACTGGACGATGACGCCGTAGGGGCGCTCCGTGTCGCAGATATTGAGGACTTCTTCGAGGGTGAGCGGCTCGAAGTACAGGCGGTCCGAGGTGTCGTAGTCGGTGGAGACGGTCTCGGGGTTGCAGTTGACCATGATGGACTCGACGCCGTATTCCCGGAGGGCGTAGGAGGCGTGGCAGCAGCAGTAGTCGAACTCGATGCCCTGGCCGATGCGGTTGGGGCCGCTGCCGAGGATCATGACCTTTTGGCGGGCGGAGGGTTCGGCTTCGCACTCCGATTCGTAAGACGAGTAGAGGTAGGGGGTGAAGCTTTCGAACTCGGCGGCGCAGGTATCGACGCGGTTGAAGACGGCGCGGATGCCGAGTTGCTTGCGGGCTGCGCGGACGCGGGCGGGGTCGGTGTGGAACAGGCGGGCGAGGAGGCGGTCCGAGAGGCCGTTCCGTTTAGCGGAGCGCATCTCCTGGGGAGTGACGGCTTCGAGAGACTGGCCCTCGAGAGCGGTCTCCAAGGCGACGGCCTCCTGGACCTGCTGTAGGAACCAGGGGTCGATGTGGGTCATCTCGGCGACGCCGGCGACGGTGTAGCCGCGTTCAAAGGCGAAGCGGATGTAGGCCAGGCGGTCCGGGCTCGGCGTGAGAAGCCTGGGACGGATCAGTGCCTCGTCGCAGACCTCGGCGGAGGCGGCCTTGCCGGTCTCGAGGCTGCGCATGCCCTTGGCCAGGGCCTGCTTGAAGGTGCGGCCGATGGCCATGACCTCGCCGACGGACTTCATCTGGGTGCCGAGGGTGGGGTCGGCGCCGGGGAATTTTTCGAACTGCCAGCGGGGGATCTTGACCACAACGTAGTCGAGCGTGGGCTCGAAGCAGGCGGGGGTCTTGCGGGTGATGTCGTTGGGGATCTCATCGAGGCGGTAGCCGACGGCGAGCTTGGCAGCGATCTTGGCGATGGGGAAGCCAGTGGCCTTCGAGGCCAGGGCGGAGGAGCGCGAGACGCGGGGGTTCATCTCGATGATGACCATGCGCCCGGTCTCGGGGTGGAAAGCGAACTGGACGTTGGAGCCGCCGGTATCGACGCCGATTTCGCGGAGGCAGGCGATGGCGGCGTCGCGCATCAGTTGGTATTCCCGGTCGGTGAGGGTCTGGGCGGGGGCGACGGTGATGGAGTCGCCGGTGTGGACGCCCATGGGGTCGAAGTTCTCGATGGAGCAGACGATGATGGCGTTGTCGGCGAGGTCGCGCATCACCTCGAGCTCGAACTCTTTCCAGCCCAGGACGCTCTCTTCGATCAAGACTTCGTGGACGGGAGAGATATCGAGGCCGCGCTCCAGCAGCTCGAGGAGCTCCTCGCGGTTGTAAGCGATGCCGCCGCCGGTGCCGCCCAGGGTGAAGCTGGGGCGGAGGATGACGGGGTAGCCGGCGCGGGCGGCGAAGGCCAGGCCGTCCTCGAGGTTGTTGACGAGCTGGGAGTCGGGGACCTCGAGGCCGATCTTGCGCATGGCGTCCTTGAACAGGAGGCGGTCTTCGGCCTTCTTGATGGCCTCGAGCCTGGCGCCGATGAGCTCGACGCCGTACTGCTCGAGGACGCCGGCTTCGGCGAGGGCGACCGAGAGGTTGAGGCCGGTCTGGCCGCCGACGGTCGAGAGCAACGCGTCGGGGCGCTCGCGGCGGATGATTTCGGCCAGGTACTCGAGGGAGAGGGGCTCGACGTAGGTGCGGTGGGCCAGGTCGGGGTCGGTCATGATGGTGGCGGGGTTGGAGTTCACCAGTACCACCTGGAAGCCGTCGGAGCGGAGGGCCTTCACGGCCTGGGTGCCGGAGTAGTCGAACTCGCAGGCCTGGCCGATCACGATGGGACCGGAACCCACGATCAGGATCTTGTGGAGGTCGCTCCGGCGGGGCATGGGCTAGCGGTCTCCCTTGAACTCGGCCATCAGGCGCAGGAAGTCGTCGAACAGGTACAGCGAGTCGTGGGGGCCGGGGGCGCCCTCGGGGTGGTACTGGACCGAGAAGGCGGGCAGGGAGCGGTGGCGGAAGCCCTCGAGGGTGCCGTCGTTGAGGTTGACGTGGGTGAGCTCGAGGTCGTTGGGGTTGAGGCTGTCGGGATCGACGGCGAAGCCGTGGTTGTGAGAGGTGATCTCGACGCGGCCGGTGAGGCGGTTCAAGACCGGGTGGTTGGCGCCGCGGTGGCCGAACTTGAGTTTATAAGTGCGGCCGCCGCAGGCCAGGCCGAGCAGTTGGTGGCCGAGGCAGATGCCGAAGATGGGGAGGCGTCCCAGGAGGCGGCGGATGTTGGCGACCTGGGGGTGGAGGGGTTCGGGGTCGCCGGGGCCGTTCGAGAGCAAGACGCCGTCGGGCTGCAGCGCGAGGACGTCCTCGGCGGAGGCGAGGGCGGGGACCACCCTGACGCGGCAGCCGGAGTGGACCAGGCGGCGGAGGATGTTGCGCTTGATGCCGAAGTCGTACGCCACCACGTGAAAGCGCGGCTCGGCGGGCCGGCCCACCGGCTCGGAAGGCGAGCAGGCGTCCACGCCGCGGTCCCAGGTGTAAGCGGCGGTGGTCGAGACGCGGCTGGCCAGGTCGAGGCCGGCCATCGAGGGGATCCGGCGGGCCTGCGCGACGAGTGCGGTGGGGTCGCCGCCGGCCGAGGAGAGGACGCCGCGCATGACGCCGCGCGTGCGCAGGTGGCGAACCAGGCGGCGGGTGTCGATTTCGGCGGCGACCGGGATGTTGGCTGAGGCCAGGAACTGCTCGGCGTGCTGGCGGCTGCGCCAGTTCGAGGCGATCGAGGAGAACTCGCGGACCACGAGACCCTCGAGGTAAGGGCGCGCGGCTTCGCTGTCGTCGGGGTTGGCGCCGTAGTTGCCGATCTCCGGGTAGGTGAGGACCACGATCTGGCCGGCGTAGGAGGGGTCGGTGAAGACTTCCTGGTAGCCGGTTATGGCGGTGTTAAAGACGACCTCGCCGGAGGCTACGAGGCGCGCACCAAAGCTCCTGCCCTCGAAGACTGTGCCGTCTTCCAGGGCCAGGAAGGCAGTCTGCAATCCGATGGACCTCCAGGGGGAAGGGTGTAATTCCCATTGGAGCATGGGGGAGGGGGGAGCTTCAAGCGGGGCATGGACTTCAGCCTGGGCCCCAGCGTAAAATGGTCTCGGTAGCGCCGACGGGGCGGTGTGCAAAGATGATTGTCTCCCGGCTCATCCTCAAGAACTGGCGGAACTTCCGGTCCGTGGACGTGAGGCTGGGGCCGCGGGTCTTCCTGGTCG
>Ga0315289_10004705_pt1 | contig 20282 bp, 21 predicted proteins | sample YL17G11_40_MG_FD_203452 | JGI IMG/M metagenome (GOLD analysis project Ga0315289, IMG submission 203452) | Sediment microbial communities from Yellowstone Lake, YNP, Wyoming, USA - YL17G11_40 | ecosystem: Environmental > Aquatic > Freshwater > Lake > Sediment | place: USA: Wyoming | collected... | reverse complement strand
CTGAAAGATGACCGCGTCCAGGTCGGGAAACTCCTTTGCCGTGTCATCCAGGACCTGGTAGAGTGGGATCCGGGGATAATCGATATGGTGGGGCACGCCTTCCTCATAAAACTTCAACCAGGGTCGTTCCATGATTTCTCTCTCTCCTTTCAAAAACTCAGGTTCCGAGAAAAGCCCGGATGAAGGCTTCCACATCCTGCCGGATGAAATCTTCCAAAGACAAATCTTTGCGCTCCAGAAGTTCGGTCATATCCAAGAAAGTCTCGACAAAGGTGGCCTTCTGGACTTCCTGGCTCTCCCAGAAGATGGCCTCGGCGTTATTTTTCCCCAGGATCCCCTGCTGGTAATTCTTGTAGGCGATCTGGGTGGTATGGGCCAGGACGGCTTCCACTTTTTTTCTTACGAAGGGAGTGATATCCCGGACCACCCGTTTTTTTTCTCCGAAAAAGCTCCCCCAGAGGCTGTAGCCCAAAAGAGACGGCCTCAGCCCGGCAGAAGAGCGGAGGGCCTGGAGGGTCAGACGGGTACAGCGGATATGGGTCCGGTGCCGCTCATAGGGCGCCGGGAGAAAAACTTCGCTGGGGCACAGCGATTCCAACAGCTCCCTCAAATCTCTCTCCACTCCTGTTCCTTCCTCCCCCTCCAGCTCGGAACTTCGTTTTAGGAGATAAAATCCGCCCGCCGCCCCCGCGACTTTTAAGGCGGCCATGGACTCTTTCTGCCGCAGTGCGACCATGTCTTCATCGGAAACGGGCGGACCCTTGCGGGGACTGCCCCGACCGTCCGTAACGGTCACGGAAAATACCGCCCGTCCTTTCTCCGCCGCCTCAATCATCACCCCTCCCGCCCCTAGAATGTCATCATCGGGATGGGGGGAGATGACCACCATGCTTTCCTTGTGCCCCCGAAAACCTTCCAGGAATTTTCCCTCTTGGAGGGGGACGTATTTATCCTGCCAGGAATTCTCTTTCATGTAAGGGTCCTTTTCCCGTGGTCCAAAGTCAATCGTCGGTCGTCTGATGCCAGTTGTCCGTTGTGAGCAGGTTTGCAATGATCATTGACCATTGGCCATTGATCAATGACCATTGTGCCTCTTTGTTCATTCCGCATTCCGCATTCCGAATTCCGCATTCAGAGGATGATTTTCCCCAGCACCGCCGGCCTTTTTGCTCCCGTGGCTCCGGGGACATTCGAGGGCAACCCCTGGAGAGTGGCATCCGCCAGCAGGGCGAAGGCCAGAGCCTCCTTGGCGTCCCCATCGATTCCCAGATCATTCAAAGGACCGATGGGAATCGGGTCAAAAACCTTCCGCAGGAAGCCCATGAGAGTCTGGTTGTGCATCCCGCCCCCGGAAACGAAGATTTCATCCACCCGGAAACGGGAAAGGATGAAATCATCAAACCCCCGGTACACGGAAGCGGCAGTAAAGAAGGTGGCCGTTGCCAACAGGTCTTCCAAAGGCAGCCTCCGGTTTTTTCCCCCAAGATCCTTGGCGAACTCCTCTCCGAACAGCTCTCTTCCGGTTGATTTGGGCGGGGACAGCTGAAAATAGGGGTGCCGCATCAGATCGCCCAGCAGTTCCTCATTGATTCTGCCCCGTCCGGCGAGTTGCCCCTCGGGGTCCCATTTCATCCTGCCCCGGCTCTGGAGCCGGACCAAAGAATCGATGACCATGTTCGCCGGCCCGGTGTCGAAGGCCATCACTTCTTCCAGCCTCCCGGGAAGGACCGTGACATTGGCAATCCCGCCCAGGTTCAGCAGGGCCCGCACTTTCCCCTTCTTCCGGAAGAGGAGATAATCCGCGTAGGGAACCAACGGGGCTCCGGTTCCCCCGGCGGAAATATCGGCGGGGCGAAAGTCGCAGACGGTCACCACCCCTGTCCGGGCGGCAATGACCGCTCCTTCCCCGATCTGCAACGTCGAATTTTTACGCCCTGGGTGCCCGCTGAGATGGTACAGGGTCTGACCATGGGAACCGATGAAGTCCAGCTTCCCGGGGGGGGTTCCCGTCCGGCACATCAACTTCAGGGCCGCGTCGGCCAGCAGTTCCCCGATGATGAAATTCATCTCACAGATTTCTTCGGCCCTGGCGGAAAAGAGTTTCAGGATGCGCCTCTTCATGGGGGGCTCAAACGGATACCTCTCGAAGGCCAGAATCCTCGCTCCGGATCTCAGACCGCTTCCCGAAATTTCCGCCAGCACCACGTCGATTCCGTCCACGGAGGTTCCGGACATAAGCCCCAGGGCAATCCGGGATTTCTTCTTCCGGATCTTATCCAGGCGTTTCAAAGGATCTCTCCCAGAATACCCTTTTTCTCTTCCAACAAGCGCTCGGCTTCCTTCCTCGAGCATCCCTTCGCCCCCATGACGACGGCCGCCTTGGGGCAATTCTTCGACTGCCGGAGGAGGACTCGGGCGCGGTCTCGGGGGCAATTCAGGATGGTCATGAGGATTCTTTCCGCCCGGTCCTTCAACTTCCGAGATGACAGTCTTACATCCACCATCAGGTTGCCGTATACCTTGCCCAGTCGGATCATGATCCCGGTGGAGAGCATATTCAGGACCATCTTGGTGGCGGTCCCGGCCTTTAACCGGGTTGAGCCGGCGATAATTTCCGGTCCCACCAGGAGCTGAATGACCACGCCCGCCAGGGGGCCGATTTCCGGGGAGGGGTTACAGGCCACCAGCAGCCGAAGGGCTCCCCGTTTTTTGGCCTCGCCCAGCGCTCCCCGGACAAAGGGGGTTTTGCCGGATGCGCTGATGCCGCAGACGATATCCCGGTCATTCACTTTTGCCCGGCGGATGGCGCGGGCCCCGGCGGAGAGGTTGTCTTCAGCCGCTTCCACCGATCTCCACAAAGCTCTCTTTCCCCCGGCAATAATTCCCTGAACCATTTTCGGGGAGACGCTGAAAGTGGGGGGGCACTCCGCGGCATCCAGAACGCCCAGCCTTCCGCTGGTGCCGGCGCCCACGTAAAAAAGCCTTCCTCCCCGCGAGACCGCTTCCGCCCCTAATCTAATCGCCTTGGCAATCGGTTTCAGCTGGGTGCGGACGGCCCGGGCGACCCTTTCATCCTCCCGGTTCATGATCCGGGCGATTTCGAAGGGGGTCGCGTTATCGATGCGGCGGGAGGAACGATTGGGCTTTTCCGTTAGGCTGATTGGTTTTTTCTTTTGCCCTTTGTTTTTCATTCCGCATTCCGCATTCCGCATTCCGAATTTTTCTCCACCATCTTCTTCCCCAAGGCATAGGCCTCCGTCATGGCCGTGGGATGTCGCCGAATCTCCCCCTTCTCGTCCACCCCCTTGTAAAGAAGGGCTCGGTCAAAGGTCCGGTCGAGGGCATCGAAGAAATATTTCATGGTCAGCAGGGGGCCGTCGAAAATTTTTCCGAGCTTCGCCCCGCCTACCGCGAGAAAAATCCCCTTCCTTCCCGTCCGCCCGGGAGCCACCCGCTGCCCAAGGAGATACTTCCTGGCCCAGAGAGCCTGGCAACGGTCGATCATCGCTTTCAAGTGGGCGCTGACCGCGAAGAAAAAGACGGGTGAGGCGACCGCCAGGATATCGGCCTCCACAAGTTTTTGGTATAGAGGCTTCATGTCGTCCTGGATGGGGCATTCTCCGCTTTTCTTGCAAGCATAGATTTCCAGGCAGGGAGAAATCTTGAGTTCCCGGAGAAAGACCTCCTCCCCCTCGGCCCCTCCCTCCATGCATCCGCGGAGGAATTCCTTGAGAAGCAGCTCCGTATTCCCTCCCTTGCGGGGGCTTCCATGAATCCCCAGGACCTTCATGTTCCCCTCTCCTGCCTTCTCCGTGAATTTTCTACAAATTACCAGACTCCCCTTCATCTGCCAAGGGATAAAATCTCCTTGTCCCCTCACTTTTCGCCAAGTAGGCGGAAGCCGATTGAATTTCAGGCTTTGCCCGGCCCGAAAGCAAGGGCGTTACGCGCAAAAACCATGAGGCACGTTTCATTTTTTGGGTCGGGCGGGCGATGGAAATGCGGAATGGAAAAGAGGAACCAGGAAATTCCGAATTCCACATTCCGAATTTGGGGCGTCCGATAGGCCCGCCTCTTTCTGCGGAAACGCGATTGGATCTCCGGCTGGAATTCTTTTCCCGCCGATGCTTTTTCCGCGTAACGCCCTTGCTTCCAGGCCACAAGCTTGTTCTTGAGAAGAAAAAGGAATCACAAAACTGGGCAAGATAAAATCTCCTTCTTCCCCGAATGGCTTTGACAATATCTCTTTACCGGGGGAAAAAAATTGAATATCCTGTATTCACCCGTCCAGAATGATCCATGAAGGGGGAAACGAATGGCCTATATTGAACACGTCCATGTTCACGCCAGCAATCCGGGAAAGACCATTGATTTCTTCAAGGCCTTCTTCGAGGCCCAAGTGATCAAGGAATTTGAGAACCTGGGGAGGAAGATCACGATCCTGTCCATCGGGGACAAATCTAATCTCTCCATCCTCCATATCCCTCCGGCGGTGGAAAATCCCAGGCCGGAAAACGCCAGTATCGATCATATCGGTATCGCCGTGGAGAACATCGAAGACCTGGTCCGGCGGCTGAAAGAGGAAGGATACCGCTTCCCCGTGGATTTGACCCGATCGGTTTCCGGGGCCAAGATCGCCTTCTGCCTGGGGCCGGACAATGTGTACCTGGAACTGATCGATAGGACTTAGCCGCGGGATTTTTAGAGAGGTCCGGGGTCGGGGGTTATGGGTCATGGGGAAAAACTTGAATCGATTTTTTCCTATGAACTATGATTTCTAACCTCTGACCTCTAACCTCTAACCCATTTATTTTATCCTTGACAGCCTGGTTGGCAGTCGATACGCTTTTTATAAAAACCCGCAACAGGAGAAAGAAAGTGAAAAGCCTCAGAGTTTTTCTGGCCGTGCTCATGATTCTGGCGATCGGGACCGCCTCCGGCTGCGCCAAAAAAACGATCCGTTCCGATGCCGTAGGATATACGCCCTCCCGGGTTGAGCCCAGACCCGCAGAGGCTAAACCGGAGGCCGAATCCCCGGATAAAACCGCGGCCCTGGAGAAAGAAAAAAAATTGTCGGAAGAGAACCTCCGCGAGGAATCCCTGCGGGAGAAAGCCCTGCGGGAAGAAGCGGCCCGGAAAGAAGCCGCCGCGCGGGAAGCCGCCCTGAAGGCGGCCAAGCTGGAACCGATCTATTTTGAGTTCGATCAGTGGTCGATCCGGGAAGATCAGAAAGAGGTCATGGTGAAAAACAGCCAGTGGCTCAAGGCCAACCCCAACGCCAAAGTGAGGCTGGAAGGGCATTGCGACGAACGGGGAACGGCCGAATACAACCTGGCCCTGGGCCAGAAAAGAGCCGAGGCGGCCAAAGCCTTTCTGGAAGGGTTGGGAATTTCAAGCCAGAGAATGGCCACCGTCAGCTACGGGGAGGAACGTCCTCTGGATGCCGGACACAATGATGCCGCCTGGGCCAAAAACCGCCGGGTGGATGTTCTGGCCATAAAATAATGCCCCCAACGGGGGCAACACGCATTCTCCGGAGATGTCCTAAAATGTGCTGTTCGCCGCGGGGAAACGGCGAGGGGATAGAAAGAGGGTCAAGGATAAGAGAATTCATTAACCGCAAAAGGAGGAATCGCCTATGCCCATGACCAAGTCACAGGTGGTAGCCTATCTGGCGGATGAGGTTGGGATCACCAAGAAACAGGGGGGCGCGGTTCTCGATGCCCTTGCCGGCCTGGCCGCCAAGATCATCAAAAAAGGGGAAAAACTGACTCTGCCCGGTTTTGTGACGGTGAAGGTCCAGCACCGGAAGGCCCGCATCGGACGGAATCCCCAGACCGGGGAGCCGCTTAAGATCCCGGCGAAAAAAGTGGTCAAAGCCGTTCCTGCCGGGGCCCTGAAAGGAATTCTGAAGAAAAAATAGCCTGATGTAGGAATGAAAGAAAAGGGGGATGGACCGCAAAGAGGTTCATCCCCTTTTTCTTTTCATCGAGATTTCGTCGACCCGCCGTGGAATCCTTCCGGTCCGGAATCCCTCGGCTCCTGCGCTAACGGTACCGTTCGGGGTACGCCTTCAATTCTGCATAGAAGTCGGCAATCATTTTCGGAAGGGAGTACTCCGTCTTCCAGCCCCACTCTTTCCGGGCATTCTGGTCTTCGTAAACCACCCCCTGGGATTTGCCGTGAAACTGCATGGCCAGGGGATCGGGCTTGAAAGTCAGCGGTGCTTGGGGGAAATGCTTCTTGATTTCGCCCACCAGCTCTTCCGCGGAGATCATGGGCTGGATTCCCGCCAGGAGATAACAAACGGTCTGGATGGCCTCCGCCGGCGCCGCCTCCAGCAGCAGGAGAGACCGGGCTGCATCTTTGAAATAGATCACCGGGCAGCGGACCTGCGGTTCCACGAAGATCTGGTAAGGCTCATGATAAAAGGCCTTTTCCACGGCCCAGGCATTATAAATGGAGATATGAGCGGTTTTCGCCCCGGGACCGATCACCGAAGGGTACCGGACCGCCCGGAAGTCGATCCCGTACTTGGTGCGGTAGAACCGCCCCAGAAGTTCGGCGAAAACCTTGGTGGACCCGTACATGGTTATGGGCCTCTGAATCGTGGCATCGCTGATGACTTGGCTCTGGATGTCCAGCCCGTAGGTGGCCACGGTGCTGGTAAATATCACCTTGGGGACCTTGAAGAGGCGGGCGGCCTCCAGAACATGGTAAGTACCGGCCACATTGGTCGCGAAGGAAGACTGGGGGTCGGCATTGGAAGGCAGGGAAAGCATGGCCCCCAGATGGAAAATCACCCGCGGAGAGCTTTCTTTTACCGCCTCCAGAACCTTGGCAAAATTGCCCACATCCCCGTCGAACACGGTCAATGGGCCGGCGATCCCGGAAAACCGCTCGGGCCGCAGGTTGATGTCCATCGCATACACCTTCTCGCCCTTTTCCGCCAGCATACGGGTCAGCAGGGAACCGATCAGCCCGCATCCTCCAGTCACCAACACCGCCATAGGTCCCTCCAGCTTTCGATCTCAACCCGATGGCCCCGCCCGACTGTTTGTCTATCCAGGCCGGGTAGGAAAGATCTTTACCGGGGATCTTTCTAGCCTTCTGCTTTTTCAGGCTTTTTCTCTGATTTTTCCGGTTTTTCTTTCTTTTCTTTTTTCCCTTCCGGTTTGCCCGCGGCCTTCCCTTCCGGCTTGGGTGGTTTCTGGCCCTTTTCCTTCTTGGCTTTCTTTTCTTTCTTCTCCGGCTCCTTTTTCGCGGCTTCTTCCTTGGGCGCTTCCTTGGCTGCTTTCTCCGCCGCCAGTTTGTCGATCTTGGCCTGCGCTCTTTCCTGGTTGAGTTTCTCCTGGGCGGCAATGCTGGCGAGACGATAATCCATTTTTCGCACCTGAGCTTTCAGCTGCCGGACCCCGGCGTCTCTCTGAATCACATCCTCTTTCAGCCCCTTTTCTTTCAGGAGGGCCAGGCGGGCGCTCAGTTTTTCCCGGATCCTTTTCTTCTGGTTCTCCACATAAACCTTGGCTTTGAGATTCATGTCCTTCTCCTTCCTTCACCCACAATGATCTTTCTTTTTAACATAGCCGCGAACCGGGGGGCAACATAAAAACAGCCTATCGCCCTGCATATTGAGCTAAGCGTCTAAACCTGGGTCATCTCCAACCCCGCGGCGCTTTGCGGAAGGCAAGCGGGGAGGCTATGGAAATCCATATCCCGCCGATGCTTGCGGCGCAATCTGACTTTCCTTCCGGGCCCTTGACAGGTTTTCATAAAATTTTCGATCAACAAATTTGATGATCTCGTAAAAAGTCTCTTGGAGCGTCACCCCGGCGAAAGCCGGGGTCCAGAACATCTTGAAATAACTGGATTCCGGCTTTCGCCGGAATGACGAATTCTATGGAATTGCGACTTTTTACGAGATCATCAAATTTGGAGATGATCCTTAAACTTTAAAAATAGAGCTTTTGACGTTATCCTCTCTGCTCTAAGCCCCATGCTCCTTGCTCCCTGCTCCTTGCTCTATGCCCCCTGCTCCCTCCACCCTCCGAACACCGAACACAAATCATTTGCCCCCCCTGGAGTCGAATGTTAATATGGCATCGTGAAAACAGAAGATCTGCTCAAAATTTCCAAGCCCTCCCGATACATCGGCGGAGAGCTGAACTCGGTGGTCAAAGACCCGGACCGGGTAAAGCTGAAGTTTGCCCTCGCCTTCCCGGATGTGTACGAGGTGGGGATGTCCCACCTTGGGTTGCAGATTCTCTATCACCTCCTGAACGAAATCCCCGAGGTGGCCTGCGAACGTGCTTTTGCCCCCTGGCCGGACATGGAAAAGCTCCTCCGGGAGAAGAGTCTCCCCCTCTGCTCCCTGGAATCTTCCCGCCCCTTGAGAGAGTTCGACGTCCTTGGTTTTTCCCTCCAGTATGAACTCAATTACACCGGGGTCCTCAATATCCTGGACCTGGCCGGCATCCCTCTGCGCGCGGGACAGCGGAAAGAAGGATATCCCCTGGTCATCGGGGGAGGCCCCTGTACTCTGAACCCGGAACCCCTGGCCGACTTTTTCGATCTTTTCCTCCTGGGGGACGGCGAAGAGGCGGTTTTGGAAATCTGCCGCGAGATCGTCGCCTCCCGGCATCAAGGGGAGAAAAAAGAAGCCTTGCTGGAAAGGATGACCCGGATCCGGGGGGTCTATGTCCCTTCTTTCTTCCGCCCGGAATACGAAATCGACGGGCGGATCCGGGAAATGGTTCTCCTGAAAAATGACGTCCCCCCCATTACCCGCCGAATCTTACCGGATCTCGAGGTCGGGGCTTTCCCCTCCCGCCCCATTCTCCCCTTCATGGAGGTGATCCACGACCGGCTGAATATCGAAATCGCGCGGGGCTGCACCCGCGGGTGCCGTTTCTGCCAGGCGGGAATGATCTACCGCCCTTTGCGGGAACGCTCCCCCGGGAAGATCCTGGACCTGGTGAAGGCCGGGTTGGAAAATACGGGGTACGATGAGGTGTCCCTTCTTTCCCTCAGCACCGGGGACTATTCCTGTATCGACCCCCTGATCTCCTCCATCCTGGAGCATACGCGGGCCGGGCGGGTCGCCGTTTCTTTTCCATCTCTGCGGGTCGAGACTCTCACCCCCTCGCTCATTCAACGGGTCCAGGAGGTACGCAAGACCGGTTTCACCCTGGCCCCGGAAGCGGGAACGGAACGCCTCCGCCGGGTCATCAACAAGGGGAATACGGAGGAGGACCTGCTTTCCACCATTCAGCAGGTCTTCTCCGCCAACTGGCGGCTGGTCAAACTCTATTTCATGATCGGCCTTCCCACGGAGGGGGAAGAGGACCTGGAAGGAATCGTCTCTCTCTGCCGGAAAGCCCTGCAGGTCGCCCGGCGTTCCAAGGGGTCAGCCCAGATCAACCTAAGCGTCTCCACCTTCATCCCCAAGGCGCACACCCCCTTTCAATGGGAGGCGCAATGCTCCATGGAGGAAGTGCAGAAAAAACACCAATTCCTGCGGAAGAAACTGGATCGACACGGCCTGAACTTCAAATGGACGGACCCGCGGCTGAGCTTTCTGGAGGGGATCTTCGCACGGGGAGACCGAAAGCTGGGCCGGGTCCTGGAAACGGCCTATTCCCTGGGATGCCGGCTGGACGGATGGGGAGAACATTTCCGGTATGAACTCTGGGAAAATGCTTTTTCCCAAGCCGGGGTGGAGCCTTCTTTTTACCTCCGGAAGAGAGGTCTGGATGAAGTCCTTCCCTGGGACCACCTGGACTCCCGAGTGAGCAAATCTTTTCTGAGAGAGGAAAGAGAAAGAGCCTTGCAGGCTCTCCCGACCCCGGATTGCCGCCAGGCCTCCTGCAACGGCTGCGGGGTCTGCTTTGGGGCGGATGCCCTGTCCAACCGGATTGCCTCCGGGGAAGATCCCGGGAGCCGGTTGTCTCCCTTGGCGGCGCCCGGGAAGAACGCTTCCTTTCCGGTCCGACGGTTTCGCTGCCGTCTGACCAAGTTAGGACCGGCCAAATTCCTGGGGCATCTGGAATTCTCCCAACTCGTCAACCGGGCTTTCCGGCGGGCCAAGGTTCCCCTGGCCTATTCTCAGGGTTTTCACCCCCTGCCCAAAATCGCCTTCGGGCCCCCTCTACCCGTAGGGTATGAAAGTTGGGCGGAATATGTCGATTTTCAAGTCCAGGGACGATTTCTTCCCGAAGAGGCCCTCTTGCAGCTCAACCGGGTTCTCCCCCAAGGAGTAGAAATGACTGAGCTGCAGGAAATTCCCTTGAAATCCCCCTCAATTTTTGATAATATTTTTATGATATTATATAATATCAGCGTGAATGGGCCGGCCGGTGTAAAAGAGGAAAAAATCGGCCGGTTTGAGAAAGCAGAGGCATTTCCGGTTATCTGGTCGAGGAAAAACAGAAACATTGATTTAAAGATTTTTTTAGCCTCTGTAAAATTGGTTGACGATACGACGATTCAACTGCAGCTTCGTTTTGGGCCTGAGGGGTCCTTGAGGCCGGAGGAAGCGTTGGCCTTTATCTTCGGATGGAGCGAGCAGGAACGTCCTGCCATGTCCATCCGGAAAATGCAGGTTCATTTTAGAGATTCCGAGCCATGTCCAGCGAAATCCTGATCAATTCCAGTTCCGGAGAAACCCGCGTCGCTCTGCTCGAGAGCGATGTCCTGGTAGAGCTCTATGTGGAGCGCAACTCCGAGCAGGGGATCACCGGGAATATTTACAAAGGGAGGGTCGTGCGGGTCCTTCCCGGGATGCAGGCGGCTTTCGTGGACATCGGCCTGGAAAAGGCCGCTTTTCTCTACGTTTCCGACGTCCACCAGGATTTTGACGACCTGGAAATGCTCATGCGTGCCAGGGAGGATGACGGGAACGGTCAACCCTACGCGGAAGAGGAAGAAGTCCCCAACCTGGATACCCCCTTCCATATCGAGGACCTCCTGCACGAGGGCCAGGAAGTGCTGGTCCAGGTATCCAAGGAGCCCCTGGGGACCAAAGGGGCCCGGATCACCTCCCACATCTCTCTACCCGGACGCCACCTGGTCCTCATGCCCATGGTGGACCATATCGGGGTTTCCCGGCGGATCGAAAATGAAGCCGAACGCAAACGGCTCCGGGAGATCATCCAGCTGATCAAACCGGCCGGCTGCGGGTTGATCGTGCGCACCGCTTCCGAGGGCAAGGGAGACGCCGAGCTGCGCCAGGACCAGGAGTTTCTCCTGAAGATGTGGACCAACATCCAGAAGCGCAAGGCCGTGAGCCCCGTTCCCGGCCTCATTCACAAGGACCTGGACATCAGCCTCCGGGCGATCCGCGACCTCTTCACCCAGGAGGTGGAGGGGGTGGTGGTCGATTCCCGGGAGGAATACCAGAAGATCCTGGAATTCTGCGACACCTTCATGCCCCAGCTGAAATCCTCCATCGAGCTTTTCGAAAAGGATGAACCCCTTTTCGACTACTACGGGATCGAGATGGAGATCAGCCGCGCCCTGGGCCGCAAGATCTGGCTCAAATCCGGCGGATACATCGTGATCGACATGACCGAAGCCCTGACGGTCATCGACGTCAACACCGGGCGCTACGTGGGGAAAAGGAACTTGGAAGACACCATTTTGAAGACCAACCTGGAGGCGGTGCGGGAGATCGCCTACCAGCTTCGTCTGCGCAACATCGGCGGAATCATCATCATCGACTTCATCGACATGGAGAAGGAATCCAGCCGGGATAAGGTTTTTCAGGCCCTTACGGAGGCCCTGAAAAAAGACAAGAGCAAGACCAACATCCTGAAGATCTCGGAGCTGGGACTGGTGGAGATGACCCGCAAGCGCACCCGGGAGAGTCTGGGCAGAATCCTCAGCGAAAGGTGTTTCTACTGCGAAGGCCGGGGATTCCTCAAGTCCCGTTCCACCATCTGCCAGGAGATTCTGCGGGAGATTCAGCGGGACATCCGGGAACTGAGAGGGGATTCCATCCTGGTGGATGTCCATCCCAACGTGGCCAACTACCTCTACGATGAGGTGCGGGCGGAGATGGAGAAGCTGGAAAAACGGTACAGCAAGCGCATTACCATCACGGGAAAAAATGACTTCCATCTGGAGCAGTATGAAATTCACAGTCAGAACGGTCATTTTCCCGTTGACAAATCCAAGCCGGAAATCATAACATAATAATTTGATTTCCTAATTCTTCCTCCACCTCCTTTTTCCCATTTTGGGATGAGGGCCGGGGAAGGGGGATATTTTCCAATGAATATTGGGGGTTAACGTGTACGCCATCATTCGCACGGGCGGAAAACAATTCAAGATTTCTCCCGGGGATACCATCAAGGTGGAAAAGATCACCGGGGAGAAAGGCGATACGGTGGAAATGAAGGACGTCCTCTTCTTTGCCGAAGGAGAAAACGTTCTCACCGGGCAGCCGGTCCTTTCCAATGTCAAAGTGGTGGGAGAAATCCTGGGCCAGCACCGGGCCAAAAAGGTCATCATCTTCAAGAAGAAACGGCGGAAGGGATACGACAAAAAAACGGGCCACCGCCAGTCCTTCACCAGCTTGAAGATCAAGGAGATTAACTTACAATAAAGTGTGCTTAAGTGTGCTTGAGTGTACTTAAGTGCCTCAAGTTGAAAAGCAGGGTCTTTAACTTGAGGCACTTGAGGCACTTGGAACTTGAGGCACTTGCTTTTACAGGAGGTTCATATGGCACACAAAAAGGGACAGGGAAGCTCCCGCAACGGCCGGGACAGCGCCGGCCAGAGACTGGGAGTCAAACGCTTCGGCGGACAATGGGTTCATGCCGGGTCCATTCTGGTCCGGCAGCGGGGAACCCAGATTCACCCCGGGAAAAACGTGGGCGTGGGGAAGGACTTCACCCTCTTTGCCAAGATCGACGGGGTCGTCACCTTCGGACGTCTGGACCGGGAGCGCAAAAAAGTCAGCGTGTACCCCGGCCCGGTGGAAGGGATTCAGGCTTAATACCGCAAGTCAACCGGTCTTTCGAGAGGCCGCCAGAAGATGGGGAGTCTGATCGATCAAGTTCGTCGATGAAGTGAAAATCTTCGTCCAGGCCGGCGATGGAGGAAAAGGTTGCATCAGCTTTCGCCGTGAGAAGTACGTTCCCCGCGGGGGTCCCGACGGCGGCGACGGGGGCAGCGGCGGGGACGTGATCCTGAAAACCGACGGCCAGCTCTCCACTCTCCTCGATTTTCGTTACCGCCAGCATTATCACGCCAATAGAGGCCAGCACGGAAAAGGAAAAAATCAGGAAGGGCGGAGCGCTCCGGACCTCGTTCTTCCTGTGCCCCGGGGGACCGTCGTGCGCGACGCGGAAACGGGAGAAATACTCAAAGACCTGACCCGGGAAGCCGAGATTTTCGTCGTTGCCCGGGGAGGACTGGGAGGCCGGGGAAATGCCCGGTTTGCCACCTCCACCCACCAGGCTCCCCGCCACGCCGAACCCGGCCAGTCCGGGGAATCCCGCCAGGTCCGCCTGGAATTAAAACTCATGGCCGAGGTGGGGATCATCGGGTACCCCAATGCCGGCAAGTCCACCCTGATTTCCAGAATTTCCGCGGTACGACCCAAAATAGCGGATTACCCCTTTACCACTCTCGTCCCCAACCTGGGAGTCGTCTCTTTCCGCGACCAGCGCCCCTTCGTCGTGGCGGACATCCCCGGAATCATCGAAGGAGCCCACCAGGGAGCCGGTCTGGGTCTACAATTTCTGCGCCACGTTCAGCGCACCTCCCTGCTCCTCCACGTCCTGGACCTCTCCGCCCTCAATCCCCGCGACCCCCTGGAGGATTACCGGATTCTGAACCGGGAGCTGGCCCTCTTCGATCCGGAGCTGGCGAAAAAACACCAGATTGTGGCCCTCAATAAGATCGATGCCCCCGAAAGCAGGGAGAGGCTCCCCCGGATCGCGGCTTATTTTAAAAGAATCAGGAAACCGGCCTATCCCATTTCCGGTTTAACCGGGGAAGGTTTGCCGGAACTTCTCGGGACTCTGGCCAGGCAACTGGCCAAAAGCTCCAGGAAGGAAAGCTGAGTTGAACCGGAAAGAAATTCTGAAAAAAGCCCGACGGGTGGTCCTCAAGGTGGGAAGCCGGGTGCTGACCGCAAAAGGAAGAACCCTGAGCCAGCCGGTCTTTGACCGGCTGGCCCGGGAAATTTCGGCGGCCAAGAAGAAAGGCTACGAAGTGGTCTTGGTCTCTTCCGGGGCCATTGCCGCCGGAATGGGCCGTCTCGGCCTTCGGGAGAAGCCCAAGACCATGCCCCAGAAACAGGCCTCTGCCGCCATCGGCCAGAGCGCGCTCATGTGGAGCTATGAGCGGGCCTTCTCTTTCTATGGCGAGAAGGTCGCCCAGATTCTCCTCACCCGGGACGACCTCTCCAACCGCAATCGTTACCTCAATGCCCGCAATACCCTTCTCACCCTCCTGGAGTTCGGGGTCATCCCGATCATCAACGAAAATGACACCGTGGTGGTGCAGGAGATCAAGTTCGGGGATAACGATAATCTTTCGGCTCTGGTCACCAACCTGGTCAACGCCGACCTTCTGGTGATCCTGAGCGACATCGACGGCCTCTATGACCGGGACCCGCGGGTCCATAAAAACGCGAAACTCATTCCCTTCGTCGATCAGGTCACGGAAGAGATGGAGCAGAAGGCCACCGGAACTCTCCATCCCTTCAGTATCGGCGGAATGGTCACCAAGCTGCAGGCCGCCCGCAAGGCGGCGCTCTTCGGGGTTCCTACCATCCTGGCCAACGGCATGGCCGAGGGGCTCCTGGAAAAAATTCTCCGGGGAGAAGAGGTGGGAACGCTCTTCACCTTTCAAGGCAACAAGCTGACCAGCCGCAAGCACTGGATCGCTTTCACCCTAAAGCCCCAGGGGAGGATCCTGGTGGATGAGGGGGCCAAGAAAGCCATCCTGCAAAAGGGCAAAAGTCTCCTTCCCTCCGGGGTCCTGTCCGCGGAGGGCAAATTCAGCCTGGGAGACCCGGTGGTTCTTTCCGATGCCAGCGGTCAAGATTTCGCCAGGGGGCTGACCAACTACGATTCGTCGGAGATCAACAAGATCAAAGGGTTGAAAACTTCCGAAGTCGAAAGCCGGCTGGGATACAAATACAGCGATGAGATCATTCACCGGGATGATCTGGTCTGTTTTACGACCGGCGGTTGAGCTTTCAGAGGCGGAAGAGGGATGAGAGGGATTTGGTGCTTAAATAGTCCCCGGGGCCCGAAAGGTAGTGGTTTCATACTGGAGGAGTTATGTCCTTGAGGGATGAGGTTCTGAATATCGCCCGGAAGGCCCGGGAAGCGAGCCATGCCCTGGGCAATCTGTCTACCACGGACAAAAACTCAGCCCTGGAGGGGATGGCCGAGGCGCTTCTTTTGTCCGCGGGAAAGCTGAAGGAGGCCAATGCGCTGGACCTTCAAGCGGCAAAAGAAACCAGCCTCTCTTCCGCCATGACCGACCGCCTCACTCTTTCGGATGCGGTCATCCGGAGAATGGCCGCCAGCCTGAAAGAAATCGCCCTCCTTCCCGACCCCGTGGGAGAAGTGAGCAGGATGTGGAAACGGCCCAACGGCCTTACCGTGGGAAAGATGCGCATCCCCCTGGGAGTGATCGGAATCATCTACGAATCCCGCCCCGACGTGACCTCCGATGCCGCCGGGCTCTGTCTGAAGGCGGGCAACGCCGTGATTCTGCGGGGGGGGTCGGAAGCCATCCGTTCCAACCTGGTTATCGTCGAAGTTCTGCAGCAGGTCTGCCGGGAGCGGGGAATCCCCGCCGAAGGCATCCAGGCCATCCCCACCACCTCCCGCGAGGCGGTGGAGGAAATGCTTCAACTCGAGGACCTCATCGATGTCATCATCCCCCGCGGCGGTGAGGAGTTGATCCGTTTCGTGGTCTCCCAATCCAAGATCCCGGTGATCAAGCATTACAAGGGAGTCTGCCATGTCTTTGTGGATGCCTCCGCGGACCCGGACATGGCCCAGAAGATCGCATACAACGCCAAGGTTCAACGGCCGGGAGTTTGTAATGCCATGGAGACGCTCCTGGTCCACCGCCGGATCGCCCCGGCTTTTCTGCCTCCCCTAGCGGAAAAACTCAAAGCCGCGGGCGTGGAATTACGGGGATGCCCGGAGACCCGGCGGATCCTGAACGGCGTCCAAGAAGCCTCAGAGGAAGACTGGGCGGCTGAGTACCTGGACCTGATCCTGGCGGTACGGGTCGTGGACGATCTGGACCAGGCCGTCAAGCACATCATCCGCTACGGCTCCTCTCATACGGAAGCCATCGTTACCCAGGATTACACCAATGCCCAGAGGTTTCTCCGGGAGGTTCCCTCCTCCACCGTCCTGGTCAATGCCTCCACCCGCTTCAGCGACGGGTTTCAGCTGGGCCTGGGGGCCGAGATCGGGATCAGCACCTCTAAGCTTCATTCCTTCGGCCCCATGGGGGTCGAGGATCTGACCACTTCCAAATTCATCGTTTACGGTTCGGGGCAGATCCGGACATGAAAAAAACCGGCCTCTTCGGCGGCACTTTCAACCCCATTCACCTGGGCCATCTTCGCGCCGCGGAGGAGATCACCGATTTTTTCAGCCTGGACCGGATGATTTTCATCCCCTCTTCTTACCCGCCCCACAAAAAGAAAGAAGGAATCCTGGCCCCTCACTTCCGTGCCGAAATGGTCCGGCTGGCGGTATCCGACAACCCCCGTTTCACCCTGTCCGAGGTGGAACTGGATCGGCCGGGAAAGTCCTATTCCATCGAGACCATCGAGTATTTCCGCCGTGAGTTGGGGACCGGGACCCACCTCTATTTTATCGTCGGCCTGGATGCCTTCCTGGAGATCACCGACTGGAAGGAATATGCCTCCCTCTTCGGGCTCTGCCATTTCGTGGTCATGACCCGGCCGGGATTTGAAAAAAAATTCTCCCGGGAACATCTTCCCGTTGAACTGGCCGATGAATTTTGCTATGATACGCAAAAAGGCGGATACGCCCATACGTCGGGGTTTCTGGTTTACCCCGCGGAGATCACCGGACTGGATATTTCCTCCACCCGGATCCGGGAATTCCTCCGGAAAGGGAATTCCATCCGGTACCTGGTTCCGCCGGCGGTAGAAGCTTTTATCCAAACGAATCATCTTTACCGAAACAAGGACAGCGAAGAGACCGGTTGATTCCCTCCAGTTCCAAAGAGAAAGCTTTCCTCTGTGCCCAGGTCTTAATGGACCGCAAGGCCAGCGACTTGGTCATCTTAGAGGTCAAAGACCTTTCTTCCTTTACGGACTATTTCTTGATCTGTAGCGGCAACTCGGACCGCCAGGTCCAGGCGATCGCCGGCCACGTGGAAGAAAAACTGGGGAAAGAGGGGCTTCGTCCGCTCGGAATCGAAGGGAAGCGCGACGGGCGCTGGGTCCTTCTGGACTACGGAGACGTGGTGATCCATGTCTTCTACCATCCGGTGCGGGAGTTTTACGACCTGGAAAGGCTCTGGTCGGAAGCCCCCCAGCTCGAGTTACCGCCGGTCAGGAAGGTCCGCCGCAAGCGTCAGGAATGAAAAAAATCCGCCTGACCCTTATCTTCGTGGGCCGCTCGACCGATCGGTATGTGCGCGAGGGATGCCAGGTCTATGAGGAGAGGATCCGGCGTTACGCGGACCTCAACCCGGTCCCGGTACCGGAAGAAAGGGTCCCGTCCAAGGGGAAAATAAACTATATTCTCCAGCAGGAGGGCCGAAGGATCCGGGAAAAACTCCCGCCCGGGGCCTTCACCGTGGCTCTGGATGAAAGAGGGAAGCAACTCTCGTCCGAAGCTTTCGCCCGCTCCCTGGAGAAGTGGAGCAGTTCGGGCTCCGGGGAAATCGCCTTCATCCTGGGCGGGCCCTACGGACTGGAAGAGTCTATAAAAGCGGGGGCTGACTGCAGCCTATCCCTGTCTCCTATGACTCTGGCCCACGGAATGGCCCGGATGCTCCTCTGCGAACAGATCTATAGGGCTTTTACCCTCCTGCGCGGGGAGCCTTATCATAAATAGAAGGAGCCGATCATGTTTTCCCGCACCCACTTCATCATCTTCACCCTCATCTTCATCGCCTTTGGCTTCCTTTTCTACCTGAACCCCGAGGAAGTGGAGTTCTCCCTGTGGGAAGGATCGAGCCTGCTTATCTCTCCGGCCCTGATCGCTTTCGGGGCGTTTATTATGGGCGCCTTCTTCGTCTTCTTGGTCACCCTGTTCGTGGATGCCCGGCGGGCCTTCCAGCTCTGGCGCTCTTCCAAATCCGACCGCAGGGAGGGAAAGATCCGGGAACGGTACAGCGACGCCCTGGAAGAGATGCTCAAAGGAAATATCCATCGGGCCAAAGAGATGCTGGCCAAGATTCTGGAGAAGCGGCCGAACCACCTTCCCGCTCACATCTCCCTGGCCAACCTGTATTCCCTGGAGGGAAAATATGCGGAAGCCATCGAGGTTCTGGGCAAGGTTAAAGCCTTCGAGCCGGAAAGCCTGGAGGTCCTCTTCGATCTGGTGAAGAACAACGTGGGGCTCAAGAGGTACCCGGCGGCCCTGGAGATTCTCGATTTCATCCTGGAGCGTGACGCTTCCAATCGCGAGGCCCTCCGCAAGAAGAGGGATATCCACATCATCATGGGCAGCTGGGATGAAGCCTACCAGACCCAGAAAGGCGTGGTGAAACACACCAAGGAAAAAGAATACGCCCAGGCCGAAAAACAAGCCCTTTCGGGGATGGAGTACAAGTTCGCGGAGGAGCTGGCCCAGAAAGGGGATTTCCGGGAGGCCGAAAAGGCCCTGCGGGAGATCATCAAGGAAGACCCTGCCTTCTTCCCCGCCCATGTCTCCCTCGGGGACGTGCTCCAGCGGCAGGGATCTTTCGAGGAGGCCGCCCAGACCTGGAGGAAGGCCCTGGAAGCCTCCTGGAACCCGGTCTTCCTGGAACGCCTGGAGTCCCTCTATCTGTCCATGGCTCAACCGCAGAAAGCCCTGGACCTCTACCGGGATTATATGCGCGAGCGGCCGGAGGACAGCGTTCTCCGCTTCTTCTTCAGCCGGCTGCTCATTCGCCTGGAGATGGTGGACGAGGCCATCGAACAGCTCCGGGACCTGGAGACGGCCGGGGTTATCTTTCCCGAACTCCTGATCCTGATGGGACAGGCCTATCACCGGCGGGGCGATTTCGCTCACTCCATGGAGGCTTATGAGAAAGCCCTGGATACGAAGAAGTTCCCCCTCCCCGCGTACCAGTGTTCCTCCTGCGGCCGCAGCCAGGCGGATTGGTCGGGCTTCTGTGAAGCCTGCCATTCCTGGGGAACTTATTCCATCCATCTCCCCGAGTTTTCCCAGAAGATGCCGGTTATCCCTTTTTATAATTTTCCGGCCCGAATATGAGCTCCGCCCCCTTCTGGCGAGCCCTTCTGGATTTCTTTCTGCCGCCCAAGTGTCCCTTCTGCGGGAACCCGACCGATTCCTTTTCCCCGGACCGCCCCTGCCCTTCCTGCCTCCCCCGGATCAAATTCTTTTCTTCCCCCCGGTGTCCCCGCTGCGGGATCGGTTTTCTCTCCCCCTCCAACCAAGACCATCTCTGCTCCGACTGCCTGATCGCCGAACGGCCTTTCGGCAAGGCCCGCTCCATCTGCCCCTACGAGGGGCTGATCGCGGAAATCATCTCCAGGTTTAAATTCGGGGGGGTGGCCCGTCTGGCCAAACCGCTGGGAATTCTGCTGGCCGAATACCAGGACCCTGAATTTCCTTTTTCTGAAATCGACCTCCTCATTCCCGTTCCCCTCCATACCCGGCGTCTTCGCGAGCGGGGGTTCAATCAATCTCTCCTCCTGGCCCGCCAGGTCAGCCAAAGACGATCGATTCCCCTGAACTTCACCGCCCTCCGGCGCTCCCGCCAGACTCAACCCCAGACCCAGCTGTCCGGTCCCGAGCGGCAAAAGAACGTGCGAGGGGCCTTTGAGGTACGGACCGCCGAGGCCGTGGCCGGCAAACGGATCCTCCTCATCGACGATGTTTTCACCACCGGGGCCACGGTGCAGGAATGCGCGAAAGCCCTGCTGGATGCCGGGGCGAAAAGAGTGGACGTGCTGACCCTCGCCCGTGTGCCCTAAGGTTTTTGAGTCTTCTTTTCCCCCCCTGATTATGGTATAGATACTTTAAAATATCTTTGCGCAGAAAGGAACCGCTTCCTATGGCTGACATACCGATCGTCACAGCAGATCT
>Ga0315289_10004704_pt1 | contig 20282 bp, 21 predicted proteins | sample YL17G11_40_MG_FD_203452 | JGI IMG/M metagenome (GOLD analysis project Ga0315289, IMG submission 203452) | Sediment microbial communities from Yellowstone Lake, YNP, Wyoming, USA - YL17G11_40 | ecosystem: Environmental > Aquatic > Freshwater > Lake > Sediment | place: USA: Wyoming | collected... | reverse complement strand
GCCGACCTGGGCATAGATACCGGCCGCAACCTAGTGCACGGCTCCGATTCCCTGGAGTCCGCCGAGAAGGAGATCCGCCTGTTCTTCCAGGAGGGGGAGATGTTCAGCTACGAGCGCAGCATCGACCCCTGGGTGTTCGAGTAGGGCGCTACTGGATGCGCACCACCGGCGTGGCCTGCTGCCACAGGCCTTCCAGATCGTAGAAGTGGCGCTCGTCGGGGCCGAAGATGTGGACGATGACGTCGCCCAGGTCGAGGAGAATCCAGCCCGACGCCGGCGCCCCCTCGCGGCCGTGGACGGTGATGCCGTCCTTGGCCAGCTCCGAGTCAATGGCATCACAGAGGGCCTGCATCTGGCGAACGGTCGGGGCGCTGGCGATCACGAAGTAGTCGGCGAATACGGTCACCTTGCCGATATCCAGGAGGAGGATATCCTCAGCCTGCCTATCGGCGAGGAGATCGACGATCCTGCGAGCGAGGGTTGCCCCTTCCAGATTGCCTCCTACTTCAGTCAAGGCTAAGGACATTATAACATAGGCGTTGGCGATGGGTAGGAAGCGAGTGATCGTGGCCATGAGCGGCGGGGTGGACTCCTCCACTGCGGCCGCCCTTCTGGTGCGCCAGGGGTACGAGGTCACCGGCGTGACCATGCGCCTGTGGACGCCGGAGAACCCCGATGCGCTCGTGGATCTCCGCCGCTGTTGCTCGCCGCAGGAGATCGAGGACGCCCGCACCGTCTGCCAGGCCCTGGGCATCCCCCACCGCGTCCTCAACTTCGAGCGCGAGTTCGCCTCAGCCGTGGTGGACTACTTCTGCGAGGAGTACCTGCGGGGGCGCACGCCCAACCCCTGTCTGGCCTGCAACCAGAACATCAAGTTTCGGCTGCTGCTGCCCAAGGCGCTGGCCCTGGGCGCCGACTATCTGGCCACCGGCCACTACTGCCGCATCGTCAGCAGCGACCATGGCCACGAGCTGTGGCGGGCCAGGGACGAGGGCAAGGATCAGTCCTACGTGCTGTACATGCTGGGGCAGGAGGAGCTGGCGCGGCTGCTCTTCCCTCTGGGCGATCACACGAAGGGGGAGGTGCGCCGGATGGCGGCGGAGATGGGCCTGCCGGTGGCCAGCAAGACCGATAGCGCCGATATCTGCTTCCTCCCCCGCGGCGGCTACCGCGCCTTCCTCGCCGAGCGCTTCCCTCAGCGACCGGGCGACATCGTGGACAGCGACGGGCGCATCGTGGGCCGCCATGAGGGCATCGGTGGGTACACCATCGGCCAGAGGCGGGGCTTGCCGGCCAGGGGCGGCAAGGAGCCCCTGTACGTCCTGAGCCTGGACCCGCTGACCAACAGCATCGTCGCCGGTAGCGAGGACGAGCTCCTGAGCGATGTCCTGTGGGCGGACAAGCTCTCGTTCGTCTCGGGCCAGGCGCCGCAGGGGCCGCTGGCGGTGGAGGCCAAGATACGCTATCGCAGCCAGGCGGCGCCGGCCCTGCTCGCGCTGCACGATGGGCGAGCGGAGGTGCGCTTCGAGCGGCCCCAGCGGGCGATCACCCCCGGCCAGGCGGTGGTCTTCTACCAGAGCGAGAAGGTGCTGGGCGGCGGCATCATCGCCGAGAGCGCTGGTTGATGGTCATGCACAGAATGACTCGGCAAAAGGCGGGGCTGATGGCGTTCAACTATTTGAATTCGCCTCTGCGGGATAAATCCCGCAGCTTCCCCAAAGCTGAGGGTTTCTCCGCCAGAGGCGGATCCGCCTTCGGCGGAAACCCTCAGGGGTGTTCTTATTCTCTTGATCGCCATAAGCCCTGCAGCTACGAGCCTCGCCGCCCCCGCTCATCCTGAGCGTGTCGAAGGAGCGGGGGCTCATGGTTCGACGGGCTCACCATGAGCGGCCGACGAGGGCTCACCATGAGCGGGTTGGGAAGGGCGGTCGCTATGCTCCTGCCTGAAGCACCTTGAGCATCTCGCGGGCCAGTTCCATCCCTCGGCTTATGCGCCCGGCGAAGTCGAGGCTCTGGCGGCTGAGCTCCTGATTCTGGCTGCTGAGCTCCTGATTCTGGCTGCGAAGCCTGGCTATCTCCTGGCGGAGCTCCTCTGTCCCATCTGTCCAGCCCGTCCAGGGCATGCCCTCCACCGGCCAGGGGTTGGCCTTCAGGGCTTGCCACCTGATGTCGTCCATGTGCTCGTAGGACCAGAAGCTCACGCCCTTGCTGCCACGCCCGCCGGCGATCTGGACGAAGCGCTGTAGCTCCTCGGCGCTGGGATAGGTGATGTAGCCCTCGGCGTAGGCTCCGGCTGCGGGGAAGACCCTATCGGGCGCTATCCCCAGGGAAGCGTAGTCCTCGTACATCCAGCCCAGCGCCTGCTCCACCGGCCAGCGGAAGGCGTTCCAGTAGACCTGGGGCAGCGTCCCCGAGCAGCGCTGTTCGAAGGCGGCATAGGGGAACTCCCGGTGGTAGCGGGCGATGGCGAAGGTGGAGTAGAAGAGGGGGAATTGGGGGCCTACGGCCTGGCGGAGGCGCTGGCAGAGGGCCTCGGCTACGTCCGGGCGGCCCTTGAACTCGCTCTCCACATCCAGCACGTAGGCATCGGCCTCGCCGTAATCGATCGTCTCGATGGCCCGCTGAGCCTCGCCCTCCCAGTCACGACCGTAGAGATAGGCCCAGCCAGCCACCTTCAGGCCGAGCGACTTGAGGGCGCGGCATATCTCGCGCCAGGGCTGGCCCTGGTCGAACCAGTAGGCGCCGTCGTGGGCCTTGACCAAAGCGCCAGCGCAGCCCGCCGCCTTCAGTCGCTCGGCTACCCGCGTTGCCTCGCCGCCGTCGCAGCGACGCCAGTTCCAGATCCAGACCCACTTGCCATCGAACATGCGTTCGCTCCTCTATCCGATAATGCCTACCCAAGGCGGCAACTGCAAGGGGTTGATGGCATGGAGGCCCGCGGCTGGGGATTGAATAGGGCAGGAGCGAACCGTATACTGGGGAGGGATCAATCATGTGTGGCGGGGCCACTTCGTGCTCAAGGGGCCCGACGACTTGCCCGATGAGGTGGTGGCTCCCATCAGCCGCGCGCTCTCCCGCCAGGTCGGCCTAGAATGACGGAGGTGCAACATGGCAGTTCGATCACCTGAGGAATTCAGAGAGAGCCTGAAGGACAACCGTCGCGTCTTCATGTACGGCGAGCTGGTTGAGGACGTGACTACTCATCCCATCCTCAAGATCAGCACCGACACGGCGGCCGGGGACTTCGTCCTAACGCACTCGGAGGAGCCGGCCGTGCGTGACCTCTTCGTAGCACCCCACCCTGAGACCGGCGAGCCCATAAGCCGCTACTTTCTGCCTCCGCACACCCCGGAGGATCTGGAGAAGCGTTCGGAGATGATCGGGCAGTCCATCCGCCTGACCGGTGGGCTCCCCTTCGGCAAGGACGTCGGTACGGATGCCCTGTACGCCATAATGACGACTGCGCAGCGAATGGGGAAGCCGGAATACCTGGAGAGGGCCCGCAGCTACCTGGAGCACCTGCGCAAGAATGACCTCAACCTCTGCGGCGCCGTCACCGACGTCAAGGGTGACCGGGGCAGGCCACCGTCTCAGCAGGCGCATCCAGACTACTATCTACACGTCGTGGACCGGAATAAGGACGGTATCGTCGTCAGGGGCGCCAAGATTCACATCACCGGCGCCCCAGTGGCCAATGACATTCTGGTACTGCCGACCCGCCAGATGCGGGAGGACGAGGGCGACTATTCGGTGGCCTTCGCCATCCCGGCTAACACCAAGGGCATCACGATGGTCTGTCGGCCCGGCCGCGGCGAGCGCGGCTCTTCGGAGTTCCCAGCGGCCCTCCCGGTGCGCGGTCTGGTGGAGGCGATGATCATCTTCGACGACGTCCTCATACCCTGGGAACGAGTCTTCATGTGCGGAGAATGGCAGTACTCCATGCTCCTGGCCTACACTTTCGCCACCTACCATCGTTTCACAGGCGTGAGCTACAAGATCCCCGAGGTGGAGCTTATCGCCGGCTGCGCCGTCGCCATGGCCGAGATGAACGGCATCGAGCGGGCCGGGCACATTCGTGCCAAGCTGGTGGAGATTGCCGCCTACGTGGAGACGCTGAAGGCGCTAGCCACCGCCGCCATCAAGTCGCCCGTCATGCACGGTGACCTAGCGATACCCAACCCCCTCATCACCAACATGGCGAAGCTGCACTTCGCCAGCCACTACCATGAGATCATCAAGCTCGTTCAGGACATCGCCGGTGGCATCATCAGCACCATGCCCACCTATCTGGACTGGCAGAACGAGGAGCTCCACAAGCGGCTGGAGCACTACCTGGGCGGCTCTCCCAGGTACACTACGGAGGAACGCCTTAGGATGGTCTCCCTGACACACCACGTCGTGGCCTCTGCCGAGAGCGCCTACATGGAGGTGGTTACGGTCCACGGCGAAGGCTCCATGGAGGCGCAGCGGATGATGATCTACGCCGAGTCGCCTCTCAGCGAGTACCGGAACCTTGCCATGGCCGCTGCTGGCATCGAGCCGCACAGCTAAATGCCGGGTGCGCATCGCGGCGCAGTTGGCGAACTAGCGACGCGGGTCTGACCTGCCCCGGCCGCCTGAATTGGGCCAGCGAGAAAGGGCCCTCTGCCTCGGCCTTCATGGCGTTCAACTATCTAGATTCACCTCTGCGGGATAAATCCCGCAGCTTCCCCAAAGCTGAGGGTTTCTCCGCCAGAAGCGGATCCGCCTTCGGCGGAAACCCTCAGGGGTGTTCGTATTCTCTTGATGGCCTTCTAGGGTGAGGGCCGCGGCTAGCGGCTCGTCCGGAAGCGCAGGGTGATGATCTCGTTGGGTTTGAGCGACAGGCGCACGCGGCGATCCTTCACCTCGGCTTGGCCCCAAGGCTCAGCCGCCTGAGCCGCTTCTCCTCTGCTTTCCCACGCCCGTTCGATCGCCCCCCCCAAGCGCCACTGTAATGACGGCGGCTGCCGTGCGTCTCTTTCTTGGCAGAGGAGATAGTCGCGGACATGTCAACCGGGAGTCCCGTCCAAGAGGCCGTGCGGGCACAGACGGAGGAGGACTCAGCGCCGGAGCGGGGCTTCGTGTCCCCACCGCTGCCGTTCCACCTGCTCTTCGTCAATGTCCTTCTAGGGGTGGTGGTCACGGCCGCCGTATTCGTCGCCCACCTCCAGCGAGAGTACACCGTAGAGCTCTTCACCGCCGTTTCGGCCTTTGTGGGTCTGGAAATATTGGGGTTTGTTGCCGTTTGCGTGTCTCGAAGAACGCTCGAAGAATCGCAGCGGCGATATCAAGCGCGGCTGTTCATTCGCAACCTGGAGCTGCGAGACATGGCCATGCGGGACGACCTGACCCAGCTCTTCAATCGTCGCTACTTCTACGATCGCCTTCAGCGAGAGCTGGACCAGGCGCGCGACTTCCAGAGGCCCCTGGCGGTGGTGGTGCTGGACGTCGATGGCCTCAAGGCGGTCAACGACACCTACGGCCACAAGGCCGGCGACCTGCTCCTGGCCACCCTAGGCAGGCTGTTGGTGCAGTATACTCGCACCTGCGACGTGCCTGCCCGCATCGGTGGTGACGAGTTCGGCATAGTCATGCCCGAGACGGACAAGCCGGGGGCCTTCGCTGTGGCCAGCCGCCTGCAACGAGGCCTGGAATCAGCATCGGTGGTCGAGGAGGGTGGCAAGCGGCTCAAGCTAAGCCTATCGCTGGGGTTGTCGGGCTATCCTTGGGGCGGCGACGATGTCGACGCCATAGTCCAGTGGGCGGACACTTATATGTACGCTGCCAAGACCGTCCGCCGGGGCGAGGTCGGCGCTCCTCTCCCCAGCGCGCATCGCAGCAGCAAGCGCTAGCGGGCGAGCCCTCGTTGGGCCTCTGGAGGGCCATTTATGAACTGTAACCGATGGGTAGACTCAGGCGTCTTACCTTCTGAAGGTAGCATAGGCAAGATCAGGAGCTTTTCTCATGCAGGCCACCGAACAGGAAGCCGCCAGCATGCCGGCTGCGTGTAGCATTGCTGGGCGGGCCGAGCGTGATAGTGCGCCGGTCACCGATCTGAGGCGCTATCGCTGGCTGATGCGCGGCGCAGGGGCTCTCATGGCCGCTGTTTGTGCCGCCGTTATCGGTGTGGCCCACGCCGCCGTCTCCGACGGCGAGTTCTACCTGATAGCGACCATCGTCTTCCCGATTGGCTTCTTGGGCCTTTTCGCCATCGCTGACCACTCCCGCAAGACCCACGTGGAGTTGGAGCGGCGCTACCGAGCGCGTTTGTTCATTCGCAATCTCGAGCTGCAAGACATGGCCATGCGGGATGACCTGACCCAACTCTTCAACCGGCGCTACTTCTTCGAGCGCTTACGGCGAGAGCTGGACCGGGCCCGCAGTTTGCAAAGCCCCTTGGCCATCCTGATGCTGGACGTTGACCATCTCAAGGATGTCAACGACGCCTACGGTCACAAGGCGGGCGACACGGTGCTGGTCAACCTGGCCAAAGTGCTGGTGAAGTGCACCCGCACTCATGACATTCCTGCCCGCCTGGGTGGCGACGAGTTCGGCGTGATCATGCCAGAGACGGATAAGGACGGGGCTTTTGCCGTGGCCAACCGGCTCCAGCGGGCCTTGGAAGTTACCCCTGTCTACGAGCACAACGGTGATTCCCTCAAGGCGAGCGTATCCTTGGGGGTCTCAGGCTTCCCCTGGGGCGGCGACAGCGTGGATGAGGTGGTTCAGTGGGCAGATACGCACGTGTATGCTGCCAAGACTTCTCGCAAGAACAACCCTAACCTCTTGTCCAGCGCCCGCGAACGCTCGCGGAAAGATGTCTAGGCACGGAAAAGGCCCCATCCGCCGAGCATGGGGGTGGGGCAATGAGGCGAGGATCGATTAAGGCGCGGGTTCTAGGAAAGGAGGGCCTCGTCCCAGCGGCAGGGCTCAGGACTATTTGGCTGTGGCTGACGGGCCGCGCCTTCATATGGCAGTTCACCCTGGTGTTCGCCCTGTTCAGCCTGGTGCTGGTGGGTCTCACCGGTCTCGTCCTCAGTCTTTACCTGGCTTACTCTGTCGAGAATAGCGAGATCGATCATGCGGCCGAGCAGGCCCAGAAGCAGGTCTCTCGGCTCATCATGGCCCATCTACCGCCCGGGCAGGCTGCGGCACCCCTGACTGGAGAGCAGTACGCCGGGTTCGATAGCTTCGTCCAGAGTGAAATCATCTCGGCCGACACGATTCGGGTGAGGCTCTGGGGCCAGGACGGTCGCTTGCTGTATTCGTCGGACAGCCCAGGCCAGATTGGACAGAGCTTTCCCCTTGACCACAGGCTAGCATCTGCCTTCAGCGGCAGCACTGCCTCCCGGGTGGCGGACAACCCCAATGATCTGGTGGGCCCTGCCAGCGTCGACTCCAGGTCGGTGCTGGCGGTCTACGCTCCCTTGGCCTCTGAAGGTCAGGCCGAGGTGGCGGCTGCCCTGGAGGTACACGAGGCCTACGCCCCCATCGCCGACCGCATCGGCAAATCCCAGACGTTCATCTACGTGGCCGTCGCTGGCGCCATGGGCCTCTTGTATGCGGGCCTCTTGGGCGCTGCGGAGCGGGGTTCTGCCGTTGTGAGCAGGCAAAGGCGCCAGATGATGGTGCGTGGCCAAGAGCTGAAGCGCAGCCACGACTCGCTTCTGCAGGTGCTGTCCGCCGCCCTCGATCTGCGCGATCAGGCGAACAAAGGCCATTCCCTGCGGCTAGCCCGGCTGGCCCTGGCCATAGGGAGCGAGCTCGGTCTCTCCGATAAGGAGATGAGCCACCTAGAGCAGGCGGCGATGCTCCACGATATGACCAAGTTAGAGCTGCCGAAGGCGATTCTGAGCAAGGCCGGCCCTCTCACCGCCGACGAGTGGCAGAAGATCCAGAAGCATCCAGAGCTGGGCCACGAGATGGTGCGGGAAGCACCCTTCCTTCGGGAGGCAGGGGAGATCATCCTTTGCCACCACGAGCGCTATGACGGTGGCGGCTATCCCCGCGGCCTCAAGGGGGAGGAGATACCCCTGGCAGCACGCGTATTCGCCGTGGCCGATGCCTACAGTGCCATGAGCTCCGATCGGCCCTATCGCAAGGCAGTGCCCCACGCCGCCGCCGTAAGGGAGATCAGGGGCAATGCCGGTAGCCAGTTCGACCCCACAGTGGTTGACGCCTTCCTGGAGGCTGACTGCAAAGGGCTGATTGAGGACAATGCCTTCCTGCAGGCGAAGGGCGAGGAGGCGGCGGTCGTCGATTTGGTGGGCCAAGCGCCTTCGGGGGAGGAGGCACATGCTTGACGGCAGCCATGGCCCCTCCTCCTGGGACGACCACCTCCGCGACGTGCGAAGGCTCAGGTGGTGGATACGCCTGGTCGTCTATCCGGCCACAACCCTGAGCGGGCTGATCTATTACTACGGCCTTGGGCTTTCCCTGCTGGAGACTCTCGTGCCTCTAGGCGTAGGCTATCTCATTGCCACCGCAACCATCGAGTACGCCTTCGCTCACATGGTGCGGGTGCGCAAGCTGGGCGTATATCAAGACATCCTCCACATCCTCTCCTCGGCGCTGGACCTGCGCGACCAGGCGACTGGAGGGCATTCCCGCCGGGTGGCCATGCTCTCTCTGATCATCGCCAGGCAGCTACACGTCAATGGCGACCGCCTGATCGATCTGGAGCGGGCGGCCATTCTGCACGACATCGGCAAGGTGGCGATTGCTGATGCCATCCTCTCCAAGCCTGGGCCGTTGACGGAGGCGGAGTGGCGGGAGATGAGGAAGCACCCGGCAGTGGGCTATCAGATGGTGAAGGATGTGCCCTTCCTGGGTACGGCCGCCGAGATCATTCTCTGCCACCACGAGCACTTCGACGGCACGGGCTACCCCTCTGGCTTCAGGGGAGAGGAGATACCCTTAGGGGCGCGCATCTTCGCTGTGGTCGACGCCTACGACGCCATCACCTCCGACAGGCCCTATCGCAAGGCCATGTCCCACCAGTACGCCCTGGAGGAGATCAGCCGTAACGCTGGCAGCCAGTTCGATCCCCAGATAGTGAAGGCTTTCCTGGGGGTTGGAATAGCTGGCCTTATCCAAGATGAGGGTACAATGGGTGAACACGCCATTCCCCTATCCTACGTCGCAATGTAGTTCCGACAATGGCTGGCGACGTCTGCGAGGAAGGACTGCCACCCGACATAGCTATCCAAGGGGAGCCGGCGATGGCGGAACCGGCTTCGGCATGGTTGCAGGCGGAGTTCATCATGGAGGGCTTCTGTGTGGTGGGCCGTCTGGACCTGCGTGGTGCCCAGAGCCGCCTGGTGGACGTCCTCAACTTCCGCGGCGAGCACGTCATTGTGCTCCACGACGTAGAGGCGAGGAGACTGGAGTCTGAGTCGGACAAGGTGTTTAAATGCCCGATGGCCCACATCCGCCGGGAAGCCATCATCCTGGCGATACCGCATGAGCAGCGCGCCCCGTCAGACAAGCTTCACAGGCTTCTGGAGTACGTGGCCAAGGAGCCGCACAGTGTCTCCTTTCTCATGCCCGCCTTTACTGTTGTTGGCAACCTCCACCTGGCCAAGGGAGTGGACATTAACGCCGCCTCTCCCATACGTGGCTTGGATTTTGTTCCCCTGACCGACGCCGAGGCTACCTACCTCCCTGATCCCACCATCGTATGGAGAGCCGCGGTCATCATAGTGAACGCTGCCAGAGCCGAGGCCTGCTGTCCCGGCCTCGATCTATCCCCCCAGCAGCTTTCCTAGGTAGCGCACCCCCTGTGGCTGGCCATCAGCACGCCCACCGGTGGCGTAGTGTCCCCGTTGGCGGTCAAGCCAGGTAATGCAGCGGTAAAGGGAGGTGAACATATGGTGGAAACGGAAGATGTTCACCGGCCATTAACTGACATAACGGTGCTCGCCGCCTTACGCTGGCATTGCGGAAGGTTGACTTCCGCGATGACCGATGCCGACAGCAAGGGTATTTTGGCTGATGCCCCGGCTGGCGGCACGGGCCGGCCTGGCGTGCTGCTTGCTTTTGGCTTTCTCGTGGACGGCCAGGATCGCTCTGTCCGACGAGGGTCCTGTGGCTTCCCACTGGCAGCAGGAACCTGACCCCGCTCAGGTCTCTCGCTGGCTGCCCCTCTACGACAACGAGATCTCCTTCTGCCTCGAGGACAGGGCCGGTGTAGGCGTCAGCGACGGCTGGGTGCAGGACAATCTCTCCCGCTACTGGGGGGTCAACTCCCAGCCCTCGTGCGGACCAGGGGAGACACCCGACCTACGCATCATCATCGAGGACTTTGGCAACCCTCAGCCGGCCGGCTGGGCCCGTATGGATGTGCCGTCGAACCAGTGGAAATGGTTCGACCTGCGCTTCTACCAGCACTGCGAAATAAGCCTGAACGCCGTCGTCTTCTGGCAGAGCTCTAGCTATGTCTGGCCGGGAACATCCACCTTCTTGCCGGATGTCCCCGAAAAGACCCTGCTGCACGAGTTCGGCCACTGCACCGGTCTGCCCCACCGGGAGGAGCCTGGCTATCAGGGAGCCATGTATCCCATAATGCTCTACTATCCCAACCAGGAAGAGATGGCTTCCCTCCACTACGACTACAACCCGCGGCTGCTCTTCGACCTGATGCGGCCTGTCCTACGGGTCATGGGGATGGCCGCTTAGGGCCGGCCGTCAGCAGGTGCGACCGTCTGAATAGAAATAAGGCCGCCCCCTCGGGCGGCCTCCTCACGGCGGGCCGTTTGCTCTTAGCCGAACAGAAGCCGAATGAGCGCCGGAAGCAGCATCCCCAGGATGACGAGTATAGACAAGACGATCAGCGTCCGTCGCAGCCAGGGGCTGGGCTTCTCCGCTGGTTCCCACGCCCCATAGCCTGCCGCCTCCGACAGGTCGTAGTCGGGATGGCGGGGGTCAGTGGGGTCCAGCTCCCACCTGGTGCCGTCCTCGTCAACGAAACCCGCGTCGGGCGTCTCTTTCTCGTCCCGTTCCGGCTCTCGCATCTTGTTGGCTCGAAGCAGTTTCAAGAATGGCTTCTCGTCAAGCGCGTCGGGGCCGCTCAGGGCAGCACTCTAGGTACTGCGCTGACCCAGCTTGGCAAGAGACTCCTCCCACATCCTGATGTGCTCTCTCTCATCCTCCTGATTCCGTTGGACCAGGGCTCGTGACTCGTCATCGAAGGGAACTCGGTCCAACAGCCGCTGGTAGTCCTTGACGGCTCGCTCCTCGACCCAGATGCTCGTCTTCAGAGCCGCACGCTGCCCCAGGAGACTGGGTACGAAGCCTAGCAGCCATCCAAACAGAGCGTAGAAAGGGCTCAGCATGGAGGGGGAGCCGCCCAGTTCCTGGCGGCGGGAGGCGAGGTCGCGCTCGTGCCTTTCTTCGATGGCGATGGCTTTCGCCAGCGCCTCGGCGGCTATTTCGCTTCGTCCGAGCCGCCAGCGTTGAGCACGGTAGATGCGCACCGCCATGACTTCCAGATTGACCATCGCTCCGAATGCCCTTAGAACATCAGGCGTGGCCATTGGTCATCACCTCAGACCAAACAAACCCGTTGGTCGGGGCGACTGGATTTGAACCAGCGACCTCCTGAACCCCATTCAGGTGCGCTACCAGGCTGCGCTACGCCCCGACCAAAACAGATACTAACACACGCGTGCCAGGGGCTTCAACGTGGGGCTGGAATGTGCGAGGTGTCGGAAACTGGGGAGCCTGCGTAGGCGCTTTGAAGCAAGCAGCAATCCACCGTCCCTGCTCTTGGCAAGTGAATCCCTGCAGGCGGAGGCGTCTGAGCAAACAAAGCCCATTCAGCAGCCAGCCCAGGGTCAGTCTTGAAGAGCTCTCCTGAGCCATCACTGACCGGGGGGAGTCCCCAGTCCCTGCGTCCGCCGTCCACGCGCCTTGAAGGGGACCGACAAGAGGTCCAAGAAGGGCGGCTAGGGAGTCAGCACGACCTTGCTTTCCTGGGGGCCGCCCTCGGGTGGCGTGTCTGGCGCATCCAGGCTACGCTGGCCCATCTCGGCCAGCTTCCCTTCAATATCGATGACCTCCTGAAGGTTAGCCTTCTGTCGCTCGATCAGATCGAGCCTGGCCTGGAGGTACTCGCGCTGCGCCACCAGAGTGGCGTGCTCGCTGTCCAATCCCCGCAGATACTCCTGTAGCACGTCCGACGACCGCTGAGAGCGCCGCTTGGCCGTCTCATGCGCTGTGGGTTGGCTTTGCATGGGTGCCCTCCTTTCCCCCATGTCTTGCTAGACATTTGGGGCTGCTAACCACTTTCAACCTGGTGACTCCCAAACAACCACCGCTCCCGATGAACGATATGTTCCCCTACTCTTCGTTGCCGGTCTGGCTAATGGGCTTGCTCCCTTGATCCTACTCGCGAGCACAAGGGTTGGCAAGGGGAAGACTACCCCTGCCCCATCGCCACCACGAACCGCACGATGCCGTCGGCGAGCAGCGAGATGGCTAGGGACCTCATTGAGCCAATTTCGCCGCGTCAGCTACGGCCCTTGCCGCTGCTCGCTTCTTGAACGCCATCCCGGAGCTCAACCCCCTCCTGCAATCGCAGCAACAAGAGGTAACATAATACCACCAATGTACTGGACGAGTAAACCATTTTGACAAAACTTGACCAATAATCAGAGAAACGGGCCTCAATATCGTGCGCGCCCAAGCGGCAGACAGGCCCAATAGGAGGAAACGAGATGCTGAGCTGCCTTAGGACAGGCGTGGGGAAGGTCGAGATAGAGGACATCATAGCCCTCAAGCCCTGAGCTCCGGCATCCGTCACAACCAAGGGGGCCTCGGCCGTTCGGCCGCGGCCCTTACTCTGACCAGGGCCGCATGATATGATCACCGTCGGCTGCGCTAACAAGGGAGGGGTTGGATGGAGAAGCTCAGGCGGCTGAGGCAGACCCTGGCGGAGATGGGCTCCCTGCTGGTGGCCTACTCGGGAGGAGTGGACAGCACCTTCCTGGCAGCAGTGGCCTTCGATGTGCTGGGGGAAAACGCCCTCGCCGTCACCGGCCTGTCAGCGGCAGTGCCTCCTTGGGAGGTGGGTGAGGCCCAGGAGCTAGCCCGCCAGATAGGCATACCCCACCTGCTGATCGAGACGGCTGAGATCGAGGACCCCGCGTACGTCGCCAACTCCCCCCAGCGCTGCTACCACTGCAAGCACGGACTGTACGGCAAGCTCAGGCAGGTCGCCGCCGAGCGGGGCCTGGCCTGGATCGCCGACGGCTCTAATGTTGATGACCTGACTGACTTCCGCGCCGGCCAGCAGGCCGCCCGCGAGCACGGCGTTCGCAGCCCCCTGGTGGAGGCCGACCTCACCAAGGACGACATCCGCGACCTCTCCCGCCGGTTGGGGTTGCCCACCTGGGACAAGCCAGCCATGGCCTGCCTGGCCTCGCGCATCCCCTACGGGACGCCGGTGACCGTCGAGGCCCTGAATCGCATCGCCCAGGCCGAGGAGTTCATCCGCTCCCTGGGCGTGCGCCAGCTACGCGTCCGCCACCACGACAGCGTGGCCCGCATCGAGACGGACGAGGCAGGCATGGCCCTTCTGACGCCGGAGGCCAACCGGCGGGCGGTGGTGGACAGACTGCGAGGGCTGGGCTACCGCTACGTCACCCTGGACCTGGAGGGCTACAAGAGGGGCAGCCTGAACCAGATGCTCTCCCCGCTATGAGCCCGCCAGCGGCACGTACTCTCCGGTGGGCTTGCGCCGGGCCACGTGGTAGCGGCCGCCACGCAGCTCTTCGATAAGCTCTTCCTCGCTTCCGACCGCCCGCTGGAAGATGGTGACGCAGCGCCCGACCTCCATGTAGGTGTGGGCGTCGCTGCCGGCCACGCCCCGCTTTCGCAGCATTCGCGCCGCCTCTTGGGCTAGCTGGTTCTCCTTTTCGGTGCAGGCGTAGTTCAGAACCTCGATCGCGTCCACCAGCTCGAAGACAGGGTGCTGAGCCAGCTCTGCCGCCGTCAAGGCCGAGGGATCGTACTGGCGGCCGAAGAGGCGGTTGGAGTGGCTGGGGAAAAAGCGGAAGGGGTGGGCCAGGATTATGAAGGCGCCCTGAGCCCGCGCCAGGCGGTGTAGCTCCTCCGCTCGCTCAATCCCCTCGGCGTCACAGTTCAGGCCCAGGGCGATGATGTGGCCGAAGTCGGTGTCCCACTCGCGCCTGCTGCAGACGAAGAGGCCGCTCTGCTGGCGAAAGCACTCCAGTTGCCCGCTCGTCCAGGGGGTGTCGTGCTCAGCGATGACCAGGCCGTCGAGGCCGATCTCGCGCGCGATCTCCGCCACTCGCGCCGGCGTGAGATTGCTGTCGGGGGAGCCGATGGAGGTGTGGACATGCATGTCCACCACCATACCCCTCGGCTTCTTTGGTCGGTCTGTCATTGTCTGCTGACCTTATCTATTCCAGAGTAGCATGCAGATAGGGCCGAGGGGAAGGAGAGTGGGCGGCCGGCCCGCAGCGGCCTTCTTTAACCGGCTTTCTACCACTTTTCACCCTGCTGTTATGTAACATGCCAGGGCCAAAGTGCTAGCCTGGTATTGAGGGGGTGCGACCCCGACCCATCTTCCTGGCGATGGCCGACCGCCATCCCCAGAGGACGTAGCGGGAGGTAGGTAGCCATGATTCGTCTGCTCAGAGGAATTAGAGACTTCCTCACATCCCCATTGGGCAAGCCCCAGGCCGAGCTACAAGAGTCGCTGGCATCGAACTGGGTGGCGATCAAGCTGAGCGTCATCCGCGGCCAGATCGAGCCTGACACCCCCCTCTACATCGGTGAGCTTCAGCCAAATGGGCGCTGCGGCTACATGACGGTGCAGTCGGTCTTGAAGACGGTAGAGGACGGCTGGGGACACTGGGACCGCAAGACCATAGCCTGGTGGTGCCAAGTCCTCGAGCGGGCGAACAGTGACTTGGTGGTCGACGCCTGACCCCAGCGAGCCACCATCTCCACCACCAGGAACACACCCCTAAGGCACTCCACTATGCCCACCAGGCAGGCCTGAATCCTGCCCTTACCGCACGACCAACCCGGCCTACAATCGACTTGCAGCATGCCAGAGAAGGCTGCGCTTGTCGCCGCCCGCTCACCCTGGACGCACTTCGCGTCGGCAGGATAGTATGGGGGGGAGCCTCACTGCCAGCCGGCTCTGAATGCTCCCAAGAAAGGCCAAGAGATGTTCGACGAAACGCGCTGCGACCGATGCGGCGACTGCTTTGTGCGCTGCCTCTATGTGGAGTACGACAAGGAGCGCGCCGCCTTCGAGATCGACGAGCTTATCGCCGGGCGGGAGGCCCCCATCCTGTCGGCCTGCGTCACCTGCTTCGCCTGTAATGAGTACTGTCCGACGGGTGCCCGCCCGTTCGACCTCATCCTGGAGCGCCAGGAGCAGTTCGGCTCCCTGAAGCTCCCTCCGCAGATGATCGCCAGCCAGGAGGCCACGTATGCCGTCAGCACGGAGGCCAGGGTGCCGGAGACCAGCGGGCGGCTTCTGTCTGCCTGCGTCTTCGGCGGCAGCGACCCCGACCTGTTCGAGGGGCGATTGTTCGAGGGGCTTCCGGTGGTGAAAGGACGGCATTTCTTCTGCCATATCCTGTTTGACCACCTGGGAGCGCCCTCGGTTACCGAGCGCCATGCCCAGACGTTCGTGGACAACCTGGCCGCCGCCGGAGCCGAGGAGGTCATCCTCGCCCACGACGACTGCTACAGCATGCTGGCCGATAGGACGCCCCAGTTGGGCATCACGGTGCCTTTCCGCCCCGTCCACATTGTCGAGTATCTGCGCGACTATCTTGACGCCCACCGCCAGGACATCACGCCCCTCCACCTTCGAGTGGCCTATCAGCGGCCGTGCGCCTCGCGGCTGTCGCCAGCCAAGGAGGCGGCAGTGGATGCCATCCTGGAGCGGATCGGCGTGGAGCGGCTCGAGCGGCAGTACGATCGGGAGAACGCGCTGTGCTGCTCCGGGGCGGTGGCAGCCCTGAGGCCGGAGGCAGCGCCCGCGCTGCGCGCCCGCAACTTGGACGATGCTCAGGAGGCGGGGGCGGAGGCGATGTGCTACCTGTGCCCCATGTGCCGGCGGACGATGGCCCAGGATGTGCAGGCGCGGGGCCTCGGCAGCTATCATATCATCGAGCTCATCCGCATGGCGCTGGGTGAGCTTCCCGCTCCCGTGCAGGGCAGGTGACGGCCCCCTCGCGCGGTTTGCCTCGCCGGGCTTCAGCAGGCGAAAGGGGAAACAGTGATGGCTAGGCAATACGACGCCATCGTCATCGGGTCGGGCATCGGCGGCCTGACCGCCGCCGCCTTCCTGGCCAAGGGCGGCCAGCGCCCTCTCGTTCTGGAGCAGCATTTCCTGCCGGGCGGCAATGCCATGACCTTCCGCCGCAAGAAGATGTTCGACTTCGACGTCGGCCTCCACTACATCGGTGACTGCGGGCCGGGAGGCTTCTTCCCCACCGTGATGGAGCAGCTAGGCATCGCCGACCAGGTCGAGTTTGTCCCCATGGACCAGGACGGCTTCGACACCGTCCACTTCCCGGACCTCACATTCCGGGTGCCGGCTGGCTGGGACCGCTACCGCGAGCGCCTCAAGGCTGCCTTCCCCCCGGAGGCTCAAGCGATCGACCGCTACGTCGACTTCGTGCGGATGGTGGCCGGCCACCCTCCCCCCAGCGGGCGGGATCCCCTTAGGGAGGTGCTGAGCAAGACGTGGAGCCAGGCCACCCTGGGCGAGGTATTCGATGCGGTGGAGGCAAGCCATCGTCTGCGCCACGTGCTGGCCGCTCAGTGCGGAACCTATGGCGCTCCGCCCAGCAAGGCCTCGGTGGGCATGCACGCCATGGTCACCGATTCCTACATGCGTGGGGCCTACTTCGTTCGGGGTGGCGCTCGACCGCTGGTAGAAGGCCTGGTGCGGGTCATCGAGGAGGGCGGGGGCCAGGTGCGCCTGCGCTCCAGGGTGGCGCGGATCATCGTGGAGAATGGGAAAGCGGTCGGGGTGGAGTTGGCCAAGGGCGAGCAGCTCCGGGCGCCGACCATCGTGTCCAACGCCGACGCCAAGCGTACCTTCCTGGAGATGGTGGGCGAGGAGAACCTCAGCCCCTCGCTGGCCGAACGAATCAAGGGCTACCGCATGGCCCTCCCCTTGTTCGTCATCTACATGGCTATGGAGGTAGACCCCTCGGAGCTGGGCTTGCCGAGCACCAACATCGGCCTGGTGCCGTCCTACGACCTGGAGGAGCAGTTCGCCGCCTGCTACGATGGTCGCCTGCCAGAGAGGCCGTCTGTCTTCCTCTCCATCGCCTCCCTCAAAGACCCGCGGAGCGAAAACATAGCTCCCAAGGGCTACACCAGCCTCCAGCTCATGACCCTGACGCCCGCCCAGCCGCAGGCCTGGGGCGTGGCCCAGAGCCCGGCGAGCGCCCCGACAAGGTCGGGGTATCGCCACACGCCGCCGTACCTGGCAGCCAAGCGGGAGATGGAGGAGAGGATGCTGAGGGTGGTGGAGGAGATGATGCCCGGCTTCATCCGCAAGGTTGTCTGGCAGGAATGCGCCACGCCCCTGACCCAGGAGCGTTTCACCCTGTCCAGCGGCGGCACCAGCTACGGGTTCGAGGCCACCCCCGACCAGTTCATGGCTGCTCGTGTCCCCCTTCAGACAGAGATCCCAGGCCTGTGGATGGCAGGAGCCAATACCCTGTTCGGCCACGGCATCCAGCCCTGCATGATGAGCGGACGAGCAGCAGCGGGCGCCATCCTCCAGCAAAGCCGCTGACCGTGAGCCAGCCTCCGTATATTGAAGATAGCGAACCAGTTGGCCCCTACTGGGAGATGGTTTTCGCCTCTCCCGTAGGGGCCAACTATCTGGGAGACTAGCCGCTTATCTCCCTACAGTGCTTACACTTGCGGCGGCCGCCCGTTCCTGAGCGACGATACTGGGGCTGGATGTTGTCGCCCTCGGTACACTTCGACTCGTCGTGGTAGACCGGCGGGTCGGTAGAGCGAATGGAATGCCATGGAGCTATTTTCACTTTCGGTACTCCTTCCAAGGGAAATCTTTTTCCCTTGCACTTTCGTAAGAATGATGGTTTACTGAGGTGCACCCCAGGGTGCACCCCCAAAAGGGGGTAAGGTTTTTATCCGTCCCATCATGGGCGGTGACACCTCCAGTTCTCCGGAGCGGGTGGCCCGCGAGTTGCAAGGCCCGTCAGGGCCATCCGCTCCGACTTCATACCTGCTCCACTCTTGCAGAGCAGCGTATCCAATTCGGCCCAGGCCGGCAATCGGCAACAAAAAACCCCACCTGCGACAAGGTGGGGGTTGACATTCCAAGCGACTGGTGATACACTGCCTGGCGAAGTGACCTAGACCACCTTGTCTAAATGGTTTGGCCGGTGTTCGCGCACCGGCCATATTCATTTGTCAATCGAACATTATACAGTTAGCACTCGCCGCTTGCAAGTGCCAAAAGGGGAATCCGTATAAACTTGATTGCAGAAAAGGTGGGCGAGTAGGGGCGATGGCGAAGAAGAAACACGACGACACGAGCGTGTCGCTTCACCCACTCGGTTTCGAGCAAGCTGTTGGGAAGCTGACTGAGACTCCCCCTGAGAAACCTTCCCGAGAGACCAAGTCAGCCGCCCGCCCACGTTCGCCAAGGCGGAAGCGAAGCGTTCCTCGTCAGTCAACTTCCGAGCATTGAACCGGAAGCTGAATTCGTCCAGGTAGCACTCCAGATACTTGGCCGCCCCGCCCCTTATCGAGCTATTTTGCTGATGCCCTTCGGGGTGCGGTGCTGAAACACTACACGGCTGGCCGCGTATCTGCCTTCGGTGTATACTCGTGACGGATGGCGTCACGCGGCGCCTGTCCATGTTGTCCCCCGCCGCCGCCAGGGCACATCGGCAAGGGCAGGTCGGCACGGGCAAGGGCAAAAGCGAGCACAAGGAGATGACGATGTTCCGAACAGCTCTAACGGAGATCCTCGGGATCGAATACCCCATCATCCAGGCCGGCATGAATGACGTGGCGCGGGCCGAGCTGACGGCGGCTGTGTCCAACGCCGGCGGCCTGGGCGTCATAGGCGGAGCCATGTTCACGCCCCCTGCACTGCGGGAAGAGATCCGCAAGGTCAAGGACATGACCGATAAGCCCTTCGGCGTGGACCTCCTCATGGCTGCGGGGATGCCCGGCATGGAGGAGCAGATGGAGGCGGTGCTCGACGAGGGAGTGCCGGTGTTCGCCTCCGGCCTGGGGAACCCCGCGCCCTACGTGGCGGATATGCACCGGCGCGGCATGAAGGTTCTGGCGGTGGTAGGCAACGTTCGCAACGCCTGCCGCTGCGCCGAGGGTGGCACCGACATCATTGTCGCCCAGGGCCACGAGGGTGGCGGCCACACCGGCCGGATAGCTACCCTGGCGCTTGTGCCTCAGGTGGTGGACGCCGTCAAGCCGCTGCCGGTAGTGGCGGCGGGCGGCATCGCCGATGGCCGCGGCCTAGTGGCCGCCCTCGCTCTGGGGGCCTGTGGCATCTGGGTGGGCACCCGCTTTGTTGCCACCCATGAGGCCTTTGGCCACCTCAACTACAAGAACAAGATCCTGGCGAGCAGCGAGGAGGACACGGTGGTCACCAAGGCCTTCACCGGCAAGACCTGCCGGGTCATCCGCAACAAGTACGCCGACGACTGGCAGGGACGAGAGGATGAGATAAAGCCCTTCCCCTTCCAACTGATGGTGGACGGCTACAAGATAGACGCAGCCATCGGCCGCGGTGACACCGATGTCGGCTTCATGCCGGCCGGCCAGATCTCGGGCCTCATCCACCGGCTCGATAGCGCCGGGGATGTGGTGCACGCCTTCATCGCCGAGGCGAACGAGGTCCTGGCCCAGATGGCCCAGGCCTACCTGGGTGTCAAGGCCGGCTAGAGCACCACAGCATCGTTTGCCGCCGCCCCCGCGTGGGGAGAGCCCGGATTCGTCTGCCTCGTTGTTCATGGCGCCTTAAAGACTGTTCAGATATTTAACGAGATATTGGGTATAGTAAATTCCGGCCAAGACGAACACGGACGCTACTCCGTATCTGAGCCACTTCTCCATTATCTGTACCGCTTGGAATGCCTTGCCGATGGCCTGCATGCTGAAAGCGATAAGGACTGCGAATACTAATACCGGCAAGGCGGTGCCGACGGCGAAAAGCGGCGGCAGAACCAAACCTCCCCTGGAATCGAGCACCAGCG
>Ga0315289_10004702_pt1 | contig 20284 bp, 16 predicted proteins | sample YL17G11_40_MG_FD_203452 | JGI IMG/M metagenome (GOLD analysis project Ga0315289, IMG submission 203452) | Sediment microbial communities from Yellowstone Lake, YNP, Wyoming, USA - YL17G11_40 | ecosystem: Environmental > Aquatic > Freshwater > Lake > Sediment | place: USA: Wyoming | collected... | reverse complement strand
TTTACGAGCGGGATCTCGCGGTCTCGAGAGACGGAACGGAGATCTTCTATGGCCTCATCTTCGGCCAGCACGTCACGATAATGCATACGCGCGTCTCGAATGGGGTATGGACCGAGCCGGAGGTTGCGCCGTTTGCGCGCGACCTCGCGTTCTACTGTTTCGAGCCTTCGATGGCGCCCGACGGCACGCGGCTCTGTTTTCTCAGCACGCGGCCGCCCGCCGGAGAGGAGTCGAAGCCCGGATGGACGCATCAGAATATCTGGGCGGTCGACCGCATGGACGATGGCGCGTGGGGCGAGCCATACATGGTGGGCCCGCCCGTCAGCACGGACGACGAGGAGTACTTCCCCTCGGTCACACGGGACGGAACGATCTATTTCACGCGCATGAAGACCGGCGAGCGGGAAAACAACATATACCGTTCGCGCCTCGTTGACGGAAAATATCAGGAGGCGGAGCCTCTCCCGGCGGCGGTGAATGGAACGGGGGACGTGTACAACGCCTGTATCGCGGCCGACGAGAGCTTCCTCATCGCGTGCGTGACCGGGCGGGACGACAGCATCACGAAAGGGCTTCCGAACTACTATGTTTTCTTTCGCAGCCCGGACGACACGTGGAGCGAAGGGGTCAATCTCGGCGAGAAGATCAATTTCCCGGGCGCCCAGGCGCTTTCGCCGTCCCTAAGCCCCGACGGACGGTATTTCTTCTTTGCTTCGACGAAGGCCGCGGAGCTCGACGCGGGCGCACCTCAAGCCATGACGCTGCACGGAATCCGCGATTTCCACGCCAAGCCGCAGAACGGCCTCGCCGATATCTACTGGGTCGATGCGTCGTTCATACAGGGCTTGAGGAGGTAGGGGCCCACGATGTCCGAGCAGGAATCCTGATGCCCCCGCGCCACGTCTGCATCGTAACGCTTTGATTATATTAACATTACGAAACGCAGCATTTCTATTGCGATACTGTGCAACATACGGTAATATTAAATCGTACAGTATGTGGACCGGTAGAAGGCACTCCCGGCTCCAGGAAGGTCAAGAGGCATGGATCCCGAACTGAGCTTTCTCGAAACCGAGATGAACCGAGGGTTCCTGCAGGTCCTTGTCCTTGTCCTTCTCGAACGGAAAGGCTACGGCTACGGGATGATCAAGCACCTCGAGAAAATAGGGTATGCGGTGGAGGAGAATACGCTCTATCCGCTCCTCAGGCGCCTCGAGAAGAACGGCTGGATCAAGAGCGAATGGGACGTGAGCGGTGACCGGCCGAAGAAGTTCTACGCAGTAACCGACCGCGGGAGGACCGTGCGCGAGCAGGCGCTGGCGATGTGGGCGGAGCAGGCCGAAATCCTCAATACGATGAAGGAGGCAGATCGCGATGCATGAGAGTCTCGAGAAGTATCTCAAGGAAATCAGCCACTACCTTGCGGTCAAGCAGGGGGCGGACGAGATCCTCGCGGAGATCAAAAGCCACATTCTCGAAAAGGCGGAGCGTGAATCCGGCGCCGTCACGGAAGAGTCGCTCAATAAAATAATCGGGTCCTACGGGCGCCCGCGGGATGTCGCGGCGAAATACATGGAGGGGCAAGAGATAATTTCCCCGACGTTCAAGAAACACCTGTTCCGTTATACGGCGCTCCTCTATGCAGTTCATTTCATCCTCACCATCGTCGCGGTCTATTTCCGAACGAGCATCATTGCAATGCCGCTCTTCATAATTCCCAAAATGCCCGTATTGGTGGCCCTCAACTACCTTCTCATGGCGCTCATCTATGATTTCGGTCTCGTCGCGCTCGTCCTCTATCTCGTGACGCAGAAGAAATGGGATGTGCGGCTTCCGTGGCCCGGGATCTCGGCGGGGCGCCGCGGCGAATCGGGGCTCGCTCGTCCGAAAATCGCGCTCCTTGGCGTTCGCATCGCCTTCTTTTTCCTGCTTCTCTTCCTCCTCGTGAAGTACCACACGATATTCTTCTACAATGTCAATTTTCACGCCCCGGAATCAATGCTCAATCCGGCCTCGTCCGTGTTCTTCTCGATCATGCTCATCGCCGCGTATGCATGCCATACGATCGCATACTGGGTCCGGTTCCTTTTCAATTCGGCGTGGGTACGGCTCGTCGAGAACACGGTCATTCTCCTCATTCTTTGGGTTATCTGGAACAGCCCGATCAGGCCCGAATACAAATCGGTTCCCGGCGTCGACCTGAGGCTTATCGGAGGCCTGTTCGTGGTCTTCTTCATCATCCTCGCCGTGATGGGTATTCTCAGGAGCCTCGTGCGGGTCGCGAGAGAAATGTCCCTTCCGTGATTGTCATCATGCGCGTTTTCGATTAGATTTGCTTTGAACGCTCGGCTGAAGGAGACCGGCCATGCCCCTTTCCTTTTTCACGAAAATCAGCCTTCTGTACCTTGTCCGGTCGATTGCGCGGATGGTCTCCTTCGTGCTTCTCATTCTCATCGTGATGTTGATCGTCGGAGCGGGGCTGCCGGATGTCCGGGCGTTTTCACGGGGAGAGATCGTTTCCTCGCTCATGTTGGTCGTCATGATCTCGGGGCTCATCATCGGGTGGTGGCGCGAGCTCGCCGGGGCGATACTGATACTGGGCGGGTTCTCCGCCTTCATGGCGTCGGAATACTCCGTATCGGGCGACGTGGGCATGAGCCGGATATTTATGCTGTTCCCGCTCTCGGGAGCGCTCTTTCTCGTCTACTGGTTGCTCACGAGGAAACGGTAGTGGAGGATATCGCCCGCGGCGTCCGTTCGTTCACCATCGGCACGGCGATAAGCCGGGTTCTGGGGCTCGTCCGGGAACAGGTCTTCGCCGCGCTTTTCGGCGCGAGCCGTTCAACGGACGCCTTTAACGCCGCCTTTCGCATCCCGAACCTCCTGAGAGACCTCTTTGCCGAAACGGCCCTTTCCCAGGCTTTCGTGCCCGTTCTCACCGACGAGAAGAGAAAGGGGAAAGAGGCCGAAAATCTTCTCGCCTCGAATATTTTCAACACACTCCTCGTCGTTACCGGGGCCGTGGCCGTCGTCGGGATCATGTTCTCGCCGCAGCTGGCCAACATAATCGCCGTCGGTTTCAGCAAATATCCCGACAAGCTGGCGCTGACGGGCAAGCTCACGGCCATCATGTTCCCCTTTCTCCTCTTCGTCGCTCTCGCGGCCTGGGCGATGAGCTATCTCAACACGGAAGGCTCCTTCTTTGCGCCGTCCCTGGCGCCGGCCTTTTTCAACGTCTTCTCGATCGTCGTGCCGCTCGGCATGTTCGGATACTACACGAGCCGCGGCGGCGACCCGATCTACGGGGCGGCCATCGGCGTCACGGCGGGGGGCCTGATACAGTTCGCGGTGCAGCTCCCGCGGCTGTCTCAAAAAGGATTCCGCTACAAGCTTTACCTGAACTTCCGCGATCCGGAGTTCCGCCGGGTGATGGCGCTCTTCGTTCCCGTGGCGATCGGGCTCGCCGGCTCGAGAATCAATTTCGCCGTCAACACGGTCCTCGTGTCGTACCTCAGGGACGGGAGCATGACCTGGCTCAACTACGCCTTCCGGATCATGCACTTGCCCCTCGGGCTGTTCGGAGTCGCCGTCGGGACCGTTACGCTGCCGACCCTCTCCCGCCTGGTTAATGAAAACAACCTTCCCGCGATCCGCGAAACCATGTCCGATTCCCTGAAGATGGTGTTTTTTCTCACAATCCCGACGGCCGTTGTGATTGCCTTCCTCTCCAACCCGGTCACGAGCGTCATTTACCAGCATGGGAGATTCACCGCTCTCGATACGGCGGCCGTCGCCCAGGCGCTCGTTCTCTACATCGTCGGGATCCCCTTTATCTCGGCTCTCCGGAACGTCGCGGCCGTTTTTTACGCGTACAAAGACGCCAGAACGCCGATGTACGCGAGCTTCGCCTCCATCGGGATAAACGTCATCCTCAACGTCACCTTGATGCGGGTCATGGGCTTTCTGGCCTTTCCGCTCTCCATGACCGTCGCCGCGATCGCGAACATCGCCATCCTGTTTCTGCTCGTCCCGCGGAGAATCGGACACGTGGATTTCGGACCCATGGCAAAATATTTCCTGACTCTGGCCGCAGCGGCGGTCGCCGGAGGCCTTGCGGGCTGGCTCATCGACCGTTTCCTGTTCCAGCCGCTGGGGTCCGCTTTCTGGATCAGGCTCGCGAGCGTCGTCGTGAGCGGCGGAGCCGGTCTCTCGCTTTTCTATTCTCTCTGCTTGCTTCTGCGGGTCACCGAGGCGAGAGATTATTTGAAGAGATTCATCAGCAGATAAGAGAGGCGCGTCGACCGTCGCGAAAGAGGGGGATCGCACGATTCGGGCGAAACGGGAACAGAGCGCGCGATGGGGCGAGATCCTCGCGGAGCTCGCATCACGAGCCAATCCCGAAAACGTCGCCGGCATGGCGCGCTACGGGATCAATCCGAAGAACACGCTCGGCGTTTCGGCACCGGTTCTCCGCGCGATGGCGAAAAGGATCGGCAGGGACCACGCGCTCGCCCTCGAGCTCTGGGAGTCGGGAATTCGCGAGGCGCGCATCCTCGCGGGGCTCATCGACGATCCCGCGCTCGTAACGGAGAGCCAGCTCGAACGATGGGCGAAGGATTTCGATTCGTGGGACGTGTGCGACGGGGTCTGCAGCAATCTCTTCGACAAAACGCCCTTCGCGTATGAAAAAGCGGCCGCATGGAGCGAGCGTGAAGAGGAATTCGTGAAACGGGCCGGTTTCGTCCTCATGGCGGCGCTCGCCGTTCACGACAAGAAGGCGCCCGATGGCCGGTTCAGGGGATTTCTGCCGCTCATCGAACGGGAGGCCGCCGACGAGCGCAACTTCGTGAAGAAGGCCGTGAACTGGGCGCTGCGTCAAATCGGCAAGCGGAACAGGCCGCTCAACGCGGCCGCCATCGCGTCCGCGAAACGGATTCGGAAGATGGATTCGAAGGCGGCTCGCTGGATCGCCGCCGACGCGCTGCGCGAGCTCGAGAGCGACGCGGTGCAGGGAAGGTTGGCGCGGCGGTGAGCCTTTCCCGCAAACGCATCGCGGATTTTCAAGGAACGATCTATGCGCACTATCGCGCGCACGGCAGGCGCGACCTGCCCTGGCGCGCGACGAGGGATCCGTACCGCATCCTCGTCTCGGAGCTCATGCTCCAGCAGACGCAGGTCGCGCGGGTTTCCGAGAAATTCGGGCCCTTCGTCGAGCGGTTCCCCGATTTCGTCTCGCTCGCCCGCTCGCCGCTCCGGGACGTCCTCAAGGCGTGGAGCGGGCTCGGATACAACCGCAGGGCGCTCCAGCTCCGGGAAACGGCCCGCGTCGTCGTTTCGCGGTTCGATGGGACTCTGCCCCGGCGCCTCGACGATCTCCGCGCCCTTCCGGGCATCGGCCGGGCGACCGCGGCCGAAATAATGAACTTCGCGTTCAACGAACCGAGCGCATTCATCGAAACGAACGTCCGCACAGTCTTCATTCATCATTTCTTTTCCGGCAGAAAAAAGATCGCTGATACGGAGATTCTCCCGCTCGTGGAGCAGACGATCGACGCCCGGAGCCCGCGCCGGTGGTTCTATGCCTTGATGGATTACGGCGTCGCGCTCAAGAAGAGCCACCCGAATCCTTCCCGGAGGAGCGCGCATCACGTGCGACAGGGGAGGTTCGAAGGGTCGAATCGGCAGGCGCGTGGGCTCGTCGTGCGGGCGCTCGCGGAGCGCTCGATGAGCGAGGGGGAGCTCGCGCGGCGGACGGGCGTGAGCCTTGCGCGGATCCGGGCCGTCGTTTTGGGGCTCGCGCGCGACGGGCTCGTCACGCGTCGGGGCACGAAGATCGGCATCGCATAAGGAGGCGGAGAGAGAGAAACGGTCAGCCCTTCTTGCGCCGGAGGAGCCTCGTTACGGAAAATGCCGCGAGCGCCAGAACGATGCCCCAGGCGATCGTCATGAACACGTACCCCTGTGTCGTCATATGTTCTCCTCTGAAGAGCGTTGCCTCGAAAAGCTCCCCCGTCTCGATGCGATAACCACAAGGATCGTGAATCCCGCGATAATCGCGAGCATGAGCGCGCGTGCGCCCCAGACGTACGGGCGGTTTTCGGGGGGGACCGCCTCCATCTTCAGGACCTTCATCATATCGGACTTCGCCCACGTGCCGAGGATCGCGATGAGGAAGAGCGGGGTGACATACTTCATGACGAACCTGAAGAAGCGGGGAACCTTGATCTCGGCGCCCCTCGTTATCTCCTCCCAGGCATTGTCCTTTCCGAACACCCAGAAAAATACGACGATCTCGATGAACGCCAGGAGCACCACGCCGAATGTTCCCGCCCAGAAATCGAGCTCATCCATGAACCCGTGCGCGAGATAGAAGATGACGAGGTTCGCGGCGGCGAAGGTGAAGATCGATATCACGTTCACCGCTTTTTTCCTCGTCCAGCCGAGCTCGTCGACGAAGAACGTGACCGCGGGCAGCGTGAGCGCGACGGAAGAGGTGACGCCGGCGATGAAGAGGAGGAAGAACCACATGAAGCCGAAGATGTTTCCCAGCGGAAGGTGCTGGAAAACGATCGGCATGGATTGAAAGGCGAGGTTGAAGGAGCCTCCCCGAGCGATCGCCTGGGTCGCCGCCACGCCGAAGAACGCGCACGCGATCGGGATCGCGATCGTCCCGCCGCAGATCACCTCGCAGAACTCATTCGTGCTCACCGTGGCGACTCCCGCGAGCGCGACGTCGTCGTTCTTTCCGAGGTAGCTCGAATAGGCCTGGATGGCGCCGAACCCGACGCTCAGGGTGAAGAATATCTGCCCCGCCGCCGCGAGCCAGACCTTCGGATTCGCGAGCGCTCCGAGATCGGGGTTCCAGATGAACCCGAGCCCGTTCATGACGCTCTGGTCGGGGCGCGAGGGATCGGGCGTCCCGAGCGTGAGGACGCGCACCACGAGTGCGATCGCCATGATGATGAGGAGCGGCATTCCGATGTTTGCGAGGCGTTCGATGCCGCCCCTGATGCCGCGCCGGAGCACGTAGTAGTTGATCGCCGCGGTGGCGACGAAGAAGAGATACGCCCAGTAGATGCCGTGGAAATAGTCGTTGCGGGCGAGCCCCTGGTAGCCCCGCAAGAATCCCCCCATCGCCTCCTGGGTGAGAGCGCCGTTGTATTTTCCGGTCAGGGAGAAAAAGGAAAACCCGAGCGTCCATGATTCCACGCACAGGTAGTAGATGAAGACGGTGATCGGAAGCAGGAGGCCGAGGACGCCGAAATATTTCGCCGCGGGGTGGCGCCAGAGGAGCGAGAATATCCCCGGCATCGTGCCGTGCCCCTGGTGCCCGCCGAACCGTCCCATCGCGAGCTCCGTCCACATGAGCGGAATGCCGACGAGGATGAGCGCGATGAAGTATGGGATCATGAAGGCGCCCCCGCCGTTCCCCGCTGCCTGCACGGGGAATCGCAGGAAGTTGCCGAGACCCACGGCGTTTCCGGCGAGCGCGAGGATCAGTCCGATCTTTGTCGCCCAGCGTTCTCGTTCCATCCATCCCTCCCTGTGGATGCGTGCCCTTCCCGTCGCCGCGCGCCGCGGCGCCGCTCATCGTTTCTTCAGCCTCGCTTCGATCTTCTTTACCTTGTCCGACATCGCCTGGAAATGGCTCCCCTCCCAGTAGACCTTCCGGCAGTCGGGGCAGCGGTGGAAACGATGAAAGTCCCGCGCGACGCGCGCGGGCACGAGCCCTTTCACGGCTTCCTCCGGCTCCTCGACGAGGAGCGTGTTGCATTCGAGGCACCGGGTGAACGGTTCGAAGCGCGGAGCGTCGCCGGTCGCGGCGAAGAGCTCGACGATCTGATCTTCGACGTCGCCGGAGCGGAGTACCACGGGTTCCGGACCGGGGCGGTCCGGCATGTTTCGCGCGCGGGTGACGGCCGTTCGTCCCTCTTTCATCGCGTTGATGAGGAAGCGGCCGGTCTCTCCCTCGGGGCTGAGCTTCGCGTCGTACCCGAGCATCCGCATCGTGATACAGAGCTTGCCGAGCATGCGGTCGAAGAGAAACGAGCGGTTTTTCTGCCGCATGGCGATACTCCTTTTTCGCTTGACAGCATATCAGATAACGATGAATATGGGAAGGCTTGAAAGTGCGCGAACAGTCGGTACGGTTGGGATTTACGTGGAGATGGAGGTGAGAGAGCCGGTTCGCAGGGGAGGAACCGCGGGGGTATATGTCGGAACATTTTACTGGCTGCTTGAAGTGTAACAAGGGAATTCTTCTCCCTCTTTCGGATTACGGGAGAGACGGCGCGCCCATCCGCTACAAGGCATGGGTATGCAACAATCCGGAATGCGGATTCAACATTCGAATCGACAACGGAGAGATCAGCATCGGGAAGGAGCTTTCGTTCTCGAGCAAATAGGGATTCGAAATAGCTTCGGGATGGGGGGCCATCGGCCCCCTTTTTTATTGCCGTTCCGGCGGACGGAGACGGCTCAGGAACCGGAGAGAGAGCACGAGAACGCCGAGCGAGAGAAACGTCCACGCGAGATCGCTCGAGACGACCTTTGCCGATACGATTTGCTCTTCGGTGGCGGCGTCGAGCCTGAAGAGGGTCACGAGATTGTAGATCGCGTGTCCCATGACGGAGTACCAGAGGACGCCCGTCCGATAGAAGATATAGCCGAAGAGGATCCCGAGCGCCGCGATGCCCGGGATGGCGGGGGGGTTGAAATGGCAGAGCGAGAAAAGGAGCCCGGCGAGGACGACCGCGAGAGTCCCGTTCATGTTTCGTTGAAAGATTCTCTGGATGAAGCCGCGGAAGAGAAGCTCCTCCGTGACCGCTGCGACAAGGACGAGGCCGATCGCGACGAAGAAGAAAGAGGCCGGCCCTTTGGGCTTGATTGAAAGGATGAAGCTGGTATAATCGGCATCCGGAGCCCACATCCGCTCGAAGATACCCGAGAACGCCTCGACGGGAAGGATCGCCGCGGCCGAGACGAGGAAAATGACGGCCGTCGTTTTGATATCGGGCCGGCCGAGCGAAAACTCCCGGGCGAATCCAAGCGTCGATCTTTGCGAGAGCAGGAAAAAGGGAATGAGAATCGAGAAGATTCCGGGAAGGGAAAGGGAGAGCGGGATCATTCCCTTGAAATAGAGAAGCCCCGCGAGAGAATAGTTCATGAGGAGACAGGCGCCCGCGTAAACGATCAGGAGATAGTTGTTGACCCGGTCGAATAACCCGGGCGGCGGTCCGGCGGGTCCGGAGCCGGAATCTCCGGTGTCCGGCGCGCTCTCGCGTGGATCGCGATGGTCGTGTTCTTCCGGTTGCATGGCGCGAGTATATCGGCGCGCCGCCCGCCGGGCAAGGAGAAAGGCCCCTCGATGATCAAACTCGTCATCTTCGATCTCGACAACACGCTTACCGATTTTGTCCGCATGAAGGAGGTCTCGATAGAGGCGGCGATCCAGGCGATGATCGACGCGGGGCTCCTCGTTCCGCCGGACCGGATTCGCAAAGAGATCCTGAAGATCTACGAGGATGAGGGGATCGAGTACCAGAAGGTCTTCAACAAGCTCCTCGTGAAGCTCATCGGCGAGGTCGACTACAAGGTGCTCGCCGCGGGAATCGTGGGGTACCGGCGCGCGCGCGAAGCGGCGCTCGTCCTCTATCCGCACGTCAAGATGACGCTCATACAGCTCCTCGGGAGAGGGCTCAAGCTCGCCGTGATCTCGGACGCGCCGCGGCAGGAAGCGTGGCTGCGCCTCTGCTACCTCCAGCTCCACCACATGTTCGACATGGTGATCACGTACGAGGACACGGGCGAGTACAAGCCGAGCCCGGCGCCCTTTCGGATGGTCCTCGACACGATGGGGATACAGGCCTCGGAGGCGCTCATGGTCGGCGATTGGCCGGAGCGCGACATCGTCGGCGCGGCGGAGCTCGGCATCAGAACGGTATTCGCCCGGTACGGCGACACCTTCGGCACGAAGGAGTCGGGCGCCGATTACGAGATCGACGACGCGTACGCCCTCGTAAAGATCGTCGAGGAGCTCAATAAAGGCACAGAGCGATGAAAGGAACGTTCGTATGAAGGTCGTGACCGGAGCGGAGATGCGCCGGATCGACGAGGCGACGATCAGCCGCTTCGTCACCGGAGTCGTTCTGATGGAACGCGCGGGGCAGCGGGTCTTCGAGCAGATCGCGGCGACGTTTCCATCGCTCGAGGCGCTCACCGTCTCGATATTCCTCGGGCGGGGGAACAACGCGGGGGACGGCCTCGTCGTCGCGCGGCTCCTCGCCGAACGGGGCGCGAGGGTGATCCTTCAGCACCTCCATCGACCCGAGGAGCTTTCCCCGGACGCCTCCAAGAATCACGCGCGGCTCGCGGCGCTCCGCGACGAAAAGAAGATCGTCGAGCACTTTCTCTACCTCGCCGGCTGGGAGGAGCTCGTACGGAAGGCGCTCGAGGACTCGGACGTGATCATCGACGCGCTCCTCGGGACGGGGCTCAACAAAGCGGTCAGCGAGGAGTACGCCGCGGTCATCGACGTCATGAACGGGTGCGACCTCCCGATCATATCCATCGACATACCCTCGGGAGTCAGCGCTGACACGGGGGAGGTCATGGGCGCCGCGGTCGTCGCCGACCTCACGGTCACGATGGGGCTCCCCAAGATCGGCTGTCTCTTCTATCCGGGGAAGCTCTGCGCGGGGGATCTTGTCGTCGGGGACATCGGGATCCCGCAGGAAGTGATCGACGGGGAGAAGCTCGGCGTGGAGACGATCGATTGTGCCCGGGCGCTCGAAGATTTTCCGTCGCGGGAGCCGACCGCGCACAAGTTCGCGTGCGGCTCGCTTCTCGTCATCGCGGGGAGCCGCCGGTACGCGGGCGCGGCGCACCTCACGGCGCTCTCGGCGCTCAAGACCGGCTGCGGCATCGTCTACTGCGCGGGACCGGAGTCGATCCGCACCGTCGTCCAGGGGGCCGCGCCGGAAGTGATATTCATCGCGCTCGGCGAGACGCGCACGGGCTCGATCGCGTACGCCTCCGCCGCGGGCCTTCTCGGGGATATCCGGTTTGACGCGATCGCGATGGGCCCCGGCCTCACGACGGACGAAGAGACGGTGAAGCTCGTGAGATACGTGCTCGAAAAGACCCCGAAGCCGGTCCTCATCGACGCCGACGGCATCAACGCGCTCGAGGGGCGCTTCGCCGACGTCGTGAAAGCGTCGATGATCAAGGAGATCGTTATAACGCCCCATTCGGGCGAGCTCAAGCGCCTCGCCGGGGAAAGCGCCCCGGAGCTCCCCGTGCCGCGCATCGAGTGGCTCCGCGAGCTCGTCAGGGGAACCGGCGTGACGGTCGTCCACAAGGGCGCGCCGACGGTGGCGGTCAATCCCGACGGAAGCGCCGGGATCAACGCGCATGGCCACCCGGGACAGGCGACCGCGGGGAGCGGGGACGTTCTGAGCGGCGCGATCGCGGGGTTCCTCGCGCAGGGGTGCGGCGCGGCGCGCGCCGCGCGGCTCGGCGTGTATCTCCATTCGCGCGCCGCGGAGATCGCCGCCTGCGAGACCGGCGAACGGGGAATGATCGCGGGGGACTGCATGCGGGCCCTCCCGCTCGCCCTCAAAGAGCTGGAATAGAATGAAAGAGCTCGACGTCATCGACCGCTTCCGCAGGGCGTTCCCCGGCTGCGGCATCGGCGACGATGCCGCGGTTCTTCCGGGCGTCGAAGGGGATCTCCTCTTCGCGGCGGACGCGGCGATCGAGGGTGTGCATTTTGACCGGCGATTCTGCACGTTGAGCCAGGCGGTCCAGAAGCTCGTCACGTCAAACGTCTCCGATATATTCGCGATGGGAGGTCGAGCGGGCTCGATCGTTTTCACCGCGGGACTCCCGGAGGGGTGCGCGGCGCGGGACGTCGACGATATCATCCACGGGCTCAGGCGGTCCTGTACGCAGTACGGGGTGAAGCTTGTGGGCGGGGATACGGTCCTGAGCCCGTGGGGCTTCGTCTTCAACGTGGCGATCACGGGGGAGGTGAAGCCCGGCCGCGCGATTTTGCGGTCGGGAGCGCGCGTTGGGGACGCGATCGTTCTCTTCGGCGAGATCGGGCGCTCGCTGGCGGGCCTCGGGATTCTCTCGGCGCTCTCCGGCAGGGAGGGGAACGGAACCGTTCCCGTTCCGCGCGCCCCGGGCTTGCTCGAATCGGCCGCGACCATGAAAAGGATGCTCGGCGCGCTCTCGCTCGCGACGAGCGGCCCCGAACTGGACCGGATGGCGCTCGCCCTCGGAGGGCTTCCCCGCGCGCATGAGATGATGCGCTTCATGCAGCATCATCTCGTACCGCTCGCGTATCCACTCGAGGCCTCTTTTCTCGATGCCGAGCCGCCGTGCGTCACGGCGATGATCGACGTCTCTGATGGGCTCGCGAAGGATCTACGGACCCTGTGCGAGGAGAGCGGAGTGGGAGCCGCCATTCGGGAAGAAACGTTCCCGGTGAGCGAGGGAATCTCGGAGGTATTCGGGATCGGCACCGGAGCGCTCGCCGATTTCGCCATATCGAGCGGCGAGGAGTACGTGCTGCTCGCGACCGTGGCGGCCGAAGCGGTGAAGGGGCGGGGCGCGGGCCAGGCGGCGCAGCGCCTCGGCGCCGGCGCGACGGTGATCGGCTCGGTAGTCCCGGCGGCCGAGGGCGTCGTGCTCGTCGACGCGAAGGGGAGCACGAGGCCCATGCCGAAGCTCGGCTACGAGCATACATTCTGAAGCCCGCGGAAGCGCCGGCAACACTGAGAGGGCTGCGATGTTCATCTATCTCATACGCCACGGCCAGACCGATTGGAACAAACAGCACCGCGTGATGGGCCGCACGGGAATCTCGCTCAACGGGGAAGGAAGGGCGGGGGTTTCGGCGCTCGCACGCGAGCTCAAGGTCAAGAAAATCCCCGTCATCTACACGAGCACGGTCGAGCGGGCGCTCGAGACAGCCCGGATGCTCGCGAAGGAATGGGGCGCCGAGCTCCGGGAGGAGCCGCGTCTCGACGAGTCGCCGTTCGAACGCTGGGTTGGCAGGACCTACCACGAGCTTTGCGACGACGAGAATTTCAAGCGCTACTTCGAGTCGCCGACGAGCTCGCGTTTCTCGAACGGCGAGGGGATGATCGATATCCAGAGGCGCGCGCTCGATGCGGTGGCGCATATCAGGGAGGAGGTCACCGCGGGAAGGGCGGCGGCCGTTTCGCACAGCGATGTGATCAAGCCCGTCCTCGCGCATTACCTCGGTATGGATCTCGACGCGATACACCGGCTCTCGATCGCGAACGCATCCTCGTCGCTCATCGACTTCAAGGAGGCGCCTCCCCGCATCCGCTACATCAATTTCGCCCCCTGGCAGTGGCGCGATACGCCGTGAGGAGCCTCGGCGCGCCGCCGCGGGTCGGGCGCCACGCGCCCGGCGCCGCCCGCGCGGAAGGACACACAGAGGGCGAAAATTGTGTTGACGCCCCGAGGTAGTTGCGCTTAGAAATTGTGGCGTGACGCAGCCGCCGCCCCCGGCATCCGCAACCCTTCCATCAGGAGCGTTGTATGAACGGAACTCCCCGAGAGGTACTGGAATTTTCAAAATCAAAGGGTGTCGAGTTCGTCGACATCAAGTTCATCGATTTTCCCGGCAGGTGGCAGCACTTCACGGTCCCGGTCTCGAGGCTGACGGAGGAGCTCTTCGCGGAGGGCATCGCGTTCGACGGCTCGAGCATCCGCGGCTGGAAGAACATCAACGAGAGCGACATGCTCGTGATTCCCGACCCGGGGACCGCCTTCATCGATCCTTTCTGCTGCCATCCGACCCTGAGCCTCATCGGCGATATTCACGATCCGGTCACGCACGAGCCGTACGCGCGCGACCCGCGCTACATCGCGCGCAAGGCGGAGCAGCATCTCGCGAGCACGGGGATCGCGGAGCGCGCGTACTTCGGGCCGGAGGCGGAGTTCTTCGTTTTCGACGACGTTCGTTTCGCCCAGGACGAGCGGAGCGGCTTTTACAAGGTCGATTCGATCGAGGGGGCCTGGAACTCGGGGCGCGACGAAGGCCCGAACCTCGCGTACAAGGCGCGGTTCAAGGAAGGCTACTTCCCCGTGCCGCCGACGGACTCGCTCCAGGATCTCCGGAGCGAGATCGTGAAGAACCTCATGGCATGCGGCCTCACGTGCGAGGTGCAGCACCACGAGGTGGCGACGGGCGGGCAGAGCGAGATCGGCCTCAGGTTCGATACGCTCGTGCGCATGGGGGACGCGGTATCCATTTTCAAGTACGTCGTGAAGAACACGGCGCGCGCGTTCGGCAAGACGGCCACCTTCATGCCGAAGCCGATCTTCGGCGATAACGGCTCGGGGATGCACGTGCACATTTCCCTGTGGCGGGGAGACAAGAACCTCTTCGCCGGCCCCGAGTACGGGGGCCTCAGCGAGACGGCGCTCTACTTCATCGGCGGCCTCATCACGCACGCGCACGCGCTCCTCGGGCTCACGAACGCCTCGACGATCTCGTACAAGAGGCTCGTGCCGGGGTTCGAGGCGCCCGTGAATCTCGCCTACTCCCAGCGGAACCGGAGCGCCGCGATCAGGATCCCCGTGACTTCGGGGAAGAGCGAGGCAAAGCGCGTCGAGTTCCGGTGCCCGGATTCGACGGGGAATCCGTACCTCAGCCTCGCGGCGATTCTCATGGCGGGGCTCGACGGGATCGAGAACCGGCGCCACCCGGGGGAGCCGCTCGACAAAAACATCTACGACATGCCCCCCGAGGAGCTCGCGCACGTCAGGAAGACGTGCCCCGATTTCCCGGCGGCGCTCGCCGCGCTCGGGGCCGGACACGAGTTTCTTCTCAGGGGGGACGTGTTCACGGAGGATGTGATCCGCACCTGGATCGATTACAAGCGGGAGAACGAGGTCGTGCCGGTGATGATCCGGCCGAACCCGTTCGAATTCTGCATCTATTTTGATGTATAATGAAGCCGCCGGCGCCGCGGGACGTTCTCGCGGGCAGGCATATGCGCCATGACACCTCCGATTCTCAGAAGCTCCCGGCTCCCTTCGCCGCGATTCGGCGCGGGGGAGGATTGGATGACCTCCTTCGCCGGGGAGGTCCGGGACGTGTACCGGCTTTTCCTGAAGGATCTCGAGCGGCGCCATCGTTCCGGCGCGCCGGGGGTCGAGATCGCCCGGGCCTGCTCGGCCGGCGTCGAGGCCGTCGTTCAACACCTGTACGATTCGCTCGGAGAATGGATGGGGCCGAAGCTGCGCCGCGCGCCCGCCGTGATCGCGCTCGGGGGTTTCGGGCGCCGCGAGCTTTCGCCGCGGAGCGACGTCGATCTCCTCTTCCTCTGGGACAAGAAGCCGGGCCCCGCGGGCACCGCGCTCGCGGGATACATCGTGCGCATGCTCTGGGACTCGGGGCTCGAGCTCGGACATTCGGTGCGGACCCTCGCCGAGCTCCGCAAGGCGCTCGAACGGGACAGCGACCTCAAGACGGCGATTCTCGACAGCCGCTGGATCTGCGGAGACGATTCGCTCAAGAACGAGCTCCACGCGATCAAGGGGGAGATACGGGGGCGCGAGAGCGGAGCGCTTCTCGAGGCGAAGCTCGAAGAGACGCGCCGCCGCTGGAAGAAGCACGGGGGGAGCTGTCATCTGATCGAGCCGAACGTGAAGGAGAGCCCCGGGGGGCTGCGTGACTACCAGATGATCCGGTGGGTGGGGATGGTGCTTCCGTGGGACGGCACGCTCGAAGGGCTTTACCGGCTCGCCATCATCGACCGGCGGGAGATCAAGGACGTCGAGCGCTCGTTCGATTTCCTCCTGCGCACGCGCAACGAGCTCCATTTTCGCATGGGGACCAACTGGAACGTTCTCACGCTCGACCTCCAGCGTTCGGCGGCAAGGGGCCTCGGCTACGCGGACGCCGGGGGGCTTCTCGCCGTCGAGCGTTTCATGCGCGACTACTATTCGATGACGCGCTCCATCTTCACGCTCCTCGATCGGTTTCTCGAAGAGACGCACGGGGAGGGAAACCTCCGGATCATCGACGGCTCCCTCTACCGGAGGGTCGGCACGAAGGGGCTCGCTCAGCTCGATCTGCGGATGAGCGGGGCGCGGATGAAGAGCGATCCGCTGTTTTCCTTCAAGGAGCAGCTTCGCACGGGGAAGCGCTTCTCGCCGCAGATGGAGCGGCGCACCAGGAACGCCTTCAGGCCGCAAAGGCTCGGGTCCGCCGTGACCAGGCGAATGCGGGAATCGTTCATCGAGCTCGTCGAGATGCCGGGAAAGAAGGCCCCCGTTATCCGGAGCATGCACGAGCTCGGCGCCCTCAGGCATATATTCCCGCCATTCGACAAGCTCACCTGCCTCAAAAAGTACGATCTCTATCACCAGTACACCGCCGACGAACACAGCCTCCAGGCGGTGGCGAACCTCGAAGAGCTCGCAAGCAGCGAAGGGGGGCTCCTCGCGCGGATCCACGACGAGATCGCCGAGAAGACGGAGCTCCTCCTCGCGACGGTGCTCCACGACATCGGAAAGCCGAGCGCGCGCGGGCACGCCCGCTCCGGGGCGCGCATGGCGGACGAGCTCCTGCGCGCGTTCCCCATATCGCCGCGATCACGTTCGCTCGTCGCCTTTCTCGTGAAGAACCATCTCCTGCTGTCGCACTTCAGTCAGCGGAGGGACATGGAGGACCGCGACACGGGCCTCCAATTCGTGAAGCGCGTGAAAAATCATCCGAACCTCAAGCTCCTCTATCTCCTCACGTACGCCGACCTCAAGGCGACGGGGCCGAGCGTCTGGACCGGCTGGAAGGAGAACCTCCTCGAGGACCTCTACTTCAAGGCGTCGAGGATGCTCGCGGACAAGTCGGAGTCGGGCGCGGCCTACCGGGAGATTCTCGAGAAGCGGCACGAGAAGATGCTCGAGCTCTGCGGGACGGACGAGGAGCGCGCCGCGATGGAGGTGCACCTCGCCAATCTTCCCGAGCGCTACGCGATGGTCGTCACCCCCGCGCAGGCCACGGCGCACATCGCGATGGTCGAGCGTCTCCGGGGACGGAGCGCGATCGTCGAGATCCGCCGCCTTCAGCACTCGATCGAGATCACCGTGTGCACGCGCGACCGGCCCTTCAGGCTCTCCCAGCTCTGCGGGGTCGTCACGATCAACGACCTCAACATCCTCGGCGCCTTCGCGTTCACGCGGAAGGACGGAATCGTGATCGATCTCTTCCACTGCATGGGCGTCGAGGCCCGCCTCGCGCTCCCCGGGGAGGCCGCGGAGAAGATCGAGCGCGATTTCACCGGGGTGCTCGGGGGCGAGATCGATCTCGAGCGCTCGTACGCCGCCCACGTCGAACGCTGGAAATGGCGCACCGCGAAAGGGGCGAGTGTGCCGACCGTCGTCGAGTTCGAGAACGACCTCTCGCGGGAGAGCACGATCATCGATCTCACCGCGCGCGACCGGCCCGGTCTCCTCTACCGCGTGACGCGCATACTCTCCGAGGAGGGGCTCGATATCCAGAGCGCGCAGATCACGACGCGGGGAGAGATGGCGGCGGATTCATTCTACGTGCGGACGGCGGGGGGAAAGAAGCTCGCGGACGCGGGGGCGATGCGCTCGGTACGGCTCAAGCTCAAGGATGCGCTCGACGCGGGCTCGTGAGAGCTCCGTTATACCGTTTTCTCGAAGAACCGGAAGAAGATTCCCCGGACATTTTTCCTGGTGCCGCCGAGCCGCTCGAGGAACGGGCCGTTTCCCGGCATGTGTCCGCCGAGAAGGTGTTCGAGATAGCCCTCGAAAAAGGCCTCACGCTCGGGAAGCGGCGGATACGGAAAGCCGTGGAGCGCCGCGGCGTGCTCGATAGTCCAGAAGAGGCGGTACGCGGCGAGGAGCGCGGCGGCGTCGCCCGGCTCGAGGAGCCCGGACGACTCGAGGCGGGCAAAGGCGGCCTCGTTGTCAGCCGATGACGGCTTTTCCGTGATCCCGCGCAGCCGCGCCGCGGATACGAGAAAGTCGATGTCGTAAAGCCCGCCCGGCGCGTGCTTGATGTCCCACGCGCCCTTGGAGAGCCCCTCGAGCTTCGCGCGGGAATCGAGGAGGCGCGCCTTCCAGCCCTCCCGTGAGAACGCGACCGGCAGCGTCCGGCGAAGCATCTCCTCGAATGCGGCGCCCGTCTCCGCGTTTCCGTGGATGAACCGGCACTTCGAATACGCGAGGATCTCCCAGAGGGAGGCGCGCGTCTGCAGGTAGCCTTCGTAGTGCTCGAGCGTCTGCACGAGCGGGGAGCCTTCCCCCTCGCCGCGGAGCCGCATGTCGGCCGCGCCGAGGCGGATCGCGCGCGCGTCCTCGAGAATGCCGCGGACGACACCCGCCTCGAGAGAGGCCGAGCGATCATCCGTCGTCACGGCGATGAGATCGAGGTCGCTCCCGAACCGGGCGCTCCGCGTCGCGACCGAGCCGGCGGCGAAGAGCGCGAGCCTCCGTCCCCCTCCTCCGCCGCGGTCGAAGAGAACGCCGAGCGCGCGCTCGGCGGCGCCGGCGAAAAGCGGGCCGAGAAGGCCGGGGCCGCTCTTCGGAATCGGGTTCTGGCTGTGAATGAAGAGGAGCGTCTCCTCGTACCAGCGCGCGAGCCGCGGGAGCGCGTCGCCCGCCTTCGGATCCGGAGGCTCCCCGGGCGGCATTCCTTCCGCGAGAAAATCGAGGAGCTCGATCCGGTTCGCGAGCGCCTCCGAGAGCCTCGTCGACAGCGACGCGACCGCGAGCAGCAGGCGCAGAAGATCCCCCCCGCCCCCCACGAGCTCGAGCGTGGAGCGCACCGCGCCGGAAGCCTTCACGATGCGGACGAAGTTCCTGAGGGTGAGCGCCGGATCGGGAGTCCGGGAGACATTCTCGAGAATCGCGGGGAGCGATTTCGCGGCGGCGGCCAGCGTGTCGATGCCTTCGAGCCGGGGAAAGTCCCCGAAGACGAGGGAACTTAAAGTACGATGCGCCTGCTCTCCCTCGCGCAGTCCGTATTTCGAGAGTATCTCCTCGACCGCCCGGTCGTTCGCCGGGAGCGAGAGAAGAAGGGGTATGTCGCCGGGACGGCGGTCCTTGAAAAAGCCGTCGAAGAGGTGCTGCACCTCCGTGAGGGCTCTCCCGAGCTCCGCCGTGAAGCTCTCGGGCGTGACGCCGGCGAGCGCGCTCCGGCACACGCGCTCGCCCGTCTTCGCGAGATCCGCCTCCGCCGAGGGGAGCGTGTGCGTGCGGACGTTTCTCAGCATCTGCATGCGGTGCTCGACGGTGCGGAAGAGGCGGTAGCTCCGCTCGAGCGTCTCCTTCGCCTCGGCGCTCAGGAGGCCGTGCCGCGAGAGACGTTCGAGCGATTCGAGCGTGTTTCGCGAGCGGATTCCGGGATGGTTCCTCCCGTGGACCATCTGGAGCCCCTGCGCGATGAACTCGATGTCGCGGATGCCTCCCGACATGAGCTTGATGTTGCCCGTGCGCTCTTCGTCGGAGAGGAACGCCATCCAGCGCTCGCGCATCGTCACGATCTCGTCGAGGGGATCGATGCTCGGGACGGGAGTGTGGATCGCCCTCTCGCAGTTGTCGACGAAGGCGTCGCCGACGACCCGGTTCCCTGCGGTGACGCGCGCCTTGATGAGCGACTGTCTCTCCCACGGCTTCGCCCTCCGCTGGAGGTAGTTGAGATGGTCGGCGAGCGTCACGACGATGGGGCCGCTGTCGCCGTCGGGCCTGAGCCGCAGGTCGACGCGGTAGAGCGTTCCTTCCTCCGTCGGCGCCGAGAGATATTCCGTGACCCGCCGGGCGAGGGCGTCGTAGAAGGCGCTCTCGCGCTCCCCCTCGGTCGTCTCGCACACGTACATGAGATCGATGTCGGACGAGTAGTTGAGCTCGGTGCCGCCGAGCTTCCCGAGCGAGATGACGGCGAAGCGGTGAAAGGGAACCGGTGTATCGAAGCTCCAGGCCGTATCCCCGGGCCCCGCGCTCGCGGCGAGCTCCTCGAAGGCCATGGAGGCGACGGTCTCGATGATCGCGTCGGCGAGGAACGAGAGCTCGGCGGTCACCTCCTCGACGCGCGCGAGCCCCATGAGGTCCCGCGCGCCGATGCGGAGCATCTCGCGGCGAAAATAGCGCTTCACGCTGTTGATGCGCCGCCGCCGGTCCCGAAACGGCTCGATCTGTCGCGAGAGCTCGAAGAGGTATGCGCTGTGTGCCTTTGTGCCCTCGAGCGTGCCCCGCTCGATGAGCCATGAGA
>Ga0315289_10004699_pt1 | contig 20286 bp, 17 predicted proteins | sample YL17G11_40_MG_FD_203452 | JGI IMG/M metagenome (GOLD analysis project Ga0315289, IMG submission 203452) | Sediment microbial communities from Yellowstone Lake, YNP, Wyoming, USA - YL17G11_40 | ecosystem: Environmental > Aquatic > Freshwater > Lake > Sediment | place: USA: Wyoming | collected... | reverse complement strand
GCTGCCGCCAGTCAGTGCAGCGGCCGGCGAAAACACCGCCATCGCCGTCCAGGTCGCGATGCTAGACAGTGCCAAATGCGGCGGTCGACGCTGACGTCGGCCTCACCGCACCTGACCTCTCCAATTATCAAGGCGCTCAGGCCGCTGGCGCAGCACTGCTTAATGCCATACAGGCTGGCCGCATGCCGCCTTCTGGTGCGCTCAGCAGCGCCATCCAAGCCGAGTTTAAGGCTTGGTCCGATGCAGGATTTCCCTACGATGCCGCAGCAACGCCACCACCGCCACCACCGCCCGCGCCGGCACCCGCGCCGGCCCCTAGCCCTGCGCCGGCGGCCAACCCTGCACCAGCATGTCCGCCGATTTAACCGGTCAACCCGCCCCAGCCCCTTCAAGCTCGACGATCGCCGCGTCGAGCTTGGTAAACGGTGCCACCGGCGGGCGCATGGCCTGGCCCACAGGCAGTGCGCTCGCCTCCCACACTCCCACGGCATGCTTGTGGTCGTAGCGCAGAACCTGGTGTTTGCTGCCCCCAGCTTCGACCCGTTGCTCGGTATAGGATGTGCCAAACAGCTGACCATCAAAACCTAGGGCTTCATGGATCAGCTGTGAACTATCCGGCAGGATGGGCGCCCACATGGTCTTGAGCCAGGCAATGCACTGCAGGGCTACGTAGACGGTGGTCGCGGCTCGATTCGGATCGGTCTTGATCACCGTCCACGGTGCGCGGTCGCTCAGGTATTGATTAACCCGTTGGCTGAGGCGGCGCGCTTCTTCCAGCGCACTGCGCAGCTTGACGCCTTCGTAAAGGTCGCCGACCACCTGGAAGCCCCCTTTGACCTCCGCCAGCAAGGCTTGATCATCGGCTTCAAGCTCGGTAGCCGGCGCCGGAATGCGGCCATCGTAGCGCTTAAAGGCAAAGCCCAGCATGCGATTGGCGAGGTTACCCCAGTTGGCGACCAGCTCATTATTGACCTTCTCGAGAAAGTCGTCCCACGAGAAGTCGACATCGCCCGTCTCCGGCGCCAAGGCCGTGAGCACGTAGCGCCAGGCATCTTTTTGGTAGCGCTGCAGGACGTCGCTGACGGTGATCGAGGTGCCGCGGCTCTTACTAAACTTACGGCCGTAGCTGTTTAAATACTCATTGGCCGGCACATCATAGGGCAGGTTTAGTCCACCCTTGGCGATCAGGTATCCTGGCCAATGGATGGTGTGGAAGGTGATGTTGTCCTTGCCAATAAAGTAATAACTTTTAACATCGCTGGCCGTTTTGCTATCCCACCAGTCGCGCCACGCCTCCGGCTTGCCCGAGGCTTCGGCCCACTCCACCGTGGCGCTCAGGTAGCCCATGACGGCTTCAAACCAAACATAGATCCGCTTTGTCTCGTAGCCGGGCAACGGAATCGTCACCCCCCACTCAAGATCTCGGGTGATCGCGGTGCCGCGCAGCTCGCGCTTTTCCAGCATGCCCTTGGCGAAGTTCAGCACGTGCTTGCGCCAGTGCTGCTTGCCGTCGCTGATCCAGGCCAAAAGGGGTTCGTTTAATTTGCCCAGATCGACGTAAAAGTGCTTTGTTTCGCGCACCTCAAGGTCTCTTGAGCCGGTCATCTTGGACACCGGGTGCTTGAGTTCTACGGCATCATAGGTCTTGCCGCATTGATCGCATTGGTCGCCTCTGGCTTCTTTATAGCCACAAAGCGGGCACTCGCCTTCGATATAGCGGTCGGGCAAAAAGCGCTGCGCTTTGGTGTCAAACAGCTGCTTTGAGGTGTCCTCGTAGATATAGCCTTTGGTCAATAGATCCTTGAAGTATTCGTGCACCACCCGGGCATGGCTCTCAGTCCCGGTGTGGGTGAAGTAGTCAAAGGTCAGCCCGATCTTTTGGTAGCTCTCGATAAACAGGTTGTGGTAGCGCTCGACGATCTGCGCCGGGGTGACCCCTTCTTTTTCGGCTTGGATCGTCACCGGCGTTCCATGCGTATCAGAGCCGCTCACCATCAAGACATCGCTGCCACGCATGCGCTGAAACCGGGCAAAGATATCCGGCGGCAGGTACGCGCCGGCGATATGACCGATATGCTGCGGACCGTTGGCGTAGGGCCAAGCGACACAGATCAGGTATTTCTTCTTCGTCGCGCCAGCACCAGACATCACAACCCCCAAAGTGGACCAGCCGTCTCTTGTAAGTGACCGAGGAACCCAGCCGTCGACATCGGCTCCAGCTGCTGCCCATTTTGCAGGCGTGCGGCCACGGTCTTGGCGTCTTTCTCTTTATCGCCGATGACGATCATGTACGGGACCTTCATCAACTGGGCTTCACGGATCTTGTAGCCTAACTTCTCGTTGCGTAGATCGACCTCAACCCGCACACCAGCGGCTTCGAGTTCACTGGCGACTTGCAGCGAGTACTCCTCCTGGTCGGAGGTGATGTTGATGATCTTGACCTGCACCGGCGCCGCCCACAGCGGAAAGTGTCCGGCGTAGTGCTCGATAAAGACGCCCATGAAGCGCTCAAGGCTACCGAGTACGGCGCGGTGAATCATCACCGGCGTGTGGGTATTGTCGTCAGCGCCGACGAATTCCAAACCAAAGCGACCCGGCATCGAAAAGTCGAGCTGAGCCGTGCCGCACTGCCAGCTGCGCTCCAGTGAGTCGATCAGATGGAAGTCGATCTTTGGCCCGTAGAACGCACCGTCGCCTGGGTTCAGCTTGTATTCGCGACCGGTCTTGTCGAGCGCATCCTTGAGCGCCGCCTCGGCCTGCGCCCAAATCTCGTCAGAGCCAATCGACTTTTCCGGACGGGTCGACAACTCGATGCGGTACTTGGCAAATCCCAGTGCTTTATAGGCTTCGTCAATCTGATCGAGAACGCGGATCACCTCGTCTTGGATCTGCGGCACTGTGCAGAACACATGAGCATCGTCTTGGACAAAGGTGCGCACGCGAAACAGGCCGTGCGTCACGCCGCTGCGCTCGTGACGATGCACGCGGCCAAACTCGCTCAACCGCAGCGGCAGCTCTTTATAGCTGTGGCGCGTCGAGCCATAGATCAGACAGTGGCCCGGACAGTTCATCGGCTTGATGGCCGACTCCGAGTCGTCCACCTTGGTGAAGTACATGTTCTCGCGGTAGTTGTCGTAGTGCCCGCTCTTGCGCCACAGCTCAACGTCCATCACCAGCGGCGTGTTGACCTCGGTGAAGCCGTACTTGACGTTGCTACGCCGGACAAAGGCCATCAGCTTGTTGTAAACCGTGGCTCCATAGGGATGAAAAAAGGCATTGGCTGGTGCTTCTTTATGGAATGAAAACAGCCCCAGCTGCTTGCCGAGCACGCGGTGGTCGCGCTTTTTCGCCTCTTCGATCCGGTGCAGGTGATCGTCGAGCTCTTTTTGCGTCGCCCAAGCCGTACCGTAGATCCGCGTCAGCTGTGGATTGCGCTCGTCGCCGCGCCAGTAAGATCCGGCCACGGTCGTCAATTTGAAGGCACCGACCTTGGCCGTCGATGGCACGTGCGGGCCGCGGCAAAGGTCAAACCAATGCTCCATCGCATAGATCGAGACATCTTCACTTTGCGGGATGGCGCTGATCAGCTCGACCTTGAAGGTCTCACCAAGCTTTTCAAAGCGTCGCACCGCTTCGTCTCTAGACACCACCTCACGGCTGACCGGGTGGTCGGCCTTGACGATCTTTTTCATCTCAACCTCGATGGCCTCGAGGTCCTTGTCGTTGATCTTGACGCCGTCAGGGAACTTAAAGTCGTAGTAAAAACCGTAATCGACCACCGGACCAATGGTGACCTGAGTCGTCGGCCACAGCTTTTGCACGGCCATCGCCAAAACGTGAGCGGTCGAGTGGCGGATGATCTCTAAACCATCGGCCGATTTGCCGGTGACGATCTCAAGGTTGGTGTCGCTGGTCAGCGGCAGGGTCACATCGACGAGTTTACCGTTGGCTTTGACCGCCAAGGCGGCCTTGGCTAAACCCGCGCCAATGCTTTTAGCGACGTCAAAATAAGTCACTCCGGCCTCATACTGACGCTCGGATCCATCTGGCAAACGCACCTTCACCTGTGCCATCCATTCCTCCCCAAACTGGCATCGCTCGCGGCTATTTCGCGCCCCCTACTCATACAACATTAGGCCGGGAAATCCCTGCTTTTTTCGACGTCTTGACGAGCACCGAGGCCTTGTTGAATAAATCCTGCCCTCCAGCCTTCCCGTTCTCCCAGCTGCGCGGAATAAAGCCGCTGCCCAAAAACTGGGAGGGCGGGAAGGCTGGAGGGCAGGATTTATTCAACAAGGCCGAGCCCCGACGGGGCCTCAATGGTCGCAACCACGCCCTGGACGAGCCCGTAGAGGCGCTGCCTGGCTATAGTTAAGATGCCAAATTCAAAGGACATCTTAGCAAATCGAGGGGCGCGCCCTGGATCCAGTCGAAGATTTATCTGCGGACCCTAGTGGATATGCCCGCCGCCGCTCATGTCCTTGGCCATGCGCGACATGATGTAGGGCACTTGGTCGAGGAAGCTGCCAGCATTTTCGTGGCCCAGGTCGTAGGCGATCGCCACGACGTCGATGCAATCGACCGCTTCGTCGCCCTTCAAGCGGACCGCCAGATCATCAAGGATATGGCCGACCAGCAAGGTATCTGACTCGACGGAGTCGGAGATGATGCCAAAGGGCAGGGTCAACCGATTCAGCGTCAGCGGCGCATTGGAGTAGCTCTTCAGAAATTGTAGGTATTCCTTGAAGGTCATCGATAGCCGCATCACCATACTCCCATGCCGCCTCCGTGGCGACCCGTGGACAGAACATCCGTGAGGTACTTCCTGCCTATCGGCACGAAAGTTCTGGGCATGAGCTGCCGAGCTTGCCGCCAGCCCTGATGTTTTGCTAAGGAGGTGGGGTTATGTCTGAAAAATCAGCCCAACACCGTCCTCCCTTAGCCGAGCGTCGCCGTCCCCAAGAGCGGGAGGATCTGCTTGGCCAGGAGCAGGTGTGGGCGCAAGGCTCGGCCCTTTGGGCCTTGGTCCGGGCCGACCAGTTTACCTCGCTGCTGTTTTGGGGGCCCCCTGGCACCGGCAAGACCAGCTTGGCACGAGTGATCGGCCGCGCCAGTCAACGCCCCGTGGTCGTCATGTCGGCTGTGGTCCACGGCGTCAAGGATATCCGTGCACGCATCCAGGAATCCGCCGAGCGCTTGGCCTCTGGAGCGTCGGCCTTGCTCGTCTTTATGGACGAGATCCACCGCCTGAGTAAGAGCCAGCAGGACGTGCTGCTGCCGGCTTTGGAGGCAGGCACCATCAAATTTATCGGTGCCACGACGGAAAACCCATCGTTTGAAGTCAACAACGCGATCCTGTCGCGGACTCTGGTGTTTAAGTTCGAACGCCTCAAAGACGACGCCATCCTTGCGGTTCTCAGCCGGACCCTCGCAGCGCCAGATCACGGCCTACCCCGCAGTGACATCGCCACAGAAGTCCTGACCGCCATCGCCCAAGCCGCCGACGGCGACGCCAGGCGCGCGCTCAATCTGCTCGAAGCCGTCGCCATCAGCGCTCCCTCAGATCAAACGCCCGTCACCGTCGCCAGTCTAAAAGGCGTGATGCGCGAGCTGAACCTGCGCTACGATAAACAAGGCGATCAGCACTACGATCTCGTATCAGCGCTCATCAAATCGATTCGAGCCAGCCAGCCAGACGGTGCCATTTACTACCTAGCCCGCATGCTCGATGGCGGCGAGGATCCGATGTTTATCGCTCGCCGCCTGGTCATCGCCGCGAGTGAGGACGTCGGCAACGCCAATCCAACCGCCTTGCTGCTAGCGACCAGCTGCATGCAGGCCGTGCATTTGGTCGGCATGCCGGAGGCCCGGATCATGCTCGCCCAGGCCACCACCTATCTGGCCGCGTCACCCAAGAGCAACCGATCCTATAACGCCATCAACAAGGCTCTGGCCGACGTGCAGCAGACCGGCTCACTCGAAGTACCGCTGCACCTGCGCAACGCGCCGACCAAGTTCATGAAGGAACTTGGCTACGGCGCCGGCTATGTCTATGCCCACGACGACCAAGCCGCGGCCCAGCGTCAAGTCTACCTGCCAAAAGAGCTGGCGCATCAGCGCTACTATGAGCCCTCCAACTCGGGTACCGAAGCGCAGCTGAAGAAAAATCTCGAGCAACTCAACCACCTCGGTCCACCCAGCAAACTCAATGCGGACTCACCACCGCCTCAGCGATAGGATCTCGCCATGCCCCTCAGCTCTTCGCGTCTTGCCCTGCTATCGGTCACCGACAAGTCCGGCCTCGTGCCCTTTGCCCGGGGTTTAGTCGCCCTCGGATACGAGCTGCTGTCCACCGGTGGGACGGCTAAGTTACTGCGCGAGCATGACGTCCCCGTCGCCGATGTGGCCACCTACACTGGCAGTCCCGAGATCCTGGATGGCCGCGTCAAGACCCTGCATCCCAAGATTCATGGTGGCATCCTGTACGACCGCGCCCAAGCCGCCCATGTTGATGAAGCCGCCGCGCACGGCATCCGCCCGATCGACCTGGTCGTCGTCAACCTCTACCGCTTTGCCGCCGAGGCCGTGGCTAAACAACTCAGCCGTGAGGCCGCCATCGAACATATCGATATCGGTGGGCCAACCATGCTGCGCGCCGCCGCAAAAAACTGGCTCCACGCCACCCCCTTACTCGATCCCAGCGACTACCCAGAGGTCTTGCGCGCCTTGCAAAGCGGCGGACTCAGCCGCCCCTTGCGCCAGCGCCTCGCCGCCAAAACCTTTGCCGCCATCTCCGCCTACGACCAACAAATCGCCGCCTATCTGAGTGAAGCTGCTGCCGACTCAGCGCCGGCAAGCCTCGGCGCGTCGCTGCCCCTGGAGCTGCGCAAGGTGCAAGACCTGCGCTACGGCGAAAACCCCCACCAGATGGCCGGACTCTACGTCGATTCCGCCAAAGCGCCGAGTGGACTTGGCCACATCCAGCTGCTGTCGGGCAAAGAGCTGTCCTACAACAATATCCTCGACCTCGACGCCGCTACGGCGCTGGTCCGCGAGTTCACCGCTCCGGCGGTGGTCATCGTCAAGCATACCAACCCATGCGGCGTCGCCGTGGGGGTCGACGGTGACATGGCTTCGGTGTTTAAAGCGGCACTAGCTTGCGACCCGAAGTCTGCCTTTGGTGGCATCATCGCCCTAAACCGCCCGGTCGACGAGGCTGCGGCACTGGCTATTACAGCGTTGTTTACTGAGTGCGTTGCAGCTCCGGAGTTTAGCGCGGAGGCCTTGGCGATCTTTCAGAAAAAGCCAAACCTGCGCGTTCTGCAAGCACCTTATGCGGCACCTTCAGGGACCCAACAAACAAAAAATTCGCAGCCGACCAGTTTGGGTGCTGCCGACTTGCACCTGCGCAGCGTGCGTGGGGCCTTCTTAGTGCAAGAAGCCGATGCCGGTCATTTCGATGCCGCCGCCTGGACCACCGTCACCAAGGTCGCACCCACCGCTAGCCAGCGCTTAGACCTTGAGCTCGCCATGATCATCGCCAAGCATGTGAAGTCCAACGCCATCGTCTTCGTCAAGGACGGCGTTAGCGTGGCCATCGGGGCCGGTCAGATGAGCCGGGTTGACGCTGCCAATACCGCCGTGGCCAAGGCGGCCGAACAAGGGCGCAGCATCAAGGGTAGCGTCATGTCGAGCGACGCTTTCTTTCCGTTTCGCGACACCGTCGACTTTGCCGCAGCGCAAGGAGTGGCGGCCATCGTGCAACCTGGGGGATCCAAGCGCGATGGTGAGTCGATTGCCGCAGCTGATGCGCATGGGATTGCCATGATGATCACTGGCGAGAGGCATTTTCGCCACTGATGGATCGCTGGATTACAGTTCAGCCATTAAGTATAACGTATCACTTAATGCTTTGTAACTGATCAAGTGCCCTATAGAATCCTCGCTAGCCCGCTCTGCCACGGCAAGCAGGTGACTCCTTCAACCACGGTTTCTGTCGGGTCTTGCGACCAGATCATGGCTTCGCAAGGGCGATCCCATGCTGATTTAAGTGCATGAAGCTTCTTAGCGTCGCTTCTGTCTAGGCGCTTATAGGATTTGATTTCGACCAGAACATCGGGAGCACCGGGACGCTCAATAATTAGGTCGATTTCAGCATCATCTTTGGTACGCAAGTAGGACAACTTAAAGTCAGCTTCGGCATACGAACTCCGCCGCATCACCTCAAGAATAACCAGGTGCTCAAAGGCGCGGCCGTATTCATAGGTCTGCGCCACCAGCTTAAGATTCAAAGTGCCAGCTAGGGCTCGGCGCACCCCGGTATCAAACAGGTAAAATTTAGGTGCCTCGCGCTGGCGCTTACGTATTGAGCGATGAAACGACGGTAGGTAAAAGCCGACCAAGGTATCGACTAAAATATCGTAGTAGGTTTTGACCGTCTTTTCATCAACCCCGACGTCTTGAGCAATCTTGGCGTAGTTAATGATCTGGCCGTTCATGACGGCACAGATCTCGAGGAAATCCTGGAAGGGCTCAGTCTTGCGCACCAGCTGCTCGAGGACAACCTCCTCTTTTAGGTAGGTCCTTACGTAGGCTTTGAGAAAGCGCGTTGAGTCCAGAGGATCGCTGAATTCCAGTAGCTGCGGCAAGGTGCCAAATTCCAACGCGTGGTGAAGATCAAAAAAGGCCCCGAGTTCCGTCGAGGTCAGCGGAAACAAATGGAAAGTGAAGGCCCGGCCGGCTAGTAGATTAGCGCCGCCACGCTTAAGTTTGCGGGCGCTAGAACCTGACAAGATAAACTGCACGTTGGCCTTTTTCTCGATTTCCAAGTGCACGATGTCGAGAAGTTTCAGATTCTTTTGCACTTCATCGATCACCGCAACGCGGTAGCGCCCTGTCGCGAGCAGCTCAGACAGCCGCGATGGCTGCCGCCGGAATGCTTCTTCATCTTCATCGCTGAGAAGGTCAATCCACAGGACATCATCACGGGTAGAAAATTGCTCGCGAATCAGCGAACTCTTGCCGGTGCCCCGGGCCCCGAACAGGAACAAGCTATTGGAAGTGTTGAGTTTTAGGATTCGTCCGACCATACTCCGGAATTGTACGCCGATTCCGGAGTATGGTCAAGGGCCCGCGTTACTCTGCTGGTATGACCTGATCTGCAAGCTGCCGTATGCGGAGTGTGCCCCCTTGCCCAGCTAGCCCCCAGTAGCCACCTGAAAGTGCACCGAGTAACTCTCATCATCCGACCACAGCAGATTGACATCGCTACCCCCCTGGCTCCCGCCAACAAGGCTGAGAAACACCGGTCGACTAAACAGACCCATGGCCTCTGCGTCCTCGGTCTCAAAGGTCGTAATCGGCTGGACCCCGACGAGTCGCGCAAAATCCCATTCGCTCACGGCGACACGTCGCGGCACCATCTCACGCGGCTCGCCCAAGCCGTAGGCAATGACCTTGGCGCGCGGTGAGCTCAAGGTCGCCATGCCGCTGGGGGCCACCTCTAGCCGCCAGGTTTCGCGAAAGCTCTCGGTCAAGCTAGGCGTCACCGGCCCAGAAATATGGGTGTGGGTCAGCTGCCACGTTACCGGAACGGCAACGCGGATCGGCTGCGCCCGGGCCGGACCAGCCAGACCGATCAGTAGTAGAAAAAAACCAAAGCGGGCAAAAGATCGACTCATGAGTCCATTTTATCTATATTAGTGAAATATAGAAACATCGACTCTGACCCCTATCCGACCCTGACTCTGACCCTTAAGCTGTGGGGCTCCTGTGCCAGCGATGCACCGCTTGTTTGTTGCACTGATGCTGATGCTTTGGGGAAGCCTCGCGGCCACTACCGACGCAGGCGCGATGATCCATTCCGCGCCGGTCATCATCAAGGGGCAGGAGATCCGCCCGATCACGCGCTATCCCCTGCCGATGTACCGGGTGTTTCGTACCGACCCGGCGAGTGGCAAGGCGGTGATCATCCCGTTTCAAATCGATGAGATCAACGAATGGGGGGACTATGTCCTGCCCGAGGGAGGCTCGGTCACGGCTAAGACCGGCAGCGGCATGTTTGACGTCCAAGATGAGCTGAGCTTTATGGGTGACGATGTGGGGCCGGCTAAGTCACCGACCGACTGGAGCACCTACGGCAAGCCTTCGGTGGTGTTTGAGATCCGGCTGTCTTTTAAAGGCAAACAGACCGCAGGTGATTCCGTTGGTGCGGTTTATGTCGGGATCTACTTCCAAAACGTGCCAAAGTTGTCCGAACGCTCCTACGTCAGCTTTGATCGTCCCAAGGCCGAAGTCCTGACGTCGCGCTATCGCTATAGCTTCGACCAAAAAAATTGGCTGGTGTCGCGCCGAGTGGACATGCTGCGCAAAGGGCCACAGCCGGACTCGCCACCGGATTTTGTGCCGCTTTTGGCGTCGAGTACCTTCTATATGCGCGCCGACTTGAAGTATTTCCTCACCGTCGAAGCCAACCATCGCTCCATCGATAGTCTGCTGGAGGCCTACAAGACCGGGCCCATCCGTTCGATCATCCGCATCAGCTTCCACTACACCTTTTTGAAGCTTAACTTCGAGCTTGGGATGTACACCGAGGTCAGCTTCTTCTCCAATGCCGTCTACCTTCCCACGGTGCTCTACAACCCACTCGACGGCAAAAAGAATCTCAACACCGGAAGCGGCTTTTACTACGGCATGGCGTTGATCGACAATCCGCGCGATATCAAGCTGGAAAGCAATATGCCCCCCTATAAAAAGTCGGGGATTCTCGACTTTTTTGCCTCGCAAAAGGCCGAAAGCCTTTACTGGATCTCGGCGTCGGCTCCGGACCGGATGCTGTACATGGAAATCAGCCCATCTGACCTGATGCGTAAACGCGGGGCCGTCCCCATGCTCTATTCCGAACCAGTGGTCGGCAGCGCCGTCGTCGATCGCAATGTCGGGCAGCCGGCAGAACTCGGACAAGGACCAGTGAATATGGCGCTGTATTTTGATATGACCAAGTTTAACGAAGGCGAACACGCGATGGCCTTTCGCTTATTCTTTGAGAACGTCAACGATGAACGCCGCCTACAAGCCTTCAAAAGCTTGGGCGACTGGGTCATCACGGCGACCCGTATGACCCAATAAGCGCCGCTGGAGGCGCTAGGTTGAAGGCCCGATGAACCACGATTCAGACATGAACCTACCGCCGTCAGACGCTCCTGCAGCATACCTAGAGGTTGCGCCCTCTGAGCTGACCGCCGCGTCGGTGAGCGGCGCCTCAGCGCAGGAGCTGCCGATGATGGTGTGGCTGCGTGGCGACGAGGACATCTGCTCTGACTTTAGCCTGGACGCCGACGCGGTGATGCAGCGCCTCGGGATCCGCCGCTCACGCCTGACCCAAATCTCCGGCCGTGAGCTGCGAGTGGGACGGATGCGCAAGGGGCGCTACGTCTCGCCAGTGTTTCGCCCAGAGGATGTCGAGGCGTATTTAAATTGGACCAGGGCCTCCGCGTCTCATCTCAAATCGTCGGGCCTGCTTCACGACGCGGCCGGTGAACTGATGCAGCAGAGCGCGCGGCTCAGCGACCGCTTTGAAACGGTGCCGCAGGAGCTGCAAGCTCTGGGTGAGGTTTTGCAGCACAGAATCGATAAAATCGATGAAACGACGGCCGAATTGCTGGCGCGGTTCGATGCAGACCAAGTGGAACGCAGCGCCAAGTGGCAGCAGCTGGAGGCTGGCCTAGTCGCCAGCGATAGCCGGCTGGAGCAGCGTCTCGCGGAGCAAACAAGCCTGCTGGAGAGCTTCAAATCGCAGCTCGATGCACACCAGTTGCTGCTGCATATGATCACGCGCGAAGTCGGCGAGGTGGCAGCCGGTGCACTGTTGCAAAAGGCTGACTGGCAGGAGTTGCAGCAGGGGCTGTTGGCGAGTCAAGAGGCGCTGCGCCTTGACCTAGGTAGGGATTTGCGCGACGAGCTGGTTGCGGCCATAGAGCTGCAGGGCAAAGGTGCGGTTAAGTCACGGCCGGCGAGTCTGGCTGCGAGTAGGCGGATTAGGGCGCTGTCGCTTCGAGATGCTGGGGCGGGGAGCGGTGCGTTGACTGGAGGGCAAAGTCAGCGATCTTTGAAGTCGCAGGCGCGTGCTAAGGCTACGGGTATCGTGAGGCGGCGCTCCCCTAGGTAACGACAGCCAGGTCTCACCGCCTGAAACGGCGAGCCTTATGTCGTCAACCCATGCCGCCGCAGCAGATCGATCAAGGCATCCGCCGACTCCTCAAAATTCAGCGCACTCGTATCCAACAGCACGGCGTCGTCGGCCTGCTTCAGCGGTGCTGTCTTACGACCTTGGTCGCGCTCGTCGCGGCGGGCAATGCCCTGCTGGATACTTGCTAAGGTCGCACTTGCCGCACTGCCCTCACTCTCACCGAGTTGCTGCAACCTGCGGCGTGAGCGCTCTTCGAGACTGGCAGTCAAAAACACCTTTAAGTCAGCATCGGGAAAGACCACGGTACCGATATCGCGGCCGTCGACCAAGGCACCGACAGGAGCTGCCAGTGTGAGTTGCCGCTGCACGGGCAGTAGGCTGGCGCGCACCAACTCCTGCTTGGCCACCTTGCTGGCCGCGTAGCCGGCCTGCTCCGAATTCAGCTGCGACGTTAAATTTTCCCCTTCGTACCATAGCTCGCGGCGGTCTGAGTCCCAGCGCAGGCGCGAGCCGCAGCTATCGATCAAGGCGACGAGTCCGGGGACGTCCTCGAGGTCGATGTTGCGGGCCATTGCAAGCAGGCCGACGCCGCGGTATAGCGCACCGGTGTTGATATAGGTCCAACCAAGGCGCTGGCAAACCAGGGCACATAGGCTGCTCTTACCTGAGCCGGCTGGCCCATCCACGGCGATTATTTTCGGTCTCTGCACGGTTTATCCTATCGTCCCAAGAACGGTAAAAAACCGCGGGAAACTGACATCAACGCAGTCGGGATCCTTGATGTGCGAGGGCGACGTTGCCGCCTTCGCCAGAATCGCCGCTGCCATGGCGAGTCGGTGGTCTTGATCGGGGTCAAAATGAAAGCCGTGCACCTGCTTGTCAGTGCCGCCGTGTCCTTTGATGACGAGATCGTCACCCTCGATCCATGCTTCACCACCCGCCAGAGTCAGAAGCTGGCGGATTTTTTCCAGCCGATCGGACTCTTTGACGCGCAGCTCGCCGAGTCCAGCGAAGCGGCTCGTGCCGACGGCAAACAAGGCGGCCACGGCGAGGACCGGGACCTCGTCGATAAAGGTCGCGACTTGAAGTGGGTCGGTGTCGACAGCCCTAAGTGCATGACCGCCGGTGATGACGAGGTTCATGATCGGTTCGAGAAACAGCTCGCGGCTGGAATCAACCGGCTGCTGATCGATCTTGGCGCCCATATCGCTCAGCACCTTGATGAAACCGGTGCGGGTCTTGTTGTCCAGCACCCCGTGGATCTTCAGCTCGCCTTGGGTAATCGCCGCCAACACGGCAAAAAAGGCTGCCGACGAGGGGTCGCCGGGAACGCGGTAGGTGCGACCAGTCGGGCGAAACGGTCCATACACGCTGATGTCTTCAAGCCCGTCTCGGTGCATGACCTTGACGTCCGCACCGAGGGACTGAAGCATGCGTTCGGTGTGGTCACGGCTACCGGTTGGCAGTCGTACATTGGTGCGGCCGCTGATGTTGAGCCCGGCTAAGAGCAGGGCCGACTTAACCTGGGCGGTCGCCTTATCGATGACATGATCGGCAGGCCTTAGGGCCTGGCCGGCGATGGCCATGGGCAGCAAGGTGCCCGAGGCGCGGCCTTGAATCTGCGCACCGATATGACGCAGCGGCGTGACGATACGGCCCATGGGGCGCTTGCTCAAGCTGGAGTCGCCAAAGCAGGTGGCGAACAGTCCCGGCGTCGCAGCAAAGACTCCGGTGAGCAGTCTCGCCGTGGTGCCGCTGTTGCCGAAGTCCAAGGGGACTAGCGGTGATTGCCACTGATCCCAACCCTTTGACTCGACGACCAGCTCGGCCTGCGTGCTGGTCGCGCCAGCCGCGGTTGGCGCCAGCTCGAGCTGGACGCCCAAGGCGCGAAAGACCGCCATGGTCGAACGACAATCAGCACCGAGCAAGGGGCTGACGATGCGGCTTTGACCCGAGGCCATCGCGGCAAAGATGATCGAGCGATGCGTCACCGACTTGTCCGGCGGGCAAATCAGCTCTCCGGTGATGGGCGTGGCGCGCCCCAAGGGTAGCGGCAGGACCACAGCTGCCCCATGCGCCGCTGGCTGGGCCTTCAAGTCGGCGATGCTACCTGGCAGGATCGGTGTGGCGCTCATATCGGCATGATCTCCCGACCGTCACCGACATAACCCAGCTGCATGAACTTCTGCATGCGATGCTCCTTGAGGGCTTCACCGCTCATGGCGCTCAGCTGGTCGAGGTCTTTGGCGATCGTCGCTTTGATGTTGCTGGCGGTTAATTCGGTACTGCGATGGGCGCCACCTTCCGGCTCGGCGATGATCGAGTCGATCACGCCCAGCTCTAAGGCGTTGGGTGCGGTCAGCTTTAAGGCCTCGGCCGCGACCGAGGCGTTGGCCGCCTCCTTCATCAGAATCGAGGCGCAGCCTTCTGGCGAAATCACCGAATAAATCGCGTACTGCAGCATATGCACCCGGTTGGCGACCCCGAGGGCCAGAGCGCCGCCGCTGCCACCCTCGCCGACGACGACGGCGACGATCGGCACGCACAGGCGCGACATGACCATGATGTTCTTGGCGATCGCCTCCGACTGCCCCCTCTCCTCGGCGCCGACCCCGGGATAGGCCCCTGGCGTGTCGATCAGGGTCAGGATCGGCAGACCAAAGCGCTCCGCCATACTCATGACGCGCAGGGCCTTGCGGTAGCCTTCAGGCTTGGGCATGCCGAAGTTGCGCAGGATGTTGTCCTTGGTGCCGCGCCCCTTCTGGTGGGCGATGATGGCGACGGAGCGGCCATCGAAGACGCCAAGTCCGGCCACGATCGCCTTATCATCGAGAAAGTTACGGTCGCCATGCAGCTCGACGAAATTCGAGCACATCGCCCCGATCAGCTCTAAGGCATTGGGCCGCCTTGGATGCCGCGATAGCTGCGTCGTCTCGTAAGCCGTGAGGCGCGAAAACATCTCTCGCCGCAGGGTTTGCGCCCTTTGTTCGAGCTCCCCGATCTCATCGTCGAGGTTGACCGACTGCACTGTCACCATCCGGCGCAGTTCGTCGATCTTTGCCTCTAAATCGGCCACGGGCTTTTCAAGCGGGATATATTCCATCGAGTTTCACCATTTTTTGTCACCGAAAGGTTATCGCACAAGTCGATTAAGTTGCCAAGATCGTTCGGATCTTGATAAACTGGGAACGGCCACTCATACACGAAAGGGCGCAACTCATGGTCAAGTCGGAGCTGATAGAGAACTTGGCGCAACGTTCGGATATCACGCTAGCCAAGGCGGAGGAAATCGTCGACCTATTTTTCGATGCCGTCGGCGATACCTTGTGCTCGGGGCACCGCGTTGAGATCCGTGGCTTTGGCGCTTTCACCGTGCGCGAATACAAGGCCTACGAAGGCCGCAATCCCAAGACCGGCGAGAAGATCACCGTTCCGCCCAAGCGCCTGCCGTTTTGGAAAACCGGGATGGAGCTGAAACAACGCGTCGATGCGGCCTTTCCCCCGACGAGTAAGCCGGCGCGCTAGACCTTGACAATTCACCCCAGCGGCTTCAAATAGCATGCTGATGTGCTCTGCTTTGACGGCCGATCACGGTGAATTTTTCAGGGAGAGTGCGGCGTGCCTATCTATGAGTACCAGTGTCAAGCTTGCGGCGATGTTCAGGAAATCATGCAGAAAATGACCGATCCGGCACCGACGGATTGCGTCGTCTGCCATGGTGGTCCTATCAATAAGTTGGTCAGCAAGACGGCGTTTATCCTCAAGGGTACCGGCTGGTATGTGACGGATTTTAGAAGCAAAAGCAAGGGCACGGCCGGGGGCGAGGTGCCCAGCATGGCCGATGTCGAGGCGACCAACAAAAAGGACAAGCAGGAGAGCAGCTCCAGCGCTTCGGCCAGCTCGTCCGGTGCTGAGTCCGCCAATGCGCCGTCTTCGGCCTCGGCCCCGGCGGCCGCTTCAAGCCCTGCCAGTCCGAGCAAGTCGCCTGGGACGACCTCGACATAGTCGGGTTATTCCAGATTCTTACCTAGATGGATCAAGAACTTAGGCAAGGTTCGCCAGGGGCATTAAAGTTTCCCTAACTTTAGGCCGATAAGGAGGTTGTGTCGCGGTGTTATGCGAGGCAACCGATGAAACCCTGGCTTCCCACATTTTTATGCTCAAGTGCCCTCCACGGCGCCTTGGTGGTGGGCGCAGCGTCGGGCCATTTTGCGGCAAAATCGTCTGCCAAAGTCGAGCCAATCCACATCAGCTTGACCCATATGGGGGCCCCTGCGCCGGTGCTTGCAAGTGGCCACGTGGTGCCATTGTTGGCACCGCCACCTCCGGCAGCCGCGGCGAGTGCTGCGGATCAGCCGCAACCGGTGGCGAAGCCCGCGACTCGGTCGGCTAAGTCGGCTCGTAAAGCACCTCTTGCTCTCCCGACTCAACTCAATCAAGTGCAACCAACACCGCGACTCGCCGTCGCCGCGACCGGTGCAAGCACGCCCCTTGCCAACCAGCCAGCGTCGATGCCGGTCGCGCTCGGTGGCGGCGGGGCGACTCTCATTCGCGCCACGGTCGACGAGCCAGCTTATACCGGCGATGCCTTGGACGCTGGCTACGAAGGCATCTTGGTGGTTGAACTTCTCGTCGATGAGCAAGGGGAAGTGGCGCAGGCCAAGCTGCGCAATCCGTCTGGTTTTGCCATCGATGGTGGTGTGCTCGCGGCCGCTCGCAGTGCTCGCTACCTACCAGGTAAAGGTCCTGACGGTCGCGTTGCAGCGACCACAGCGCAGCTAAAGTTCAACTTTCGCTTGTCGGATGCTGGGCAGCACCATGATGGTGCATAACTAAATTTTTTTGTCATGATCCTGAGATCTGCTAAAGTTTTGGCTAAACTTTGACGGAGATCAAACCATGATAAAGCGACCTATCTCGTTGTCCGTGCGACCGATCATTGCCATCATGCCGTTGGCCTTCGCTGCAGGTATCGCCGTAGCCGAACCGGCTAGCGACACCATCGAAGTTCGACCTAAGCGCGATGTCCAAGTAAACCCCGACGCGCTCGATGGCAGCTACAAACAGCCGCAGTGGACCAGACACCGTCTGTTTACCAATAGCCGCGCCTACGTTCTTGACGAGCACCAAATCGAGGTCGAAGCCTGGGTCAAAGCCCAGACGTTCAAAGATACCCATCAAAACAAAACGGTTTTTAAGCAGGAGATCGAAGTCGGCCTCGGACACCGCCTCCAGCTCGACCTCTATGTAAACCAAAAGCAGTATTACAACGAGGAAAAGGGCAAGAAGGTGTTCGATAGCGAAGGCCAGCAGATCGAGCTGCGCTATGCCCTCGCCGATTGGGGTGAACTCCCGCTCAACCCGACCCTTTATTTTGAATACCATCCCGTCAAGAATAACCCTGAACGCTTCGAGTTTCGCCTGCTCTTATCGGACAATCTAGCCGCTAACTGGCACTACGCCATCAATCTTGGCTACGAAATTGATCTGTGGGGGCAAAAGCAATACGGCCAACCCGAACGCGAGATTCCCCTTGATGTGGCGATCGGCACGACGGCGCTAAGCCCGCACGTCTCGCTGGGTGCCGAAGTGAAAGTCGAATGGCGCGACGGACCAGGCCGGCGCGGCCACTTCGAGCAGGAAATCGACATCGGACCTGCCGTCCAATGGCGGCCGACACCGACCTTTCACCTCAATGTCTCTCCCCTATGGGGCGTCAAAGACGTGTCAAAAAACGTCTCGCCAGTGTTAGAAACCTGGATCATCGCCGGACTAGAACTCTAGTCCTGGCCGCAGGTCACCGGATTACTGAAAGCCGGTGACCTGCACCTTTCTTACATTCATCAGACTGCTACCGTTGTTTATTTGGGTGAGTCGAATATCGACGCTGTCGTAGGTCTGCCCGCTGCACATCGCCACCGAGCTGAGCGTCGTCGGCTGCAATGCGGCCCCGACATCCGCGAAGGCGACGTAACTAGGCTTGGCCGCATTGGCCATATAGCAGCGGACCTCAAAGGTGATGTCCGACCACGCCGTCTTGGCGATGTCGCGCGGCGCCCAGGTGAAGCCGGCGGTTTTAAATGGTTTGGTCGCATCATAACCTTGAATAGCACCTAAACTAAAGGTCTGCTCCGTCTTGGTTAAATACAAAGTCGCACCGGTAAAGTCGGTGTACATATAGGGATCGCTGTCGAGTTTGTAGATCTTCGTCGCGGTGACACCCTTAGAGATGTCTTTGCGATCGTTCAGGCTAAGCATGATGACTTCCCCAGAGTGGCGGACTAGGCCGACCATGTGCCCATCGCCTAAGGCACTCATGGGACCGATCTGGAAGCCCACCGTTTGCGAGTTGAACGAACTATGACCCGTGCAGGTCTTCAACGAAGAGAAGCACGCTGCTGGAAAGACGTTGAGGGAAGCTCCGCCCGCGTTACCGCAGCCCCAGATCGTGTTCGACTGCGGTTCATAGGCGAAGGTGTAGTAGCCCGTGCCGTTCAAAATATTGCCATTGGCATCGCCGGACATGGCATAGCTGCCCAAGCCAAACGACGCCTTTGGGCCAACCGTTTCGTTGGCGAGGTTGCTCGACGTGAAGGTGCCGTTACCTGCTACCGCGGCCGGAGTGACCGCCTTCATCGTGTTGAGGTCAACGGCCTGGATGGGGCCAGTCGCCTGATCGGTGCCCTGCCCCATCGTGGTCCACTGCGAATAAAAGATGAGGCGGTTTTGATCGATGAAGCATGAGTAACCCCACTGCTTCGGTCCACCATTGGCCGCAGTGAGGTTCGCCTTCGACCAAATAGGCGCAAATGGCGGCGTATTGTCTTGCGGGACTTCAACGAAATGACCAAAGCCCCAAGCCAACCCAAGGTAGCGGTTGCCGCCGCGACGATAGGATACGGCACAGACACGGTCGTAGGTTTCGGCCGGTCCGGGTAGCTTGTAAAAGGAGGCTCCGCCGGCCGACTTGATGTCGCCTTGGGGAGTGCTGTTCGGGTCGATAAAGTAGATATAACCACCGATGCGCGAGACGATGACCCCGCCACCTTCGAGCACATAGGTCCGTGAGCCCTGTGCCCCGCCAGCGCCGCCGAGCGCTCCGGTCCATTTCTTCGTCGACACAACCGCATTGTTGGCCAGTTGCAGCAACGTCACGACGCCATCGGCGGTGGCCGCCCAAATGTAGTTGCTCTGTTCGGGAGTGAGCGGTTTGACGACGTAGATGCCGTTAAAGCCGTTATTATAAATCCGAATCGGCGTGTTGCCGGAGCTGTCGGTCGGACCACTGGGAGCCGCTTTGGTTCCGCCGTTGCCGGGGGTCAATGGGCCGTTTTTATCATCGTTATAACCCGGGTTGATGCGACCTTGATCTAGAGGATCGGTCGACGCTCCTCCAGAGGCAGAACTATTGGTGGCGTCGGTCCCTCCTTGATTGTTGGTGGTCGAACCGGCGGCATTTTTCCCCGACTTCGACGACGGCGAGCCGTTGAAGCTGCTACTACTACAGGCTTGGCCGGCCACCATCGGGGCCGCAATGATGCTGCTGAGGACGAGCAGGCGAAGCCACGGTTTGTGATCGACAGCCGTCATAAATGCCCCTTAGTAGAGTTGAACCATCACCGACAAGACGTCGTCGGCACGGTTGTAAGCGGAAAACGCGGTGGCGACCTTGGTCTCACCTTCTTTTGGTGCAAACACCTCGATCTTCGATAGTTCTGACAACTTGCCGAGGCGTCCGTCACAGATCAGCACCGCATCAAGCGGGCCATCGAGGCTACCGATCTGGTTGTTGGAGCATCCCGAGCTGCGGTAAGCCCGCTTCAGGTCGGTCCAAGACGCCGTGTAAAACGGCGCGCTTTGTGCGCCTCGATAGAATTTGATCGTGGCACCCGGATCTTCAAGGCCGATCGAGGCGCCCTCCCAGTTGATCGTCATATGCACAGCGCCAAGTGTTTTGGTCGGTGGTACGGCCGATAGTGGCATCAAACTGTCTTTGTCTACGGGCATCATCGTGATGGGCTTGCCCAGCTCCAACTCCGCGTAATGTGGCTCCCTGGGCGCGGTGAGTTGATACAGCAACAAGCCGGCAGTTGCGGCCA
>Ga0315289_10004698_pt1 | contig 20287 bp, 26 predicted proteins | sample YL17G11_40_MG_FD_203452 | JGI IMG/M metagenome (GOLD analysis project Ga0315289, IMG submission 203452) | Sediment microbial communities from Yellowstone Lake, YNP, Wyoming, USA - YL17G11_40 | ecosystem: Environmental > Aquatic > Freshwater > Lake > Sediment | place: USA: Wyoming | collected... | reverse complement strand
TGAAGATGTTTTCGATAATTGTTCATCTTCAGTAACAAGCGTTAGATCTTGATGCCTTGCTATTACAATATGACTGGCATCATAGAATGTTATCTTCTCCTTTGCAGCAACGTCAGCAACATCTGATAGATTTGAAGCTTCAACAGTCAGAATTTTAGTACGGAGAATTATGTTTTGGAACAGGGCTAGGAGCTCTCGAAACTCATCCTCTTCAATTATGTGATGTGACATGTACTCTTTCCAAAGTGTATTCCCCACCTCATATTTTGTAAGATCAAGGATGCAACTTTCACCTAGAATTCGAAGCACTTCTTCCTCACTGAGGTCCTTAATCACTTGAAGAACCGAACATGCATCGAATAGAAACCTCAATGCCCAGTCCTATCCTCTCTAATATCCTTAACTACCCTTTCGATGTCTACTTTGTTGAGGATCTCTTTCATCTTCTTAAGAGTCTCAAGAGTCTCCACACGTTCCCTGCGCTCTATCTCTTGAAGTATGGCTGCTCTAGCGATCTGACTCACCGGTATCTTGTACTGTTTTATCTTGTGTCTCATTTTCTCATCAATCCTTAAAGTCGCAATTTCGCTCAATGTATGGTCGAATGGTTTTGTTTCTTTTCTGGATGAATGTTGGGTGGCGATATCTGAATTGGATCTTTCTATAGTATTTATATGTCTATTAGATACATTAGATCTAGGGTAATAATATGCCTACTACAAGAGTCACCAGAAACTACCAAATCACCATCCCCTCTGAGATAAGAAAGAAGATCGAGGTAAGAGCAGGAGACACACTAATTATAGAATACTTGGAAGAAGAAGCCGCAGTCAAGATCAAATTCCCCCACAGAGGCCCACGCATAACACGAAGACTCGGCCGCTCCCTAACACCAGAGGATATTCAGTCATCGATCGAAAAAGGAATGAGCGAATGTCGGCGGTCTTAGACACAAACATATTAATCTTCGACACATTCGAAGACAGTCAACTCCATAAACTCGCTCACTCCACACTCGACCAACTTGAAAAGTGGATCATTCCCGCCATAGTCTTCCACGAATATGTCTGGTTCATGAAGGCTGAGAAGATCGAACTAGACTTTACAAAGACCAAACTCAAAGAATACCTAATGAATGCAAAGACGATCTATGCCACCATAGAATCAACAGACATACTATTCACATCTCGAGAAATAAAAGACCACAAAGAATACAACGACTTTCTCATACTCTCCGTGTCAAAACGACTAGAACAACCACTATTCACCTATGACAACCCACTAAGAAAGGCCTGCCAAAGACTGGGTATCAAGATACTCTCACAATAATTCAATTCCTAAAACCTCAACAAACGCGTCATCAATTACAACCAGATCTAGGCCACAAGATCAACCCATCTAATACCTCTACAAAGATATCCTCCGACCATAGAAAGGTAAGATCAGAGGAGTAGATAACCCTCCAGCCTATGATGAGGATCATCTACAGCATCAGATCCTAAAGTCAGAATTCATACCATAAACAGGAATGTCATTATCAAACCAATCAAAAGGAAGGGGAGTTCCAAAGGTCCCGCAGGTTCAGAACTAACGAACTGAACCCTAGATTGGAGAGGAATCGAGCAAGAAACCCTACGCCCAATCATGGGTGGGAGCCAGTCACACAGAGAAGAGGGACCGAATAGAAATGTCACATGGGCCAGTTTGACCAGCGCACGAGTGGCTGTGAAATCGTATCCTATTCCGTCTTCCTTAGGAATTCGTATGGAGACATAACTCTTAAGTCGGGAATTCTCCTGAAATGCCTTATGTTTCTGGTTAAAAGGGGTAATCCTGAGGCTTTCGCTATTGCCCCTATTAATAGGTCACGAATATCTAACAATTCGCCCCTCTTCTCCAGTGTGACTGATATCTCAGATGCTATCTTCGCTGCGTCTTCGTCCAGAGCAAGAGAATTCACACATGATAAAAGTCCCTTAATCTCAGCCATCCGCCTGTCAGGTTCAGGCGCAAGTCTTGCGCCACGGTAGAGTTCAAAGGCCGATATCGAGGTGGTGAATGCCCTAAGCCTTCTGGTCTCGATCCTATGAAATACCTGAGCGGCCTTAGGATCCGGCTTCTTCTTCAAATAGTCAATAATGATGTCTGTGTCGAGGATTACTTCAGTCTCCAAGTCTTCCAGAGCCTTCTGACTTCCTGCATGAACTTCTCAGTACTATCTATGTGATTCCACGATCCACCTAACCTGTCGATCTCTACGGGTTTCTCCATCAAAATCTTATCATTCTCTTCTCTGATGAGCAGCTCATCTCCTATTCTCAATTCCATCTTCTTGCGGACCTCCTGGGGGATCGTGATCTGATACTTTCTCGTCACCTTGGTTTTGGCCATGCCATTCATCGTAGTACAGGCAGTAGTACGAAAATATAAGGGTTAGCCGCAACTTATCTACCGAATATGATAGCGAGCGCGCTAATCAAAGGATGCTTTACTTTTTCAAGTATATCTGTACTAAACCATCTCTACGTTGGGTAGGTCTTTGAAGTGGTGATCACCAGTGACCAAGATAAGATTTCTATATTGGGATGTAGCGTATACTATTGAACCTATAGTGTGAAGCCTACATCTTTGCTTGATGTCTGCAGCTAAGAGAGCCATTTCCATGCTTAAAGGAATGACGAAGCTTCTTTCAGTAACTAGTTTTAGTCTGGCTGTTGGATCTTTCTTATCCTTTAAGTATCTTGATTTGATTTCAGTAAGACAAATTGAAGGTATGTATAAAGGTTCGTTGCCTTCTATGTAATCCCTCATTTTCGAACCACTCTTTGAACCCATGAAATATTCTATCCATGCGAAGGAATCAAGAAGTTTCATGGGGCTCTTTCTCATCTCTAAGGTTTTGTGTTGTAAGCCAACGATCGACGCCAAACATGCTTTTGACTGGTTTGACGAGTTGCTTCATGAGTGCCTGATTTACCGCTTCTGAAATTTTTCGCCTGCCAAACTCTTTGAGCAGATACTCATAGATTTCATCTTTCAGGATTATCGTAGTCTTTACCGGCATTTTCATCCACCGTAGATGTATTACGTAGATACTATGTTTAAACAGGTTTACGGCCACGCGCGCGCTACAACTCCGCCCCTCCTCGTTAAACCTCCTAATCACTTGAAGGACCTGCCCTTAGAGAGGATTTGAGCAGGAAACCCCGCATGCTTTAGCGGTGGGATGAATTGCGTGTGCATAGCACCAAATCCAGAGATTTATATGCAATAAACACATATAAATAAGGTATGCCGAAGGGATATCAAAAATCCACAACATCCGTACACTTGATGAATTACCATTTTATATGGTGCCCAAAGTACAGACGACCCGTCCTGCAAGACAGCATCAAAGAAAGATGCAAACAACTCATAGAAGAGAAAGTGAATGAAATGGAATGTAAAATCCTAAAACTGCGAATCATGCCTGACCACGTTCACCTATTTATCCAAGGAAAACCGAAGCTTGCACCAAATAATATCATAGCCGGCATCAAAGGATACACATCGAACATGCTACGGAAGGAGTTCCCTAAGCTTCTAAAAATACCCACACTCTGGACACGCTCATACTTCGTTTCCACTGCCGGCAACATTTCAATGTCTGTGATACAAAAATACATTCAGGCGCAAAGGGGAAAATGAAACGAGCATACAAGTACCGCATATACCCGAACAGGGAACAAGAGGAAAAACTCGCAAAGACACTCAATACCTGCCGAATTCTCTACAACCACATGCTTGCGGAACGCAGAGACAAATATGGAAACGACGGAAGATCACCATCCTTCTACGAGCAGAAACGAGGACTCGTAAACACCAAAAACACCAACCACTATCTCCAAGATGTCCACTCACAAGTCTTGCAAGACGTCACTCTACGCATAGACAGGGCTTTCAACGCTTTCTTTGATAGAGCAAGAAAGAAGAAAGAAGGCAAGTGGAATGGCAAGGTCGGATACCCCCGCTTCAAGGGACGCAACCGCTACGACAGTTTCACATACCCACAATATGAGAACGGATGCAAGCTAACGACTGGAAAGCTGTTTCTCTCAAAGATAGGCTCGATACGAATTGTACAACACAGACCTATAGAAGGAACAGTGAAGACTTGCACCATCCGCAGAGACGTTGACAGGTGGTATGCATGCTTCCCAGTGGAGATACCTGTCACAGTAGTGGAGACGAAGCATCCGAAGAACCCAGTCGGCGTTGATGTCGGTCTAAAATCTCTCATAACCCTGAGCAATGGCGAGAAGATAGAGCCACCAAAATATCTACGGAAGATGCAAAAAAGGTTGAGGAGAGAGCAACGTCGACTATCAAGAAAGAGGAAAGAATCGAATAATCGAGATAAACAACGCATCAAGGTGGCAAGACTCCATCGCAAAGTGCGCTTGCAGAGAACAGACTTCAACCATAAGCTAAGCCATACACTCGTGAATAGATTCGACCTAATAGCATTTGAACGCCTATCAATCAAAAACATGATACGAAATCATCATCTTGCCAAATCAATAGCAGACGCTTCATGGTATCAACTGCAAACCTTCACCTCTTACAAAGCAGAATACGCTGGTAAGAGCGTGAGATTTGCTGAATCACGTGACACGACTACAGAATGTTCAAGATGTGGATTTCCAGTACCGAAGAACCTTTCTGAGCGGATGCACCTGTGTCCGAACTGTGAACTCATGAAGGATAGAGACTGGAATTCCGCAGTAAATATTCTGAATCGAGTAGGGTGGGGCACACCCGAATCTACGCCTGCGAAGATTGAACCTCTACCTCTACCGCAAAAGGGAGGAGGCAAGTTCGGTCGATGAAACAGGAAGCCCACGGCTTTAGCCGTGGGAGGATGTCACCATCTTCGTATGGGGGTTAACTGCATTTTACGGGCGAAGTTCACTAGGTCATGTAAGTGGTTCTCGACAGTGAACCTATAGGTTTGGGCGTTACCAACCCTTCGACCCTTTCTAACAAATCCACATCTCTCAAGCCTTTTTAGCGACTTCTGGACAGTTTTATAGTCTAAGTTCGTCGAATCAGAGAGCATACGGACAGTTTGTTCCATGTTTCCCACTAGAATTGATTGGTCGAGCACCTTTGCTATTGCCCTGCCTTGTGGATTTCCAAAGAGATTTGTTAGTGGACCATCTATTTGCATTAACTATTCACTACCAGTATAGATGTCTGCATGTATAATCCCATAATATAAGCTTGTATCCCAAGCCACGGAGAGTGGATTCAATTCCAAAGCTGAAAAGAGGCGATCCTTCACATGTTCAAGGCTTTATCCTTAACAAACTGTGGTTTACACACTGTTGGGCCAGAAATGGTCGCCATAATAAACATATCGACTTGGAGAATGATTTGCACACAGGCTATGATGACCAGTTCAAAGGTGCGATTCTGTCGGAAGCGAGAGCATTGCATAAACTTGGTTTTGTCACTATTTTCAAATCTCTGGGTCGTGACGCGATATGCGCCGTCTTTTCTGAAGAAATCTTTCCTGTCGTGCTTCCCTTGATAAACGCCTATCTTAAGGCGACAGGACAAGATCCGCTAGAGCCAAACATTCGGGAGATTATCACAGGTAAGCGTTCAGAAAAGAAAACCCATTGTCAAATGAGGAACTGCGAAAATTCGCAAGAATGCACCGACAAGCTCAGAATCGTTGACCTTTTTACTGAACTGAAAACTCGTTGGATCTAGGGCTTCTTCCAAGTACAATGTGATTTAAACATCATAACGATGTTATTTTTCCCTACCAACCCAAAATAAATAGCGCTGCAATATTGCAATAATTATCAATCTTTTTCAATCACCTCCCATATTGACTGGGAGCCATGCGCATTCAAGTAACTTTGACCCCGCCAGAATCGAAGAAGCTCATAGCAAAAGCAGTAACAAAACTCGATGTTGTAAAGAAGGCAAAAAAGGACGGCATAATCCTGGTCGGTGCAAGCACCACATGTGCCTTCATCCTTGAAGAACTGACCAACAGGAAGATCACAAGAGGCTACGGATGCGGAATAATCATTCCAAGAGGAACGTGCATAATGCAGGAGATGCTCGACTCCATACGCCAACGTGGATACGCAAAGATATGGGTACTTGAGAAAGGCAAACTGCACGAAGACTTGACAGTTGACGATGTTCTCAAACGCATGGGCGCCGCAGATGTCTTCATAAAAGGCGCAAACGCGCTGGATCCTCAAGGGAATGCGGGAGTATTCCTTGGAAGCACTATAGGAGGGACCGTCGGCCGAGTTGTTGGAACAGCTATGGCTAAAGGAATCAACATAATCGTTCCAGTGGGCTTGGAGAAGATGATTCCGACTCCTATCTCGAGGGCAGCCAAGGAAGCAGGCATAGAAAGGATGGACTACTCAATGGGTATGCCGGTAGGACTTATTCCTTTGAATGGAACGGTAGTTGATGAGGTCAAGGCCCTCAACATGCTGACAGGCGCAGAGGCGATCCCGATAGGTGCTGGAGGAGTAGGTGGGGCCGAAGGTTCAGTTACCCTTATCATCAAAGGCTCCGAAGGCCAAGTCAAGCAAAGTCTGAAGCTTATAGAATCTATCAAGGGCACAGAAGAGCCCGCAACATCCCCGCCAGAGTGCAGAGACTGCAGATATCCAAGATGCTCCCTAGGCGCCAAATATGAGCAGTGAACCCACAGTCGGTGGTTTGCTCGCGCAATGCATCTCCAGATCCTAACTTGGAAGACTGCGCAGAATCACGGAATGCACGAATGTGCATTCATCAACAAATCTGACATCCTTAAGATTAACGACAGAATGATATACATGCCACAAGACTGACACAGCTTAAGACTAACCGAACAATAGTATTAAGATCTGGAGCAATAAGGAAGTCAATCCACACTATGACCATAGTCATTGCAGATATCTTCGGAAACTCGAACATAGGCGTCTACTGCTTTGCATGTGAAGGGTGGGCCGCAGTGCCGGCTGGTACCCCGTCCAGCAAGAAGAAGAGATTCGAAGACTGCCTAGGTGTCGATGTCTGTGAGGTGAACGTCGCCGGGTCCCGTCTTCTAGGCATAATGATGGCTGGGAACGCTAACGGTTTGGTCCTACCCCACATAATAAGAGACCATGAACTTGAGACCATAAAGAAGTCTACAAAGCTCAATATTCAGATCTTGGAGGACGAAAGAACCGCTCTTGGAAACCTAATCCTAGCAAATGATAATGGAGCGATCGTTGACCCTGCTTTCCCCACTTCAGCCATAAGGAAACTTGAGGAACTTCTTCAGGTTGAGGTAATCAGGGGGCATATCTCAGGTCTGCCTTATGTCGGATCTATGGCCGTGGCCACCATCAAGGGTGCAATAATAAACCCGTTGGCACATGATGACGAGAAGAATACTATTAAGGACCTGTTAAAGGTTCAAATAGAGCCTTCAACAGTTAACGGAGGCGTTCCCTTCGTAAGGTCTGGGCTCTTGGCAACAAGCCATGGTGCAGTAACAGGGCCGCTAACCTTGGGAAAGGAACTTATGGCCATATCACAAGTGATGCAACTATAATAGGGCGAAACAGAATGGGCGAAGTCAAGACGTTCCGAATCACGGGCGAGATCAAGAAGCAGATTGGCAACATGAAGTTCTCAAAGGTGCTCAATGGTCTAGGAAAAGACCAGGTAGTCGACACGCTTTACTCTCAGCTGGGAAGCAAACACAAGGCCAAAAGATTCGAGATAGCAATTGCCAAGGTGGAAGAAGTAAAGGCCGCCCCTGAGAAATAGTCAAGACCTAAAGTGATCAGAAGTTGGCAGCTGACGAAGAAACGCTCAAGAAGCTCCTTGTAGAGATAAGAATGATGGAAGGATCAGCCAACCTCATTCAGTCAAGATTAAGAATAGTAAGCTCGGCCTTGGAAGAGACCGCAATCGCAATGAACGCCTTGGAAGGTGTGAAGGGGTGCCCTAAAGGGACTGAAGTACTGGTACCTGTGGGCGCAGGCTCCTTCATATGTGCAGAACTCAGCGATGTCGAGAAGGCTATTACTGGCGTGGGTGCAGGCGTCTGCATCGAGAAGAGCATCGAATCATCCACCACCGATCTGAAGGAAAGACAGGCCGAACTTGAGAAGCTAAGCGCCTCACTCAGACAGCAGCTGGAGCAGTTGCTCGCAAGCATAGAGAACACAAAGAAGAACCTCTCAAGAATGATTGAACAGCAGCAGGGAACTCCCCAGCGCGCCTAACGCTACACCTGGAAAAGTTGCCTAAGAAAAGAACGAATAGGAATTGTTTGAAAGGCTCAAATCAGGCCTAGAGGATTTCATCAACAACGTCTCAAAGACAGAGTTGAGCGAGAAGACAATAGCGCAGCTCTTGGAAGACTTCAAACTCACACTCCTCCAGAACGACGTAGCCTACCCAATAGCTGAAAAGATATGCAATGAACTCAGTCTCCAGCTTAAGGAAGTCGAAGTGCAAAGATTCGGCGACCACAAGAAGACAGCCAGAACAATCCTCCGAGAAGTACTGCTCGACACCCTGAACAAAGGCGAACAGAAGAGCTTCCTAGAACTTGTCAAAACGAAGAGAGCGACAAAGGAGCCAGCCGTGATAGTATTCATCGGCATAAATGGAACCGGGAAAACCACAAGCATAGCAAAGATCGCGCACCTTCTAATGAAGAACGGATACACAACAGTCGTGGCATGCGCAGATACTTACAGAACAGGTTCCATAGAGCAAATTGAAGAACATGCAAGAAGGCTAGGCGTCCGAACAATCAAACACGACTATGGTTCCGACGCTGCCGCCGTCGCATACGACACGATAAGCCACGCCAAAGCACATGGAATCGACACCGTTCTGATAGATACTGCAGGAAGAATGCAGACTAACAAGAACCTTATGGACGAGATGAAGAAAGTCATAAGAATCGCAAAACCAGACCTCATACTTCTAGTCGTTGATTCACTGACAGGAAACGATGCCGTAGAGCAAGGTTCGGTCTTCAGTCAAGCAGTCCCTATCAACGGTATCATACTCACAAAACTTGACGCCGACGCAAAAGGCGGAAGCGCAATATCCATTTCAAGTATCACAGGAAAACCCGTGATGTTCCTCGGTGTAGGGCAAGAATACAGCGACCTTATACCCTTCGACCCAAACTATATCGTAAACAAGATACTTGGCGAATAAATTGATATTACTTAGATCTGAAGAATACACGTACAAACCGGAGGTTTAGAAATTGTCAGCGGAAAAGTCTGAACTGACCAAAATGAAAGTCTCAGAGCTGAAGACCATGGCTGAGCAACTTGGCATAGAGACTCCATCAAAGAAGCTCAAAGCTCAGTTGATCAAAGAAATCATGGCCAAACAGAAAGCCAAAGCCCCACCGCCACCAGAAGCGAAGGCAAAAGCTCCCGAGAAGGCAAAAGGTCTAGCCCCAGCGGAGAAAGTAACTGCAATATTCGTCAACTACAGGCAAGGCATGTTCAGGCAAAGCACAATCAACGTTCTGGTAAGGATTCCAGAGATGGAATCCGCAAGCAGCGCGTCAAAATATATCGGAAGAAAGGTGATCTGGCGGTCACAATCTGGAAAGAAACTTATCGGAAAGATAGTCTCAACACACGGTCAAGGCGGAGTCTTGCTGGCAAGATTCAGGAAAGGCCTACCTGGCCAAGCTTTAGGGAGCAGATTAGAAGTTCTCTAAACCCCTCCTTTACTGCTTAGCAGTTAATTCTGTGTTGAAAGAATCTCACACCTGTTATCATCACTCCCTGACGCGGGTGTTGGGTGAATTTGAAAAGGCTCAAGACCCCTCGAATCGGGGAGACTTACGAGATCCTGCTCTCAACATACGACAGCGATCACAGTCCAAATGCAGCACCAATGGGCATAAGATTCCTGAGTTATGAAAGAATCCGCATCAGACTGTTCAAAGGCTCACGGACACTACAGAACATACTTGCCAGAAGATGCGCCGTTGCGAATCTAACAAATGATGCCATTCTATTCTACGGACTAACCTTCAAGGGACCAGACCTAAATAGCAACCTCTTCACAAAAGCTAGACTCGTCAACGCTCCAATGCTGAAATCTGCAGACGGACACATAGAGATGGAGCTCGTCAAGACTACTCAACACAAAGATGTGGTACTCGCAGAGCTACGCATCAAGAGATCCCATCTAAGACACGTAGTCCCCCCTTTCTACAGTAGAGCAGCACATGCTTTGGTCGAATCCACCATCCATGCTACGAGAATACACGAATTCCTAGTCCACAAACAGAAGAGGAAGGCTGCAAAGCTAATCCACATCATAAACCATTATAAAGAGATAATCGGCAGAGTCTCACCGGACTCAGACCATGAGCGTGCCATCAAAGATCTCCAAACAAGGATCAACCGGTGGAAGCGGAGTCAAAGTATCTGTTAAGACACCTTCCAGACTGCATTTCTGTCTAATAGACATGAATGGGGATCTGGGTCGCGTAGACGGCAGCCTAGGCGTATCAATTGACAAACCCAACTATGAACTAACAGCGTGGCTTAGCGACCAGACAAGAGCCTACGGGGACGACGCAGGAAAAGTTGAAGCAAAGATCAGGGACTTCCTATCAAGAGTCAACTCCAGAGAGAAAGTAACGGTCAAGGTTGACAGAATCACACCCTCTCATGTCGGCTTTGGATCAGAGACCCAACTTAGCCTTGCCGTGGCCTCATCAATAGCCAGAATTCTTGGTCTGCAACTCTCAGTTCCTGATCTAGCCAAGATCATGGGAAGGGGAGGAACTTCAGGGATAGGTGTGGCTGCATTCGAGAAAGGAGGTTTGATACTTGATGGAGGGCATAGCTTCGGAAAGGACAGAGAGAAGAAATTCTTTCTGCCGTCAAACGCCTCTAGCGCCTCTCCAGCAGGGATAATCGCAAGATATGATTTCCCTGAAGACTGGGGTTTCGTCTTGGCCGTCCCAAATGTTGACAGGGGCGCTCATGGCCAGAGAGAGACCGAGATCTTTCGATCATTATGTCCAGTTCCAAGCGATGAAGTCAGCAAAATCACAAGGATAATCTTGATGAAATTACTGCCATCACTTCTTGAGCGAGACATCGAGACTTTCGGCTCCGGCCTATCAGATCTGCAAGGCTTGGGGTTTGCCAAGGCGGCAAGAAGCCTCATGAATCCCGTTACCGCAAAATGCATCCGCGTACTGATGAGTGAAGGTGCTTACGGTGCCGGGCAGAGTTCCTTTGGGCCAGCTGCCTACGGTCTTATCAAGAATAATGGAATGGAAAAACACTTCCTTTTCATCCTCAAAGACCTTCTCGATGATTTCGGGGGTGGAGAAGTCTTCTTCGCCGGACCAAACAATACAGGGGCAAGCGTGTCATACACCTAGCATGTCCATAGTCACAAAATTTCGACAAATATCTTGGTGGTAGAAAGGAAGATCTTGAGAGTCTTAATTGTCACAGGCTTACTGGCAAACAGCATTGTTACCAAGAGCTTGAGCGGAACACGCTCGCGCCGTTTTGACAATGAGGTCTGCATCTTGCCTGTACCTGTCGCATCTCTAATGTCCCTTGAATACATAGCGAGTATGCTTGAGAAGAGGGACCTCTCTAATGTCGATCTGGTACTGATCCCGGGCCTGATCAAGGGAGATGCCTCAAGAGTAGAAAGGAGAATAAACGTGAAGACTCGGAAAGGGCCTAAGAACGCCGCCGACCTGTCCGCTATTCTCGAGGCTGCGAAGAAAATCGAACTCTCAACAGTGATTCCTGCAGATGAACTTGTAAGCAAGGCCAACATGATTGACGCAGAGAACGCACTCTTCAGGATTGAGAAAGAAGCGATGCTGAAGAGAGCCCGAGGCATGATGGCCCTCGGTTCCGGAAGGAGGAAGGTACTCGTAGGGTCATCGTTTCCTATGAGAGTTCTAGCTGAGATTGTTGACGCATCAGGCCTGCCTACCGATGAGATCCAGAGAATCGCGCGGTACTACGTCATCTCTGGAGTTGACATAATCGATGTTGGAATGATTGCTGGAGGCGGCAATCCAGAAGATGCAGCAAGAGCTGTAAAAGCCATTAGACGATGTACCGCGAAGCCAGTGAGCATAGACACGAGCGCTCCCGAGGAGATAGAAGCAGCGGTAAGAGCTGGAGCTGATCTAATTCTCAGCATCAATGCTGAAAACATGAAAGACGTGGCAGCCTTCGCTGCACACAAGCCTGTCGTAGTAACCTCGGCAGGAAGACATCATAAGGTCGCCGAGGACGTCGAGGATCGCCTCAGACAACTTGACGTCAACATTAGAACTGCTCGATCACTAGGATTCAGAAGAATAATAGCGGACCCAATATTGAATCCGATCCTGACTCCAAACTCTGCCAAGTCAATCTGTGCCTACCTGCGATTCCGAGAAACGCATCCTGAGACGCCGGCACTGTTTGGTGCAGGAAATGTCACAGAATTGATAGACGCTGACTCCTTCGGAGCCAACATGGTCCTAGCCGGACTTGCGGCTGAAGTGGGTGCAAATATCCTACTCACAACTGAGGCCAGCGTAAAAACCAGAGGATCCGCAAAGGAACTTGTCAGAGCAGTCAAGATGATCACTCTGGCAAAGGCGAGAAAAACCGCACCAGAAGACTTAGGAATAGATCTATTGGCTATGAAAGAAAAAAGGTGGAAAGAAGAACCCTACGTGAACGACAAAGGAACCCGGCAACTTTCGGGTCAGACCATTCAGAAGCACATGCGCGATCCCAAAGGCTCATTCAAGGTGGCTATCGACCGCCGAGAGAATGAACTCATCCTTGGACACTACCAGTACGGCCGCGTTAGGCCAGACCTGCTCATCAAAGGAAGCGATCCAGAAAAGATCATTCACACGGCAATACTCAGTAAACTTGTTTCCAGATTAGATCACGCATTCTATCTGGGCAGAGAGCTCGAGAAGGCCAAGATCGCGCTAGATACTGGAAAAAGCTACGTCCAAGATCTTCCAATTTTCTTCGGAAGAGACCGTCCTGACTGACCTCTTGAGAAGCCTTATCAGGCGAGATGTTGGTTGCAGGTAGGAATCATATGAACCCAAAGCCGCGTTCCAAAGCAAAGATTACGGTCCTTGTAGCTACTTTAGCAGCTGTCTTTGCAGTTCTGAGAATAATCTCAACCTTCCCGCTTGTAGGAGTTTCGGGAGCACGTTTCTCAGCCTCAGATTCATTCGCCTCCCTTTATGGTGTGATATTAGGTCCCTACGCCAGCGCGGTCTGCATAACCCTAGGTACTATCATCGGTTTTCTTATTGGTCGACCACCGATATTCTGGGGATTTGACTTCATGCCGGCCGCCGTGAACGGCATCACTCTTGGTCTCATCATTCGCGGAAGGAGAAAATACGCATTACTGTTGTACCTTATGCTTCTGTTTCTATTTGTGGCCCATCCATATACGCAACTCCTGACTCCATTGTCAGCTGCCTCAGGGAAGGGTGCTTTGGAGGTTCCGTTTGTTTGGATGCATTTACTAGGCCTGCTCATTTTGGCTTCTCCTCTTGGTTCGAAGCTGAAAGGACTCGTTGCAAGTCCCTCAATCGCTAATGTCACGTTAGGATTCTCGCTCTCATCATTTGTGGGAACCCTATCACAGCATCTTATGGGTAACTTGCTTTATGCATCAATGATTCTTCCATTTCTCTCAGATCAGGCGCGGATTGCCAACTGGACAATTATTTTCTGGCTCTACCCGATTGAAAGACTCGTGATTGTGGCCATATCCACACTAATCGCTGTACCAATAATTCGTGCATTGAGATCGGTGGTCTCAGTCTCCCAAAGCTAAGGAATCGGGATTGCGGCTGTCCAGGAACGCTAGTTCCATATAGGGCCCACAACTACGATGTGAACTCTGATACATTCACAAGCAACATTTGAATGATCAGTGTGAGATCATAATTGATTCTTGAGGCTCTTGGCTTACTGTCCTTGGGTTTTATTGTCGGGTTGAGTGGTGCCACCATTCCCGGTCCGCTATTTGCTTTCACCGTTTACGACGTGACTAAGAAGGGGAAGATTACAGGGCACCTCGTCATGTTGGGGCATGTCATCTGGGAATCGATAATAATTCTGATAATTCTTCTCGGGTTCGGCTGGATAGTTCTGCAGGGCCGAACCGTAATCTACATTCTGGGAGGGCCGGTCCTCATCCTGATGGGTCTTGGGATGATCAGTAGCCGCGACAAGGGAATCAGGCTGGAGAGATCTAGAACCAACTCCTCACTCTTGGGAGGGATCTTTTACACCGCTTTCAATCCTACTCAGCCTCTATGGTGGGCAACGGCGGGGCTCGCCTTGCTTTTGAAGGGCCTGGAAGTTATGAGTCTGCTAGGTGTGGTTCTTGTGACTGTAGGCCACTGGCTCTCGGACTTTGCCTACTACGTCTTTGTTTCAATCATGATCCATAGGCATAGAAAAACGGTGATCCCGCATCAACCTCTGATCTCAAGGCTTTTAGGCGGTTTCTTAACCGTTCTCGGTGGCTATTTTCTCGTCGACGCCTTAGCTAGACTTCTGGCCTAGGAAATCAATAGACGCCCAAAGATACGATTACACTCTATCCATGATCCGTAGTAGTCGTGGCCTCTCACGGCTCATGACGGGATAACTGCAAAATAATGGGGAGATGAGCGTCCTTTTCAGGACTTCTCGATATCCTTCTTCATCTTCAAGTAGTCTTCTCTTGTGATATCGCCTTTGCTGTATCTGAGATTCAGAGTATCCATCGCTGTCGGAGCTTTCTCGCTTCTTATCTTTGGCAGGAATCGTTTGGCCGCAATTACTGCCAGCGCGATAACTACAAGTATCAAGATCAAGATCATTGCTAAGATCAAATAGGCCGTCGAGTATTCTTGTTTCCATACAGCGGTCAAAGTCAAGGGCTGGTCAATTGTCACCTTTGTTATCGGGGTTGATGGGTAGGTTCTAGCAGGTCCGGTCCAACTGTCAAATACGTATTTCCCACCTAGGGCTCCCCAGAACCCAGGCATATCGGCTTGAGGGCTTATGGATGCGGTCGCCTCAGATCCTTTATTATACCATCCAGAACCCTGGGGCTGATTATAGTCAGATTTCAGATCAAGATAGTATTGGGTCTGGTAGACTGCAACAGCTTTGTGAGGGGCGTTCATGGTAAGGGTAGGTGCGTTGGTCGCCATCTCAGAGCCATCGATGTTCCATGCCTTGAAGATGTTCCTTTCTGTACTTGAAGTCTCGACTCTCTCAGCAGTGGATAGTGATACTGTGGAATCTTGTTGCCTCCAACCTGTCTTGTCAACGGACTGGCCGTAGGGGTTCTCTACAGTCAACATGTACTCTGGTGCGTAAGAGAATGTGTGGGCGACCTCGACGCGAGGTTTAGAGTACGAATCTGGATAGTAGTAAGGATAGTAGTAGATACTCGGGTAATAGTAGAAGTACGAAACTGGTGTCGTGTAGTTGAGGTAGTAATATGATGCGGGAAAGTATGGATAGTAGGGGTAGTATGATCTAGAAGTCTTTTCGAGTGTCCAAGAAGAATCCTTGCAGTAGTATCTTATCCCTGAAGGGCCAGTCACATAGTCTTCAACCTGAATGACATGGGAGTCAGAGCTTCTCACCTCGAACTTCTTGGAGGAGCCTCCTGGAACGGACCCTTCTGGGTTACCGTCAATCTTGACCGTTGTAGAGTACTCTGAAGGTACACCTGAGACTGATACTGTCACAGAGTATTTGCTTGAGGATGAATATGCAGAGTACGGATAGTAATAAGGAATATAGAAGTCGTAATAGGGCTGAGCTTTGACTTCCTGAACGGGGCTATTCACTAAGGCCGAAGAGAACAGTGCCGCACATATACTGAGCAGAACTATCACGGTGGAGAACTTCAGCTTACTCACCATTAACAAAATCAGACTCACGGAATCATTTAAAGATGACGGGTGGAATATTCGAGAAATACAAGGAACTAAGCTTGATGGTTCTTGACCTAAAAAAGTTTAGGTAGGCTACATCAATTATCGATGTAGCCTGTTGTGCTTTCTAGTCCATGTCAGAGGGGCCTTCGTCTCCTCCAGGGGGTCTCGGTGGGCCGCCGCCTTCCTTGGGCTTGCTGGCAGCTATCACGTCATCTATCTTCAGTATCATTGAGGCTGCTTCGCTGGCTGACATTACGACTTGCCTCTTGACGGCAAGCGGTTCATAGACGTTGATCTTTGACATGTCGTTGGCCTTTCCTTCGTAGACGTCGACTCCTGCCCATTTCTCTCCTTTCTCATGTCGGGATCTCAGCTCAACCAGCATGTCTAAGGGGTCGATTCCAGAGTTTTCAGCAAGAGCCATCGGTATCGCTTCCAAAGCCTCTGCGTAGCTTATTACTGCTAGCTGTTCTTTTCCAGTGAGTTTCTCAGCCCATCTCTTCAGTTGAGCTGCAGCCTCAAGTTCAGGCGCGCCTCCTCCAGCAACTATTCTTGGATCGCGTACGACATCTCTGACGACGCAGAGGGCGTCGTGGATTGATCGTTCCGCCTCATTCACAATCCTCTCTGTTCCGCCCCGGACCAATATTGCTACAGCCTTGGCGTTCTTGCATCCTTCTATGAAGGTCATCTTGTCATCAGCGATCTTTCTCTCTTCGAAGAGGTCTGCTGTACCCAAGTTCTCAGCTTTTAGGTCTTCTATGTTCGTTACTATCTTTCCACCGGTTGATTTTGCCAGTTTCTCCATGTCCTTCTCGCTGACTCTTCTTATTACAGCTATTCCTTCTTTGGCTAGGTAGTGTTGGGCTACGTCGTCTATGCCTTTCTGGCAGAGCAGGACGTTTGCTCCTGAGGATTTTACCTTCTGGACCATGTCTTTGAGCATCTTCTCTTCCTCATCAAGGAAGGCCTTCATCTGTTCTGGTCTTTGGATGTTTATTTTTGCATCGAATTCTGTCTTCTCAACTTCGACGGCGGTGTTAAGCAGAGCTATCTTGGGATTCTTTACGCTCTTGGGCATTCCCTGGTGGACTACTTCCTTGTCGATAACGATTCCCTTGATGAGTGTTGTGTCTGTGAGCGAACCTCCAGCTTTCTTCTCGACCTTTACATCGTCGATATCTGCCTTCCAGCCTTCGGGTGTCTGTTCTGCGACTTGGAGGATCGCGTCAACGCAGATGTCTGCTACGAAGTCAGCGTTCTCTGAGAGGACTTTGCTTGCTTGGGATGTTATCGCGACGTCTCTGAGGGCTTTTCTATCATTTGAAGCGACTTTGATAGCCATTTCATCCAAGATCTGTAGGGCCTTCTCCGTTGCCTGCCTGTAGCCGTCCACGATTACTATTGGGTGAACGTTTTTGTCTATCAATTCCTCAGCTTTTGTCAGGAGTTCCGATGATAGGACGACAGCGGTTGTCGTACCGTCGCCAACTTCTTGATCTTGGGCTTTTGAGACTTCAACCATCATCTTTGCCGCAGGGTTCTGCACATCCATTTCTTTGAGTATTGTTGCTCCGTCATTCGTTATTGTGACGTCTCCGAAGCTTGCAACAAGCATCTTGTCCATTCCTTTAGGTCCAAGTGATGAACGGACACAGTCAGCGACTACTCTTGCGGCTTGGATGTTAGATCTCAGTGCCTCTCTTCCAACGCTTCTGCTTGTTCCTTCTCTAAGGATCAGGACTGATTGTCCACCAATCCTTGCAGGTATGATCTCAGCCATTTTCTTTTTCCCTCCTAATACATTGGCGGCATTCCGCCTCCCATTCCACCCCCGGGTGGAGGTGTTGGAGAGGCCTTGCCCGCTGCTATAACGTCATCAACTCTAAGGATCATTGAGGCGGCTTCAACAGCCGACCTTATTGCCTGTTCTTTCACTCTGATGGGTTCGATTACACCCTCAGCCAGCATGTCTTTTGTCTTTCCGGAGTAGACATCAACGCCTATGCTGTAGCCTTTCGGATCGGCGTGGGCTGCTTTGAGGGCCACCATGATGTCTATTGGGTCGAGTCCCGCGTTTTCAGCCAAGTACTTGGGTATGGACTCCATGGCTTCAGCGAATTTTTCTATAGCTAGTTGTTCTCTTCCGCCTATCTTGACTGCGTATTCGTGAAGTCTCTTTGCCACTTCGACTTCAGTGGCTCCGCCTCCGGCGACTATCTTGTTCTTGTTCACTATGTCTGCAATGACGTAGAGTGCATCGTTTACTGCCCTTTCTGCTTCATCTACTGATCTTTCAAGTCCTCCTCTGATGAGAACGCTTACTGAGCGGGGGTTCTTGCAGTCTTCTATGAAGACCATCTTGTCCTCGCCCAATCTTCTCTCCTCTGCTTGTCCTGCGGTGCCGAGTTCTTTCCCAGTCAGGCCTTCAATATTGGTCACGACTTTTCCGCCTGTGGCCCTGGCGAGTTTCTCCATGTCAGACTCCTTGATTCTTCTGACAGCCATTATTCCTTCCTTGGCTAGGTAGTGTTGGGCTACGTCGTCTATGCCTTTCTGGCAGAGCAGGACGTTTGCTCCTGAGGATTTTACCTTCTGGACCATGTCTTTCATCATGTTGGTTTCTTCGTCAAGGAAGGCTTTCATCTGCTCCGGGTCGCTTATTCTGATCTCAGCGCTGAACTCTGTCTTCTCAACCTCTATTGCAGAGTTGAGTAGGGCTATCTTGGGGTTCTTTATTCTCTTGGGCATTCCTGGGTGCACAACTTCTTTGTCGACTACAATTCCTCTGATGAGTTGTGTGTCTAAGACGCTCTTTCCGATCTTCTTAACTATCTGGACGTTTTCAACGTCCGCTACGAGCTTCTCTCCTCTTTGCTCGATCACTTGCTTGACTGCGTCGACGGCTATTTCTGCGAGGTGGTCTCTCGCACCTCCAACGTTCTTGCTGTGGAGAGCTGTCCTAGCTGCTTGTTTGAGTTTTGACTTGTCGTCCAGATCTACCGTTTGAGCGATTGCTTCTAGTGCTTTGACCGCTTCGTCTGCCCCCTTCTTGTAGCCTGAGACTATTGTTGTGACGTGGATGTTGTCGTCGATCAGTTCTTCAGCGCCTTTCAGGAGTTCTCCTGCTAACACTACTGCTGTTGTTGTGCCGTCGCCGACTTCATCATCTTGGGTCTTTGCAACCTCAACCATCATCTTCGCAGCAGGATTCTGGACATCAATCTCACCGAGGATCGTTGCTCCGTCGTTTGTTACTGTAACGTCACCTAAGCTGTCGACGAGCATTTTATCCATCCCTCTGGGGCCTAGGGTGGACTTCACGACTTCACTGATTATCTTTGCCGCCGTTATGTTTGAGCGCTGGGCTTCTCTGCCCCTGCTTCTGGTTGCTCCTTCCTTGAGTATTAGAACTGGTTGACCAGTTAGATATGCCAATACATTTCGCCTCTTAAATCATGACTCCATAAATTTTGTCGAGTTCATGTTACTCCAAGTAACAATATATAAACTTTGCTTGGCAGCACATAGGCCTGACAACCCACAACATAGTCATAACAATCTAGCAAGAATTCGGCAGAATTCAGAGTCGCTGACTCTGAGATGCTAGTGTTTGCAGCGCGCGCTATGGATGGTGGGCCGGGAGGGTTTTAAACCGATTAGGGTCTAAACCCCGCTCTTTTTTCATGAAAAAACCCATTCCAGACGCATCCATTCTAGATAATATATTTTTGTGGGTTAAAATCTTTTTGTTGCGTGTTTCATGGTTCAGCTTTTCCGTCTCTGTGGATTAGGTCTTCTCAGATTTGATTTCTTTGGCTCGTGTTTCAATGAACTCTTTAACTTTCTCTTCGCTGTATTTCCTTATTTCTTGCTGTTTCTTCAGGTGTTCCTTAATGGTGTTGATGAGGTCGTTTACGTTCAGCACTGCTTTGACTATGTAGCCGCCGGCTCCTGCATCAGTAGCCAGCTTCCTGTCCACGTCTCGGTTGAGGGCTGAAGATCGTCACGGGAGTCAACCTATTCTTGGGCTGCGCCTTTAGTGTCTTGCAGACTTCCAGGCCGGTCTTGCCGGACATTACAATATCAAGGATTATTGAGGTCTGGTGTTTGAGAAGCTGCCTTCCGGAGGGATTCTTCTCCGTCAGATGCAGGGGCCACCTTGTACCTCTTACCTTCTAAGATCCTTTGTGCCAGGTTTACTAGGTCATGTTCATCATCCACAAAAAGGATCTTGTCTGCTAGGGTTGACTCGCCTCCTCTTGCTTGCGCTTAGGTAGTGTG
>Ga0315289_10004697_pt1 | contig 20291 bp, 15 predicted proteins | sample YL17G11_40_MG_FD_203452 | JGI IMG/M metagenome (GOLD analysis project Ga0315289, IMG submission 203452) | Sediment microbial communities from Yellowstone Lake, YNP, Wyoming, USA - YL17G11_40 | ecosystem: Environmental > Aquatic > Freshwater > Lake > Sediment | place: USA: Wyoming | collected... | reverse complement strand
ACACTGTCCCCGGGCCACGGGAATCCGGCGGGGACGACCGGGTTGTGGGCGAGGGCCGGGTGTGGTATGGTACGTGCCGTCGATTCGTGCCTTGGTGGAACTGTGGTTGGATTTTGGCTTGATGAAAGGGGCTTTCCATGAACACCGCATTGCGCTCCCGGCTTGCCGTGCTTGTCCTCCTCGTTCTCCTGCTGCCGGCCTCCGTGGTTCTGGCCCAGGTACGGCGGGAGGTTCATATTCCCGATATTATGGGGTATAAGACCCTGAAGTGCGATTTTCACATGCACACGGTCTTCTCGGACGGCCTGGTCTGGCCCACGGTGCGCGTGGATGAGGCGTGGCAGGAAGGCCTCGATGCGATCGCCATTACGGACCACATCGAGTACCAGCCGCACAAGCAGGATGTGCCGACGAATCATAATCGGCCCTACGAGATCGCGCTGCCGCGTGCCAAAGAGAAGGGGATGCTGCTGGTCAAAGCGGCCGAGATCACGCGGGACACCCCGCCGGGACACTTCAATGCGCTGTTCCTGGAGGATGCCACCCCGCTCGACACCAAGGATCTCCTGGAGGCCATGGCCGCTGCCGACAAGCAGGGGGCGTTCATCTGGTGGAATCACCCGGATTGGATTCCCGACCGCAAGGGCTGGTTTGACATCCATACGACGCTCTACGAGAAGAAGCACATGCGGGGGATCGAGGTGGTCAACGGGCGGTCGTACTACCCGACGGTCCATCAGTGGGCCTTGGACAAGAACCTGACCTTTCTCGGGGACACGGACATTCACCAGCCGGCCGGGCTGGAGACGATGCCGGCCGGCGGCCATCGGCCGATGACGTTCGTGTTCGTCACAGAGAAAAGCGTTCCGGCGATCAAGGAAGCGCTGATTGCGGGCCGGACCGCCGTCTGGTTCGAGAACAAGGTCATCGCGCGCCGGGGATATGCGGAAGCCCTGTTCCAGGCTGCCGTCCGGGTCACGAACGTGGAACGCGAAGGGAGCAAGGTCGTACGGTTCACGGTCCGGAACGACTCGGACCTGCCCATCGAGTTGCAGCGGACGGGCAAGCTTGGCCCCAGGGAACAGAGCCTGCCCGCGAACACCTCGGCGAGAATCAAGATCAACGTGGATGACACAGACCGGCAGATCGAGCTGCCATACATGGCGGCCAACTTCCTGATCGCGCCGGAAAAAGGGTTGCCGGTGAGTCTGCGGATACCCAGGTGAGTCTACAAATACCAAGCCCCACTCGGGCGAGCGGGGCTTAGTACTTGGTGGAGGCAGGTGATAGAGAGCTGCTATCGTCAGAGAGGCGATAGCGGTGTTGGTGTCGTCTGCGGCTTAGAGCTTGACCTGGGTGTGGTTCGGGTTAAGTAGAAAGGTCTATTCTGTCTGGGTGAAGCCGGATCCATCCTGATGGTCTGCGACACGCCTTGTCCGGCCCGATCTTGACGGCTGCAGCTTCTTTCGGAAGCGGGGACGGCAGCGTTCGTCATCCTTTCTGCCGGCCTGCGTGTCATATTCGTGTTGCGAAGGACCATCGTATCACCACCTTACCTTTTTTGAAGTTGTTTATCGTTGATTTCAATGAGAAGTGCCGCACCGGTCTCCGGACGTAACGCGATTTCTCAAAAAGGCGCAGATTTTTTTCGGACCAACCTGAACTCTTTGTCGTAGCAGCAGTTACGCGCGGTGATCTTCTTGTTGCCGCCAGGGCACGGTTGCCATGCGCCCTATGATTCCCTGCGAGAAACGATGCTTTCAGGAAAGCCCGTTGCGGGTGGATAGGGAGTTGACAGCGCAGGGCGGCGGCGATTACACTGCGAAAAGGGACCCCAAACGCGACTCGTCGCGTTTGGGAGCCCAGTCCAGCGCCTGTAGCTCAATTGGATAGAGCATCGGTCTACGGAACCGGCGGTTGGGGGTTCGAGCCCCTCCAGGCGCAATGTGCAATTACCTATCCCTATGGCACCGAACGAGTTGGGAGGATGGATTCCATGAACGCAATCTCACGACGGCGATTCCTTGGTCAAGGCGCCCTGACCATCGCGGCGGGCGTGTGGTTGGGGCCGGCGACAAGGCCACTGTGGGCCGAGCCGCTCGGGCTGCCTATCGGATGTCAGCTTTACCCCGTCGGCAAGCAGATCGCGCAGGATTTCGAGGGCACTCTGCGGCAACTGGCGGCCATCGGATACCGGACAATTGAGTTGTGTTCGCCTCCCAGCTACGAGAAATCGGGCTTTGCTCCGCTTGTCAAGATGAAGGCCGCGGAGGTCCGCAAAGCCTTCGAGGCGGCGGGCCTGCGCTGCGAGAGCAGCCACTATCAGTTCCGCGAACTCAAAGAGAATCTGGACGACCGAATTGCCTATGCCAAGGAACTCGGTCTCAAGCACATGGTTCTCTCGACCTTTGGCTTGCCGCGGAACGCGACCATGGCCGATTGGATGAAAGCTGCCGGCGAACTGAACAAGATCGGCGAACAGGTCAAGAAGCAAGGCCTCCAACTCGGCTTCCACAATCACAACTTCGAATTCCAGCAGATCGACGGCGTGCTCATCTATGATAAACTGATGAGCGAGTTCGATCCCAAACTGGTCAAAATGCAGTTCCAGGTGGCGGTGATCAGCCTCGGCTATCAGGCGGCCACGTATCTCCAGAAGCATCCCGGCCGGTTCAGCTCGCTGCATCTGGCGGACTGGTCGTCAACCGAAAAGAGATCGGTGCCGGTGGGCGCGGGCGTGGTCGATTGGAAGGGCCTCTTCGCCGCGGCCAAAACCGGCGGCGTGGAGAACTACTTCGTCGAGATGAACATGGATGCGCTCAAGGCGAGCTATCCCTACCTGCGCGACCTGAAGGTGTAGCGAAGACGCGCGGGAGACTATGCACACCCGGCGGCCGGCGGCATTGGCAGGGGACGATTGACTATGGGCACCGATACACAGAAAGCCACATCGCGGCGCGAGTTTCTAACAAACACCGGTCGAATCACTGCCGCCTCCACACTGTTGGCGGCGATGTCGCCCCGTCTCTACGCGGGGGAGGACAACACGATCAGGCTGGCCCTCGTCGGCTGTGGCGGGCGGGGCTCCGGTGCGGCGGCCAACGCGATGGCAGCAAAAGGCGGCCCGATCAAGCTGGTCGCGATGGCTGATGTCTTCGAGGACCGTCTGCAACGCAGTTACGATGGCCTGATCGAGGCTGCCAGCGCCCCACGGACCAAGGGGTCGGCCGATACCTGGGTGATGGGATACCAGGCGGCCCAGATCGACGTGCCGCCGGAGCGGCGGTTTCTCGGCTTTGACGCCTACCAGAAGGCCATGGACTGCCTGCGGCCGGGCGATGTCGTCATCCTGACGACGCCCGTGGCGTTTCGTTGGGTCCACTTCCGTCACGCCATCCGGAAGGGGATCAACGTCTTTATGGAAAAGCCGTTGACGGTGGACGGGCCGACGACCCGCAGGATGATCCAACTGGCCGAGGAAGCCGCCAAAAAGAACCTCAAGGTCGGGGTGGGACTGATGTGTCGGCACTGCAAAGCCCGCTGGGCGCTCTACGACCGCATCAAGTCGGGCCAGATCGGGGAGATCTTCATGCTGCGGACCTACCGCCAGCAGGGGCCGGCGGGATTCACCGGACCTCGACAGGGCAATACCAGCGAGTTGCTCTACCAGGTTCGCAGCTACCTGGGCTTCCTGTGGGCGAGCGGCGGCCTGTTCCAGGACGTGGTCGCCCACAACGTGGACGAGTGCTGCTGGATGAAGGACGCCTGGCCGGTCCGGGCCCAAGGCTCCGGCTCGCGCTGCTATCGCGGCAATGCCGTGGACCAGAACTTCGATCATTATGATGTCGAGTACACGTTCGCCGACGGGGCCAAGCTCTTTCTCCGGAACCGCCACATGCCCGGCTGTCACGAGGAATTCGCCAGTTACGCCCACGGCACGAAAGGCTCGGCCGTGATTTCGACGTTTATGCACACGCCGGGCAAGTGCCGCCTGTATAAGGGACAGGATTTTGCCAAGGAGAACCTCACCTGGGCGTTCCCGCAGCCGGAACCGAATCCGTATCAGGTCGAATGGGACGAATTGATCGACGCTATCCGCAAGGACAAGCCCTACAACGAGGCCAAACGCGGCGCCGAAGCCAGCCTGGTGACCGCGATGGCCCGCCGGGCCGTGCATACGGGGCAGGTTGTCACCTACGAGGAAATGCTCAACAGCGAGCAGGAGTTCGCCCCGGAGGTGGACAAGCTGACGATGGACTCGCCGTCGCCTCTAGCGGCCGGACCGGACGGCAGATATCCCACTCCGCAGCCCGGCATTCTCAAGAATCGCGAGTATTAGCCCTCTTTTGGGCCTTACAGGGGCGTCGACACGCCCGCCGGTGGCGGCGGAAGGGCTTGGCGGCGGACGCTCGCCGAAGTGTCGCGAGGGGCCGCCAGAGGGTATACCCTGCAAAAAAATGGATGAGTTCTTGCATTTGCCGGCGATTCGTAGTACATTATCGGAAGGCATTCCGTCCGGCATTTGAGTGACGCGGTGCAATTGCGTGTGAGGACTTGGGTAATAAAGGAGCGATGTTATGAGAGGCCGAAGGGGGTTCACGCTGATCGAGCTGTTGGTGGTGATCGCCATCATAGCCATCCTGATGGGGGTTCTGATGCCCAGCCTGTCGAAGGTCCGGGAGCAGGCGCGGTTCATGTCGTGCCGATCCAACCTGCGCAATTACGCGATCATTCAGAGAATGTATTCCGAGGACAACAACGGCGATTTCCCGCGCTCGTTCAATTGGCTCTATAATAGCGTCGGCGGCAGCGGCAGCGGCACCGGCTGCTCTTACCACGATCCGAGCAAGAGCCTGACTCTGCACCCGGAGTATGCCGGTCTGTGCTGGCCCTATTTGAAGGACTTCCCGAAAATCCACGTGTGCCCCACGTTCAGGATTGTGCTCAAAGCGAATAGTTGCTCCATGTGCAATGGCTCGATTCCCGTCGACAAGCCGAATTTCAGCTATACGATGAATTCTTACCTCAATGGCGACGCCTTTGGCTCCGTGCCGGCGCAGTACCGCAGCGCCATAGGCGGCATAGGCGACACAGACGCCAGCAAGGGTTTACGTAAGGAATCAATGGTGAAGCGTCCGGCGTTGACGTTCTACTTTGGCGAGGAGAACACCTGGCGGACGCCCGGGATCAATGCCGCCGGCATCAACGACACGAACCTGCGTCCTTTGCCGAACCATTCGACCGACAGCTTCGGGACGTTCCATAAGATCGCGATGAGCAATCGCGACCACGGCGTCAGCAATGCCTCCTTCGTGGATGGGCACGTCCAGGAAGTCAATCCTTGGGGGGGTGAGGCCAGCGAGTGCTGGCAATATACCTGGCCTGGCGACCGACCGGCACCGGTCTGGTGATAGGGGAGACCGCGACCGGATTACCGGGGGACCGCCCCGATGCGGTCCTTGATGGTTACGAACGTCTGGTGAAGGACGCTGAGATGCGCGGCCGGACGGGATTTACGTTGATCGAGCTGCTGGTGGTGATCAGAAGATTTCCCGGATCCAGCGGAACCGGAACGCGCTGCGAATCCGCTCGGTGAAGCGCACCCCCATCCGTTGCGTGCTGGTGGAATAGTCGTTTCTCTGGAGGTCTTCCCGAGATACCGCCGGCAGCCGGGTCCGGAATCGTCGCGCGATCAGACCTGCCGCGAGGCCCAGCCACAGGGCCTTTGCACGCGAAGCTCTCGCCGGATTTGTACGGACTCTCAACGTTGACCGCGGCATACCCGTCATCACCTTTGGACCGCCAGAGCAACCGATTCGAGCAACTCCCGGCCGGTTCTGCTGACAGTCTCGCCGGTCCCGAAAAGCTGCTGCGTTTCCAGGATCGGAGGCCGGTCCAGGTAGTAGCGCTCGACGGCCCCAACTCCGCCCTCCGCCGGGCCGGCCGTCCGGTAGTCGCCTTCCAGCAGCCACGCGCTGACTTCCTCATCCCGCTCGGCCGGGTAAAGAAGCGCCACCGCGAACTTGTCTGGGGCGTACCGGGCCAGTTGAACTTGGGCCCGACAGGGCGGGGCGCTCCGGACCGCCAAGTCCACAAGCCGTTTGAAATCACGCCGGGCCGTCGCCTCATCTTTCGCGTAGAAGAACATCCCGGCCTCCAACTGCAATCGGGCCGCCGGCACCGCACGCAACTCCATCCGGCCGTCGGGATACGCCCGCTGGATCTTATACACTTTGCCTTCTTTGTACCGCTCGCTGTCCAGCAGTTCGGCCACTTCTTCCGCGGTGAAGCCCACGCCCGCGTGGTCGCCGAAGTCGAACACGTACAATCCCTGGTAGCGCTCCGGTCTTTCCAATTTCGGTAGTTTCATACATAGATTATACGTCGAGCGTGCCCGCCCTGCACGGAATTTTCCACCCGGCCGGCGGCAAAAAATATGAGCTGGACCCGGAAATTCGCTTGAAAGCGTTTTGGCAGCGCCGTAGGATCGGATAGCTGCATACAACTTTGATTCGCTTTCGTCGAGTCGAGAGAGCGTCTGTACGATGGGGCCAACGGAGAGCTAGGAGATGGCCGCAAAATCGGAACACGGGAAGACTGACGGCGGGCAGGAATCCCACCCAGCGTACGAGCCATTACGTCCACGAGAGCCAAGCCGGCCACCCCATCCCGAAATTCATGGCCCGCCATCTCCATTCGACGCGCCCAGCGAGCGCGAGGCCCTCCTTGCCCATCTTTTCAAGGCTTCCAGCGATGGCATCGTGCTCCACGAGTTGCTGCACTCGCCGCAGAAGGGTCGTTTCATCGACGTGAACGACCGCATGTGCCAGATGCTGGGCCACACGCGCGAGGAAGTCCTGGAACTAACGCTTCTCGATATCCTGGGCAAAGAGGCCCGGGGGGCGATCCCCGAGACCCTTCAGAGGCTCCGACAATCCGGCCGGCTGCTGTTCGAGACCACGCTGATCCGAAAGGACGGACAACCGGTGCCGGTCGAGGTCAGCGTGGACACCCTGGAGTTCCGCCAGCGGCGTATGACGGTCACGGTCGTTCGCGATATCACCGAGCGAAAGCGGCTTCAGGACGAGGCCGACCGCTGGAAGGATCGGTTGGAGGAGGAAGTGCGGACCCAGACGGAATCGCTGCGCGATGCCCTCGGTCGCCTGCAGGGCGAGATGGCCGGGCGTGCCGTGGTGGAAATGGAGTTGCGGAAACAGTCGCAGATGCTGGAAGCCTTCTTTCGCCATACCATCACGCCGCTGGCGTTTCTGGACCGGCATTTCAACTTCGTGCGGGTCAACGCGGCCTACGCCGACGCGGCCGGCAAGCGTCCCGAATACTTCGTTGGCAAGAACTACTTTGCCCTCTATCCGCACGCGGAGACCCAGGCGATCTTCGAACAGACCGTTCGTGGCCTGCAGGCCTATCGTGCGTACGCCCAACCGTTCACCTATCCCGATCAGCCCGAACGAGGAGTGACCTATTGGGACTGGCGGCTCACCCCGCTGTGCGACGACCGGGGGGACGTGCAGTTTCTGGTGCTGAGTCTCGATGATGTCACCGAACGCCGCAACGCCATCCACGAGCTGGAGCAGCGTGCCCGTCAGCTTCAACAGGTGACGCTCGAGATGCTGGAAGCGGAAGATCGCGAGCGGAGACGCCTGGCCGAGATTCTCCACGATGACCTGCAGCAGACCCTGGCGGCGGCCAAGTTCCAACTGGGTCTGTTGGACGGCCGGGTCCGGAGCGATGAGGATCTCGTGGAGACGGTCCGGCAGGTCAAGCAGATGCTCAAGGATGCCATCGAGAAATCCCGCAACCTCTCGCACGAGCTCAGCCCGGCGGTGCTGTCCCAGAGCGGACTGGACGACACGTTCGCGTGGTTGGCGCAGCAGATGGAGAGCAAGCACGGTCTGGTGGTGCATGTTCAGACCCGCGGGCCGCTCCACGCGCCTTCGGAGCCGGTGCGGATGTTTCTCTACCGGGCGGCCCGGGAGATCCTGTTCAACGTCATCAAGCACGCAGAGGTCTCCGAGGCGAGATTGCGGCTCAAACGCGTCCGGAACCGGTTGCGGCTGACCATCTCCGATCAGGGCCGGGGCTTCGATCTGCGGTCCCTCGCCGGCGCGGCCGGCTTCGGGCTGCTGAGCGTTCGGGAGCGGGCGGAACTTCTGGGCGGGCGGATGAAGATCCGGAGCGCCACGGGCAAGGGCAGCACCTTCCTCATTGCCGTCCCCGACGCGGCCGTGGGCGCGGAGGGTTCCAGATCGTAGACGGTCGATCCGAATTCCCCAGGGATACCACGGACGGCGTCGCCAAGACCCCGGCTACGCGCGCTTTGCTGTGTTCCTCGCCATGCCATGAATAGACGTCGTATGTCATTGCGAGCGAAGCGAAGCAGTCTCCTATGCCACAGACTGAGATTGCTGCCCCCGCCTGCGCGGGGGCAGGCTTCGCGGCGCTCCTCGCAATGACATGGGCGTGGTCTGCCCGGCCACTTGGCGTTTGCCCGAACCGGGGCTTAGGAGACTCTTGTCCAAACAACTCACGCGGAGGATAATTGCCTCGCGGCTTGAGCCGTACCGGATGTCGTCTCGCTCCGGGATAGAGGTATCGTAGTGGCAGACGTGAAAGGACGGCGAATGGGTCGTTTCGCGAGAAAGACGATGGGTTTGATTGGTCTTTGTATCCTGGCGGCACTGGTGCCGATCCTGGCGCCGGCGTCGAACGCCCGGGGGCAAACGGCGGCGGCAGGCTCGCTCGATGCGAAGATCGACCGGTTGGCCACGGAGGTGGAACAACAGGTCATGGCCTGGCGGCGCGATATTCACCAGCATCCGGAGCTGTCGAATCGCGAAGTCCGCACGGCATCGGTGGTGGCGGACCATCTGCGCCGGCTCGGCCTGGAGGTCCGGACGCAAGTGGCCCACACGGGCGTGGTCGGAGTTCTGCGCGGCGGTAAGCCCGGTCCCGTGATCGCGCTGCGAGCGGATATGGACGCCCTGCCCGTGACGGAGGCGTTGGACCTGCCTTTCGCCTCCAAAGTCAAGGCGGAGTACAACGGCCGGGAAGTGGGCGTGATGCACGCCTGCGGGCACGATGTCCATACGGCGGTCCTGATGGCCGTGGCCCAGGTGCTTTCGCAGGTGCGGCACGAATTGCCCGGCACCGTGAAGTTCCTCTTCCAGCCGGCGGAGGAAGGGGCGCCCCAAGGGGAAGAGGGGGGTGCCAAGCTGATGATTCGGGAAGGCGCCCTGGAGAATCCCAAGCCGCAGGTCATTTTCGGGCTGCACGTCAATCCGAGCTACACGGCGGGCGAGATTGCCTACCGCTCGGGGGCGACGATGGCCAATCAGGACAATCTCCGCATCGTGGTTCACGGCCGCCAGACCCACGGCGCTGTACCCTGGGGCGGCACGGACCCCATCGTGGTTGCGTCACAGATTGTCCTCGGCCTGCAGACGATCGTCAGCCGGCAGGTCGATCTTCCCTTGGCTCCCGCCGTCATTACGATCGGCAGCATCCACGGCGGCGTGCGCTCGAACATCATCCCGGATGAAGTGGAAATGGTCGGCACGATTCGCACCTTCGAACCCCGGATGCGAAATGACATCTTCGATCGTGTCCGCAAGACGGCGGCCCTGATCGCCCAGAGTGGCGGCGCGGGTGCCGACGTGACCATCGATCCGGGCTATCCGGTGACCTTCAACGATCCCAACCTCACCACGCGCATGGTTCCCGTGCTCGAAGCAGTCGTCGGCAAGGGCCGCGCCGTGGTCATGCCGCCCTCGACCGGCGCCGAGGACTTCTCCTATTACCAGCAGCAGATCCCGGGCCTGTACTTCTTCATCGGGGTCACGCCGCACAGCGCCGATCCCAAGAAGGCCCCCATGCTCCATTCGCCGCGTTTCTTCGCCGACGAGAGCGCGCTGGTCCTCGGCATCCGGTCCCTGGCCCACCTGACTATCAGCTACATGGAGAAATGGTAGACACGTCATTGCGAGCCAAGCAGGGAATGGTCTCAATTCGCGACCTTTGTCATCGTAGGGGTATAGCCGGGTTCATAGAAGGTCAGCCCTGCAATCTTGCCTGCCCTGCCAGGCAGGAATTCCGCGGACGCCTGCTGTGATGCCCAGAGGGTTCAGTTCCGTCGGGGCAAAAACTCTCCATCCACCGCCAGCGCGTCTTTCAGGGCAGGCCGCAAAGCTCTTCGTCACGGGCGCTCGTGCCCGTGCTACGTCTTCAAGCCGGTCAAGTCGGGTTCAAGACGGCGATTCTCTTTGAGGACCTCATCCAGGGTGAGTCTGGTTCTGCGCCGTGCGGCTTCCCGGCCTAAGATTGTAGTCAGGGTCGCATTGACGCTGGGTTCGAGGGTCGGATTGTCGTAAACGCCGGTCGTGATGCACTTGTGGAACGTGTCGATATTCCGCTCGGCGCCGGAGGGGTAAAGGTTGACGACGTCGCCGCCACGCCAGCCGGTGCGGTTGCCGAGGAGGCGGACGCGCGAGGTGTACCCGGTCTCCAGCCAGCCGTCCTGACCCTGGGCCAGGCAGTCACTGCGGAACTCGCAGCGGTTCCGGAGATGCTCGCCGCGATGATTCAGGATCATGCCGTTCGGAAATTCGTAGGTGAGCGAAAACACATCGTGCGAGTCGCCGTGCGGGTCGGCCCGGACGACTTGCGAGGCGCCCATGGCGCTCGTCGGCATCTGTCCCGCGATCCACAGGGCCACGTCGATGGCGTGGATGCCCGCGTTGACCAGATAGCTGCCGCCCAGGTCGTCGTCGTTGACCCAGATCAGTTCCTGCAGGCGGCTCTCGACGGTGGCGGTCTTCGGCGGGTCGCGGAAGCTCTCATCGTTGTATTCCGAAGACAGCAGGCCGATCCGGCCGATGGCGCCCTCGCGCACGCGTTTGACGCCCTCGATGAAGAAGGGGTCGGTACGCGTCTGAAAGTCCACCAGAAAGACCCGCTTGTTCGCGGTGGCCTTCCTGCCCGCCGCCTGGATGCGCAGGCAACCGGGGACGTCGCAGCCCAAGGGCTTGGCCAAGTAGACATGCCGGCCCGCTTCGACCGCGGCCTCCGCGTGCTCAGGAAAACAGTAGGGGGGTGTTTCCAGGAAGACGGCATCGACCTCCGCGATCAGGCCCTTGTAGCCGGACAAGCCTGAGAATCGGTTGGCCTTGGGCGCGCCGAGTTGCTCGCCGGCAGCATCCGCCACACGCTCGAAATAGTCCGCGACGGCGGTGATTTGGTAGCCGCCGTGTTTGGCCACCATGCCGGCGATCATACGGCCCCGGCTGCCGAGACCGATAACGCCGGCCTTGATCCGGCTATTTGCCTGTGTCCCCCGGACGGCATCCGGGCTGACAACAGCGAAGGACAGGGCCGCGGCCCCGGCCCCGGAGAGAAAACCGCGACGTGTGACCGATGATGCCTGCGTCTTGCTCGTGCCAGTCATGGTAAAGCCTCCCTATTCATGGTCCAAGTCATTTGCAGTCAAGTTTGAAGTGTGAAGTCTGAAGTGTCAAGTGTGAAGGGACACGCTCGCGGACGTCCACTTGAAACTTCAAACTTTACACTTCACACTTACACTTCTCTCCCCTGTCAAAATCTTCTTGGCTTTGTGCCGGTCTTGGAGTAAAATAGGTAAAAAGTGCAAGTTGGCGTATCTGTAGAGCCCGGGTGTTCTCTGGAGAGCGGATTGCAGATGAAAAGACATCTTCTTTATGGGACGGTCCTGGCGTTGGTAGGGGCGAGTTTCTGCGTGGCGGCGCCGCGGCCGGCCATCGTGCAACGGCCGGGACAGTGGACCCTGGCGGTCAGATACGAGCAGCCGCAGCAGATGGTGCTGCCCTGGGGACCCAGCGGCGCGACCCGGTTCTGGTACATGATCGTGACGGTCACGAACCGCACGGGGCAGGATGCGGAGTTCTACCCGAAGTGCGATCTGTTGACGGACACGTTCCAGATCGTTCCGGCGGGCCGGGGCGTGTCGCCGGCGGTGTTCCAGGCGATCAAAGAGCGTCACCAAGGCCAGTACCCATTCCTGGAATCGCTCCAGACGGTTGGAAATCGGGTCTTGGAGGGGGAGGACAACGCCAAAGACATCGCCATCATCTGGCAGGACTTTGACACGCAAGCCCTTGGCTTCAAAGTATTTATCAGCGGCCTGAGCAACGAGACGGCCGTCATTCCGCACCCGGTGGCGGTGGACCGGGCCACCGGCCGGTCCGTCCCGGTCTATCTCCGCAAGACCCTCGAACTGACCTACGCCCTGCGCGGCGATCCAACCCTGAGGTCTTCGGTGGAAGTCGTTCCCAAAGACCAGGGCTGGGTGATGCGCTAGTGGAACTCAAAACTCGCTGGCGGGTCGTCAGTTGCCAGCGGGGTGATCCCGGCCGGTTCGCCAGCGGACAGACAGCCTCAGGGCAATGAGCCACCGTCATGTACCACGGGCGTGGCCCAAACTACGCCGGCGATGATGAAGCCGCCCGCTATCGCGCCGAAACCGAAGATCCAGATTGCCACCTTCGCCCAGAAGTATGTGTTCCACCACGCGCGCAGATGGGCATTTGCGAACGCTTCCGTTGTGTCGTGTTTGCGCATGCCAAGACAAGAACGTGGGATGTAGAAAGTGGTGTCGCCTGGGAGAGGTGGAGGCAGAGAGCCATGAGAGTTGTCCGTCAAGGCAATCTTGTCTGTGAGGCCCATAGCCCACACGGTTTTCGCGATTAGCACGATGCTCTCAAGGTGGGCTGTGTAAGATCGGCGGCAACAACAGTGGGCTGAGATGGCCAGCACAATTGCCAGCAACCCTAAGAGGAAGAGGATGCAGCCCGTGACCGTTTGGGGCAAGCCCGCCTTGGCAGAATAGAGGCTGGCTACTGTGAACTCGGCAGTTAGAATCGCCGCCAGATTGCGGAAACCGGTATCGCGGTGGTGAAGAAACCAGTTGGTTTGTCTTTCGTAGTTGTCGGAGCCAAACCTCAGCATCTCAGCCAAGTGTTGGTTGCTTGAATCGGAGATCTGAACCCAGTCTGGACACTGTCCGCTTGTCTTAGGCTTCTCCATTTGTGGTACCTCCCGACCAGTTTCTCTGTTCTCGAGATTCACAGAATTCCGGGTGTTCCTCGCACACGGAATCCAGCTTTCATGGATAGCATCCTAACAAGACGTGCGCCCAAGGGCAAGAGAAAATGAAAACACGTGTTGGCCGGTTCGCCCGGTCAAAGGAACGAAGTATGTGACCTGCGGACATGGACCCGGAGTGTGAGAGGCAGTGGACAGCTTGGGATTTACTATTCGTGACTCAAGAGTTACGATTGACCATGATAGACTGAAAACTGATGGAACGGACGATGCGCGTGGCAGGAGTGGATTGTGAGGATTGGCTATGGAGTCTGATGCTGGGCTCGGAAGTGTGTTCAAGTATTGCCCGAGGTGCGGGGCGGCGGCGATTCGGGCGGTGGGGCCCAAGCTGCTCAAGTGCAGCGCGTGCGGATTTGAGCTCTACCTGAATGTGGCGGCGGCGGTGGCTGCCTGTGTCGTCGATGGGCAGGGGCGAATGATCGTGCTGGTGCGCGGCAAGGAGCCGGGCAAGGGCAAGTGGGACTTGCCGGGCGGGTTCGTGGACCCTGGCGAGACGGCCGAAGACGCCCTGCGGCGCGAGGTCCGCGAGGAGGTCGGACTGGAAGTGACGGCCCTGCGCTACCTGGGCTCGTGGCCGAATGTCTACGAGTACATGGGGGTACGATATCGGACGCTCGACATGGGATTCGCCTGCGAAGTGAAGGAGGCGTCGCTCGCCCGGCCGGGGGAAGCCGAGATCGCGGAAGTCCTGTTCCTGAGCCCGAGCCAGATCGATCTCGGCCGGTTTGCCTTCCGCTCGGTGAGTGCCATTGCCGGCCGGTACCTTGAGCAGGGGCATATGACTGTGTAGGGGCGACCCCCTGTGGTCGCCCGGGGAGGGCAGGCACGGCGGCCTGCCCCTACGACAGCTCTCTTCTTAAGACCTTGGGAATACGTCACTTGTGAGTATTGCGTCCCGCGCGACGCCGGAATCCCAAAGTCCCAGAATAATCCTGTTGCAGGCATGGATTTCGTGTGGTAAGATACACAAGTTATGCGGCTTAGGCCGCGCGCGACGTGGGCGGTCCGTCAAGGGACGCACGCGCCGGCGATAATCAGACGTAACGGGTCAGAGTCGGAGGCCCTGACGTGGTAGGTGTGGCCGGACACGGGGTGAGTGGGGGAGCGAGGGTGCGCCTCCCCAGCGTCTTACCCTTATTTTGCCCATCCGACGTGGACTCCCCGCCGGGATGCCGCGCGCCGGGAAAACAGACAGGATCGGCACTTCTTTGGAAAGGAGGTGAGCGAGCGGGTTCTATCAGAGCAAGTGCCAGGGGATTTGTGACGATGAATCTTGGCGAGGACGTGCCGGCGCAGGGCATAGCGTGGCACGGGCGCAGGGGTGGGCCGGGCTCGCAAACCCAATAGATCGGGTTTGGGGACCTTCCCCAGGGGCCGGGCATGGCTCCTCGGGACGCCCAAGTCCAACGAAGCTTTGGCGTGTGGCCGAGGCACCGGAATTTTCGATTGAGTGAGAAGGAGAACGCAATGAGTAGAAAGCTGATGTATCTTACAGTGGTCATGGCCACTCTGCTTCTGGGCGGAGTGACTTGGGCGGCGCACGATGTCACCAAGCAGGGGGACCCCATTCAGGGCATTCCGAATGACGGGCCGAGCCCGGGTAACAACAACGCCATCGGGTGGCCAGGCAACGAAGGGCCGGACCAGGCCATCGACAACCAGATCACGACAAAATACCTGCACTTCAAAGGCGAGGTAGAACCTACCGGTATCCGGGTCACGCCCAAGTCCGGCCCGAGCGTAGTGACCGGGCTCCGGCTCTGCACGGCCAACGACGCCATCGAACGCGACCCCGTCGCTTGGGAGCTGTCCGGCTCCAACGTGAGCATCAACGGGCCCTATACCCTGATTGCCAAGGGACCTATTACCGATTTTGTCGGGGGCAACTGGCCGCGGCGGACATGGAACACAACCCCGATCACGTTCGCGAACACTGTGGAGTACAAGCACTATCAGTTGATGCTCAGCCCCGTCCAGAATCCGGGCAGCGCCAACAGCATGCAGATTGCCGAGATCGAGTTGTTGGCGGCCGACTTGGTGCCCCTCAACCCGAAGCCGGCCGACGGCGCCCAGGGCGTGACCATGCCGCTGCTGCAGTGGACGCCCGGCGATATGGCTCAGTTCGAGGACGTCTACGTCGGCACGAGCCCCGACCTCACCGAGGCCGATCGCTCGTCCTTCCATCAGCCCGCCGTGCTGAAAATGAGCTACTACGCGAAGGGCCTGGTGCCGGGAACGAAGTACTATTGGCGCGTGGATGACATCGATTCGACCGGCAAGGTGTACACGGGCAAGGTCTGGACGTTCACGGCTTCGCCGCTGAGCGCGTACAGTCCCACCCCGCGCGACGGCGATAAGTGGCTCAGCGTCACGAGCCAACTGAGCTGGCAGCCCGGCCAGAATGGGATCAAGCACGATTTGTTCTTCGGCACCGATAAGGCGAAGGTAGAGGCCCGCGACGCCAGCGTTTCCAAGGGCACTCTCGTCGCGCCCTTGTTTGATCCGGGCGCCCTGGCCCAGGGCACGACGTATTATTGGGTCGTCGATGAGACCACCACCACCGGGACGAAGAACCCGGGCCAGGTGTGGAGCTTCACCACGATCGGTGCCACCGGCGGTGGCCTCCGCGGCAACTACTTTGTGGGCAATGCGCCGTCGGGCACGCCGGCCCTCAGTCGCATCGACTCGAAGATCGACATCAACACGGATGCTTCTCCGGGCGCCCCGATTCCGGCCGACGGCTGGTCGGCCCGCTGGATGGCGGACCTCGAAGTCCCGGTCGCCGACACGTTCCAGTTCAGTATCAACTGCCAGGACGGCACCCGGATGTGGGTCGACGGCCAGTTGATCGTCGACAAGTGGGTGACCCCGACGGTCACGAGCGAGTACTTCGCCCTGCCGGTCACCCTCGACAAGGGCTTCCATTCCCTGGTGGTGGAGTACTTTGACAGCGGCGGCACGTCCGTGGAGCAACTGTACTGGTCGACGGCGACGATGGCGAAAGTGATCGTCCCCGCCGGTCCGCTGCAGCCGCCGTACCATGCCGCGGCGTTCTATCCGGCAAATAAGGTCGCGGACGCTCCGCAGCAATTGACGCTGTCCTGGACCGTCGGTGAGAAAGCGGCGAAGCACGATGTCTACTTCGGGGATAGTGCTCAAGCGGTTGCCGACGCCACCCCGGACAGTGCGGCCGTCTACAAGGGCCGGCAGAAACTGACCGAAAACACGTTCGATCCGGGTATCCTGGAGTGGAACAAGACCTACTACTGGCGGATCGACGAGGTCAACGAGACCGCGGCCGACAGCCCGTGGAAAGGCCTCGTGTGGAGTTTCGCGACCGCGAACTTCATCGTGGTCGACAACATGGAGACCTACACGGACGATCCGGGCAACGAGATCTTCAGCGTCTGGGTCGACGGCTTCACCGACCAGAAGAGCAACTCCACGGTCGGCAACATGACGGCCCCGTTCGCCGAGGTGGTGTTTGTGAACAGCGGCCGGCAGGCCCTGCCGATGGCCTACGACAACACCAGGGCGCCCTTCTTCAGCGAGGCGCAGCGGGAGTTCGCCCCCGTCCAGGACTGGACGGTCAACGGCATGAATACGCTGGTGCTGGCTCTCCAGGGGGCCGCGGCCAATGGCGCCGGGCTGGTGTACGTGACGGTCGAAGATAGCGCCGGCAAGAGTGCGACGGTGGCCGACACCGACGCCGCCCGGATAACCAGTGGCATCTATGGCGACTGGAAGGTGCCTCTCAGCAGTTTCGCCGGGGTGGATCTGGCCAAGGTCAAGAAGATGTATCTCGGTGTTGGCGACCGCAAGGCCCCGAAGGCAGGCGGCGCCGGCACGATCTATGTCGATGATATCCGCGTGATCAAGCAATAACGTCCCAGCGCGGAGCGCAACGACAGGATTATCAGGGTGTGGCTCCGCCGGTTTCTGGCGGAGCCGCACCTGTTTGATTCGGCAGACGATCTCCAGGTAAATTCAGGACCCGAGTCCCTCGAATCGGGTCCTGAATTTACCTCTAACCTCAGACATGTGCAGGAGGAATACCATGTACCACAAGATTGCCTTTCTATTTTGCGTCGTGCTGGTGGTGCTGGCTCTGACGCTGAGCAGCACCGCCTCCGCCGCCGGCCTGGTGGGCTGGTGGACGTTCGATGAGACCAGCGGCACGACCGCCAAAGACTCCAGCGGCAAGGGCAACGACGGCCGGATCGTCGGCACGCCCCAGTGGGTGCCGGGCAAGGTCGGCGGCGCCCTGCAGTTCAACGGCAGCACGTACGTGGACTGTGGGAACGGCCCTTCCCTCAACGTCCGCGAACAGATCACCATGTCCTTCTGGTTCAAGGTCCAGGCGTTCACGAACACGTGGGAGGCCTTCCTGGCCAAGGGCGACGGCGCCTATCGCGCCAGCCGCTCGGGCGGCACGGGCAACGCCACCCACATGGGCATCACCGGCGGCAACTACTTCGATGCGCCGACCATCATTACCGACAACCAGTGGCACTTCTGGACCGGGACGTATGACGGCGCCACGGCGTGCATCTACATCGACGGCAAGCTGGACGCCACCCGGCAGTACTCGGGAGGGATCGGCGACAGCAGCAACTACAACCTCTACATCGGCGAGAACGCGCAAGCCACCGGGCGCATGCTGCACGGCCTGCTCGACGATGTCCGCATCTACGACCGGGCCCTGAACGAGAAGCAGATCCTGGACCTCATTCTCACCGGCGCCGGTCCGACCTGGAACAAGGCCGAGAAGCCCATCCCGGCCGACGGCACGATCGGCGTGGGCATGCCGCTGTTGCAGTGGACGAAATCGGACACCGCGATGTTCCACAACGTCTACCTGGGCAGCAGTCCGGACCTGACGGCGGCGGACCTCAAGGGCGCGCGCCTGCCCATGACGATGTACTACCATATCCCCGGTTTTGCGCCCGGCGCGACTTACTATTGGCGCGTCGATGAGATCGAAAAGGACGGGGTCACCACCTATACCGGCGACGTGTGGAGCTTCGTGACGCAGGCGCTGACGGCCTACTATCCCAGTCCGGCGGACGCGGCCAAGGCGGCTTCGCCCAAGCCGACACTCACCTGGATGGCCGGCACCGGGGCGCTGAAGCACCGTCTGTATTTCGGCGACAACCGCGACGCGGTCACGCAGGGGACGGCCGCCGTGGACAAGGGCGTGTTCGAGTTGACCGACGCGACGTTCAGCCCGGGCGCCTTGGAGAGCCTGACGACCTACTACTGGCGCGTGGATGAGATTCTCGCCGGCGACGCCGTGAAAACCGGTCCGGTCTGGACGTTCACGACCTGCCTGACCGTGGATGACTTCGACGGCTACACGGATGACGTCGCCGCCAAGACCACCGTCTTCGATACCTGGATCGATGGCTACACCAACAACACGGGATCGATTGTCGGCAATGCGCAGGCCCCGTTTGCCGAGCAGACGATCGTGCACGGCGGCACGCAGTCCATGCCCATGGACTACAACAACGTGGCCGCCCCGTTCTACAGCGAGGCCGAGCGGGAGTTCGCCCCGGCCCAGGACTGGACGAGCGGTGGCACCGACACGCTGGTGCTGTTCGTGCGGGGCCGGCTGACCAATAGCCGCGCGCCGCTGTATGCGGCGCTCGAGGACTCGGCCAAGAAGGTGGCCGTCACGGTTCATCCCGACCCGGCGGTGGTGACCGCTACGAAGTGGATCGAGTGGAAGATCCCGCTCAGCAGCTTCGCCGGCGTGAATGCCGCCAAGGTCAAGAAACTGTACCTCGGCGTCGGCGACCGCCAGAATCCCGTCGCGGACGGCACCGGCCGCATCTACATCGACGACATCCAGTTGGCCAAGCCGTAGGGATTGGTGATTTATGATTGATGATTTATGATTTGTGATTCGTCGGCCAAGGCGCGAAGCCAATCGCAACGAGCAGGCTGTAGACTGCGAACTCAGTGATCTTCGTCGCCCGAGCGAGTCCGGGGCCTCTGTCCGGTGGACAGAGGCCCCGGTTCTTTGGAAGGCGTGAGGCGTCTATCAGGATGAATCTGGTTCATCTGCCACCCCATCGTGAGTCTTGCATGCCAACAGCCTGCATGCCACCTTGACAGGCGTGGGTACAGTCCACCCTGCGAGGGCTGAAATAATTCGCGCCCGGGCCCGTCCATATTCACAGAGGCGGTTCTTGCACCGTGTCGAAACGTCAGCCTGGTTGAAGGGAATAGGGATGAAAGAACTCGTGCGAACGTGGGCGTGGGCCGGACACCGGCGGATCGGGAAGATGTGGCGGCTGGGCCGGCGAACCTGGCGTCAGTGGCGGATGGCCGTGGCTTTTGTTGTCTTCGTCGTCGTACCGGTGAAGTCGAGCCTGGCCGACTGGAATTGGGTCCCGACCGGCTCGATGAATCCGACCATCCTGGAGGGCGATCTGATCTATGTCAACAAGGTCGCCTACGATCTGAGGGTCCCGTTGACGCGGCATCGGCTGGCCTCGTGGTCCCAGCCGCAGCGCGGCGAGATCGTGGTCTGCCTGTCGCCGGAAGACGGCACGCGGCTCGTCAAGCGGGTCGTGGGCCAGCCGGGGGACACCGTACAGATGATTCGCAACGTGCTCTATCTGAACGGTCGGCCGCTTTCCTACCGCGAGACGGGTCAGGGCTGCCCCGTGCACCTGCGCGGCCATCCCGCCGTCACGGGTGTTCTGGCGTTGGAAGACCTGGACCGGACCGTCCATCCGGTGGTCAGCATTCCGGGCCTGAGCGCGATGCGCAGTTTCGGACCCGTGGTGGTCCCCGCAGGACATTATTTCGTCTTGGGCGACAATCGCGATGTGAGCCGGGATTCCCGGTACTTCGGCTTGGTCCCGCGCGCGTCCATTCTCGGACGGGCGGGGGCGGTGGTCGTATCTTTTGACCTCACCGACAAATGCCAGCCCCGAATGGGAAGATTCCTTACCCGGCTGCGATAGCGATCTGTGTCGTGTGCGAGAGGATCGATCCGGGATGTGGGGTGGCCGGTGCACAGATCGCCGAAATGAGCGAAGGTGAGAAGGGAACAAGGCGGAACTCTTCCGCTTGGCCCGTTCTCACCTTCATCTCGTTTGTGAGCGGTGCGTTTCGACTCAGGATAC